>JABLTH010027985.1_pt1 | contig 61142 bp, 58 predicted proteins | sample 7875711 | NCBI WGS metagenome assembly JABLTH01 (sample SAMN14941262, study PRJNA633318) | bioreactor metagenome | isolation source: bioreactor | place: China | collected 2019-03-05 | reverse complement strand
TGCCCAGGTGGCGGAATTGGTAGACGCACTAGTTTCAGGTACTAGCGAGTAACATCGTGGGGGTTCGAGTCCCTTCCTGGGCACCAATATAAACAAAATCCCAACCGGGTTTTGGCAAAAAGGCCGCAGATTTTTCTGTGGCCTTTTTTGTTTTCAAACCGGTACACCCACCAGGTCATGCCCCTGTGTTCCCACGATACGGGCCTTGGTGAATTCCCCAACCTTCATGGTCTTGCTGATCTTCTCGGGCGCGAGCAGCCTGACCGTTCCATCGATCTCCGGGGCGTCCGCGTAACTGCGACCCACGCCCCCTTTCCTCCCCAGGTTCGGTGCGGAATCCACCAGAACCTGCATGGTCGACCCCACCCGCCTTCGCAGCCGGGCTGCAGAAATCTCCTCGGCCACCGCCATAAACCGTGAACGCCGTTCCTCGCGCACCTCCAGCGGCAACATGCCGGCCAAGTCGTTGGCCGCCGCACCTCGCACGGGGCTGTACGCAAAGCATCCCGCGCGGTCTATCTGCGCTTCGCGCATGAAGTCCAAGAGATGTTCGAACTCGGCTTCGGTTTCACCAGGAAAGCCGGCGATGAAGGTGCTGCGCAACACAAGCTCTGGACAGCTTTCGCGCCAACGCTGGATGCGCTCCAGGTTCCTTTCGCCACTGGCTGGACGTTTCATGCGCTTGAGCACATCCGGATGGCTGTGCTGCAGCGGCACATCCAGATACGGCAACACCTTGCCGGTCGCCATCAGCGGCACAATCTCATCGACACTGGGGTAGGGATACACATAGTGCAGGCGTACCCAGGCGCCAAAGCCTTCTGCCAATTCCCCGAGTTCCTGCACCAGTTCCAGCATCCGAGTCTTGACCGGCCGGCCTCCCCAGAATCCGGTGCGGTACATCAGGTCAACACCGTATGCCGAAGTGTCCTGGCTGATCACCAGCAGTTCCTTCACGCCTCGCTCGAACAAGGCCCGTGCTTCGTCCAGCACATCCCCCACGGGACGCGACACGAGATCACCGCGCATCGAGGGAATGATGCAGAAGGTGCACCGGTGATTGCAGCCTTCGCTGATCTTCAGGTAGGCGTAGTGCCTGGGCGTCAGCTTGACACCGGCGGCTCCAAATGTATTGGGAACCAGGTCCACAAAGGGATCATGCGGTTTGGGCAGGTTACGGTGCACGGCATCCATCACCTCCTGCGTGGCGTGAGGCCCCGTCACCGCCAGCACGCTGGGATGCATTTGCCGTACCAAGCTGGCGCTGCCATCCGTTCCGGACTTGGCGCCCAGACACCCTGTCACGATCACCTTCCCGTTTTCCGCCAAGGCCTCGCCAATCGTGTCCAGGCTTTCCTGCACCGCTTCATCAATGAAGCCACAGGTATTCACGATCACCAGATCGGCACCCGCGTAGGTCTTGGAGGTCTGATAGCCCTCTGCGTTGAGGCGCGTGAGGATCAGTTCAGAATCGGTCAGTGCCTTGGGACATCCCAGGCTGACGAAACCAATGCGAGGCGCGCTGGCAGTTGTCGTGGAGATTTCTTCGCTCATCCTTGCATTGTCCCAGTAATCCTCATCGTTTCAGTCCGAACACCCCCAGCATCTGCCCCGTTTGCTGCTGCATCTGCTCCTGCATTTTCACGAAGACGTTGCGGGAGTGTTCCACGTAGTTGCCCATCATCTTCTGCATGTTGGGGGACTGCAGGTTCATGAACTGCGCCCACATCTCCGGGGACTGCCCCTTCGCCTGCTCAGTCAACTGATTCTGGATATCGATCATGGACTGCACGTTCTCTTCAAGGCACGTTCCCATGAATCCCTGCATGGCGTGGCCGTAGAACCGAATGATGTTGGCCAGCGCCGCCTCCGTAAAGATCGGAGCACCCCCCGCCTCTTCTTCCAGAATGATCTGCAACAGAATGCTGCGCGTCAGATCTTCGTTGGTCTTGGCATCCCGTACTACGAAGGGCTCGCCGCTCATGACCAGGCGTTTGACATCAGCCAGCGTGATGTAGGCGGAAGCGTCTGTGTCGTAGAGGCGGCGATTCGGGTATTTCTTGATAACGCGCTGAGCCGACTTGTCGCGTTCTGCTTTGGTGGTACGCACTGCACATTCCCTTCAAATGCATTCTGCAACCGTCATCGTTGCGTCGCAGCTGATTCTAGGAATGGGCCCAACAATATGCCCCGAGGAATACCCTGAAGCTGAGCCGTGACGTTCGGAAATTGGTAGGCGCGATTGGACTCGAACCAACGACCCCCACCATGTCAAGGTGGTGCTCTAACCAGCTGAGCTACGCGCCTGAAAGTCTGTTCGAAAGCGTGAATTATAGCAGTGGATTCTTGCCTCGCTGCGCGAACACCCACAACCCAGCCCCCACAATGATCATCGGAATGCACAACCACTGCCCCATACTGAGCCCGAACATCAGCAGGCCAAGAAAATCGTCGGGTTCGCGAAAAAATTCGGCACAGAACCGCAGTGAGCCATAGCCCAGCAAGAATGCCGCGGCCACCTGCCCTTCCTTTCGTTCCTTGCGGGCATACAGCCACAGCAGCGTGAACAGCAACACACCTTCCAGCAGAAAGTTGTAGATTTGCGATGGATGACGAGGGCGATCCCCGGCGCCACGAAACGCCATGGCCCAAGGTAGATCAGGACTGGCCACGCGTCCCCACAGTTCGCCGTTGATGAAGTTGCCCAGCCGCCCCATGGCCAGGCCGGTCGGTACACAGGGGGCAACGAAATCAGCGACTTGCAACCAGGGTTTCCCACGCGACCGGGCGAACCACCATTCCGCCACGACCACGCCCAGCATGCCACCATGAAAACTCATGCCGCCCTTCCAGACCGCAAACACCTCGAGCGGATGCGCCGCGTAATACCCTGGCTTGTAGAACAGACAATAGCCCAGGCGCCCGCCAACAACGACACCCATCACACCCAGAAAGAGTATGTCTTCCACGTCGCGCCGGGACCAGGCTGCAGATCCGGTCACGGACGCAAACGGCTGGTGCCGTAGCCGCCAGGTTCCCAGCCACATGAACAAACCAAACGCCGCGAGATAGGTCAGGCCGTACCAGTGAACGGCCACAGGGCCGATTTGAAGCGCAACGGGACTGATGTCAGGATGGATGAGCATTGGGCTATTGTGCCGCAGGGAACGCATGGCACGGTCGAGCGAACTACACTTGGGGTTTTAGTCAATTTACCGGCAGCAACCATCCACCATGGACTCGAAGATCATGCAAATCAACCGTCGCAGCAAGAACATCACCGAAGGCAAGTCCCGCGCACCCAATCGGTCCATGTATTACGCGATGGGCTACGAAGATGGCGATTTTGTAAAACCCATGGTCGGCGTGGCCAACGGGCACAGCACGATCACTCCGTGCAACTCGGGCCTGCAGAAGCTTGCTGACGCTGCCATCGCCGGCATTGAAGAAGCCGGTGGAAATGCACAGGTATTTGGCACGCCCACGATTTCCGACGGTATGGCCATGGGTACGGAGGGCATGAAGTATTCGCTGGTCAGTCGCGAAGTGATTTCAGATTGCATTGAAACCTGTGTGCAGGGCCAGTGGATGGACGGCGTGGTGGTCATCGGTGGCTGCGACAAGAATATGCCCGGTGGCCTGATGGGCATGCTGCGCGCCAACGTACCCGCGATCTATGTATACGGCGGCACCATACTGCCCGGGCACTACAAGGGCAAGGACCTGAACATCGTGAGCGTGTTCGAAGCCGTGGGGGAAAACGCCGCTGGCCGCTTGAGCGACCAGGACTTGAACGAGATCGAGCATCGAGCCATTCCTGGCTCCGGCTCCTGTGGCGGCATGTACACGGCGAACACGATGTCTTCGGCTTTTGAGGCCCTGGGCATCTCGCTGCCCTACTCCAGCACCATGGCCAACCCGCACGACGAGAAGATGAACTCGGCGCGTGAATCCGCCAAAGTGCTGATCGAAGCCATCAAGAAGGACATCAAGCCACGCGACATCGTGACGCGGCAGTCCATCGAAAATGCCGTGGCCGTCATCATGGCCACGGGCGGTTCGACCAATGCGGTCCTGCACTTCCTGGCGATCGCGCATGCCGCTGGCGTGGAATGGAGCATTGACGACTTCGAGCGCGTTCGCCAGAAGACACCGGTGCTGTGCGACCTCAAGCCCAGCGGCAAATACCTGGCGGTTGATTTGCATCGCGCCGGCGGCATTCCGCAGGTCATGAAGATTCTGCTGAATGCAGGGCTGCTTCACGGCGACTGCCTGACCATCACCGGCCAGACCATCGCCGAAGTCCTGAGGGACGTTCCTGACGCGCCGCAGCCGGATCAGGACGTGATTCGTCCCATTTCGAATCCCATGTATGCCCAAGGCCACCTGGCCATCCTGAAGGGCAATCTGTCTCCCGAGGGCGCCGTGGCCAAGATCACCGGCTTGAAGAACCCCGTGATCACCGGACCTGCGCGCGTCTTCGACGATGAGCAATCCGCGCTGCAGGCCATTTTGGAGGGAAAGATCGTCGCGGGCGACGTGATGGTGCTACGCTATCTCGGACCCAAAGGCGGGCCCGGCATGCCGGAAATGCTGGCACCCACCGGTGCGCTGATTGGCGCCGGCCTGGGTGAAAGCGTGGGTCTGATTACCGACGGTCGCTTTTCGGGGGGGACGTGGGGCATGGTAGTCGGACACGTCGCGCCCGAGGCGGCGGCGGGAGGCAACATCGCCTTCGTCAAGGAAGGTGACTCCATCACCATTGACGCGCACAGGTTGCTGCTACAACTGAACATCAGCGACACCGAACTGGCGCAACGCAAGCAAGGATGGACACCACCGGCACCGCGCTACACCCGCGGCGTGCAGGCCAAATTCGCATTCAACGCCGCCAGCGCAAGCCGCGGCGCCGTTCTGGACGCCTTCTAGGGTGCACCCCACCCCGCGCCTGCCCCGGCTACGGGGCGTCGCATGGGGGCGCCGGTGCGTCCCCATCCACATGCCTGTCACCGTCGTCAAATGGACGGAGTCAATTCCGGCGATTGACCGGCTCCCTTAACGCGGCACGATGTTTCTCAATGCGTTCCCGCTTGCGGCGCTCCATCCTCTCCATTTCCTTCTTCTTGGAATAGCCGGACCAGTCGCACCACGACCACCAGACAACAGCCAGTGCAAAGGGTGACAAAACCCACCACCACTCCCACGTGGCGACGCGACCAACCTCAAGCCATTTCAGCGAAAGAAGAAGAACTCCGAGTCCCAAGAAATACATAAGTGATTCCCGATAAATATGCAGGGTCACGTCCGTTTGGCGTCAACCTCGTTGACTACAATTGCGTTGTGCCAGTGTAACTTAACCCCCCAAAAGGAAACTTCATGAAACGCGTCTTGCTGACTATCGCCGCCACCGTTGCGGTTGCCACTCCCGTGTTTGCGGACCAGGCCTTGGCCACCGCGAAGAACTGCATGTCCTGCCATGCCGTCGACAAGAAAGTCGTTGGTCCCGCCTACAAGGACGTTGCCGCGAAGTACAAGGCCGACAAGACCGCCGTGGACAAACTGGCCACCAAGATCAGGCAGGGCGGCGCTGGCGTCTGGGGCCCGATCCCCATGCCCGCCAACGTTCAAGTCAACGAAGCCGAGGCGAAGAAGCTGGCCGCCTGGGTCTTGGCTACCAAGTAACAACGAATCCCCAGATCGAACAAAAGCAAAAGGCCCGCCGCGATGGCGGGCCTTTTTGTTTGCCGGCGATCTGCCAGCAGGTCTTCCGACGGCACGGGCAAGGCCGGCCAGCCCCAAGTACCTCAGTAGGTTTCGCCCAACTGGTCCAGAATGGCCGGATTCTCCAGCGTCGACGTGTCCTGCGTCACTGTCTCGCCCTTGGCCAGCGAGCGCAGCAAGCGGCGCATGATCTTGCCGCTGCGCGTTTTGGGAAGATTGTCACCAAACCGTATGTCCTTGGGCTTGGCAATGGGACCAATCTCCTTGGCCACCCAGTCGCGAAGTTCCTTGGCAATCGCTTTCGCTTCGTCGCCGCTGGGTCGCGGCCGCTTGAGCACCACGAACGCGCAGATAGCCTCGCCGGTCAAATCGTCAGGGCGTCCGACCACCGCAGCCTCGGCCACCAGATCGGTCTTCGCCACGAGGGCGGACTCGATCTCCATGGTGCCCATGCGATGGCCCGACACGTTCAACACATCGTCGATACGCCCCGTGATACGGAAGTAGCCGCGGTCAGCACTGCGCACCGCGCCATCCCCGGCCAAGTACAGGCGACCACCCATTTCCTCGGGGAAGTAGCTCTTCTTGAAACGCTCAGGATCGTTCCAGATCGTGCGGATCATTGACGGCCAGGGACGTTTGACCACCAGCATGCCACCGGAGCCATTCGGAATGTCGTGCCCCACCTCGTCCACGATCGCGGCAAAGATGCCAGGCAGTGGCAGGGTACAGGAACCTGGCACCAGCGGCGTCGCACCAGGCAAAGGCGTCATCATGTGTCCGCCGGTCTCCGTCTGCCAGAACGTGTCCACGATCGGGCAGCGCTCACCACCGACGTGTTTGTAGTACCACATCCAGGCTTCGGGATTGATGGGCTCGCCCACGGAACCGAGGATGCGCAGACTGGACAGATCCGAACGGGACGGATGCACCTTTTCGTCGGTCTCCGCGGCCTTGATCAGGGAGCGTATGGCGGTGGGCGCGGTGTAGAAGATCGAGCACTTGTGTCGTTCGATCATCTGCCAGAAGCGCCCCGCGTTCGGGTAGGTTGGGACGCCCTCGAAGATGATCTGGGTGGCGCCCGCGGCCAGTGGGCCGTAGGCCACGTAGGTATGGCCCGTGATCCAGCCGATGTCGGCCGTGCACCAGAATACGTCGGACGGTTTCAGATCAAAGGTCCAGTCCATGGTGAGCTTGGCCCACAGCACGTACCCTCCCGTTGAATGCTGCACCCCTTTGGGCTTTCCGGTAGAGCCCGACGTGTACAGGATGAACAGGGGATGTTCGGCGCCCACGGCCACCGGCGCGCAATCGGAACTCTGTCCAGCCAGCACCTGCCCGAAGGTCTTGTCCCGCCCCGCGACCATGTTGCAGACGGTTCCTGTACGCTCGTACACGAGCACGGATTTCACCGACTCGCATCCACCCATGGCCAGTCCTTCGTCCACGATCGCCTTGAGCGGCAACTCCGTGCCGCCGCGCATCTGGTAGTTGGCTGTCACCACCAGCACTGCGCCCGCGTCAATGATGCGTTCCTGCAGCGCCTTTGCGGAAAAGCCTCCGAACACCACACTGTGCGTGGCGCCGATGCGGGCACAGGCCTGCATGGCGATCACCCCCTCAACAGTCATGGGCATGTAGATCAGCACGCGGTCACCCTTCTTCACGCCCTCGGCCTTGAGCGCATTGGCGAACTGGCTGACACGCGCCAGCAATTCCTTGTAGGTGACCCTGGTAACTGTTCCGTCGTCCGCCTCGAAAATGATGGCGACCTTGTCCTCCACCGGCGTACCGATGTGCTTGTCCAGGCAGTTGGCCGACGCGTTGAGCTCGCCATCATCAAACCACTTGTAGAACGGCGCGGTGGATTCATCCAAAGTGCGGCTGAACGGTTTGGTCCACACGACATTCTCGCGGGCCAGACGCGTCCAAAAACCCTCAAAGTCTGTTTCGGCCTCGGCACACAGGGCATGGTAGGCATCCATGCCGGAAATGCGCGCGGCCTTGACGGTAGCCTCGCTGGGCGGGAACACGCGGTTTTCAACCAATACGGACTCAATGGCGCTCATGAACCTTTTCTCCTCGGATTTATGAAACATTCTGGAGCCGCCCCGCCCCGTCGCTCAAGGCGTGGCCCACTCCGCAGATCGGCAAGTTTGCGCCGTAATGTCTGGCGCCGTACTTACGTACTACTGACTGGCGCGAGGCTTACATGCCCGCAGGCAGACGCGGCCTACAATTCCTGCACGCCACACTTTTGATCTCCATTCCATGCAGGACACCTCAAAGCCCAACTATCGGAACATGACCGTGCTTCCGCGCACGATTTTCGCAAGCCGGTGGCTGCAACTGCCCCTGTACCTCGGCCTGATCGTGGCCCAGGCGGTCTATGTGGTGCACTTCCTGATTGAATTGCTGCACTTGGTCGAAGCGGCGTTTGGCAGCCAGACGGCGCTGCAGGCTCTGGTCACCAGCATAGGCTACAAGAGCGACTTCCAGATCACGACGCTGAACGAAACGGTCATCATGCTGGTGGTTCTGGCCATGATTGATGTCGTCATGATCTCCAACCTGCTCATCATGGTGATCATGGGCGGGTACGACACCTTCATCAGCCGCATGGGCATCGAGGGCCATCCGGACGAGCCCGAGTGGCTGAGCCACGTCAACGCGTCGGTCCTCAAGGTCAAGCTGGGCACCGCCATCATCGGGATATCGTCCATCCATTTGCTCAAGACCTTCATCAACGCCGCCAACTACGACGTGAAGGTTCTGATGTGGCAAACCATCATCCATGTGGTCTTCCTCCTGTCCGCCATTGCCATTGCCTACACGGACAAGCTGATGTCGCACTCCCTCCACCACGACGATCAACCTTGACCAGCCCAGCCTTTCTTGTTGCCTTGACCTTGATCTAGCGAGCCCGACCATGACCACACCCATTCGACAAAATGACCTGATCGAGTCCATCGCCGCCGCGCTGCAGTACATCAGCTACTACCACCCGGCGGACTACATCGCCCATCTGGCCCGCGCCTATGAACGCGAGCAAAGTCCCGCCGCCAAGGACGCCATCGCGCAGATCCTGACGAATTCGAAGATGAGCGCCGTCGGGCACCGCCCCATCTGCCAGGACACGGGCATCGTGAACGTGTTCCTCAAACTTGGCATGGATGTTCGTCTGGAGGGCTTCACCGGTAGCCTGGACGACGCCATCAACGAGGGTGTGCGCCGCGCCTACAACCACCCCGACAACACCCTGCGTGCCAGCGTTGTGGCCGATCCGCAGTTCGCACGCAAGAACACCAAGGACAACACGCCCGCTGTGATTTTCACGGAGATCGTCCCGGGCAACACGCTGGAAGTGACGGTGGCCGCCAAGGGTGGCGGCAGCGAAAACAAGAGCAAATTGGTCATGCTCAACCCGGGCGACTCGGTGGTGGACTGGGTGCTCAAGACCGTGCCCACGATGGGTGCTGGATGGTGCCCTCCCGGCATGTTGGGCATCGGCATCGGAGGCACTGCGGAGAAAGCGGTGCTCCTGGCCAAGGAAAGCCTGATGGACGACCTCGACATGTACGAGCTGCAAGCCAAGGCCTCTGGCGGCGCCAAGTTGACACCCACCGAGGAACTGCGCCTGGAACTGTACGACAAGGTCAACGCGCTGGGTATCGGGGCCCAAGGCCTGGGCGGGCTGACCACGGTTCTGGACATCAAGATCAAGATGTACCCGACTCACGCCGCCAGCAAGCCGGTGGCGATGATCCCGAATTGCGCAGCCACGCGCCACGCCCATTTCGTACTCGATGGCAGTGGGCCCGTCTACCTCGATCCGCCCAGCCTGGATACCTGGCCCAAAGTGGACTGGGCCCCGGACACGCAGAAGAGCCAGCGCGTCAACCTGGACACCCTCACCCCGGCGCAGGTGGCCGCATGGAAGCCGGGCGACACATTGCTGCTCAACGGCAAGATGCTCACCGGCCGGGATGCCGCCCACAAACGCATCAAGGACATGCTGGCCAAGGGCGAGGCCTTGCCCGTGGACTTCACCAACCGGGTGATCTATTACGTCGGCCCCGTCGACCCGGTGAAGGACGAAGCAGTTGGCCCGGCCGGCCCGACCACGGCCACGCGGATGGACGGATTCACCGAAATGATGCTGAGCCAGACCGGGCTGATTGCCATGATCGGCAAGGCCGAGCGCGGCCCGGTGGCCATTGAGGCCATCAAGAAGCACAGGAGCGCCTACCTGATGGCCGTGGGTGGCGCGGCCTACCTCGTATCCAAGGCCATCAAGAAGGCCCGCGTGGTCGGGTTTGCGGACTTGGGCATGGAGGCCATCTACGAGTTCGAGGTCGTGGACATGCCGGTCACGGTGGCGGTGGATTCCGGGGGAACCAGCGCGCATATCACCGGTCCTGCCCAGTGGCAGCAACGCATCGCGTCCGGGGAATTCAAGAGCATCCCGGTCAAGCCCGAGTGATCTCTGGCCCCGGCGGTGGGGTAATTCCTGGGGTGCTGGCTGGGCGCCTCAGTTGAATGCCACCACCGCATCGGCGTCCATCTGGACTCTATAGTCCGGGCTGGCCAGTTGTGACTGCACCACCGTGCACGCCGGGCGGACACGTTCGAACACCGCGTATTGCGCGGCTGCGATGGCGGGCAGATCGGAATAGTCCCGCAGGTAGATGCGCAGCCGCACCACGTCACTGACCGATGCGCCGGCTTCGCCCAACGCGGCCACGATCAACTGCAGTACCTGGGCGGCCTGCAGGCGGGCATCATCGCCGCCGACCAGTTTCCCTTGCTCATCGACTGGCAAGGTGCCCGATACAAACACTTGTGCCCCCACCCTGACGGCCCGTGAGTAGCCCAGCATGCGCGCCCAAGGGGTGTGGGCGGGCACGAGGCGGCGATCGGTCATACCCAGGGCTGGTGGCGCCATCAGGCACGTGCAATGTAGGCCGGCACAGGCTGCGCCTCTCGCGCATGGCCGTACACGCGCCCTTCCGGGAAATATTCGGCGTGCATCTGCACCTGGGATGCCACCTCCTCACCCTGCGTGGCCGCGATGTAGGCCAACAGCATGTCGATTCCTGCGGAAACACCGGCCGAGGTCCAGACCGGCCCGTCCTGGGTGTAGCGCTCCTCCACTACCTCGACGCCGGCCTCGCGCAGCTTGCTCACGACCTTCCAGTTCGTGCTGGCCCGCCGCCCCATCAGCACGCCGGCCCCCAGCAAGATGAAGCTGCCCGAGCACACCGACATCAGCGTTGCGCCCGCGTCCGCATACCCACGCACAAAGCCGGTGAGATCGCTCTGCTTCATCGCGTCGAACGCGGCAAATCCGCCGGGCACCAGCAGTTGCGTAAGCGAACCCGCGTGGGCAAAGTCCGCATCCGGCACCACGCGCATGCCATGAGCGCAACGCACCGGCTCCAGCGTGCGTGCCAGCAGGCGGGGCGCCGGGCCGCCCGCGTACTTGTGCCACATGCCCACCATTTCCCAAGGTCCCTGGAAGTCAAGTTCCTCGACGCCTGGGTAGATCAGAATGCCGAAACTCACGTCCGCTCCACGTCGGTCGTCGTGCTCGGCGTCGCCAATTTCGCACCGGGTACGGGCGACACCCCCAGAAGTTGCAGGGCGGCGTCCACTTGGGCCTCAATCAGGTCATTCAGACGCTGGCCCTTGCGCGGCCGATACCACACGCTGAAATACTGCACCACCGCCAACACATTGAACGCAGCCACGACCGCATCTGCCACCACAAAGTCGCCACTGGGAACACCTTCGGCGATCAGATCGCGGTACACCTGCACCAAGGCACGCTGCCGAACACGCAGGGCCTCCCTGCGCTCCAGAGGCAAGGTGTCGGTAAGGTACTGGGGACCATACAGATGAGCGTTGACCAGGGGAGCGGCCGAGCCATTCTTGAGCTCCATCCTGAGCTGCGCCCGGACCACGTTGGCCATGCGTTCGCGAGCCGACCCACCACTTGACGCAGCGGCGGCGAGTTCGATGTGAAACTGCTCAAGCGTGTGTTCGACGCAAGCGAAGAGCAGTTCGTCCTTTGTACGGAAATAGTGATACAGCGCCGGACCGGTCATCTGAAGCGCATCGGCAATGTCGGACGTGGTCGTGGCATCAAAACCCCGCGCGCTAAAGGCTTTCAGCGCAGCGTCGATGATGCGCCGGCGCAAGGCCGCGCGCTTGGCCGTGATGTGTTCACTGGCCATGCTGTCGCGCTCGCGTAGAGGTGACCTGGAAGTCGGGTCGTGGTCGGGGCTTGTGTTCCATTATTCAGCGTCGATTTTTCGCGGTAGCGGTGTGGGATCCAGAAAGCGTCGGATGACGTTGCCCGTGATCTTCGCCACATCAGTGGGGTCCGTGCCGCTGGAGTGTAGCGAACCAATCCAGGTCATGCTGCCCACCGTAAACACGTCCCCATGCCCCATGGGCACCAACGCGACATCCGAGCGCGCCTTGGCATCGTTGAAGGGTGGAACATACGAGAGCAACTCCTCCTTGGTTCGCATCATAGTGCTCGCGTGCCCCTCCGACTTGGCCAACCACCATGTTCGTGGGGGTGTACCCAGTTCGGTATCGATTCGGTCAATCTCCCAGCCCGAAGCGCCACCTCCCCACCATCCTGCGTGGCCGAAGGAGTCGTCATGCACACCCTCGAACACGAAGGCCATATCCGGCGCTTTCGCATCGATGCACTTGCGGTAGTACGACGACCGCTCGAAGCCCTGGGCCGCCATGCCGACACCCACGATTTGTTGCGGCGGACGCCCGAGCCTGCGCCACAAGCCACCGTATTCGCCGGTGAACGCGCAGTAGTACTCGCCTGGTGCCCCGATGCTGGGACGGGTTCCGTCCTCGGCACGCCGTACTTCGATGGCTTCTGCCGCCTCGTCGCACGCGGTGCGCCAGTAGAACCCATTGCCGCCCAGGTACATCAATCGGCCCCCTGCGTGCAGGTAGCGCCACAGTCCGTCCCACATCGGCGTCGTGGGATATTCGGGATGGTGCCCTGTCAGCACGACGCGAAATGGCTCCAGGGCTGCGGCACCCAGCCTATGCAGGTCCTGATCGGTGATGACGTCGAACTCCTGACCCTGTGACTCCAGCCAGTCCAGCAACCAGGTGTCGGCCACGAACTGCCAGGGCCTGTGCCCCGGCGAGACACTCCAGAGCGGTCGCCGGCTGCTGGCCCACAGGACGGTCTGACCATCTGCGTGGCGCTCGTAGATGGAGCGGCCGTGAGCCGGATGCACGGCGTCCAGCCGCTGCTCGGCTACGTGTGCCGCGGGTGTCACCACAGGACCCCGCATCTCCTCCGTGGCGTTGGCGTAGGCCAGGTAACTGAATGTGGGCAGCAGCACCGCCAAGCGATGCCGCGGTCGGGTTGCGGCGCTGACGAAGAAGCTGGCATAGCTGGGTTCGCTCAGTGGCTGATCCACCGAGCGCATGCGGAAGGCATAGCAACCACTGTCCAGATCCGTCGGGACCGCCCAGGTACGGGTGGGCGACCAATGCGCGTCCAGGAGCGTGTCGGCGTTGAAGTGCAGCGCGGAGTAGTGTGCGGGGGCCTGATCGGGACCCTGAAACCGTCCGTCCCAGCGCACCCCTCGCACCGCCGAATACGGCCGCTGCGGCTCGGTCAGCCGGGCGTTCTGCGCGAGGTCGAACGTGCTGTAGCCGGTGCCGGAGCGTGCACGCAGCAGGCACGCACGCGCAGGGTCGCGCAATGCGGCGTGCTCCCATGGCGATTCGCGCAGGTGCTGGCCAGCGTCGCGCTCGTCACAAGCCAGCAGCTCCCGCGGTGACAAGGGCTCTACGAGTGAGCGATGCAGCACGGAGATGAGGTCGACGCGTACGTCCGCGCTGACCTGCTGCGCATTGATCGTTCCGAGATGCAAATGCGTTGGCGCCCCCTGTGGCAGCGCCTGCCGGGGCAGAACCCGCTCAGTCCACACCGACGGGACACCCTCTGGGACCGTCGCGCGGCACAGTGCGGTGCGGGCGCGTAGCGTGCAAGCCACCGGTTGTCCGGGTACGGGCAAGCAATCCAGCACGAGCAACGTCCATTCTCCACTGGGCACGGGCAACTGCAGTGTCTCGTCACCGGGCTGCAACCGGATGTTCAACACAGCGGGCTTGCGCGATTCAGCCTGGAGTTCCAGGGTCAGGCTGCGCCCTTGCCCGTCGCGCAGCGACAGCACATGTCCACCCGTGCCGCGCGCGGTGCGATGCAAGGCCAACACCAGGCTCGCATCTGACCAGTTGGGCAGACCCGTGCAGGCGGCATTGACTTGCGCCCCCGGCACCAGCGGTTGCACTACGGGTCCCAGCGTTTCCATCGTCGCTCCCGCCACGGCTAGGATGCGTTCCGGCGGACCGTACACTGAACCATCGGGCTGGCGCTCTGCGTTGGCGCAGCCGATGCGCACGATGTCGACCAGCGTGGCGTGTGGCAAGCTCGCGTGCAGCGCCACCGATTCCCCGGGCTGCACAACCCAGGGTTGTGCGTAGCCTGCCGGTGCCTGCGCGTGAGACGACGACGCCGAGTTCATGACCGTGCCTCGACCGGCTGACGCAAGTGGCGCTCGTTGCGTACATTCGTTATCAGCAACCAATCGGCCACCAGCGCGGGTTTGGCCGAGCCCTCGATCTCTACCGTGACGTTGTACACGGCGCGGTACTGCGTGGGCGACCGTAGACTCAGATCCTTCAGCACAAAGTGGCCACGGAGGCGGCTGTCCACGAGCACCGGGGCCAGTAGACGCAGCCGATCAAAGCCGTAGTTCAGCGTGGACACCTCATCGGAAGGACGTTCCACCAATTGGTTTGCCATGCAGGTAAGTAGCGACACGGTGAGGAAGCCAAACGCGAAAGTCTTGCCGTATGGGCTGTGCACGGCCGCCCACTCCGGGTCGATGTGCATGATGTCGGGGTCCTCGGTGATGTGGCCGAAATCGGTGATGCGCTGTTGCGGCACCTCGATCCAGCGCGATACACCGATTTCCTTCCCTACATAGGCCAGGGCGTTCTCGTCTTCAAAGAGTTTGATCATGGGATAGGTCCGTGTGAGTTATGGATGCTTGTGTCAGACAGTAGAAAATCAATTCAGCGTGGGCAGGCCGGGCGCCATCGCACGCGTTCCGACTCGGTCGATCTTGCCGTTGGGCAGCAGTGGAAACGCCTCTACCAGGCGAAAACTCTTGGGTATCTTGTAGTTCGCCAGCGTGCGGCGGCACAGCGCATCCAGATCGGCACGATGGAGCGCCGGGTCTCGCTGTGTGATGACCGCATGCACTGCTTCGCCATAGCGGTCATCAGGCAGTCCCAGAACCACCACCTGCCCAATGCCGGGGTGACTTTCCAGCACCAATTCGATTTCCCGCGGATAGACGTTGTACCCGCCGCTCTTGATCATTTCCTTGAGCCGTCCCTGGAGCACCAGATTTCCGTCTTCTCGTTGCGCCGCGAGGTCGCCGGTATGAAGCCATCCGTCGGACGTGAAGGCCGCGCGTGTTGCTTCGGGATCGCCGAAATAGCCTGCGAAGATCAACGGACCCCGGCCCTGGATTTCGCCCACTTCGCCCACCGCGCAGCGCTCATTGGCGGTATTGGCAATCCGAAACTCGAAGCAGGGGTCGAATCGTCCAATACAGTGACCCAGCACCTCATCGCTTGCGCCAGGAGCCGAGTACGCCCCGGAGCTCGATGTTTCCGTCTGGCCGTACTCTACAAACAGGGGGGCGCCAATTTCGCGCAGACGTTCGATGGTGTGCAAGGATGCTGCGCCACCACCGATGCAGATGCTGCGCACGTGGCGCAGGCTCCTGGGATCGAAGGCCGGATCGCGAACGCACTCATGAAACATGGCAGGCACCTGCAACCAGCATGTCACGCCCTCGTCGCGAATCAGTTGCACGGTACGGGCCGCCGAAAAGCGTTGCAGAAACACGATGCTGCCACCGCCAACGAGCGCGCTCAGCGTCAGGTTCATCAGACATCCCACGTGGTTGACAGGCAGATGGCACAGATACCGCGGCACCACCGGGTGCATCAGGCGCAGGTGCTGCACGGCTGCCGCATGCAGCAGCCCCCGGTGCGTCAGCATCGCCGCCTTGGGTTGCCCCGTGGTCCCCGAGGTGAACACGATGGCAGCGGTCCGAGTCAACGCCGCCTGCGTGTCGTCGTCCAGAGCCTCTTCAGCCGGCGGCAGGGGCCCAGTCGACGCCTGCAGCGCCGCCACGCAGGTTTCCATGTCACTGAAGTACAACACGGGCGGCAGCGCTACGCTTCGGCTGGCCTCGTCCATCAGCACACGGAAGTCCTGACCCTCAAACTCGTGCAGCGAAACAATCACTCTTGGACGCACGCGCCTGACGGCATGCGCGACTTCCGCGGCCTTGTAGCGGGGGTTCAGCCCCACATACACTGCGCCGATACGGCTCACCGCCATCAGCAACAATAGATACTCCGGACGGGGTGTGCTGAGCAGCGCCACACGGTCACCCGCGCACACGCCCATGGCCGCCAATGCCTGGGCGGCGCGATCGACCAGCCCGTTGAATTCGGCCCAACTCCACTGGTGCCCTTCAAAACTGGCGCAGGACGCATCGGGGCAGCGTGCCGCAAAGTCCGACAAGGTCTCGTCGATACGGGACCAGCCCGCCACTTGTGTCATGGGATCGGTGTGTGTCATAAAATTTATTATATGGTCAATTTTTAATTGACGTGTAAATTATTGCATCGTAGACTGCCACTGCGACGGGGTCCCGCACACGCCCTGAGCCCCATGAACTACGACGAGGAGACATTCACATGACACGCCCATCCATCCCCCCTCAGGCGCAGCCCATTCCGCCCGGCGCCCCGACTCAACCCTTGCGCGCCCTTGCCTGCGGCCTTGCCACCGTGGCGGCGCTGGTGCTGTGCACAAATGCCTGGTCCCAACAGGTCATCCGCATGGCCCACCTGGAGCCGTTGTCCGGCCCGTTCCAGGTCCAGGGTGACGTCAACGCCCGAACCCTGCAGGCCGCGGTGGATGAATTCAACGCCACGAACAAGACCACCCAATTCGAGGTCACGACCTTCGATGCCAAGGGCAGCGCGCAGGAGGCACTGAACATCTTCCGTCAGGCCACCGATCGCGGTATCCGCTACTTCGTGGGCGGCGGCAGCTCCGCCATTGTCTCGGGCCTGATTGAGGCCGTGAACACCTACAACGAACGCAACCCCGGCAAGGAGGTGCTGTACCTCAACCATCAGGCGATCGACCCCGACTTCACCGAATCTCGTTGTTCGTTTTGGCACTTTCGCTTCGATCCGCATGTGCACATGCGCATGTTCGCCCTGACCTCCTTCATCGCCCGCGACAGCGCCGTAAAGAAGGTATACCTGATCAACCAGGACTACAGCTTCGGTCAGCAGGTGGAAGCTTCGGCCAAGCGCTACCTGGGCTCCATGCGCCCCGACGTGGCCGTCGTTGGCGAGGAACGCCACCCGATTGGCCGCATCAAGGACTTCGCACCCTACGTGGCCAAGATCAAGGCCTCGGGCGCCGACACCGTCATCACCGGCAACTTCGGCCCCGACCTGGTGTTGCTGATCAAGGCCTCCAAGGACGCGGGCCTGAAGGTCCGGTTCTACACGTACTACGGCAACGCGCTGGGAGCCCCAACCGCCGTGGGCGAAGCCGGCGTGGACCGCCTGCGGCTGGTCGCGAGCTGGGAAACCAACACCATGCCGCCGCGCATGAAGGCCATCTACGATCGCTTCAAGGCCAAGTACCCCAAGAACGACATCTTCCACACGGGTGTCATCGAGATGGTGGGCCTGCTGGGCAATGCCGCGCAAAAGGCGGGGTCGGTGGAGCCCAAGCACGTGGCATTCGCGCTCGAAGGACTCAAGACCCAGGGCGCCTTCGGCGACGTGGAAATGCGCGCGGGTGATCACCAGTTGCTGGCACCGCTGTTCATCCAGACTTTTGCGCCCGTGGATGGCCGGTCGGTCAAGTATGGGGTCGAGGGTATGAAGATCGGCTTTCGCACCGACGCGAAGATCTCGCCGCTGGAAACCGCCCCGGTGATGAGTTGCCAGATGAAGCGCCCAGCGCGCTGAGCCACGTCCACCGCTGCTGCTGCGCGCCATGAACGTGCTTGCGTCGTCCTTGCTCAACGGCCTGACCTACGGCTTCCTGCTGTTCATGCTGGCGGCCGGATTGACCCTCGTGTTCAGCCTGATGGGCGTGATGAATTTCGCCCATGCCAGCCTGTACATGCTGGGCGCCTACGCCGGCTACACCCTGGTGCCCGCGCTGGGCTTCTGGCTGGCGGCGTTGACAGCACCGCTCCTCGTGGGCCTGCTGGGTTGCGCCCTGGAGCGGTGGCTGCTGCGTCCGCTGCACGCGCGCGGGCACGTGGCTGAGCTGCTGTTCACCTTCGGGCTGGCCTTCCTGATCGAGGAAGCCGTCAAGCTGGCGTGGGGTGCGGGCGCCGTCGAGTACCGCTTCCCGCCGGAACTGGAGGGCAGCCTGTTCCAGTGGTTCGGTACGCCCTACCCGGTCTACAAGGGCTTCATGGTGCTGGTGGCGGTGGCCTCGCTGGCCGGCCTGTACGCCCTGGTGGCGCACACACGGGTCGGGCTCATCGTGCGCGCCGCCCTTACCCATCCCATGATGGTCGAAAACCTGGGGCACGACACGAACCGCGTCTTCATGTGGGTGTTCGGCTTGGGCACCGCCCTGGCGGCGCTGGCCGGCGTCATTGGTGGCGCGGCGCTGACCACGGAGCCGTCCATGGCGGCGCAGGTGGGGACCATTGTGTTCGTGGTGGTCGTAATCGGCGGACTGGGCTCCATTCAGGGCGCATTCCTTGCCGCGATGCTGGTGGGAACGCTGCAGACATTGCTGATCGCCGTTGATCTGCGGCTGGGCGAGGCGCTGCCCTTGCACGACGTGCCCGCCCTGGCCGAGCTCAAGATTTCGCAATTGGCTCCGATGGCACCCTACGCCCTGATGGTGATCATGCTGCTGGCCCGCCCGCGTGGCCTGTTTGGACGAAGGGAAGCCTGATGACACTTGCCGCCCCCGCGCGCTCAGCCCTGCTGTGGATGGGTGTCTATGCCGTTGTCATGCTGCTCTTGGCGGGGCTGGGCAGTGGCTTCGTCCTGCAACTGGCCACGCAGATACTCGTCTTGTGGTGCTTCGGGTTGAGCTACCAGTTACTCTTCGGCCGCACGGGCATGTTGTCCTTCGGTCATGCCGTGAACTTCGGCCTGTCCGCCTTCGCCACGGCCCATGCCGTGCGCTGGCTGGGCGGCTGGCCCCTCTACGAAGTGCTACCCTTGGTCGGGGCTGCCACGGGCCTGTTGTGTGGCCTGGTGCTTGGATTTCCCGTGACGCGGCGCAGCGGGGTGGCGTTCTCCATGGTTACGCTGGGCCTGGGTGAGTTGGTGGCAGCCTGCTTCTTGATGTTTCCCGGCTTCTTCGGCGGTGAGGCAGGAATCACCTTGCAGCGCACACGCGTGGGGTCGTTGCTGGGCGCCGACTATGGTCGCGCCAGCGCGCAATTGCTGCTGACTGCCCTGTGGGCGGCTGGCGTATTCGCGGTCGTGCGCTGGCTGGCGCGCACACCCTTCGGGCTGGCAACCCTGGCGGTGCGCGAGAACCCGCAGCGGGTCGAGTTCCTGGGCTTTCGAACCGCCACCGTGCGCTGGGTCTCGTGTCTGGTGGCCAGCGCCCTCGCGGGCGTGGCCGGAGCGCTGTCCGCGCTGGCCTACGAGATGGTCACCGTGGATGCCGTATCGCTGCACACATCGGCCAACGTGCTGCTGATGACCGTGATTGGCGGTCTTGGGAGCACCGTGGGCCCTCTCATCGGCGCGACCTTCCTCACGGTCATGCAAAGCGTGGTGTCCGAATGGACCCGTGCATGGTTGTTCTACTACGGCTTCATTTTCGTGACGCTGGTGTGGATGGCTCCCGAAGGCATCACCGGGCTATGGACAACCGCCCGGCGAGGCCGCGAGGGCGTGAGCCTGGCCAAGGCCACTGCGCAAGCCCTGGGCTTTGGCGTGGCACTGGTGATCTTCATCGAAACGGCTTACCAGTTGGCTCTGGGGGAGCCCACGCGGCTTCCGGGTTGGCAATCCCTGCCTCCGGCTGCCCTCCAGGCCACGCTCTGGGTCTCTGGCACGGTGGTCGCTCTATGGATGATGCGTACGCTCCAACGCGCGGAGGCGGTGACATGAACGCATTGGAATTGAGCGGCCTGCGCAAGTCCTTTGGGCTAACAGAGATCATCCGTGGCACGGAGTTGCAGGTCCATGACGGCGAACGCCTGGCATTGATCGGCCCCAATGGCGCAGGCAAGTCCACGCTGTTCGCGCTGATTTCGGGTCAGCTCGTGCCGACCGCTGGCAGCATCCGGTTGTACGGGCAGGAAGTAGCGGGCCAACCGCCGTACCGGCTGGCGCGCGCGGGTCTGGGGCGTAGCTTCCAGGTCAGCAATCTCTTTGGCTCCCTCAGCGTGCGCGAGAACCTATGCATCGCCGCGATGTGGCCACACGGGCAGCGACTCGGTTTGTTCTCGGTGCTGCAACACCATCGCCCACTGACCGAACATGTACGCCAGCTGCTCGATACATTGGAGCTCGGCCATCGCGAGGCCACGCCGGTTCGCGACCTGAGCTATGCCGAGCAGCGCCTGCTGGAAATCGGCATGACCGTGGCGGGCAATCCCCGCTGCGTGCTGCTGGACGAACCCACGGCGGGAATGAGTCGGTCCGAAACACAACGCGTCATCGCGCTGATCCGCCGCATCAGCGCCGGGCGCACACTGATGATGGTCGAGCACGACATGAATGTGGTGTTTGACCTGGCCGACCGTATCGCCGTGCTGGTGTACGGCCAGGTGATCGCGGCGGACACGCCCGAGGTCATTCGGCGCCACCCCGAGGTGCGCGCCGCGTACCTCGGCCAACATCATGCGCAGGAGGCCACTGCTCATGCTTGAAGTACGCGGTCTGGACGCCTTCTACGGCGCCAGTCAGGTCTTGTTTGGTCTCGACCTGAGCTTGGCCGAGGGACGGGTGCTCACCCTGATCGGACGCAACGGTGCCGGACGCTCCACCGTGGCACGCTCACTGGTGGGCCGGGTCACGCGCCGCGGCTCGGTGCGCTTCATGGGACAGGAACTGGCGCACGAGCGGGCGCACCGCATTGCCCAAGCCGGGATCGCCTACGTGCCCGAGAACCGCGAGGTCTTTGGTCAGCTCGATGTCGAGGAGAACCTGCGACTTGGCGAACGTGCACCGCCTCCTGGCGCCACCTCCTCGTGGGATCTGGAGCGCTGCTACGCGCTGTTCCCGCGTCTGCACGAACGCCGTCGCGCCCCGGCCGGCGCACTCTCCGGGGGCGAGCAGCAGATGCTGGTGCTGTGCCGCGCTCTCATGGGCAACCCACGCCTGTTGATCGTGGACGAACCCACTGAGGGCCTCTCGCCCCAGATGGTGGACCGTGTGGCCGAAACGCTGGCTGAGCTCAAGCGCGAGGGCCTGCCCATGCTGCTGATCGAGCAAAAGCTCGACATTGCACTGGAACTCGCCGACGACGTGCTCGTGCTGGGACATGGTGAAGCGGTATTTCAGGGCAGCGTGCCGGAGCTGCGCGCGCAGCCCGAGGTGATCGAGACCTGGGTCGGCGTGGCCTGAGCACGTTTGTGCTCAGGCCAAAGAAAAAGGACCTGGCTTTTGACCAGGTCCTTGCATCCTTGTGGTGGGACGTGCGTGACTCGAACACGCGACCAACGGATTAAAAGTCCGCTGCTCTACCGACTGAGCTAACGTCCCACACGGCTCCACGGTGCAAATAAATCTGCGATTCGTGAAGCCTTAAATTATAGCTCGAATTCGCCCGCCTTTGTGGCCGGGCTGAGCCAGCTTGTCCAGCACCCAGCTTGCCGCGCACATGCCAAATGTGGCGGTGACACCCACGGATGACCCGTAGCCATGACAGCTCAGACCGTGGTCCTGCGGAGCTTCACAGGTCCCGACTGGCGCAGCCACTGCTTCACGGCTGAACACGCAACTCACGCCGATGTTCTTCCCCTGCGCGGGAGCGCCATGCTGTTTGCGCAAGCGGTAGCGCACCTGGGCCAACAGCGGGTCGTGCGTGGTTTGCGCCAGGTCCGCCACATCCACCAGATGCGCGTGCCGTTTACCACCGGCAGCCCCGACCGTGACGAACAGACAGTCCGTGCCGCGCGCCCACGCCGCCATCGCCACCTTGGCCTTGACCTGGTCACAGGCATCGATCACAGCGTCCACGTCCGGCGGCAACAGTGCCGGCCAGTTGGCAGGCTCCACGAATTCCTCAACACAGTTCACCGTGCAAACCGGGTTGATGAGGGCGATGCGTTCGCGCATCGCCTGCACCTTGGCTTGTCCGAGGCTGGTCTCCAGCGCATGTATCTGACGATTCATGTTCGATTCGGCCAGATGGTCCAGATCGACCAGCGTAATGCGCCCGACACCGCTGCGCGCCAGGGCCTCCGCCGTCCACGACCCCACGCCACCCACACCCACCACTGCCACGTGGCTGGTGCGGATGCGCTGCGCGCCATTCACCCCAAAAAGTCGCTCCAGGCCACCAAAGCGGCGCTGCAGGTCGGCCGTGGAAGCGCCCTGGCCCACCGTTGCCACCACATCGTTCATGCTGCACACTCCAGCCGCCACCGCTGGTAGCGAAAACCCGCCAATGCGCCGAGCACGATGCCCAGCACCGCCACGAAACTGGTGGCGCTCAAGGTGGACAAGCCACTCAGACCCTGGCCCACGGTGCATCCCAGCGCGGTCACGCCGCCGATGCCCATCGCCACCGCACCGGAAAGGTGGTGGGCCAGGTCCTCGACATCGCGGAAGCCTTCCCAATGGAAACTGCCGGACTGCCATGCCGCCAGGGCAGCGCCCAGAACCACGCCGGCCACGGCCACCACGCCCACGGTCAGGGACTTGTTGCTGTCACTGTAGTACATCAGCCAGTCCAGGGCATACCCAGCAGGCGCCACGAAGCTGAACGCCTCGGCGCGGCGCGAGTTCGTTGCCAGATAGGTTTCCTGCAAGGTGTCGGGATGCTCGGGCACGTGGCCGAGCGTGCCGCTCACCGCCCACATGAGGATCACGGCACCACCGATACCCAGGCCAGCAAGCAGGTTCTGTTGGTTCGCAAAGCCCCTCCCCGCCAAAGCCCACAGTACCAGCCCTCCACCCAAGGCCAGCCCCAGCGCGAGGCGAGCCGACGGCAACGGAATTCCAGCAAGAGCCGACAAGGCCCGCGGCAGATCGGCGCCGCCCGCGAATTCGATGGCCACACGATCTACCGAGGCCACGCGCAGCACCGCAGTAATGCCCTTGAGCGTGGCAAAGGCCGCAAACCCCATGACCAGAAATACGACTACAGACTTGAGACTTCCGCCGCCGATGCGCACCAGGGTCTTGCCCCCGCAACCCGAAGCCAACACCATGCCGAATCCAAACAGCCCCCCGCCCACCAGCCCAGACAGCCACATCCAGCGCGGCGAGGCGTAGAGCGTCTGGTCCGGGTCCACCCAGCCTGCAGCCCCCAACACGGCAAAACCGACCATGGCCAGGCCCACGGCCAGCGCCCACTGCCGCACACGCGTCCAGTCGCCCATGTGTACCACGTCACTGAGTGCCCCCATGGTGCAGAAGTGGGTACGCTGCGCGACCGCCCCGTACAACACGGCCACCGCGAAGGCGGCCGAAAGAACCTGCACGGTCAAGGCGGGGATGTGGGTGGCCGACATGTCCAACTCCGTATACGCCCCGCGCAGCGGGCTATTTCAGTCGCGCCAGGCGTTCCTTCGCCGCAGCCGCGGCCTCGGACTGGGGATGGGCCTTGAGCAGCTCGTCCAGGGTCTTGCGCGCCGCGCGGGTGTCCTTGAGTTCCAACTGGCAGTTGGCGATGGACAGCAGGGTTTCGGGCACGCGCATGTGGTCGGGGGCACCGCTGAGCAAGGCGCGGAAATTGATGATCGCCTCTTTGTAATCGCGGGTCGCGTACTGGGCGTTACCCAGCCAGAACAAGGCCGATGCCCGGTACCCACTTTGCGGATAACGCTTGATGAAGTCCACAAACGGCGCCTGCGCCGCGGCGAACTCACCTTTCTTGAACAAGGCCAGAGCCGCCTCAAAGTCGCGGCGTTCCGCCGGGTCCGCAAGGAACTCCTTGCCGTCCACGGTCACCTTGCTCGGCTCGAACTTGCGCAGGCGCTCCTCCAAGCCCTGTGCCGCCTCACCCTGGCGCTTTTGCAGCTCCGCCAATTCCCGCTGCGCCTGCTCGCCCTGACCGCGCAGCCGCGCCACTTCAGCACGCAAGACTTCGATCTGCCCCTGCAGTTCCATCAGGCTGCGACGCAGTTGCGCGCTCTCCTCGGCGCTCTTGCGCGACTGCTCGCTCAACTGGCCCTCATGAGACTGGCGCAGGGTCTCGACCTTCTGGCGCAAGTCCAGGATCGCCTTGCGCGCCTCATCATCTTCCAGCAGGCCCGCCTGGGCCGCACCAAACGCAGCACAGAGAACCGCGCCGCTCAGCGCGCGCAGCAGGGCTTTCCCCCAGGAGGCAACGGGGGTGAACAAGGATGGGTTGAGTGTGATCATCATCGGAATGCCATTTCTGCACGACGGTTCTGGGCCATGGCAGCTTCATCGCCACCCATGGCCGCCGGTTTTTCCTTGCCAAAACTCACGGCCTCGGTCTGCGCGTCCTCCACGCCCAGCAGCCCCAGGGCGCGGCGCACCGCTTCGGATCGCTGTTGCCCCAAGGCCAGGTTGTACTCGCGCCCGCCGCGTTCGTCCGTGTGGCCTTCGATCACCACCCTGCGCTGGCGGTCGGCCTTCAGCGCGCGCGCGTGGGTTTCGATCAGTCCCTGAAATTCGGGTTTGATGACGAAGCTGTCATAGTCGAAGTACACGACGCGGCCCATCGATGCCGCCGCCCCGGCACCGTCCTGCGAGCGCCCCAGATCGACCGCGGCCACCGTGCCGGTGCCCGCACCGGCGCCGCCAGCAGCGCTACCCGTTCCGCCCCCTATGGCGCTGGCCCCACGGTCTTCCACCGGGACCTCGTCCAGTCTCACACCCGAGGCACATCCGGCCAACATGGCCATCATCAGGGCCGCACCCAGAATTCTTTGCATGGCAGATCTCCCGATTGACTACGGCTTCTGAAACGGACCCCAATCGGGCTCGCGGATGTCGCCACCCTGACCGGCCAGTCGGGCCTTGATCTTGCCATCCAGCGTGGTGGTCATCAGCGACTCCTTGCCCTGCTGCTGAGTCGCGTACACGATCAATCGGCTGTTGGGTGCGAAGCTAGGGCTTTCGTCTGCCGTTGTGTCGGTGATGGCAGTGACCATGCCGCTGGACAACTCCATCACATGCAGCTTGAACGCTCCGCCAACGCGCGACACGTAGGCCATCCAGCGTCCATCCGGGCTCAGTGCCGGCGAGATGTTGTAGTTCCCCGTGAACGTCACCCGCTCCACACCGGCACCGCTGGGCGCCATGCGGTAGATCTGCGGAGCACCACCCCGGTCGCTCACGAAGTAAATGTAGCGCCCGTCTGGCGAGAATACCGGCTCGGTATCGATGCTGCCCGACTGCGTCAGGCGCTTGGGCTCTCCCCCATTGGCGTCCAGCGTGTAGAGCTGGGATGCACCGTCGCGGCTCAGCGTAACGGCCAGGCTGCGCCCGTCCGGTGCCCACGCGGGAGCGCTGTTGGAACCCTTGAAATTGGCGACCAGGCGCCGCTTGCCCGTGGCCACCTCATGCACGTAGATCACGGGCTTGCGCGATTCGAACGACACATAGGCCAACTGCCCTCCGGTCGGCGACCACGCCGGTGAAATGATGGGCTCCGGGCTCGTCAGTGCCGCCTGGGCGTTTTCGCCATCGGCATCCGCCACCCACAGGTTGTAGCGTTGCGCGGCCTTGGTGACATAGGCAATGCGCGTCGAGAAGACACCCTTGTCGCCGGTCAGCCGCTCGTACACGAAATCCGCGATCCGGTGCGCCACCAGCCGCAGGTCGGCCTGCTGGACCACGTAGCTCTGCCCCCCAACATCCTGCCCACGCACCACGTCCCACAAGCGGAAACGCACGTCAAAGCGATCCTCGGCGGTCTTCGTGATGCTGCCGGTCACCAGGGAATCAGCACCCCTCTGGCGCCACAGAGCGACATCGGGGCGCGTGGTCTCATCGTAGGCCGGCCCGGTGGCGTCCAGCAAGCGGAACTGGCCGCTGCGCTGCAGATCGGCCTGCACGATGGTCCCCATCTTCTGTGGCGCCGCCTCGTCACCCTTGAATGGCGCAACCGCCACGGGCCACTGTGTCAGGCCCACACCCGTCACTTCCACTCGGAACTGCGCTTGGGCGGCCGTGGCCGCCAGTGCCAGCGCGGCCAGCACCACGCGTCGATTCAATCTTTCTGCAAAACCCATGTATACCTTTCCCGAACTATGCGTTCCACGCGGATACGGTCACTTGCGTTGACTCGGGCCGCGTATCCAGGCCCAACTCGGCCCGGATCTGGCCACTGTGCAGCCGCCCCAGGACCCGAGCGCGGTTGACCTGCTCACTGCCCCGGTCATTTTCCTTGTGCCACAGGTGGAACACTTCGGTGGCGCAGAAACCGTTTTTCCGCGCAACCCCGTGATTATGTAGCCGCAACACCAGATCGGCGTCCTCGTGGCCCCAGCCGAAAAAGCTCTCGTCGAACCCGTTGACGGCCACGAAATCTGCGCGCCACACTGCCAGATTGCAGCTGCGGATGCCTTTCCACTTGAAGGCGCGCTGGACTCGCCCCCAGGAACCGGTCACAGGCAACAGATGTGTCAGCTTGTTGCAATCCCCACGCCAGCGTGCGCGCAGCCAGTCCTTCCACGTCCAGCGCACCAGTTCAACCGCGCCTTGCTCCACCTGCTGAGTCAGCCCGGGACTGAGCAGGACCCGACTCCCGTTGACCAAGTACCCCGGTTGGGCGAGGGCGCGATGTTGACGCAGCCAATCCGGCCGCGGCACGCAGTCACCATCCAGGAAAAGCAGATAGTCTGCATCGGTGCGCAACGCCGCCATGTTGCGGGAGCGCGAGGCCGTGAAGCCGGTGTCAGGGTGCCACGCGTGGTACAGACGGCAGTCCAGACGTGGCAACCGATCGTGCAGGTAGCGCACGTTGTCGGGAGTAGATCCATCGTCGGCAATCCAGATTTCGTCCTGCTCTCCACACTGAGACGCCAACGACCGCAACACGGCCAGCAAGGCGGCCGGCCGGTTGTAAGTCAATACAATGACAGCGGTTTTCATGGGTTCCCAAAAATTCAGCCTGCGGCCCGCGTCTCGGGCACCCGCTGGCGTCCCACCAGCCTCTAGAAAAATCAAGCGATGTCAAATGTACACGGACGGGCGCAGTACCGTTGCTGGCCCGTCTATGCGCTGGCCGCGTCGGTGCCGATCTCCATTGCCGCCATCAGCCTGTCCAAGCTGGCTCTGTTCCTCACGGCGTTTGGCCTGATGCTGAGGTCGTTCCGCGCCGGTGGCGAGTCATCCCGATGCCGAAGCTCCGCGGGTGTTGTGGTGCTGTGCATGCTGGGAGCGCTCGCGGCCAGCATGCTGTACACGGACTCGCCGTGGAATGTGGCGGCCATTGACATCGAAAAATACGCCAAGCTGCTTCTGATGGTGCTCGTCCCCTACCTCATTGCCACGCGCGAACAGGCGTTGAAGGCATTGGCCATTTATGCTGCCGTGCAGATCTTCATCCTCTTCAGCTCGTGGGCACTGGCCTTGGGTATCACGCCGCCGTGGGTCACCGACCCCGCGCTGATCCGCTCCCACTCGGTGTTTCACGAGTATCTGCACCAATCCATCATGACCGCCACCTTCGCCGCCTTGTGCTGGCACCTGAGAGCGGAAGTGTCCGCCCCATGGTTCCGCCCGGCAATGATCATCCTGAGCCTGCTGGCTGTGGTCAACGTACTCGTAGCGCTCAAGGGCCGCAGTGCCTACCTCGCGATCCTCGTGGTGCTGGCGTCGGCGGCCCTCTGGGAGACACGCAAGCACTGGCGCTGGCTGACGCTGTTGGCACCCCTCTTCGTCGTCGCCACGCTGCTGACGGCATCGCCCCAATTCAAGTCCCGCATCGACCTGGCTGTGTCAGAGGCCCAGGCCTACAAGCCTGGCAACGTGTCTCCGAGTTCCACGGGAGCACGGCTGAATTTCTGGTACCGCTCGATCCAGGCCATTGGCGAACGGCCGCTGACTGGCTTTGGCGCCGGAAGCTGGGGGGCTCAATACCGCCGCCTGGATGCCGGCGCGGACCCCTGGTACAAAGGCAGCGGCGGCAACCCACACCAGGAATATCTGCTATGGGGGGTCTTGCTAGGCGTTGGCGGCATCGGACTGGTGCTGGCGCTGCTGGGCGCGCTGTGGCGCGACGCGCACACGCTGCAGCCCGCGCACGCCCGGGCCATGAAATCCATAATCCTGGTCATGGCCACCACCGCTCTGTTCAACAGCGTCCTGTATGACGGCGAAATCGGCGACTACTTCTGCCTGATGCTGGGGCTCGCGCTGGCCCTGGGGCGGGCATCTCGGCCGGAACCGATCGCATGCCCGCACCCCGCACCCGCCGTGCCCCAATGACCACGCCATGAACGCTCCAACGCCACAGCCCCCGTTGCCCACGGTCTGGCAAAGACTCCTGCGGCTGATCCCCTACTTTGGCCGCCCCCGCTGGCTCTGGGGGGTCGCCGTCCTGACCACCGTGGCCGGCGCCGCCACCGAGCCGGCCATCCCCCTGTTGCTCAAGTTCCTCATTGATGACGGTTTTGGCTCGCGTAATCTGCCGCTTTGGCTGGTACCGGTGGTCGTGATCTCGCTGTTTGCCCTGCGTGGCCTGAGCGTGTTCCTGGCCCAGATGGCGCTGACACGAATTTCCAACAACGGGATATTCCGGCTACGCGCCGAGATGTTCGAGCGGCTGCAAAACGCTCAGATGCAACTATTTTCACAGCAATCCGCAAGCAGCCTGGCCAATACCGTGGTATACGAAGTGCAAAGCGGAGCGAACCAGTTGTCGTACGCCGTGCTGGGCCTGGCCAAGGACGGGTTAACCCTCTTGGCCCTTCTGGCCTCGCTGTTCTACCAAAACTGGAAACTGACGCTGGTGGTGCTGCTGCTGTTTCCGTCGGTCGCCTACGTCATGAAGACGCTCACGCGCCGCCTGTACCGCATCACCAAAGCCAGCCAGACCGCCACCGACGAGCTGGCCTACGTGGTGGAGGAAAACGTGCTCGCGCACCGCACCGTGCGCCTGCACGGCGCCCAGGCGTCGCAGATCGCGCGTTTCACCGGCTTCAACGCAGCGCTGCGGCGCCTGGCCATGAAATCCACCGCCGCGTCGGCTGCCATGACACCGCTCACGCAGATGATCGGGGCCGCCGCCTTGTCCGGTGTCATCACGATCGCGCTGTGGCAGAGCCAGGACAGCGGTCTGAGCATCGGCGACTTCGTGCAATTTGTCACCAGCATGCTGATGCTGCTGGCACCCATCAAGCATCTGGCCGACGTGGCGAATCCCGTCACCCGCGGCCTGGCCGCCATCGAACGCGGTCTGGATCTGATCCACACCACGCCCATCGAGGCAACTGGCGAAGCGGTGCTGCCGCGCATTGCCGGCGCCCTCCGCTTGGAAGACGTGTCCGTGCGCTACCACGACCGCGCCGAGCACGCCCTGGACCATGTCTCACTGGATATCGCCCCTGGCGAGTCCGTGGCCTTCGTGGGCACCTCAGGTTCCGGAAAGACCACGTTGATGAACCTGCTCCCGCGCTTCGTGCTGCCGAGCGAAGGACGCGTGCTGGTGGATGGCGTGCCGATTTCGGATTGGAACCTCGCGGCCCTGCGCGGCCAGATGGCCATGGTGAGCCAGGACGTGGTCATGCTCAATGAAAGCGTGGCCTACAACGTGGCCTTGGGACAGGACGTGGACCGCGCCCGCGTGGCGCACTGCCTGGAAGCCGCCAACCTGGCCGACCACGTCAGCGCCCTGCCGCGGGGCATGGACACGCTTGTGGGGCACAACGCCACGCAGTTCTCTGGCGGGCAGCGCCAGCGCCTGGCCATCGCGCGGGCACTCTACAAGGACGCACCCATCCTGATCCTGGACGAGGCCACATCCGCGCTGGACAACGAATCCGAACGCCTGGTGCAAGACGCCCTGCAGCGGCTCATGGCCCACCGAACCACACTCATCGTGGCGCACCGCATCTCTACCATCGAGCATGCCGACCGCATCGTGGTCATGTCCTCTGGCCACATCGTGGAGCAGGGCACCCACGCCGAACTGCTGCGCCAACAGGGCCAGTACGCGCGGTTGCATCAGCTTGGATTCGGCGCCCCATCTCCTTCCCAGGAACACAGAACACATGAGCAAGCCTGAACAAGCCAGCATCAGCGGCTTTACCTTCATTCGCAATGGTGTCGAGTTGGGCTTTCCTTTCGAGGCCTCGATACGTTCCCTGCTGCCGCTGGTGGATGAATTCGTGATCGCCGTGGGCCGCAGCCACGACGACTCGCTGGAGCGGGTGCGCGCCCTGAACGACCCCAAGATCAAGATCATCGAAACCGTCTGGAACGAGCGCATGTCCGAGCGCGGCTTTGTCTACGCCCAGCAGAAGATGATCGCGCAGTTCGCCTGCACAGGCGACTGGGCCTTCTACCTCGAAGGGGACGAGCTCGTGCACGAGGCCGAGCTGAACGCCATCCGCGCCAGCGTGGACCGGAACCATGCCAACCCCGAGGTCGAGGCGCTGGTGTTCGACTACCTGCACTTCTACGGCGCGCCGGACTGGATCGCCACCAGCCCGGCCTGGTACCGGCGCGAATGCCGACTGATCCGCAACACCATCCGCAGCTACGCGCCCGATGGTCAGTTCTGGGTGGTGATGGATCGCCACAAACGCGGACGCACACTGCAAGGCGCCCTGGCCAACGCCCACATCTACCACTACGGCCATGTGCGCAAGCTGCACTACATGCAGCAAAAGCTGGATCAGACCACCAAGTACTGGGACAAGGCACCGCCCAAGGTGGACTACCGCCAGATCGACTCCCAGGCCGTGCAGCGCTTCACCGGCACCCACCCTGCCGTCATCCGCGACTGGCTGGCCACGGAAGCGGAAACCGAGTTCTCACCAGACCCCCTTCATGTGCTGACACGGCGCGAACGCAAGCACCGCTGGTCCATGAAACTGGAGCGCCTGTTTGGCTGGGACCTCAGCCACAAGCACTACCGACTCGTGGCCTGAGGCGCGCTACAGCAACACGATATCGAACTGCTCCTGCCCGATCGCCGACTCGCTCTGCAAGGCGATGGGCTTTCCGATGAAGTCGCTCAGGGAGGCCAGGTGCTGGCTTTCCTCGTCCAGGAACAGTTCGATGACCTTGGGCGAGGCCACCACCCGGATTTCGTGCGGGCTGAACTGGCGGGCCTCGCGCAGGATTTCCCGCAGGATGTCGTAGGCCACGCTGCGCGCGGTCTTGACGCTGCCCTTGCCAGCGCATTCCGGACAGGGCTCGCACAGCAGTTGCGCCAGGGATTCACGCGTGCGCTTGCGCGTCATCTCCACCAGGCCCAGTTGCGAAAAGCCACCCACCACGGTCTTGACGCGGTCGCGTGCCAACTGTTTGCGGAACTCCGCCAACACCGCCTCGCGGTGCTCGTCGCGCACCATGTCGATGAAGTCCACGATGATGATGCCGCCCAGGTTGCGCAGGCGCAATTGGCGGGCGATGGCCTGCGCGGCTTCCAGGTTGGTCTTGAAGATGGTGTCCTCGAAGTTGCGCGCACCCACGAAACCGCCGGTGTTCACATCCACCGTGGTCAGGGCCTCGGTTTGATCCACGATGAGGTAGCCGCCGGACTTCAGGTCCACGCGCCGCCCCAGGGCCTTGCTCACTTCCTCGTCGATGGCAAACAGGTCGAAGATCGGCCGTTCGCCCTTGTAGTGCTGCAATTTGTCCAAGGCAGCGGGCGTGAATTCCCGGGCAAATACCTTGAGCAGCTCGAACTGCTCGCGCGAATCGATGCGGATGGATTGCGTTCTCTCCCCCGTCAGGTCGCGCAGCACGCGCTGCAGCAGGTTCAGGTCCTGGTGCAGCATGGTCTTGGGGGGTTGGCGCAGGGAAGCATCCTTGATGCGGGCCCAGGCGGTACGCAGGTAAGCGATATCCTCGGCCAGCTCGGCGTCGGTAGCATCCTCCCCATTGGTGCGCAGGATGAAGCCGCCCGTGCTGCCCTCGCCCAGCAGGGCCTGCACGCGGCTGCGCAGGGCATTGCGCTGCTCGGCGGGAATCTTCTGCGAAATGCCGACGTGATCATCCTGCGGCAAGAACACCAGCAGGCGCCCAGCGATGCTGATCTGCGCCGACAAACGCGCGCCCTTGGTGCCGATGGGGTCCTTGATCACCTGCACCATCAGCGCCTGGCCTTCGAACAGCCGCTTCTCGATGGGCACGGAGGGTGCGGCGGCGCGCCCTGCCGTCTCCCCGTCCGCGCTGCGCGAGGTGTGATGACTGTCGGACAGGTCCGCCACGTGCAGGAACGCCGCGCGCTCCAGCCCGATGTCGATGAACGCGGACTGCATGCCCGGCAGCACCCGCGCCACCTTGCCCAGGTACACATTGCCCACCAGGCCGCGCTCCAGCGCGCGTTCGATGTGCAACTCCTGCACCGCCCCACTTTCCACCACGGCCACGCGCGTCTCCTGCGGAGACCAGTTGATGAGGATGTCTTGCTGCATGGTGTGGCCCGTGAGTCGATGGTTCAAAGGGGGTGCCCGACGGAGCGCAATACGTGCGCCGTCTCGTAGGCAGGCAGGCCCATGATGCCTGAATGGCTGCCGCTGATGTGCGCGATGAAGGCCGCCGCCCGCCCCTGGATGGCGTAGGCGCCCGCCTTGCCCAGGGGTTCTCCGCTGGCGACATAGTCCTGGATCTGCCGGCGCGACAGCGGCGCAAAACTCACCCGCGACACGCTCAGCGCGGCTTGACGCCTGCGCCCGCGCTGCACCGCGATGGCGGTCAGCACGCGGTGGGTGCGCCCGGCCAGTTCGGCCAACATGCGCTGGGCATCCGCGGCGTCCGCCGGTTTGCCGTAGATGGTGCGCCCCAGCGCCACCGTGGTGTCGGCACACAGCACCGGGGCATCCGGCTTGCCACTGCGGCGCAGGCGTTGCACCGCGGCGTCCAGCTTGAGTGCCGTCACACGCTGCACATAGGCCGAGGGTGATTCGCCCTTGAGCACCACTTCCAGCGCTTCCGCGTCTTCGTCGGGATCGGGCAGCAACAGTTCGTGCCACACGCCCAGTTGCTCCAGCAACTGGCTGCGGCGCGGGCTTTGGGAAGCCAGGTAGATGAAGGCGCTCATTCTCGGTGGTAGGGGTGGCCCGCGTTGATGGACCAGGCACGGTAGAGCTGCTCGACCAGCAGCACACGGGCCATGGCGTGAGGCAGGGTCAGGTCGGACAGGCGGATGCGTTCGTGCGCCGCGGCGCGAAACGCGGGGTCCAGGCCATCGGGTCCGCCAATGACCAGGGCCACATCGCCCCCTTCCAATTGCCAGGCTTTGAGCTTGTCGGCCAGGGCGCGGGTGGTGAGGCTCGTGCCGCGCTCATCCAGCACCACCACGCGGCTGCCACGGGCAATGACCGCCTCGATGCGTTCACGTTCGGCGGCGTACAGGGTCTCCAGGGTCTTGGAGCCGCGCGGCTCGGTCTTGACCGCCTTGAGTTCCACGCGCAACTCCGGCGGAAAGCGCTTGGCGTAGTCGTCCCAGGCCACCTGCGCCCATTCCGGCACACGCTGCCCCACCGCAACGACCACCAGCTTCATGCCAGAGTCCGTTCAGGCCTTGACGATCACCTTCTTGACGGCCGTCTTGCGCGGCGCGGCGGCCTTCTTGGCAGGCGCCTTGGGCTTGGACGCCGTCTTCGGCGCGGCCTTTGCCGCAGGCTTGGCCGCCGTCTTGCGCGCGGCGGGTTTGGCGGCCTTGGGCTTGGGTGCTTCCATCTCCCGGGCGGCCTGCTTGGCCGCGCTGGAGCGACGCAGGCTAGGAGCCTTCTCCTTGGTCGTCTTGGCCGGAGCGGCCGGTTTTTCCGGGGCAGCGGGCTTGCTGGCACCGAACTTCAGGCGCACCGGCTTTTCGCCCCACAGTTCTTCCAGCCGGTAGTACTGGCGGATGCTGGGCTGCATCACGTGCACCACGGCGGCACCGCAGTCCACGATGATCCATTCACCGTTGTCCTCGCCTTCGACGCGCGGCTTGGGAAAGCCGGCCTTGCGCACGGCGTCGCTCACGCTGGCCGCAAGCGCCTTGGTCTGCCGGTTGGAGGTGCCGGAGGCCACCGCCACGCGCTCGAACAGCGGCGACAGACGCTCGGTATCAAACACCTGGATGTCCTGGGCTTTCACATCCTCCAGTCCATCGACGATGGCGCGCTGAAGTTTCTGGATGTCTTTTTTGGCGGTGGAGTCCGCGCGGGAAGAAGTAGTCATCAAGTGTTCAAATAGAGCTGATGTTGGGCAATATAGCGTGCAACGGGTCCGGGCACCAGATCGTCAATCCCCTGGCCTGCCGCAATGCGCGAGCGGATTTGCGTGGAACCCACAGCCATGGGCGCCATCGTGAGGTGTTGCAAACGCGCCCGAATGGCGTCCGGGTAGTCGAATTGATGATCAAAACCACCCGGCACAGGCGTGGATTCTTCGCGTAAAGCTACACAAATTATAGCAAGCCGCAATACATCCTCCCAGCGGCGCCAGGTCGGAAGCGCCCGCGCCTGATCGCCCCCCAGCAGCAGATACAACTGGGCCTGAGGGTGTTCCTGCTGCAACTGCTCCAGCGTATCCACGGTGTAGGTAGGCCCGGCACGCTGGGTCTCGCGCTCGTCCACCGTCACCCGGGGCACATCGGCAAAGGCCAGCCGGGCCATGGCGACACGGTCGTGCGCCGGTGACAGCGTGCGCGGCTTGTGCCAGGCGTCGCCGGTGGGAAACACTTGCAGTTCATCCAGCTTCAGTTGGTTCAGGCCGGCCCGCGCCAGCGCAACGTGCGCAGTGTGCGGTGGATCGAAGGCGCCGCCAAATACGCCGATGCGCGCGCCGCCCGAGGCTGTCAAACCCACTCCCGTCGTGGCAGGAAGTTGGTGTACAGGCGCGCCTCGGGGGTGCCGGGCTCTTCCTGCCGCTGGTACACCCAGCTCGCCAGCGGCGGCATCGACATGAGGATCGATTCCGTGCGCCCTCCCGACTGCAACCCGAAGTGCGTGCCCCGATCCCACACGAGGTTGAACTCCACATAGCGGCCGCGTCGGTAGAGCTGAAACTCTCGCTGGCGCTCGCCATAGGCAAAGTCCTTGCGCCGCGCCACGATGGGCAGGTAGGCCGCCAAAAAGGACGAGCCCACGGCGCGCATCATCGCAAAGCTCTGTTCCAGCCCCAGTTCGGAAAAATCGTCGAAGAATATGCCGCCGATGCCGCGCTGCTCCTGGCGGTGCTTGAGGAAGAAGTACTCGTCGCACCACTTCTTGAAGCGGGGGTACTTGTCCTCGCCATAGGGCGCCAGAGCGGTCTTGCAGGTCCTATGAAAATGCTCCGCATCTTCCTCGAAGCCGTAATAGGGCGTCAGGTCCATGCCGCCGCCAAACCAGCACACGGGTTCGCCGCCCTTGGTCGGCGTGGCCGCCAGCATGCGCACGTTCATGTGCACCGTGGGCACGAAGGGGTTGCGCGGATGAAACACCAGCGATACACCCATGGCCTCAAACGGAGCACCAGCCAGTTCGGGCCGGTGCTGAGTGGCCGAAGGCGGCAATTTGGGGCCGCGCACATGCGAAAAGCCGCAGCCCGCGCGCTCGAACACTGCCCCGCCTTCCAGGATCTTGGTCACGCCGTCGCCCTGCAGAGGTTCTTCAGGCGCCTTGCGCCACGACTCGGCCAGAAAACTGCCGCCGTCCACCAGTTCGATGCGGTCGGTGATTTCGTCCTGCAAGCCCACCAGGTAGTTGCGCACGGTGTGTTGTATCGAATTCATGTTCCAGCCCTTCCAGGATGATCGGCCTTGCCACGCCGCGCCGATCCCGTCAGCAGTTGAATGGGCGCAGCATTCTGGGGCTTCTTGCCCTGAACGCCCTCGTACGCGGCGGCGATACGCGCCAGATCGTGTGCTTCATCCCCGGTCAGGGCAATGAAATCAAGCAGGATCACTTCCCGCCGCCCATAGTCCAAACGCGCCAGTCCCAGAGGAACCCCTGCCTGCAACGCCGTGCGGTAGAAGCCGCTGCGCCAGCCAGGGACGTGCCGACGCGTACCCTCCGGTGCCAGACCCAGCCAGGAATAGTCCTGACGCGCCTTGGCTTGCACAAAATGCGCAACCGTCTGCGCCACCACGCCATGGGCGCTCGCGCGGTCCACCGGCACGCCACCCAGCCAGCGTAGCCAGGCGCCGAACACCGGCACACGGAACAAGGCGTCCTTGCCCCAGAAGCCGGCGCGCGCACCCATCGTCCATTTGGCCAGCAGCATCACGACGAAGTCCCAGTTGCTGGTATGTGGGTACACGGCCACGATACCCTGCAGCGCCGGGAAACCCTCGAAATACACCTTCCAGCCCATGCGGGCCAGCGCCCAGCGCGCCAGGCGGCTGCCACGAAACTGCACGGGGAATGGCTTGGGGTAGTCGCACTCGGCCATGGCAGCTTCGGCGCGTGGGAGCCTCAAGCGCGCACCGCCCGGTAACCGATGTCGCGGCGGTATTGCGCGCCGTCGAACTGGATGCCCTGGGCTACGTCATAAGCCCGTGCCTGAGCTTGCTTGACCGAATCCGCCAGGACCGTCACGCACAGCACGCGCCCGCCACTGGTGCGCAGCACGCCCTCCTGCATTTGCGACCCGGCATGAAACACCACGGCGTCCTCGGCCTCCGGCGGCAAACCGGTGATGACGTCGCCCTTGCGCGGGGTCATGGGGTAGCCGTGCGCGGCCAGCACCACGCCCAGCGCGGTGCGGCGATCCCACTGCAACTCCACCTGGTCCAGCTTGCCACCGGGCTCGGTCGCGGCCCACAGCACGTCAACCAGATCGCTCTTGAGGCGCATCATGATGGGTTGGGTTTCGGGGTCGCCCATGCGGCAGTTGAACTCCAGCGTCTTGACCCGACCCGCCGCGTCGATCATCAGCCCGGCGTACAGGAAGCCGGTGTAGGGGATGCCGTCCTTTTCCATGCCGCGGATGGTGGGCAGGATGATCTCGCGCATGGCCCGGGCGTGCACATCGGGCGTCACCACCGGAGCGGGCGAGTAGGCGCCCATGCCGCCGGTATTGGGGCCTTCGTCGCCGTCCAGCAGGCGCTTGTGGTCCTGCGAAGTGGCCAGCGCGATGACGTTCTTGCCATCGCACATGACGATGAAGCTGGCCTCTTCCCCGTCCAGGAATTCCTCGATCACCACGCGCGCGCCGCCCTCGTTGTGCGCCACGCCCAGGGTGTTGTCCAGCAGCATGAAGTCGATGGCCTCGTGCGCCTGCGCCAGCGTCATGGCCACCACCACGCCCTTGCCCGCGGCCAGACCATCGGCATTGATCACGATGGGTGCGCCCTTGCGCTCCACGTAGGCATGCGCCGCCGTGGCATCGGTAAAGGTTTCGAACTCCGCCGTCGGAATGGCGTGGCGCTGCATGAAGGCCTTGGAAAACGCCTTGGAGCTTTCCAGTTGCGCCGCGGCGCGCGTCGGGCCGAAGATGCGCATGCCGTGCTTGCGGAATTCGTCCACCGCCCCAGCGGCCAGGGGCTGCTCCGGCCCGACCACCGTCAGGCCGATGTCGTTGGCCTGAGCCCAGGCGCGCAGTTCCACCACATCGGTGATAGCCACGTTTTCCAGCCGCTTGTCCAGCGCCGTGCCGCCGTTGCCGGGGGCCACGTACACCGTTTGTACCTTGGGGGACTGCGCCAGCTTCCAGGCCAACGCGTGCTCGCGGCCACCGCCGCCAATGACCAGAACTTTCATACGGCTTCGCTGTCGATTTCGGCGTTATGGAACACTTCCTGCACGTCGTCCAGCTCTTCCAGGGCATCCAACAGCTTTTGCATGCGCGCGCCGTCCTCGCCGGTGAGCTCGATCGGGTTTTCCGCGCGCATCGTCACTTCGGCCACCTCGGCCTTCAGGCCGGCCGCTTCCAGCGCGTTCTTCACCGCCTCGAAGTCGCCCGGCGCCGTCAACACCTCGACCGCGCCGTCGTCGTCCGCGATCACGTCTTCGGCGCCGGCTTCCAGCGCCACTTCCATCCCCTTGTCCTCGCTCGTTCCCGGCGCGAAGATGAGCTGACCGCAATGCTTGAACTGGAACGCCACCGAGCCTTCCGTGCCCATGTTGCCGCCGAACTTGCTGAAGGCATGGCGCACCTCGGCCACGGTGCGCACCTTGTTGTCGGTCATGGTGTCCACGATGATGGCCGCGCCACCAATGCCGTAGCCCTCGTAGCGGATTTCCTCGTAATTGATGCCTTCCAGCGTGCCTGAGGCCTTGTCGATGTTGTACTTGATGCGGTCGGCAGGCATGTTCGCCGCCTTGGCCTTGTCCACCGCCAGGCGCAGGCGCGGGTTGGCACTCAGGTCGCCGCCACCGGCGCGGGCGGCCACGGTGATCTCACGGATGATGCGGGTCCAGATCTTGCCCCGTTTTTCGTCCTGACGACCCTTGCGGTGCTGGATATTTGCCCATTTGGAATGACCTGCCACGGATAAACCCCTGTTTTGTTGGTTACGCTACGGGGATTGTACTTTTTGACCGTTTCGCAGAGGACCCCATGGCCGATCCCCTCCTGATTGCCCAGCACGGCGACATCCAGTGCTTTCTCCGCCCGGACAAGGCCAACCGCCACGGCCTGATCACCGGCGCCACCGGTACCGGCAAGACCATCACCCTGCAAACCCTGGCCGAAGGCTTTTCGCGCATCGGCGTGCCCGTGTTCATGGCCGACGTCAAGGGCGACCTCACCGGCATCTCGCAGGCCGGGGTGGTCGGCACCAAGCTGGCCGGCCTCCTGAAGGAACGCGGCCTGCCCACACCCGAGTCGCGCGCCTGCCCCACCACCCTGTGGGACGTGTTCGGCAAGCAGGGGCACCCCGTGCGCGCCACCGTCAGCGACCTGGGGCCGCTGCTGCTGGCGCGCATGCTCAATCTCAACGAGACCCAGGCCGGCGTGCTGCAACTGGTGTTCAAGATCGCCGACGACGCCGGCCTGCTGCTGCTGGACATGAAGGACCTGCGCGCCATGTGCCAGCACGTGGGCGACAACGCCTCGGACTTCACCACCGAATACGGCAACATCAGCGCAGCCAGCATCGGCGCCATCCAGCGCGGGCTGATGCAGATCGAGGAGCAAGGCGGCGACCAGTTCTTCGGCGAGCCCATGCTCAACATCGCCGACTTCATGCAGACCGACGCGGGCCGAGGCGTCATCAACATCCTGGCGGCCGACCAGTTGCTCAACGCGCCGCGCCTGTACGCCACCTTTTTGCTGTGGCTGCTGAGCGAGCTGTACGAATCCCTGCCCGAGGTGGGCGACGTGGACCAGCCCAAGATCGTGTTCTTCTTTGACGAGGCGCACCTGCTGTTCAACGACGCGCCCAAGGCCCTGCTGGAACGCATCGAACTGGTGGTGCGCCTGGTGCGCTCCAAGGGCGTGGGCGTGTACTTTGTCACGCAAAATCCCCTGGACATCCCCGACACGGTGCTGGCCCAGTTGGGCAACCGCGTGCAGCACGCCCTGCGCGCCTTCACCCCGCGCGACCAGAAGGCCGTCAAATCCGCGGCCGACACCATGCGCCAGAACCCCGAGCTGGACATCGCCACCGCCATCACCGAGCTGGCCGTGGGCGAGGCGTTGGTGAGCTTCCTGGACGACAAGGGCCGCCCCGGCATCACGCAGCGCGTCTATGTGCTGCCCCCGGGCAGCCAGATCGGCCCCATCACCCCGGCGCAGCGCCAAAGCCTGCAAGACAACTCCCTGGTTGCGGGCGTCTATGAAAAGCAGGTGGACCGCGATTCCGCCTACGAGTCGCTCAAGGGCAGGGCCCAGACACGCGGCGCGCAGGCGGCCCAGTCCGCCACGAGCGCTGCCTCGGGCAATGGCACAGCGGCCACACCGCGCCCCACACGCGGCGAACCCGAGGCACCCGCAGCCGAGTCCCCCTCGTCGGGCGGCCTTCTGGGCGGTTTGGGCGACCTGCTGGGCGGCGGACCCAAACGCAGCCGCGCCAGCGTCACCGAACAACTGTTCAAGAGCGCGGCCAGCTCCATCGGCCGCGAGGTCGGGCACCAGATCATCCGCGGCGTGCTCGGTGGGCTGTTTGGCGGGCGGCGTTAGGGTCTGTCACGGTGGCGTCAATTCGCTTCCATGAACCCCATGGGGACCCAAGGTGAAGCAGACGGTGCAGCCCATGGCAAGCACGGGTCAGACGCCGCCACGAGTGCTGTCGGCAGGAGTCGTTCTCGCCCTGGCGTTATCCGCGCTCTTCTTCTGGATATGGTACGAACGCTACCTGAGCATCGATTTCAATGAACTTGGTCGCCACTACGATGCAGAGACCCAAACTGTCTACACAGATTCGGCCATCGTTTGGTGCCTGCCAGCATTCGGTTTGTTGTCATTTGCGATCGTCAAAATCGTGTATCGGCTGTGGCGCCGAAGGCCCCGGCGTGCGTTCATCGGGGACTCGCCCAAACGCGCGCCTTGACCGAAGGCCTTCACTGGTTTGTCGACCCAATTGCCACCAGCCTTCGTCATGATCGCATGCTTCATAGCCGCTCACACGGACCGGCACAGCGGCCGCAAGGAACAACAACACAATGACACCCAATCATTTACCAGGTACCGTGAAAATCCGAGACGTCACGCCGTGCGAAGCTGAAGCCATTCGACAGTTCCTCTGTGCCAATGGTTGGGCGCATCGTGTCGGAAACTCCGAAGAGTTCTCGGCGCTATTGCAGGCGAGTCAGCGAACGGCTGTCGCCATCGACCCCACCGGCGACGTACTTGGCTTTGCCCGCGCCATCACTGACGGCTTCTCGAACGGCTACCTGTCAATGGTCGTTGTTGCTCCAGCCAAGCGCCGCCAGGGCATCGGTCGTGGTCTGGTGGAACACATCATCGGCTCCAATGCCGGCATCACCTGGATGCTGCGTGCCGGTCGTGAGGGTGCAGCAGAGTTCTTCGGCTCCCTAGGCTTCAGTGCCTCCAGCATCGCCATGGAGCGGGCTCGTGCTTGCGAGATACGGCCGCGCGTCGCCAGCGAGTTCAGGCGTTAAACGTCGAAGGGAGACAAAGACAATGAAGCGCAGCGTTCGTCGAATTGTTGATCTTCCGCCCCTGTCCATCGGGTTGGCGGAGCTGTGTCTCATTTGGACACGTTTGGGAACACCCAGACCGGAGGAGATGCGGTGATGCGAATTGACGAGTTTTTCGCCGCAACCCGTGCGTCGATCCTCCCGCCACTTGCTGGCGCCGGTGTATTGCTTGCAAGCGGCTTTGCGCTCGCGCTTGAAGGCGCCGGTTCGCATGGGTCCTTGCGTGCTGCGAGGTTTGATGTGTCCGTTGTCGTCAATTCAGCAAGTTTCCTCGTGCTGTGGCTGGCATCGCGGGTCAGTGGCTTGATGTATGGCGTGTTTGCCACTTTTCGCCGCAGCGCCGCCTTGACAAACGCGTAGCACCCTACCCCCTCAAACCGGAGAACCCCCATGAGCCAAGTCCACGTCCTGAATCACCCGCTGGTGCAGCACAAGCTCACGCTGATGCGCAAGAAGGAAGCGTCCACCAGTTCGTTCCGCCACCTGCTCAACGAGCTGAGCATGCTCATGGCCTACGAGATCACGCGCGACGTGCCGCTGCAGGACGTCCAGATCGAGACGCCGCTGGAGACCATGACCGGGCGCGTCATCGACGGCAAGAAGCTGGTGCTGGTGTCCATCCTGCGCGCGGGCAACGGCATCCTGGAGGGCATGCTCACCGTGATTCCCGGCGCGCGCGTGGGCCACATCGGCCTGTACCGCGACCCGGCCACGCTGCAGCCGGTGGAGTACTACTTCAAGATGCCCAAGGACATGCAGGAGCGCGACGTGATCGTGGTGGACCCGATGCTGGCCACGGGCCACTCGGCCATTGCCGCCATCACGCGTGTCAAGGCTCTGCACCCGAAGTCCATCAAGATGGCCTGCCTGGTGACCTGCCCCGAGGGCGTGGCCGCACTGCAGGCCGCGCACCCGGACGTGGACATCTACACCGCCTCCATAGACCGCCAGCTCAGCGACCATGGCTACATCCTGCCCGGCCTGGGCGACGCAGGCGACCGCATCTTCGGCACGCAATAGGCCGTTTGCGCGGTGCCGGCCTGTTGCCGGCACACACGTTTGAAGCATCTGCTTGCAGCCACGCACGGGTGGACACACTAATGTGGACAAACCGTGCCAAGGTTTTAGTTTCTTACAGATTCAACACGCATCGATTGACCTGCTGAACCACAGAATGGCGCCGCGCCCCTGGTGCTGACTGTTCAGCCCGCGGGCGAACCGCTTTGTTCTGTTCGCCAAGGTCAACACGATGAAACTTTCCGAGATGCTCAGGTTCCCGCACGCCCGGCGTGCGGCCGCTGACGCGTCCCCCGGCGGCAACTGGTACAGCCGGGACGAGGCCATCATGGGCACGGCCATCCATGTGGAACTCTGGTGCGAGGACGCACGCCAGGGCCGTGCCGCCCTGACTGCGGTGATGGACGAGATGCACCGCATCGACCACGCCATGAGCCCGCACAAGCCGATGTCCGAGCTCTCGCGCATCAACCGCGACGCCGCCATCATGGACGTGCCGCTGAGCGAGGAGATGTTCACGCTGATCGAGCGTTCCCTGGACTTCTCCGAACTCTCCAGCGGCGCCTTCGACATCACCTACGCCAGCGTGGGTCAGTTGTTCGACTACCGCGCGGGCTTTCTGCCCAATGATGCGGCCATCGCCCAGGGCCTGGCCGCCGTGGGCTATCAGCACCTGCAATTGAACCGGCGGGAGCGCAGCATCCGCTTTGGCAAGCCCGGCATGCGCATCGACCTGGGCGGCTTTGCCAAGGGCCACGCCGTGGACCGCTGCGCCGCCGTGCTTGCGCGCATGGGCATTGCCCACGCCATCGTCAGTGCCGGGGGCGACAGCCGCGTCATCGGCGACCGGCGCGGCCGTCCCTGGAGCATTGCCATCCGCGATCCGCGTCGCGCCAACGAGGTCGTGGCCGTGCTGCCGCTGGAAGACGTGGCCATTTCCACGTCCGGCGACTACGAACGCTTCTTCGAGCGCGAAGGCGTGCGCCACCACCACATCATCGACCCGCACAGCGGCTCCTCTCCCAGCCACGTACGCAGCGTCACCATCCTGGCGCAGGACGGCCTCACCACCGAAGGCATGTCCAAGAGCGTGTTCGTGCTCGGCGTGCAGCAAGGGTTGCGCCTGATCGACTCCCTGCCCGACGTGGACGCCATCGTCGTGGACGCGCGGGGCGTACTGCATTACTCATCCGGCCTGCTGGCCGCCCACCCCGGAGGACTGCAATGACCCATCACCCTTTCCTGCGCGCCGCCGCTGCCCTGCTCGTGCTGACCCTGGCCGCCTGCGGCAGCGACAAGGCCGGCGACACCGGGGCCGTCACCGTCCATGGCGACGTGCCCATTGCCTACGTCAAACGCGCCACCACGCTGCGCATGAACCCCACCAACGGCGCGCCCAGCGCACCCGGTGGCGACCTCATGATCCGCGAGAAGTCCTCGCCCAGCGCGCCCGAGCACAACATTACGGCCCTCATCACGCAGGGCGTGGGCGACGCCTCGGACCCCGAGGTCTCGTACGACGGCAAGAAGATCGTCTTCTCCCTGCGCTGCCCGGTGGCCAACACCGCCACCATCGACGGGCAACCCGCCTGCACCGGCCGCTGGAACATCTGGGAATACGACATGAGCAAGGGCGGCTTCACCGGCGGGAGCCTGCGCCGGATCACCAGTTCGTCCACAGACGACGACGTGGACCCGGCCTACCTGCCCGCAGGCAGCGGCTTTGTCTTCTCGTCCAACCGCCAGACCCAATCCAAGACCAACCAGGCGCTGGGCCAGACCTACTACGCGCTGGACGAGTACGAGCGTGAACGGGTCTTCAATCTGCACACCATGGACGCCAAGGGCAACGCCATCACGCAGATCTCCTTCAATCAGAGCCACGACCGCAACCCGGTCGTGCGCCCCAACGGCGACATCATGTTCTCGCGCTGGGAACACGCCGCCGACCACAACCGCTTTGCCATCTTCCGCGTCAAACCCGATGGCACCGACATGTTCGTGCTGTATGGGGCACTGAGTTCGGGCAACAGCTTCCTGCACCCGCGCGACATGGACCCGGGTGGCAAGTACAAGGGCTTCGTGTCCTCGTCGCTGATGTCGCTGTCGGGTACGCAGGAAGGCGGCGCGTTGATGTTCATCGACGCGGCCAACTACTCCGAGGAAAACACCCCCGCCAGCCCCACCGTGCCCGCGCAGGGCGGCCAACGGCAGGCCACGGCCCAGGAGCTGGACATGGGGCGTGGCCTGTCTCTATTCGGCCGTGTTAGCACACCCTACCCGCTGTGGGATGGCACCGACCGCGTGCTCGTGGCCTACCGCCCCTGCGAGGTCACGCGCGACGGCGTGGTCGTGCCCTGCGCCTCGCTGACGGCGGCGGAACTGGCCACGCTCAGCGACGATACCCGCACCGTCGAGGAAGCGGACGCCGCCAAGATCAAGAACAACGCCCCCGCCGCCTACGGCATCTACATGTTCGACCCGGCGCAACAGACCTGGCTGAACGTGGCGGCGCCGCCGCCGGGCTTCATGTACACAGACCCCATCGCCCTGCAGGCCCGCGCCGAACCCAACGCGGCCCAGCCCACCAACATCGACGCGGCCCTGGCCGCGCAAGGGCTGGCCCTGCTGGAGGTGCGCAGCGTGTACGACACCGATGGCCTCAACCGCATGGGCGAACAGATGCTCACCGCCGTGGACCTGCCCGAGGGCTGCGTGCGCGGCATCGCCCAGACCGCCCCCACGGATGTGCTGGACACACGCGCCTCGGTGGCGAACCTGGTGCGCATCAAGGACCCGGCCGATGCGGCTTACCGCTGCGCGCCCGCGCGCTTCGTGCGGGCCTTCCGCGCGGTGGCGCCGCCCGCCGGCGGCCTGAACCTGCGCAATGCCATCGGCCAGACCAACTTCGAGCAGCAGCAGATCCTGGGCTACGCCCCGGTGGAGCCGGATGGCTCCTTCAAGATGCTGGTTCCGGCGGACACGCCGCTGGCGCTGTCGGTCATCGACGCCAAGGGGCGCGCCCTGCAGTTGCACCCGAACTGGATCCAGGTGCGCCCCGGCGAGCGCCGCACCTGCGACGGTTGCCACAGCCCGCGCCGCGGCGGTGCCCTGAACTCCGGCACCGTGGTCAACACCCTGCCCGCGGCGCTGAACCCGGCTCTGGCCAGCGCGCACCTGCCCGGCGAGACCATGGCGTCGCTGCGCACGCGACTGGACGCTACGCGCCTGACCCTGTCGCCCGACATGGTGTACACCGACGACTGGGCCGACACCACCCGACCCGGTGTGACGGCGCGGCCCGCCATCTCCCTGCGTTACACCGGCAACGCCAAGGCGACGGACGACCTGGTCACGCCCGCGCCCGTCAACGGCGTCATCAACTACCCGGAGCACATCCAGCCCCTGTGGACCCGTGACCGTGGCGCCAACACCTGCACGCAGTGCCACGGCAACGGCGCCAAGCTGGACCTGCGCGGCACCACCTCGGGCTCGGGACGCCTGAAGTCCTACGATGAGCTTATGCTGGGCGACCCGCTGATCGACAGCGCCACCGGCCTGCCCGTGGTGCGCATCGAGCAGGGCGTGCCCGTCCTGCAGCGCGGTCCTGCGCTGGTGGTGTCCAGCTCCAACGCGGCCAACACGGCGGGCATCGCACGCAAGAGCCGGCTCACCGAAATCCTGTGTGGCGAAGCCCTGCTCGCCGGCGGCGACGCGCGCCTGGCCTTCCCCAATCCGCCGGCCACCGCGCCCGACCACGCCAAGCTGCTCAACGCCGCCGAAAAGCGCCTGTTGGTGGAATGGATGGACATGGGTGGGCAGTACTACAACAACCCCTTCGCTCCGGGGGCCGGCGTGCGCACCGTCACCACCCTGAGCCAGGCCAGCTTCGAGGCGCAGGTCTACCCGGTGCTGCGCGCCACTTGCGCGGCCAGCTGCCACCAGGCCGTGGGCAACAACCCCGCCGTGCCCGCCGGCACATCGTTCCGGGACAACCGCTTTGTGCTCTCGGGCAGCGTGGACGGCGACTACGGCGCCACCCTGTCCATGATCTCGGACACCTGCAACCCCGGCGCCAACGCGCTGCTGCAGCGCCCCTCCACGGTGCCCCACCCCGCTGGCGTGAAGGGCCAAACCCAGGCGGTGCTGCCGGTGGGCAGCGCCGGCTACAGCGCCATTGCACGCTGGATTTCCAGCGGCTGCCCCACACCATGATGACCACCCTGCACCACCTCGTCTCGTCCCGGCTGCCGCAACTGGGCGTCGTGTGCGCCGGCCTGCTGCTGGCCGGCTGCGGCGGCGGCGCCAGCCCGCTGGGCAACCCACCCCAGGTGGAGAACCCGGCCGTGGCCACCGGGCGCAAGCTGTCGTTCGTGTACTTCCAGAAGTGCATCAACCCCATCTTTCTGGCGCAACTGGAAGTCAACCTGAATGGCGCGAGCACCACCAACACGTGCGCCAGTTCGGGCTGTCACGACACCGTCAGCGGCACGGGCGGCGCGCTGCGCATCGTGGGCGCGGCACCGGCGGTGGACCTGGGCAACGCGGCCAACACGCCTGACGTCGTCCGCGCCAGCGACATGTACAAGAACTACTACTCCGCCCAGGGGGCCACCGTGCCCGGCGTGCCGGATGAAAGCCGGCTGCTGGCCAAGCCCCTGCTGCGCGGCGTGCTGCACGGCGGCGGGCTGATTTTCGAGAGCGAGCAAAACGCCAACGCCAGGCTCATCCGCTACTGGATCACCCACCCCATTCCGGAAACCCAGGACGAGTTCGGCTCGGCCGCCAACGGCATGTTCACGCCCGCGGACGCGGCCACCGGCACCTGCAACACCGACTGATCACCATGCCTTCAAGCTCCAAGCATTTTGTTTCCTGGCACACCCTGGCCAGCCACGCGCTGGCCCCGCTGTGCCTGCTGGCCTGCCTGCTGGTGCCCTCGCTGTCCCGCGCCGCCGATGCGCCGCCCGAACGGGTGCAGGTGGCCGACCCCTACATCGAGCTGCACACCGGCCCGGGGCGCGGCTTTCCGGTGTTTTTCGTCGCCGCGCGCAAGGAGTGGATTGCCATCGAGCTGCGCCACACGGATTGGTACAAGGTACGCACCGAAGGCGGCAAGGAAGGCTGGGTGCAGCGCGAGCAACTGGCCCGCACCCTGACCGCGGGTGGCGAGCAGAAGACGTTTCGGGACGTGCTGCTGGACGACTACCTGGCGCGGCGCGTGGAGCTCGGCGCGGCCTGGGGCCACTTCAAGTCCGACCCCATGCTCAAGCTGTGGACCCACTACCGCCTGAGCGACACCTTGGGAATCGAAGGCAACCTGGGACAGGTCCAGGGCGTGTTCTCGGGCACGAACTTCTGGCACGTCAACCTGGTGTCGCAACCCTGGTCGGACCGGCGCTGGTCGCCCTTCTTTGCCGTGGGCCTGGGCAAGTTCCACAACATTCCCAACACCAGCCTGGTGGATGCCATCCCAACCAATGCCAAGCTGGGCAACGCCGTGGTCGGCGTGCGCTACCACATCGGCGAGCGCTTCGTCGCACGGGCGGACTACGTCATCTACACCGCCCTGGTGTCCGACCAGCGCAGCACCGAATACCGGGCGTTCACCGCCGGCTTTTCCTTCTTCTTCTAACCCCACCCTGACGCCCACCCCATGCACACCTCTGCCCGCCTGCTCACCTGCCTGATCGCCGCCGCCCTGCTGCCGCTGGCAGCCCACGCCGCCGACGCCCCGGCCCCCGCCCCGACCACCGCCAACACCACGAACGACCAGGTCGTCGTGCCGCAGGTGCAGCGGCGCGACATCCAGTTGCCGCGCATCCCGTCCAAGGACTTTTCCCTGGGCGCCTTCACCGGCACCTACGCCACCAAGAACTTCGGCGCCAGTCTGGTGGCCGGGCTGCGCGCGGGCTACCACATCACCGAGGACGTGTTCGTCGAGGGCGTGTACGCCCAGACCCGCGTCAGCGACGAGTCCTTCCGCCAGGTGCTGCCCGGCGGCGTGTTTCCGCAGCAGAACGAAACGCTCAAGTACTACAACCTGTCGGTGGGCTACAACGTGTTGCCGGGCGAGGTCTTCGTGGGCTCCAAACGCGCCCTGGCCTCCAGCGTGTACATCATCGGCGGTGTCGGCGCCACCAAGTTCTTCAATCAGAGCCGCCAGACCTTCAACCTCGGGACGGGTGTGCGCGTGTACCTGAAGGACCGCTTCGCCCTGCAGGTGGACATGCGCGACCACATCTACGCCCTGGACCTTCTGGGCAAGCGCCAGAACACGCAGAACCTGGAGCTCACCGGCGGCCTGACCTTCTTCTACTGACCCCTCGGCTCCCACCTCGGCATTGCGCAGGCAGATTCCCATGACTTCATCTCTTCCACACCTCTGGCGCACGGCTCGCATCCTCGCCGCCACGGCACTGCTGGCCGCCACCAGCCTGGGCGCCCTGGCGGTGGTGCCCGACACGGCCGCTCCCGACTTCACCCTGCGCGGCACGGGCGGCCCCAACCAGCGACTGCAGGAGCAGCGCGGCCGCGTGGTGATGCTCAACTTCTGGGCCAGTTGGTGCGGACCCTGCCGCACCGAGATGCCGCACCTCAATCGCCTGCACGACAAGTACCGCGCCGCCGGCTTCCTGCTGCTGGGCGTGAACGTGGACGAAGACCCGGTGAAGGCCGCGGGCGTGGCGGGCAAGTGGGGCGTGCGGTTTCCGGTGCTGCTGGACAGCGACAAGAAGGTCAGCCAGTTGTACGACCTCAACGCCATGCCCACCACGGTGCTGATCGACCGCAACGGCCGCGTGCGCCACGTGCACCGGGGCTACGTGGACGGCACCGAGGCGGCCTACGAGGCGCAGATCCGCGCCTTGCTGAAGGAATGACCATGCACCTGACTACCCTGTCTTCATCCACCCTGCGTGGTCTGGCCGTGCTCGGCTGCGCCGCGCTGCTGGCGGGCTGCGGCATCCAGCCCTGGGTCAAGCCCTACGAGCGCGAGCGCCTGGCCGACCCGATCATGAAGCCGTCGCGCGACGCGCTGGCCGACAAGCACCGCGAGCACGTGTTCGATGTGCGTGAAGGTGCCCGCGGCGCCACCGGCGTGCAAGGAGGTGGCTGTGGCTGCAACTGATGTCTGGCGCCGCCTGGCGGGCCTGCTGGGCGGGCTGCTCGCGGCCACCAGTGCCCGGGCCGTGGACCTGCCAGAGGACCGTGCCGAAGCCATGATCCACGTGTACGACGGCGGTGGCACGCGCGCCAGCGGACCGGCCGTGCTCGTGCGCAAGAAGGTCGCCGACCGCATCTCGCTCAACGCCACCTACTACGTGGACATGGTGAGCAACGCCTCCATCGACGTCGTCACCACCGCCAGCCCCTACCGTGAGACCCGCACCGAAGTGGGTGGTGGCCTGGACTACGCCTACCGCGACGCCCTGCTCACGTTGTCCGCGTCCAGCAGTCGGGAGCCGGACTACGTGGCCAACCGCGTCAACTTCGACGTGGCGCACGAGGTCTTTGGCGGCATGACCACCGTGGCCCTGGGCTACACGCGCGGCGCCGACCAGGTGGGCAAGCACGACACCGTGGGCTTCTTTGACCGCGCCACGCACTGGCAATACCGCCTGGGTGTGACGCAGATCCTCAGCCCGCGCTGGCTCCTGAGCGCCAACCTGGAGGCCATGTCCGACGACGGCTACCTGGGCAACCCTTACCGCGCGGCCCGTGTGTTTGGCGCCGCGGTGCCCGAGCGCGACCCGCGCACGCGCACCAGCCGCGCTGCCAAGTTGCGCGTGATCGGCGACATCGGCACCGGCAGTTCGGTGCGCGCGGAGTACCGCTACTTCTGGGACACCTGGGCCATCAAGGCCCATACCCTGGAAGTCGGCGCCAGCCGCCACCTGGCACCGGGCTGGCTGGCGGACGCGCAGTTGCGCTACTACACGCAGCGCCACGCCCTGTTCTACAGCGACAACGCCAGCACCGAGACGCTGTACGTGTCGCGCAACCGCCAGCTCAGCAGCTTTCACAGCACCAGCCTGGGCGCCAAGCTGGCCTACACCTTCAAGCAGGTGCCTACGCAGTACGAACTCAAGCTCAACGGCGCCTACCAGTGGATGCGCTACCAGCACAGCGACTTCACCGACATCCGCACGGGCAAGCCCTACCGCTACGACGCCAACGTGCTGCAGCTCTTTGTGTCCGCCACCTTCTGAGAGATCACCATGCTCCAACGTTTTCTGCGCACCCTGACAGTCGGGGTCCTCTTCGCCGTCACGGGCGCGGCCTGTGCGGCCGAGGCCACGCCTGCTGCCGCACCGGCCAGCCTGGACACCCGCATCCAGGAGGTCAAGAGCGACGTGATCCAGCTCAACCGCGACCTGCTGGTGCTAGAGGAAGAACTGCTGTTCCCGGCCAACACCCAGGTCGCCATCTTCGTGTCCATGGACGTGGGCAAGATGTTTTCGCTGGATTCGGTGCAGGTCAAGCTGGACGACAAGCTCGTCTACAACTACCTCTACACCCCCGCCGAGGTGAACGCCCTGCACCGTGGCGGCGTGCAGCGCCTGCACGTGGGCAATCTGCGCACGGGAGAGCACACGCTGGTGGCCTTTTTCACCGGCGGCGGCCCGCATGAACGTGACTACAAGCGCGGCGCCACCGTCAAGTTCGACAAGGGCACCGAGCCCAAGTACATCGAGCTGCAAATCCGGGACTCGCAGGCCAAGCTGCAGCCCGAGTTCGACGTCAAGATCTGGCAGTAGGACCCCGATGCAAGCGCGTTCCCTTGTCCGCCCCTGGCTGTGGCGTCTGGCGCTCGCAGCCACGTGCGCCGCCACTCAGGCGACGTGCGCGGCCCAGCCCGCCACCGAAGCCGCCCGCACCGTGCAGGACCCGCACTACGGCGACGCGCTGTTCCACTTCTACCAGCCGCGCTACTTCAGCGCGCTCACCGGTCTGATGGTGTCGCAGCACTTCGAGCGCATGCCCCAGCACGCGGACGAGGCCGAAGTCCTGCGTGGCGGCCTGCTGCTGTCCTACGGGCTCCACCGCGAGGCCGGCGAGGTGTTCGAGCGCCTCATCGACAAGGGCGCTTCGCCCTCGGTGCGCGACCGCGCCTGGTTCTTTCTCGCCAAGATCCGCTACCAGCGCGGCTGGATCGACGAAGCCCTGGACGCCATCGGCCGCATCGAAAGCCCCCTTCCGCCCATGCTGGAGGACGACCGCGCCCTGCTGCACGCCCAGTTGCTCATGGCCCGTGCCGACTACGCCGGGGCCGCCGCCGTGCTCAAGGCACTGCCGGCTACCAGCGACGCCGCGCTCTTCGCCCGCTACAACCTGGGCGTGGCCCTGATCAAGAGCGGTGACCTGTCCGGGGGCGTGGCCTTGCTCGACGCCATCGGCCGCATGCCAGCGCCCGACGAGGAAACCCGTGCCCTGCGCGACAAGGCCAACGTGGCGCTGGGCTTTGGCGCGCTGCAGGGGCAACAACCCGAGCAGGCGCGCCAGGCTTTGCAGCGGGTGCGGCTGGCGAGCGCGCAATCCAACAAGGCCCTGCTGGGCATGGGCTGGGCCGCCACCTCGCTCAAGAAGCCGCAACTGGCCGTCGTGCCCTGGACCGAATTGCTGGCGCGTGATGTGGGCGACGCCGCCGTGCTGGAAGCGCACATCGCCCTGCCCTACGCCTACGCCGAACTCGGCGCCCGGGGCCAGTCGCTGGCCCGCTACCAGGACGCCATCGCCCTGTTCGAGCGCGAGCACGTTCACCTGGACGAATCGATCGCCGCCATCCGTAGCGGCACCCTGCTGAACGCCCTGCTCCAACGCAACCCGGGCGAGGAGATGGGCTGGTTCTGGTCGCTGCGCGAGCTGCCCGAAATGCCGCACGCCGCGCACCTGTCGCAGGTGTTGGCCGAGCACGAATTCCAGGAAGCCTTCAAGAACTACCGCGACCTGATCTTCCTGGGCAACAACCTGCAGCAGTGGGCCGACAAGCTGGTGGTGTTCGACGACATGCTGTCCAACCGTCAACTCGCCTACAGTCAGCGCCTGCCCCAGGTGCGCGCCAAGGCGAGCGCCACCGATCTGGCCGCCGCGGCGCAGCGTGTGGCCGCCGTGGCGCAGGATCTGGCGCAGGCGGAGCGCGATGCCGATGGTGTCGCCCTGGCCAACGCCGCCGAGCGCCGGCTCCAGTCCCTGCTGGCCGGCCTGCAGGCGGCGCTGGCGCAACCCGGCGCCAGCGCCGACATTACCGCCCTGCGCGAGCGTGTGCGCCGTGTGGCCGGAGCCCTGAGCTGGGAACTGGCACAGCAATTTCCCACCCGGCTCTGGGAGGCGCAAAAGTCGCTCATCACCATCGAGTCCCAGCTCGGGCAAGCCCGCGCCCACGACGCCGCGCTGACCCGCGCCCAGCAAACCGAACCCCAGCGCTTCGCCGCCTTCGCGCAACGCATCCAGGCGCTGGCGCCGCGCATCCAGGCCCTGATTCCGCGTGTGGCCGAACTCAGCCAGGCGCAGCAGCTGGCCGCCCAGGACATCGCCGTCGCGGCCTTGACGCGCCAGCAGGAACGCCTGGCCGCCTACGGCACGCAAGCCCGCTTTGCCGTGGCCCAACTGCACGACAACGCTCACGACAGCGCGCCCGCCAACGCCCACGACCGCGCCCAACCGAAAGAGGACACAGGCCATGTTGCCCAGCCTTAGCCCGTCCTGTACGCCGCGTGCCTGGCGCTTGTTGCCGCTGGTGGCGCTGACCCTGTGCGCCTGCGCCAGCAAGCCCAAGGGAACGCCCGACAACGAACCCACCCTGGCCACGCTGGCCAGCCGGCAGATCGTGGTGACGCCCGACAGCGGCGTGGCCGTGGACGAAACCCAGGCCATCGCCGCCTACCGCAAGTTTCTGGAAGTAGCCCCGCAGGCGCCCCAGCGCGCGCAGGCCATGCGCCGCCTGGGCGACCTGGAAATGGAAGCCGCCGAAAACCGCTACGCCCGCAGCGACGCCTCGGCCCCCACGCCCGACTACCGCGCCGCCATCACGCGCTACCAGGAGTTCCTCAAGGCCTACCCCAACGATGCCGGGCGCGACCGCGTGCTCTACCAGTTGGCCCGCGCGAACGAGCAAGGCGGCGCGCTGGAAGTGGCGCTCAAGACCCTGGACCAACTGGTGCGCGACTTTCCGGCCACGACCTACCGCGACGAAGCCCACTTCCGCCGGGGCGAACTGCTCTTCACCCTGCGCGACTACGTGCGCGCCGAAAGTGCCTTCGCCACCGTGCTCGGCGGCGCTCAGGACGGCGCCTTCCAGGAGCGTGCCCTGTACATGCAGGGCTGGTCGCGCTTCAAGCAAGGGCGCCTGGAAGACGCCCTGCACCCCTTCTTTGGCGTGCTCGACCGCAAGCTCGCGGCCCAGGAGGGCGCGGGCGAACTCGACACCGTTCCCGGCCTCACGCGCGCCGACCGCGAGCTGGTGGAAGACACGTTTCGCGTCGTCAGCCTGAGCCTGCAAAACCTCAAGGGCACGGACTCCATCCCCGAGTACATCACCTCCGACGTGCGCCGGGGCTACGAATTCCGCGTGTACCAGCAACTGGGCGAGCTCTACCTGCGCCAGGACCGCAGCAAGGACGCGGCCGATGCCTTTGCCGCGTTTGCACGCCAACAGCCGCTGCACGCCCAGGCGCCGCAGCTGCAGGCCCGGGTGGTGGACATCTACGCGCGTGCCGGCCTGGACACGCTGGCCCTGGACGCCAAGAAGGACTACGTCTCGCGCTACGGCCATCAAAGCGAGTTCCGCCGCGCCAACCCCGCCGGCTGGGCGCTGGCGCAGCCGCTGGTGAAGACCCATCTGGTGGAGCTGGCCCGGCACTACCACGCCGCCGCGCAAAAGAGCAAGACCAGCGCCGCTTACCAGGAAGCCGTGCGCTGGTACCGCGCCTACCTGGACGCCTTCCCCGCCGACCCGGACACCGCGCGCAACCACTTCCTGCTGGCCGAGCTGCTGTTCGAGGACCGGCAGTACGCCCAGGCTGCGACCGAGTACGAGAAGACGGCCTACCAGTACCCCAGCCACGCCCAGAGCGCCGATGCCGGCTATGCCGCCCTGCTTTGCTATGCCGCGCAGGAAAAGGCCGCTTCGCCCGACGACAAGGCCGGCCTGCAGCGCAGCGGCGTGGACAGCGCCCTGCGCTTTGCCAAGGCCTTCCCCGCGGACGCGCGCACCGCCGCTGTGCTGGCCGACGCGGCCGAGCGCCTGTTTGCCCTCAAGGACGCGGACGCGGCCCGCCGCGTCGCGCAACAGGTGCTGGACCTGAATCCCGGCGCGGCCCCGGCCCAGCGCCGTGTGGCCTGGACCGTGCTTGCCCATGGCGCGTTCGAGCGCGGCGATTTCGCCCAGGCCGAGGGCCACTACACCGAGGTGCTGGCCCTGGTGCCCGCCAATGACGCCGCCCGCGCCGAACTGACCGAACGCCTTGCCGCCACCGTGTACAAGCGTGGCGAACAGGCGCGCAGTGCCGGGCATGCCCGCGACGCCGTGGCGCACTTCGCGCGCGTGGCCAGCGTGGCCCCGCAGTCGGCCGTGCGCGCCACGGCGCAGTACGACGCGGCTGCGGCGCTCATGGGCCTGAAGGACTGGGACGGTGCTGCCCGCACCCTGCAGGACTTCCGCCAGCGCTTCCCCTCGCACCCGCTGCAATCGGACGCCACCGCCAAGCTCGCGCTGGCCTACACCGAGACCCAGCAATGGGCGCTGGCCGCTTCGGAGTTCGAACGCCTGGCCGCCGGCACGCGTGACGCGGCGCTGGTGCGCTCCGCCCTGTGGCAGGCCGCCGAACTGCGCGAGAAAGCCGCGCAGGACAAGGCCACGCGCGCACTGGCCGTCAAGTCGTACGAGCGCTTCCTCGCGCAATACCCGCAGCCGCTGGAGTCCGTGCTCGAAACCCGCTACCGGCTGGCGCGCCTGGCCAAAGCCGATGGCAACCCGGGGCGCGAGTTGAAGCTGATGCAGGACATCCTGCGCGCCGAACAAGGCGGAGCCCAGGCGCGCACGCCGCGCACCCGCTACCTGGGCGCCACGGCGGCGCTGGCCCTGGCCGAGCCCGCCCTGCAGGCCTACCGCAAGGTGACGCTCGTGGAGCCGCTGGCCCGCCAGCTCAAGCTCAAGAAGGCGCGCATGGAAGACGTGATCAAGGCCTACAGCGTGGCGGCGGACTATGGCGTGGCCGACGTGAGCACCGCCACCACCTACCATCTGGCCGCGCTCTACCAGGACTTCGGCCGCGCCCTGCTCAGCTCGCAGCGTCCCAAGCGCCTGTCCAAGGCGGAGCTGGAGCAGTACAACGTGATGCTCGAAGAACAGGCCGACCCGTTCGAGCAAAAGGCCACCGAGCTGCATGAGCTCAACACCCAGCGCACCACCAGCGGCATCTACGACCACTGGGTCCAGGACAGCTACAAGGCGCTGGCCACGCTGCGCCCCCTGCGTTATGGCAAGGTCGAACGCAGCGAGGGCCAGCCCGTCGCCGCCGAACTGGCGCTTGCGCCGCTGGAGCAGGCCGCCACCCAAGCCCCCTCCCCGGCCAACCACAACCGCCTGGGCATTGCCTACCGGCAGCAGGGCCAGTTTGCCAAGGCCCGCGCCGCCTACGAACAGGCCGTGGCCCTCGACCCCAATGACGCCAGCGCCACGCTGAACCTGGCCATCCTGCACGACCTCTACCTGCACGACGGCGCTCGCGCCCTGGAGCTGTACCAGCGCTACCTGGGCTTGGTGAGCGGCGGCGACGCCACGGTGGGCAAGTGGGTGGCCGACCTGAAAAACCGCAAGCCCGTGGCCGTGGCCGCGCGCCCGAAGGAGCCGACATGAACACCCGCACCGTCGCCCTGCTGACCCTGGCCGTGACGGCCGCCGCATGGGCCTCGCAGGCCATCGCCCAGGACCGCGCCGACATCGACCGCTCGCAGATCATCGGCAACCGCGAATTGCCCAAGGTGCTGTACATCGTGCCCTGGAAAAAACCCGCTCCCGACGGCCTGTCGGGCCGGCCCGTGCAAAGCGTGCTGGACGAGGCCTTGGCCCCCATCGACCGCGACGTGTTCCGCCGCCAGATGCACTACCAGGCCCAAACCCAGGCGCAGGCCGCGCCCAAGCCACCCGCACCAGCGGGCACAACAGCGCCCGCACCCCGCACCGATTCCCCACCCCCGGCTTCACAGGAGAAAGTCAAATGAATGCCTTCAGTACCGTCGTCAAGTTCTTCCAGGATTGCGGCCTGTTCATCTACCCCAGCGTGCTCATCATGGCCCTGGGCGTGTCCATTGCGATTGAACGGCTCATCTTCCTCAACCGCGCGCGCAGCGAAAACCGCAAGGCCTGGGCCAAGATGCTGCCCATGCTGCAGGCCGGGCAGTTGCGCGAGGTGCAGGGCCTGACGGCCAACTCCGACGCCGCCGTCGGCAAGATCGTGCACTACGGACTGCAGCGCATGCAAAGCCCTGGGCGGCGCGAGGACTTCGACGCCGCCATGGAGGAAGGCATGATGGAAATCGTGCCGCGCCTGGAAAAACGCACGCACTACATCGCCACCTTCGCCAACGTCATCACCCTGGTGGGCCTGCTGGGCACCATCATCGGTCTGATCAAGGGCTTCACCGCCGTGGCGCAGGTCAACCCGGCCGAGAAGGCCGAGCTGCTGTCGGCCAGTATTTCCATCGCCATGAACAACACCGCGTTCGCGCTCATGGTGGCCATCCCCTTCCTGCTCATCCACGCCTTCCTGCAGGCGCGCACCAGCGAGATCGTCGATGGTCTGGAAGCCGCCAAGGTCAGCTTCCTGAACCTGATGGCGCGCATCAAGCCCGACCACGCCGGGAGCCGCTGATCATGCGCGTGCGACGCTTGCGCAAGGAGCAGGCGCACCTGGAGATCACCGCGTTCATCAACCTGATCGTGGTGCTGGTGCCCTTCCTGCTGTCCACCGCCGTGTTCAGCCGCCTGGCCGTGCTCGACCTGACCCTGCCGGCCAAGACCTCGGGCGTGGAGCAGCTCAAGGCCAACGACCTGAAGCTGGAGATCGTCATCCGGCCCGACGCCATCGAGGTGGGCGACCGCATCGGCGGGCTGATCCAGCGCATCGCCAACACCGCCTCCGGCTACGACCTGCCGGCGCTGTCGCTGCTGATGTACCAGATCAAGGCCAAGTTCCCGGACAAGACCGACGCCACGATCCTGGCCCAGCCCAACACCGCCTATGACACGCTGGTGCAGATCATGGACACCGTGCGCTCCACGCACACGGCCCAGGGCACCAAGCTCGTGCGCTCAGAGCTGTTCCCCAACATCTCGATCGGCGACGCGCCGGTCGCCAAACCCTAGCGAAGCGACGCAAGCACCATGAAACTGACCCCGCTGCAAAGGCGCGCGGAACGACGCTCGCGCAACCAGACCATGGTGGACATGAACCTGGTTTCGCTCATCGACGTGTTCACCATCCTGATCTTCTTTCTGCTGTCCAACTCGGGCGGCGTGGAAACGCTGCCCAGCCCCAAGGCCGTGAAGCTGCCCGAGTCCTATGCCGAGAAAAGTCCGCGCGAAACCGTGGTCGTGGTCATCAGCGCCACCGACATCCTGGTCGAGGGCCGCAAGGTGGCCAGCGTGCAGGAGGTGATGGGCGCGAATACCGACCTGATCGCCCCACTCAAGGCCGAGCTGGAACAACTGCAGACCAACCGCCAGGTGGTGCGCGCGGAAAACGCCGCGCAGAGCAAGACCGTGACCATCATGGGCGACAAGGGCATTTCCTACCAGCTGCTGCGCAAGGTGATGGCCACCTGCGCGCTCGCCAATTTCAGCGACGTGTCGTTCGCGGTAAACCAGCGGGTGACATCATGAGCGCCGCGCCGGGCCGCCCCAAGCAAGCTCGCACCGCAATGCGAAGCATGGAGGTTACACAGTGAGCGCCGCCACCCTGGTCTCCTTTCGCACGCCGGTGCTGGCGTGGTCGGTCTCGGCCGACGACGAACGCCGCTACCGGCGCATCTCGCGCACGGTGCTGCTCACCAGCCTGGCCGTGTGCCTGGCCCTGCCCTGGCTGCCCGTGGTCCAGCCCGACCGCGGCACGCCCCAGGGCCTGCCCGTGCCCATGGCGCGCCTGCTGATCGAGCGCGAGACGCCACCCCCACCCGTGGTCAAACCCGCGCCGGCGCCGTCCCCGGAATCCGCGTCCGAGAAGGTCGCCAAGGCCGACGCCCTCAAGGCGCCACCGCCCGAAATGCCCCGCGCGCGGGCGCCCGAAGCCCGCAACCCGCTGCCCAACAAGCCACCGGGCGAGGTGCTGGACAACGTGCGCCGCCGCGCCGCGGGCGTGGGCCTGCTGGCCATGAAGGACTCGCTGGCCGAGCTGCGCGGCGCGCCCGTGGCCGTGCAACTGCAACCCGACATCCGCCAAGGCCCGGGCGTGGGCAGCGGTGTGGGCCCCGGCGTGGGCGCGGGGACGGAAGCCGGCCTGCCGGCGCGCGCCCTCGTCACCTCCAACGCCACCGGTGGCAGCGGCGGCATCAACACCGCGGCCTACAGCCGCAACACCGGCGGCGGTGGCCTGGCCGGACGCGCCACCACCCTGGTGGAAGGTGTAGCCGGTGGGGGTGGGGGTGGCGGCGCCGGGGGAGGAGGCGCCAGTGGCCGTGGTGGCGACGGCAGCGGTGTGGGCGCGGCTGGCAGCCGTGGCGGCAGCCTGCAACGCGGCAACAGCGGCAAGGCCTCGCGCTCCATTGAGGAAATCAAGCTCGTGTTTGAGCGCAACAAGGGCGCCATCTACGCCATCTACAACCGCGCCCTGCGTGAGGAACCGTCGCTGCAGGGCAAGGTCGTGCTCAAGCTCACGATATCGCCCGCGGGAGCGGTCGTGGACTGCCGCATCGTCTCCAGCGAACTGCACGCCGCCGAGCTGGAGGGCAAGCTGCTCGCGCGCATCCGCCAGTTCGACTTCGGCGCCAAGGACGTGGACCAGATGATCGTGACCTGGCCCGTGGACTTCCTGCCGTCCTGATGCCTTTTTAGGCAGCATGGCGCCAGCCAATGCTGGCGCCGCTTGCCGGACTTGTTCAGGCGGTTGTCCACAGCGTAGGCCACAGGCGCTGGGGGTAAAAAAAAAGGTTTCGAGCCATGGACTCGAAACCTTTTTTACCTTGGAGAAGATGGTCGGGGCGAAAGGATTCGAACCTTCGACCCTCTGGTCCCAAACCAGATGCGCTACCAGACTGCGCTACGCCCCGACAAGCGTAGGATTCTAACCTGCGCGGGCAGCCCGTCGGCGCACCACCCCACGGGAATTCTCATGAACCTGATGCGCCTGATCTCGCTGCTGACCAGCCTACTGGTGTTGCCCCTGGCTTTTCTGCTGTTCGCGCAGTGGCCCTTGCGCGAAGTCGTGGGGGAATTCTCGCGCCAGGCCAACGACGCCGCGCAAATCGTTTTCGCGCTGTACATGGCGGTGGCCGTCACGGCGGCATCCCTGTCCGGCACGCACCTCGCGGCGCAGGCCGGATCGACTCACCCGCCAGCGCGCTGGAGACGCTGGGCCTTGCTGGCCTGCGTCGGCCCCTGGGCACTGTTCATGCTGTGGGCCTCGGCGCCCGGCATCTGGGCGTCCGTCGCGCAGTGGGAGAAATTTGGCGAAACCCTCACGCCCGGCTACTTTCTGATCAAGCTGGCATTGGGGGCGCTGGTACTGCTGGTGCTGGTCCACGCCGTGCTGCACGCCTTGCTAGCACCGGAGAGCGAGGCGTGAGCCTGATCGGCCCCGCTGCGGGCCTGTGGATGCTCCTGGCCCTGGGCCTGCTGATCGTGGGCACCGGACTGCCCGTGTGGGCGCTGCTGACGGCGGTGGCCAGCGCATTCGCCGCGCTGGGGCTGATGAGCGGTCTGTTCGACGTGGCCATCCTGTCGGCCGTGCCCACGCGCCTGGTCGGCCTGCTGGAGCACGACCTGCTGCAGGCCCTGCCGCTGTACGTGTTTGTGGGCGTGCTGCTGCAGCGGGTGCACGTGGCCGATGCGCTGTTTTCCACCTTGAGCCGCCTGTTCCGTCCCCTGGGCGCGAGCCATTCGCTGGCCGCCATGGGCATTGGCGCGCTGATCGCGCCCATGAACGGCTCGGTGGCGTCCAGCTCCGCCCTGATGTCGCGCTTGGTGGCACCCAGGCTGGGCGATGTGGACCCGGCACGCGCCACCGCCCTGATCAGCGTGGCCGCGACGATTGGCGTGGTCGTGCCACCCTCGCTCGTGCTCATTTTGCTGGGCGACGCCCTGCTGCGCGCCCACACCGAGGCCAGCAACCTGCCGGGCTACGTGCTGGGCACGCAGCGCATCATCAACACGGGGGACGTGTTCCATGCCGCGCTGGTGCCCGCCACGGCGGTGCTGCTGCTGTGGGCCGGCGTGGCCTGGTGGCAGGGGCGGCGCGCACCGCCCGTCGCACCAGCCGCCACCCCACGGCCAGCCGAGTGGGCGACCGCGCTGCTGGCAGCGGGGGTGATCGTGGGCGTGCTGGCGGGGGTGTTCACCGGCAAATTGTTCGCCGTGGAAGCCGCCGCCACCGGCGCTGTGCTGCTGGTGGGGGCCACCCTGGCCGGCCGCGCCTTGAACCGCGTGCAGTGGCGCGAGGTGATGGGCAACACCCTCTCGTTGAGCGGCGCCCTGTTTGCCCTGCTCGTGGGCGCCACCACCTTCAGCCTGGTGTTCCGGTTGTTTGGCACGGACCGCTGGCTGGCCGCCCTGCTGCTGGACTCACCCTGGTCGCCGTCACTCACCGCCGCGGCCGTGCTGCTGCTGGTGGCCCTGTGCGCCTGGGTGCTGGATGCCTTCGAGATGATCTTTGTAGTGATCCCCGTCGTGGCACCACCGCTGATCGCCAAGCT
>JABLTH010079966.1_pt1 | contig 61304 bp, 48 predicted proteins | sample 7875711 | NCBI WGS metagenome assembly JABLTH01 (sample SAMN14941262, study PRJNA633318) | bioreactor metagenome | isolation source: bioreactor | place: China | collected 2019-03-05 | reverse complement strand
CCAGCTCCGCCGGAGTACCTTTGGTTCTCATTCCCCCGATATCGGCGGATTGACTCAAACGTCTTTTATTGCGCAGAGATCAATAAGTGAAAGGGAACACATTGAACATCGCTCGAATGACGATCGCGGCTGGCGCCATCATTGTGTCTCTCACGGCAGCTTATGGTTGGACTTTCGCCCGAGGAAAATCGGTTTCCGCACCGACGACCGATGAGCAACCTCTACCACGGATGATGGCTCTGCTCGATTCGCTCAACACACAGTCAGAGGTGGCGTGCGGTGACATTTCGAGCGCGGCAAGTCAGGCAATCGCCGCATCCGAGAACAATGATGTTGGCTGGGATGATCTCCTGAACTCGATGGCGTTGCTCGCCAAGGACGGTCGATGCGGCATCGACCCCACTCCGTGGTTTGAGCTTATCAGCAACAAGTCACAGGACCCGGCGCTCCGCGCGCACGCCGAATTTCACCTCGGGACCCTCTCGCAGGGGAAGCGCGAATACGCGGAGTCCGTCGCGCACTTCGACAAGTGCCTGGAGACGATCTCAACATCACCGGACCCTCGATCTCTCGCCAAGATTGAGGCAAGCGCTCTGAACTGGAAGTCCAACTCTCTCTCGCTCATGGGCAAAGGCCAGGAGGCGGCCGCGACGGGTCGCGACGCGTTGAATCGTTCGGTCGCCGCGAGCGGTGAGAATTCCACTTCGACGGGCACAATTCGGGCCAACCAGATTCACCTCGAAGAAAAAACAGGGAACTTCAGCGCCGCGATCGCAATCGCCGATGACCGGCTCGCGACACGCCCCGCGAACAAGGACGAAGCGAGAGACTACGCCCACGCGGCGATTATTCGCTACCAGCTCGGCATCAAGAGCCATGAACCTCTCGATGCAGCCTCGGCGGGGCTTGAATTGGCGTGGGCAGATCCGCTGGTGCATCAATCGTTCGACGCGGTGCGTGTCGGCCACGAACTCATGCGGGCGAGAAAGCGACAGAAGGATCGGGTTCAGGAAGGCTTTGATTTGGCCGCCGAACTCATAGGTTTCATCAAGGCGAACAGGCAACGATGGGTGGCGGAGGCTTCCTCACCTGCTGTCGCGGAGAGCACCGCGCGCCAGCTGAGGCAGTTCGAGTTGAGCTGCGCCTCGTCTCTTCAGAGCATCCACGCTCACAGAAGTCTCGAATACCTCCAGCTCGCCTATGAGACAATTCTCGAAGATGTTGCGAGCGATGAAGAACGTGCTAAGGTCAGGGCGCAATGGGACCGCGCCATCGCTCGCTTTGCAGAGGAGCGATGAGGAATTCGTCGCGGGCCTGAAGTAATCAGCGCCCGCCGCGGGCGCGGGACTTCACTGCTCGCTCATACGCCTCGTTGATCAGCGCGCGCAACGTGCGGATGACCGTCTGCTTCACCTCGTCCATGCCCGGGCATCGCTCGCCCAGTTCGGCCTTGAGGCTCGTCACCGGGCGACCGACCAGGCCGCAGGGCACGATCAGGCGGAAGTGATCGAGGTTCGTGGTCACATTGAGCGCCAGGCCGTGCATCGAGACCCACTTGCGAACGCGGACGCCCATCGCGGCGATCTTGGCGTGGGGGATCGAGGCGGATGCGAGCGTTGATGCATCCTCGCCGCCGGCCTCGTCGCGTTCGCGTTGTGTCCACACGCCGGTCGCCCTGGGATCGCGCGTGCAGGACACGCCGAACGCGGCGCAGGTACGGATGACGGACTCCTCCAGCAATCGCATGTAGTCGTGGAGCCCGAGGTTGAGCAGGTTGAGGTCGAGGACGGGGTAGACGACGAGTTGCCCCGGGCCGTGGTAGGTGATGTCGCCGCCGCGGTCGGTGCGTTCGACGCCGACGCCCTCGCGCCCGAGGAGATCGGGGGTGGCGAGGAGGTGGTTCATCGCGCCGGCGCGGTTGCTGACGGTGACGACGGGGTCGTGCTCGACCAACAGGACGGTGCCCGCCATGGGCGTGATCGACGGATCGATCTCCCGCGCCGCGCGGGCCGCCAGCACGCCGTCGGCGGTCTGCCGCTGAAGCTCGAACGCGGGGGCGTACGCAAGCCGACCCAGGTCGGTGAACTCAAGAAGGAACGCGGGCGGCGCCACGGGCGATGCTAGGTCGGCCGACCGCTATCATCGCCCATGGCAGAAGTTCATCCGTCGGCCTCGGTCTCCAAAGAAGCGCAACTGGGCTCGGGCGTGGTGATCGGGCCGGGCTGCGTGATCACGGGGCGCGTCACGATCGCCGACAACGTTCGGCTGATCGGGAGCGTGTATGTGCAAGGGCCGTGCTCGATCGGAGCGGGGACGATCGTGTATCCGTTCGCGTGCCTGGGCTTTGAGCCGCAGGACTACAAGTTCAAGCCGGGGCAGGCGACGCCGGGCGTCGTGATCGGGAGCGACTGCCTGATCCGCGAGCACGCGACGGTGCACTCGGCGACCAAGGGGGATCGCCCGACGATCGTGGGCGACCGCGTGTTCATGATGGTGGGCTCGCACGTCGGGCACGACGCGCGCCTGGGCAACAACGTCATCCTGGTGAACGGCGCGACGATGGGCGGACACTCCGAGGCCCACGACAACTCGACCATCGGCGGGCACTGCGGCATCCACCAGTTCACCAGGGTGGGGCGCCTGGCGTTCCTCTCCGGCGGGGTGGCGGTGTCGATGGACGTCCCTCCTTTCTGCATGGCGCCCGATCGCCAGCGCATCGCGGGGATCAATCGCGTCGGGATGCGCCGCTCGGGAATGGCGCGCGAGGAGATCACGGCCGTCGACCGCGCGTTCCGCGAGGTCTTCCGCGTCCACCTGCCCAAGGCCGACATGATCGCGAGGCTGGAGGAGCTCTCGCGCTCGTCGCCGGCGGTCGGGGAGATGCTGACGTTCGTGCGCGAAGCCAGGCGCGCGATCTGCCCGGGCCCGGGGCGTCCGCCGCGGCTGCTCGCGTCGTGGCTCAATCTGCGTCGCCGCGGCGGGATGAGCAATGTGCTTGATGAATCGGGCGAAGAAGCGATGTAAACTGAGCGCGAGTCTGGCACGGAAGGAGATCGACTGTCCGCGCACACACCCAGTCCGACGCCGATGCGCCTGTGCGTCCTGGCCAGCGGCTCGAGCGGCAATTGCTCGGCGCTGGTCGTCGGCGAGGGCGACGACGCCGAGGTCGTGCTCATCGACCTGGGCCTTTCGCCGCGCCGAACCCGGAAAGAGCTCGGCTCGATCGGGATCGATTTCGCCCGCGTCCGCCACGTCCTCTTGACACACTTTGACTCCGACCACTTTCACCGCGGCTGGATCGGGACGCTCCCGCGTCACACGACGCAGCTTGTTCATCGCCGCCACCTGGGCCGCGGCGAGCGAGAGAACGTGCTGGCCAACGTCAGCGAGCCCTACGACGGCACCATCTCGATTGGTCCGGTCGCGATTCATCCGCACCTCGTCCCGCACGACGAGCTCGGCTCCGTCTCGTTCCGATTCGAAGCGTCGGGCGGCGGGACGCTGGGCTTCGCGACCGATCTGGGGCGGGTGACGAGCGAGTTCATCAATCACCTGGCCGCGGTCGACGTGCTGGCGATCGAATCGAACTACTGCCCGCGGCTGGAGATGGAATCGAACCGTCCCGCCATTCTCAAAGAGCGCGTGATGGGCGGCAAGGGGCATCTCTCCAACCACGAGAGCGCCGAGGCGGTGCGCCGCATCGCCCCGCGAGAGCACGTGGTCCTGCTGCACCTCTCCCGCCAGTGCAACACCCCGGAGCTGGCCGCCGCCGGGCACGCCGGCCGAAGGTATCAGCTCACGATCTCGGACCACGCCCGTCCGACGGGCTGGATTCCGATCTCGCCCTCGGCCCGGCCGCGCTCGGTGCCTCGCGTGCCCGCTACGCTGTTCGGCTGATGGGCCCGCGCGCGACGACAGCCATGCCTCGTTCCTCCGCCCACTCCATCGCCACGACCGCCTCGCCGGCGATGCCGCGACCACGCGCGTCCGCGTGGTCGCGATTCGCCGATGGCCTGCGTCGCGTCCTGGGCCTGCATCCCACGCTTGTCGTCTCGGGCGTTCGGTATCGGGAGCGGGGCCGGGAGTCGCTCCGGCGGGCCCTCTCGTCCAGGGGATCGGGCGTCAAGGAGTATGACGCCGAGTTCCCCGACGGAAAGCGCACCCGCATCCGCTGCACGCCCGACCGTCTCTACGCGGATCTCTCCGGCCCGCTGCTGTCGCAGGCGTACCTGGCCTGCGATCCGCTCATCAGACCGGGCATGCGGCTGCTCGACGCCGCGTGCGGCACGGGCTATGGCGCGGCGTGGCTCGCCGAGCGCGTCGGGCCCAGCGGCGCGGTGGTCGCGCTCGACCGCGATCTGGAATCCATCCGCTACGCCCGCCTCCGATATCCCCTGGGCAACGTCTCCTTCGAGCCCGGCGGCGTCGAGAGCGTGATGGGCGAGGTCGACGGCGCGTTCTCCGGTGTCTTTGCGTGCGGCGTCCCCCTCCGGGGCAACGACGCGGCGCGCGTCGTGGGCGAGTGGTGGCGGTTGGTCGCGCCCGGGGGCTGGCTGATGATCGTCGCGCCGCTCTCGACCGACACGCCGCTGGGCCTGGGGCCGATCGACGCACGCGACCTGCTGGCCCGCGCCATCACTGGCTCGCCGATCGACAACGAGCCGCGAGAAACGCGGACGATCCCGGGGCTGTCCACGCACGCCGCGTGGCTTGTCCGCAAGCCCGCGCCCGGGGGAACGATCGCGTGAGCGTCCGCGACCAACTGACACTCTCCATGTCCGGCTTCGGCGCGACCAGGGCGACGCGCCGCGTCATGCTCGATTGGTTCGAGTTCCTGGGAGGACGCCCGGGCGAAGTCATCTACGTCGACGGCGGATCGGACCGGGCCTCGATGTCGCACCTGGTGGCCCTCGTGCAGGAAGGCCTGATCGATCGCCTCGAACTGCTGAACCCCGCCCACTTCGAGAACGACTTTCATCGCTGCTACATCCAGGAGTATCGCTCGGGACTGCTCGCGAGCAGGCCGAACGTGATGTTCGTCAAGCCCGACACGCTCCCGTTCCGCGACGGGCACGACTCCTGGCTCGAGGAAGACCTCGGCGCGCTCGAGGACCCGGGCGTTTTCGCGATCACGCTCGGGCACCTCATCGCGCCGCCCGTCGGCGTGCGCGGCCGGTACCTGACGCACACGTTCGCCAGCCTCAATTTCTCGCTGATGAAGCGCGACAGTTTCCTGCGGGCGATGCGCGGCGAGATCGGCGCCTTCATCGATTCCGGCTTTCGCGGCGAGTTTCCGCGACACATCGAGTGCGAGGAACAATACCGCCGGGCGCTCATCGAATGGGCGTGGCAGTCGCACTGCAAGCGCCACGAGCTCGTCACGCTCTCCCGCCCGGAATCCCGCCAGTGGACCATCTTCCACCTCAACAAATCGGGCGGAAAGCTGCTCTCGCTCCGCGATCGGTATCGCGCCCGCGACGGCGTTGAACTCTTCTTCGACAAGCCCTTTGCGCTCTATCGCCCGCCCGACAAGGGCCTGAAGAAGCTCGGCAAGTCGATCGAGAACGCGGCGCGCCGCGTTCGCAAGGGCGGGCGCTAACGGTCTTACGACCGCTTCAACTCGCCCGTTTCGAGCCTGCCCACCAGGGCACGCCACCCCTCGGCGCGACCGAGGCGCTCCGCGACCCGCACGCGCCGGCGCGTCGGCCGCCAGTCAAAGAGAAGGCTCTTGAGGTAGAGCCTTCTCGCTCGATCTGCCTGCACCCGGGCCGCGTCGAGCGTCAGCGAATCGTCCCACAGCCAGCGGATCATGGGCTCGGTCCTGCCGATCGAGCGGCGGAGTCTGGCGATATAGGCCTGCGTGGTGCGCCACGCGGGGATCAGGTGCCCCGCGCGGGCCGTGGGCTCGTACCACAGCTCCCAGCCCGCACGCCGGATTCTGAGGCAGAGTTCCGCGTCCTCGCCTCCCTCGAGCACCTCGCCGCGGCGGCAATCCATCGTGCGAGCGTCAAGCCAGCCCGATTGCAGAATCGCCCTCCGCCGCAGCACCATCGACGCGCCCATCAGGAAGGAGCCCGGATGGTCGAGACGCACGCGCCGCTCGCCGAGCCATTGATCGCCCAGCGAGCGGCGATAGATCTCGGCGATCCGCGTCATGCCCCCCTGCCAGACGTTCTCGACCGGCCCGCCGACCGCCCCGCAGCCGGGCTGATCGTCCATGAGCGCCAACATCCCCCGCGCCCAACCCGGGTCGGCGAGAACATCGTCGTCGATCACGCCCACAAACTCCTCGTCGGCCTCGCGGAAGAGCCGCGTCAGCGCCGCCGACTTGCCAGGCGTCGCCTCGGACCAGCGGACCATCGGCACGCCGGGGTGCTCGGCGATGAATCGATCGACGACCGACGCGGTGTTGTCGCTGGATCGGTTGTCGACGATGATGAACCGCGACACGCGACCGTTCATCCGGTCCATCTCACGCAGCGACCCGAGCGTTTGTGTGATCGCCTCGCCCCGGTTGTAGGTGCAGACGCCGATGGCCAGAAGGCCGGGCGCCGGCGAAGGCACGGGATTGATGCGGGTTCGATCGTTCATCGGTCCTTGCTCATCACGCCGCTCATGGTCGCTCGGCGGACGCCCGAGCGCGCCTCACCCCGGGCACTCGGCGATTCATCTTGGGCGCCGATGGATCATCCTTCGCACCCTCGCCTTGAGCGGCACGGTCCACCCGCGCGCGCGCATCAGCACGACGATCGCCCGCCACGCCCCCTCATCAACGCCGGCCTTCGCGGCCTGATTTGCCAGCCACACCGTCGCCTCGCGAAGGTGGGCCTCGCACGCCGGATCGCGGAATCGCCCGACGATCTCGGCGTGGTCGCGGATCCGTCTCGACAGGTGCGCCAGAGAGGAAAGATTGCCCTCGTCGCGGAGAGCGACCGTCAGCGCCGGCTCACCCCCCACCGCGATCGGCCCGGCGCGGGCGACCCGGGCCAGAAACTCACGGTCCTCGCCGATACGAAGGTCGGGATCGAAGCGGAGCCCTTCGTCGGCCGCGCGTCGCGACAGCAGCAACCCCGAGGCGCCGAAGATCGCGATCGGGCGCATGACATCCGACCAATGCGGCAGGGGCTTCCCCGCCCACTCGGCGGGAACGTCCTTTCGCCGCACGTTCTGCCCGCGACGCTCGAATCGGGCCGCGACCCCCCCGATCGCGTTGAGCTTCTCCGCAAATTCGATGAGGGCGCCCACGCCGGCGGGGATCAACTCGTCATCGTCGTCGAGAAACACGATCCATCCCGCCGTGCTCGCGTCGATCCCGCGATTGCGTGCCGCGCTCGGCCCGGCGTTGGCCTGGCGGATGATCTCACACCCGCCCGGCGAAGTGGCCGGCGGCGACGAGCCGTCGTCCACCACGATCACCCGCGACACGCCCGCGCACGCCCGCGCCGATCTCACCGCCGCGGCCAGACGCTCCGGCGGCGCGTTGAAGGTCGGGATCACAACATCAATCGTCGTCATCCTCCGCCCACGTCCTCGGCGAACATGGGCGCCCCCTTGGGCAGCACGGCGGCCCGCGCCAGGATCTCCTCCTCGCCCCGGTGAACTCGCACCTGGTTGAACCCCAACCACGCGACGAGCACATACCCGCACGCGTCCAGCTTGGCGTCGAGCACCGGGTTTCTTCCCGCCGAGATGTCCTCGATCACGATGATGCGCGGCCTCCACCTCTGAAGGTCGAAGCCGTCCAGTAGGTCGAGCTCCGCGCCCTCCACGTCGATGCTCGCAAAGTCGATCGCGCCCTCGTGCCCCTCCAGCAGCGCGTCCATCGTCGTGAGCGGCACCTCGACCTCCTGCATCGCGGCGCCACGCCTGAGCACCTCGCGCTCCTGCTCGGGGGGCGTGTGGTGGTATGACAACACCTCGAGCCCCTCGCCCCGCGCGACGTGGAACTTGGTCGAGCCGGAACTCCCACGCTTGCCGAGCGCCGCGTGCACCACCCGGCTGTTCGGACGCGATCGCTTGCAAGACTCGAACCGCTCGGGGATCGCCTCGATGAGCAGGCCGGTCCAGCCGATCGCTTCGAACGCGGCCGTGACGCTGAGCGTCACGCCGTCGTAGGCGCCGACCTCGATATAGAAGCCCCTGGCCTGCCGATCCAGCAACTGCCACAGGAGCGAGTCCTCACCGAACTCGGATCGGAAATCGGGCGAGAGCGCGCTCGGCGCGTCGCCACCCTTGGTCGCGTCGACGGCCTGGGCGCGGCTGGTCCCCCGCCGGAGGCGGTCGAGCTCCACCCGCGTCTGATCGAGCACGCGCTCGAGCCGGCGTAAGCGCTTCAACGCCCGGGCGGCCTTCCGCCGGGCGTCGATCAGCAGCATCGACATGATCGTCGGCGCCAGGATGACCGCGACGATCAAGAGCGTGGCGAGCGCCGGGTCCATCACCGATTCGCCGGTCGGGCCCGACGCGAGGGACATCGAACCGAAACAACCACAATGAATCACGGAAGGATTCGCCATTCGCCACGAGCCTAGCACACGCCTCCTATCCTTGCCTCGCATGGCCAAACGAGAGACGAAACGCAAGCCGCCGACGCGCCGCGCCGGCAGCGCCGCCCGGGACTCCGCCGAGCCCGCAAACCAGGCGACGGGATCTCCCCAAACGCCAAGGGCGCGTGCCCGCGCGGGGAAAAGGCCCGGCCCGACACCCAGACCCTCGCGATCGAGCTGGCCCGCTCCATGCACGACGACAAGTGCACCGACATCGTGGTGCTCGACGTGCGCGGCAAGAGCCCGATCACCGACTTTGTCGTCATCGGATCGGGCACGTCCGACCGCCAGATGCACGCGGTGATCCAGAACGTCCGCGCCAAAGGGGAGAAGATCGGGCATACCGCCTGGCGGAGCGACGCCGACGACCAATCCACCTGGCTCCTGGCCGATTTCGTTGACGTCATCGTGCATGTCTTTGAGCCGAACATTCGCGCGCACTACGACCTCGAGATGCTCTGGGGAGACGCCAAGCGCGTTCAATGGGAGCGCCCCGAGGAAGTCGTCCGCAATCGCGCCGGCCTCCGCGCGGGCGAACTCTCGTTCGACCACTGACGCCGCCGCTCAAAGACATGACCCACTCGCGCATCCCAGTCTTGCTCGACGGCACGCGGGACTACGAAGTCCTGGTTGGTCACTCGCTCGCCGACACGCTCTCCGATCGCGTCCGCGCTATCTGCCCCAAGGCCAAGCAGGCCTTCATCGTGATCGACGCGGGACTCCCCCGATCGGCCAGCGAGAATCTCGCCGCCTCGCTTTCGCGTCGGGATTTCAGGATCGCGAGCGTCATCCTGCGCCCGAGCGAACCGGACAAGTCGCTGACGACGCTCGATCGCATACTCGTCGCGCTCGCGGAATCAAGGCACGAGCGGAGCGATCCGGTCATCGCGCTGGGCGGCGGGATCGTGGGCGACGTCGCCGGCTTCGCCGCCGCCGCCTATCGCCGCGGCGTGCCGATCGTTCAATGCCCCACCACCCTGCTCTCGATGGTCGATGCCTCGGTGGGCGGCAAGACGGGCGTCAACCTTCGCACCTCCGACGGCTCGCTCAAGAAGAACCTCGTCGGAGCCTTCCACCAGCCGCGCCTGGTCGTCGCCGATGTCTCGCTGCTGGCGTCGCTCCCCGAACGCCAGTGGCGCGCCGGCCTGGCGGAATGCGTCAAGCACGCGCTCCTCTCAACACCGTTCGGAGATCCGTCGCTGCTGGAGTGGATCGAGGCCAACGCCCTAGCCATCCTCGCCCGTGATGCGTCGGCGCTGACGGAACTGGTCGCGCGGAATGTCGCGATCAAGGCCCGCGTGGTCGCGGGGGACGAGCGCGAAGAGGCCGACAGCGCCGCCGGCGGGCGGGCCCTGCTGAACCTCGGCCACACCTTCGGGCACGCCATCGAGACCCTGCCCGATCTCACGCCGACCGGTGACCCCGCCGACGCTCCGCTCCACCACGGCGAGGCGGTGTCGCTCGGCATCATGGCCGCCCTTCACGCCGCCGAGTCATACCGCCTCGCGCCGGCCTCGCTCCGCGATCGCATCGGATCGCTTCTGTCGCGCCTCGGACTGCCAACCAAGGTGCAGGGTTTACCCGCCGGCGAGCGGGTGATGGAACTCATGGGACACGACAAGAAGGTCCAGGGCGGCGCGCTGCGGCTGGTCCTCCCGCACACCGGCGGCCGGTGCATCGTTCAAGAGAATCCCAGCCCCGCCATCGTGCTCGCCGCCATCGATTCGATCCGGGACTGACCCCCCGCGTTCACTCCTCGCGCGCCCCAAGCCCGGTACCGCCATTTGGGGCAATCCACCACATCCAGGCCGACGGCAGCGGGGCTCTGGGCAATCTTCATGGTTATTCGGGTTCCCAACCGATAACCGACCCGGGCCCTGCGTTTCTCGCGCCCATCTGCGTATTCCTGTGCAAACACCCAGACACGGACGTCGGGGGCTGCGATGCGGACCATCGCGATCATCAATCAAAAGGGCGGCTGCGGAAAGACAACGAGCGCGATCAATCTCGCCGGGGTCTGGGCCAAGCGCGGCATTCGAACGCTCCTGGTCGACATGGACCCACAGTCGCACTGTGCCGCGGGCCTGGGCATCCCCGAGGCTCGCATCGACCTCGACATCGCCGACGCCCTCCTCACGCCGGCCCGCTCGGTCGATCAGAGCCGGCTCCTCTGGCGCGTGGCGCGGGGGCTCGACCTGGCGCCCAGCCGCATGAAGCTGGCCGGCCTGGAGGCCGCTCGGGGCGGGCTCGCCGACAAGCCCGACAAGGAGCGCCGGCTGAGCAACCTGCTCGATCATGTTTCCGCGGACTACGACGCCGCCATCATCGATTGCCCCCCGTCGATCGGCCTGCTGACCTTCAACGCGTTGACCGCCGCCTCGACCGTCCTTATTCCCGTCGAGACGGGCTACTTTGCCCTGCAGGGCGCCGCCAAGCAGGTGCAGACGGTCGAGAGCCTGAATCGGCGCATCGGCGTGCAGACGCCGATCAGGCTCTTTGGAACGATGCACGACCCCGACGATGTCCACTCTTCCGCGTTGCTCGACGAATTGCGCCGACAGTTCGGCGATCGCGTCGCCCCCGTCGCGATCCGGCGCGACCCCAAGCTGAAGGAGGCCGCGGCATTCGGACGCGCCATCATCGACCACGACCAGGAATCCCGCGGCTCGATCGACTACGCGCTGCTCGCCGAATGGCTCCTGTCCGTTGTCGGGCTCTCCGCCGACGCCTGCGCCGCCAGCGGAGTGTCGCCCGTCCGCGTGGTCACAAGCCAGGCGACCGCGGCCGAGGTGGCCCATCGCGTCGCCAGCGCGGGCGAGACACTGCGCCCCGGTCTCCACGAGGTCGCGGCCATCACCGACGCCGCGCCGGAAGCGGCCCACGCGGGCGGTCCGACGCCGGCGCCACTGACCGCTCGATCGGCGCCCGCCCCGTTCTCGCGCCCGTCCCAGATTTACGCCGACTCGAACACCCTCCAAGGTGCGCTCGTTCACGAGGCGAGCGAAGATCATCAAACGACCGCGGCACATCCCACGCAACCACACCCGGGCGCTCACCCTTCGCACGCGGCGCCGTCCCTGGGGCCGCTCGCCGATGGCCGCATCTCGCGGGCCCAGGACGTAGCCCGTCGTGCGCAGAGGCTCCTGCGGCGCGAGCCCGAACATGACGCCGCGCCCGTCACGCCCCCGCCAGACCCCGCGCTGATCCCGGCCAACCCGCCCGAGCCGGCTCGGGGCACGCTGATCCACGATCCGCTGGAAGTCGCCGAGCCCGCGAAGACTCCGTCGAGCGTCGCTCGCCTGTTCGGCGCTCGCCTGACCCGCCAGGGCGTGCTCTTCGTTCAGCCGATGTCGCTGGGGAGCGAGGTGTGCGTCGCGGGCACCTTCAACAACTGGTCCCCCGATACGCACCGCCTCCGGGCCAATCCCCAGCTCGGCGTGCTCGAACTCTGTATCCCGATGCCGCGCGGGCGACATTCCTATCGCTTGATCGTCGATGGCAGGTGGTGCGCCGACGCCTTCAACCCGAGCACCGAGGTCAATCCCTTCGGGGAGCACAACAGCATCGTGGTCGTCGACTAATCCCAAGACCGGAAGCGTCCCGAGGAAGCCACCCGCATGTCCACGCTGAACGACGCGCCGTTCCCATTCCCACGGGCCGCCTCTCAACCGGTTGACACGCTCGCGGACCTGTTCTTGGGCGACGGCCCGCTCGCACCGGAGCTGGCGACCGATCCGCACAACGTCTGCTCGCCGCGACCGGACGTGCGTGATCCGTGGCGGCGCGACCTCGGCGTCGCAAGCTCGCTCCACGACGCGCCGGCGCCCATCTCCAACCCCGTCGCCGGTGACACCCCCGAGCCCAACCCCCAACCCGCGCCTGTGCCCGAGCCCGCGATCGAGGCCCTGATCCTCGGGCATCTCCCCGTGCTGGCGTCCGCGTGGGTCGGTCAATTCGCGCGGCTCGGCGTCGAGAGCGCCGGGGGCCCGGTCGCGCTCCTGCGCGCTCGCGCCGGCACAACCAGCGTCGATCTCTTCCGCGCCGGAACCGACGTGGCCGAGTGCGCCACGATCGACGACGCGATCCGGACCGCAAACACCCACGCCCGGCGCTGGCTGATCCAGGTCGACGAAACCGAAGAACCCTCGCTGGCGGCCTTGCCGAACATCTCATCGCTCACGCTCCTCTGCGGCGCCGACGACGCCGCCGTCGTCGCCTGCTATCGCGCCCTGAAATCACTGGGCGCCCGCGATGAAACCAGCGAGAAGGTCATCCGCCTGGCGATCATGGGCGCCACGGGGGAAAAGGCCAAGGCCGCGGCGGAAAAGCTCGCCTCGGCATCCCGCACCTTCCTGGGCCGGGACATCGAGCTCGTTCGCGGCGCGACCCAGGTCTCCGCATGGGACGCCCGAACGCTCTTCCGAGGGCCGTCGCCAGCCTCTCTCGCATCGCTCGTTTCCAGGCTCGAATGCCGCGGCGCGCCGACTCGGGGTTCGCGCGATGAGACATCGCCGTCTTCGATGCCTGAAATTCCCGTCGAGCGAGCGCGATCGGTGACCCGCACGGAAGCATTCCGGTCGGCCCTGCGCGACGTGATGCAACCCCGCGTCAAGACAGAACCCGCACCCCAGGCGTCGGGCGCGGGCCCCTTCGCCGACCCCCCGACGCCCGAGCCGACCGATTTCTCGCCGATGGCGGCGCCGTTGCCACCGATCGCCGGGGCCAGGCTTGTCGGATTGATCGAAGGGCTCGCGCCGATCCCGCTCTCGTGCCCCGTCGCGCCGGACGTGGCGTTGGCGCGTGACGCGGGAGGCTCGCTCCATCTGGTCGCCAGATCGGACACCGCGGGCGATGTCGGCCGCGCTTGGTGCGAGCTCGACGCCGCCGCGGGATGGGCGACGATGAACGCTCCGTTGCTCGCCGCCGCCGCCGCCGTCCGGTCCACGACTCCCACTCGCCACCTGCTGGCTCGGGAGCCTCGCGCGGCCCGCCGGCTTCTCGACAGCGGCGTGCGCGTGTACGCGCTGTGCGCCCAAAGAGACGGGACGCCGATCACCGGCGTCCCGTTGAACTAAGCTCGATGGGTCGAACGCGTGGCCTAGGCGGATTCTTTGCGGGCCGTGCGCAGCTGGGCCAGCGGGATCCGCTCCTGCACCGCCCGCTGATCGATCACGAACTCCGAGCCGCGCGCGTCGAGATCGGGGAGCTCGTACATGAGCCCGAGCATGATCTCCTCCATGACGGAGCGCAGGCCGCGGGCGCCGGTCTCTCGCTTGGTCGCGCGCCGCGCGATCTCGCGCAGCGCATCGAGCGTAAACGTGAGCTTGGCGCCCTCCAGACTGAACAGGTGCTGGTACTGACGCACCAGCGCGTTCTTGGGCTCCGTGAGGATGGACACCATCGCGTCGAGGGTGAGCGGCATGAGCGGCGCGAGCACCGGCAGCCGCCCCACGAACTCGGGGATCATGCCGAACTCGATCATGTCGTCCGCCGTCACTTTCGCCAGAATCTCCGCACGCTGCGCCTCGGCGTCCGGCGCGACCGCCTCGCCGGCGGCAAAGCCGATCCGCGTCTTGCCGATGCGCCGGCGGATGATCTCCTCCAGCCCGACGAACGTCCCGCCGCAGATGAACAGGATGTTCGTTGTGTCCATCTGGATGTATTGCTGCTCGGGGTGCTTGCGCCCGCCCTGCGGCGGCACATTGCTGGTCGTGCCCTCGAGCATCTTCAACAGGCTCTGCTGCACGCCCTCGCCCGACACGTCGCGCGTGATCGACACGTTGTTGCTCGTCTTGCCGATCTTGTCGATCTCGTCGATGTAGATAATCCCGCGCTGCGCCGCCTCCAGGTCAAAGTCCGCGGCCTGGAGCAGCTTCAGCAGCAGGTTCTCCACATCCTCGCCGACGTACCCGGCCTCGGTGAGCGTGGTCGCGTCGCCGATCGCGAACGGCACCTTCAGCAGGCGCGCCATCGTGCGCGCCAGCAGCGTCTTGCCCGAGCCCGTCGGGCCGATCAGCAGGATGTTGCTCTTGTCCAGCTCGACCGAGCCGGGCTCGGCGTTCTCAAGATGGAGCAACCGCTTGTAGTGGTTGTGCACCGCGACCGCCAGGGCACGCTTGGCGTGGTCCTGACCGATCACGTACTGGTCCATGTACTCCTTGATCTCCCGCGGCGCCGGAACCTGGCGCAACGCGTTGGAGACCGACGACACCCGACGGCGTTCCTGACGGAAAATGTTCTGGCACAGGTCCGTGCAGTTGGAGCAGACGTAGACCTCGTTGGGCCCCTCGACCATCGGGCCGACCTCGCGGCTGGTCTTCCCGCAGAACGAGCACGTCGTCACCTTGCGGCCACGAAAGCTCCCGGACTCGCCCTCGCGGTTCGCCCCGCCGCCGGTCCCGTCAACGCCATCCGTCTTCTTGGCCATGAATCCCTCTCGTCCTTGTTGGCGGCTTTGTCCCGGGTCTGGCCCCGGGCCTCAGTGTATCGGCCAGCCCGCGCCCGATCTGCACGCACTTCGGGCAGATTTCGCGCTCTCGTCGTCATCGTCCGTGTGTGTTATTCGCGGCCGCCGTTCGGAGGTTTGGGCGCTTCCCTGGTCATCCGCGCCACCATCGATTTTCGCGCCGAATCGAACTCCTCGGGAGTTATCTCCCCCGAATCCCGAAGCCGCCTCAATTGGTCCATCAGCCCCGATTCGTGGGCGCTGGCCGACTCTTGCCCCAACAGCCTTCGACGCGCCAGCAGAATCACCAAACCGAGTACGACCGCCGCTCCGATCAATAATCCAACCACCAGAAAAATCTTGCTCGGAGGCGTCCGCGGCGCCTGCGCCAGCCACTCCCCCAGCGTCAACATGGAGATGCCTCGTTGCCTCATCGTCACGCGGAAGAAAGGCAGCCCGACACGAACCCCGCACGGCACATCGCCGCGCCGTTTCATCGGGCCTCGGCCCGCGCGCGGTTGAATTCTCCGCCCGCGCGACCGACGGCTCCTCGGGCCGCTCAGCCACGGCCCGACGCGATCGCATCCCGCAGCGGCACGAGAAACGTCGGCACAACCCGCGTCTCCGCCAGATCCTCGCCGACCGCCGCCAACCGATCAAACAGACCGCCGAGGTCTTTCAGGTCGGCCACCGACCCGAACTTCCGCAGCGTCAGGTACACGCTGATCGGCTCCGGGGGCGCATCGCCTTCCGCCCGCTGCTGCGCGGTGCGGGTCTTGACCTCAAACTGGGCCTCGATGTCGCCGCGCTTCCCGATCGAGAATCCCAGCGAGGGCTGGCAATCCGTCACGCCCAGAGGCGGGACGTCGGCGAGCTTGCCCAACGGCGAGTCGGCCAGCAACGCCTCGTACACGATCGCGTCGTGATTCCCCGCCGCCGCAAGGTCAAAGCCGAACAGCAGCTCGACGAAATCAACGTCGAGCGGGCTGATGCTCATGAAATACGGCGCGACCTCGAGCACCAGGCGGTGGAGCGCATACGCCTCCGCCATGTCCGGCGGGTTGACCGTGCCCGAGCGCACGCTGTTGGCCCGCGCGGCTACCCAGCGGTGCGGCGCATCGGTCTGCGGCGATTCCAGCGCCAATTCGTCGCGGTAGCGCCGAAAATGGTTCATCGCCGGGAACTGCCGCCGGACACGCTCGAACAGCTCGAGCACCGTTTCCCGCCCGCGCGGAAGCTCCATCTTCACGCCGAGCTTCAGATTCACATAGAAGTCAGAGCACAGGGCTCTCAGGCTCTCAGACATCGCGGCCCAACTCCTGTCACGCCACATCGTGCGGCGTGTACCAAGCATAACCGCGCGCCCGCGAAAATCAGCACGCGATCTCTCCATCCAGCAACCAACGCTCGATCTCGTCCGTCGCCGACAGGTTCTCCACAACCCGGTGGAACCCGCTCGCCCGCAGTGTCTCGACGCCCGAGAGCCCCGTCGCGACGCCCAGCGCGCGGCAGCCGTTGACCAAGGCGCAGTGCGCGTCGTGCGGCGTGTCGCCGATCACCACCACCCGCGATGCTTCGATCGGCCTGCCGTGTTTGGCCGTGTAACGCCGCATCGCGATCGGCGGCAGATGCTCCCGCGCGGGGGGCTCGTGCGGGCTCTCGTTGCCCCATGCGTTGATCGTGAACCAGTCCGGGTCGATCCCGCACGCTCGGAGCTTCAGGGCCCCTGTTTCGGGGAAGTTCCCGGTCAGCACGCCGATCTCGACATCCCGCCGTGCCCGGACGCGTTCGAGCAAGGCCATCACGCCCGGGAGCGGCTTGCTCACGCCCGGCCGCGCCAGCCTCGGCCCCAGGTGCGCCGCATAGCCACGCCGCATCGCCTCGCGGTGCGCGGGCGTCACCGCTTGCCCGTTCTTGCGGAGGAGGTCGTCGATGATGAGCGGGTCAAGCCGGCCCGCAAACTCGACCCCGTCGATCGTGAACGACGGACCAAAGAGATCCTTGCCCGCCTGGTCGAGGGCGTGCATTCCCGAGCCGAAGGTCGAGATGAGCGTCAGGTCGATGTCGAAGAGGATGAGCATGGTGGGCCACCGCCAGAAGAACCGGATCGGCCAAGCTACCGCCGGATGACAAATCCGCGTTCACATTCCACGGGCGGCATGTCGATCGCGTGCGACGACGCGATGTTGCCCCTCATTCGATCGTGCAGGGCGCTCAGAAAAGCCTCCACGTCGTCGGGACCGCCCTGAACCTCCAGGGCCACGCTCCCGTCCGGCTCGTTCCGAACCCAGCCCGAGACGTCAAATCCGTCGGCGACGTACTTCGACGTGGCCCGGAAGCCCACGCCCTGGACACGACCGATAAACCGCACGCCCCGACGGACCATCCCGGCACCTCCCGGTCGGGAGGGTACGCCCGCGAACGCGCCGGAAGCCCATCCCAAGGACCGAGTATTCCGATTGCACGGCCTAAAGGGCCGGTTTGTTGGTCGGGCGCCCGATGTTGTGCTAGCGTTCATGGCAGCGGGCTGGTGGCATGAATCGACGGACCCCTTGGCGTTGCAGGACCGCACCGCCGGGTCACTCAGTGCGAGCAATACGACCACCCGCCCAGCGTCCCGGCTCCCGGCGCCCTTGGCCGGCCAATTCGTTCACGCTCGCCCGCGATCGCGGGCCTGGAATTCCCCGAGCCGCCCGACGCTGAGTGCTCGTGTGTCAATCCCGGGAGCGTTCCGGGGTGAGTGGCGATTCCCAACGGCGCGGAATCGCGCGGAGTGTCGCGCCCGGGCTTACGGTTGAGCCCGGACAGGAGGCCGCCAGGCGTGCCCGAACTCTGGCAATCCAACGACGACCGGGATCGCGTGCGCGCCGCGTCGGACATCGTCCGCCTCGTCGGCGAGCACGTCGTGCTCAAGCCCAAGGGGCGCGAGTACGTCGGCCTGTGTCCGTTCCACGACGATCATCGACCCTCCATGAATGTCGTGCCCAGCAAGCAGATCTTTCACTGCTTTGTGTGCGGCGCGGGCGGCGATGCGTTCTCCTTCGTCCAACGCTACTTCAAGATGGATTTCCGCGAAGCCCTCGAGTTCCTCGCCGAACGAGCGGGCGTGAAGCTCACGCCCAGGCGCGCCCAGGCGTCATCGGCCGACAGCCCGCGATCCTCCCGCGCGGAGATCGTCCAGGCCGGGGCCTTCGCCGCCGAGTTCTTCCGCGCCATCCTTCGGCACCCCGAGCACGGCCAGGCCGCCCGCGACGTCATCTCCCGCCGCGCCATCTCACCCGAGATGGTCCAACAGTTCGGCCTGGGCGCGTCGCCCGCTCGCTGGGATGGCCTTCTCCTGACGGTGCAGAACAAGTCCCTCGACCTCCGGCCCTTCACCGATTCCGGCCTCTTCAAGCGGCGCGACTCGGGCGACGGCGTGTACGACGCGTTCCGCAACCGCCTCATGTTCCCGATCCAGGACGCCGCCGGGCGCGTCATCGCCTTCGGCGCCCGCAAGATCGACGAGGCCGACGAGCCCAAGTACCTCAACAGCTCGGAGCACGCGGCGTTCAACAAGTCCGCCACGCTCTACGCCCTCCCGCAGGCCCAGCGAACGATCCAGAGTTCGCGCATCGCGATCATCACCGAGGGATACACGGACGCCATCGCCTGCCACCAGGCCGGGTTCACCAACGCCGTCGCGACCCTCGGGACGGCCTTGACGCGTGAACACGCCGCGGTGCTCCGCCGACTGTGCGACACCGTGGTGCTGCTGTTCGACGGCGACATGGCGGGCCAGAAGGCCGCCGAGCGCGCGGTCGAGGTTTTTTTCGCCGAGACACTCGACGTCAAGATCGCCCTCATGAGCAGCCAGACCGACGCCAAGGACCCGGACGAACTGCTGAAGCGCGAGGGCGGGGCCGACGTTTTTCAGAGAGTGATCGACGGCGCCATTGACCTGCTCGAATTCCGTTTCCGCACGCTGCGCGAGCGCACCAAGGCCGCCGGGCCCGCGGCCATGACCCGCGCGATCATGGACGAGATCCGGCGACTGGTCGAGCTGGGCCTGGCCGACCAGACACCCATCCGGCGGAGGCTCATCGTGCGCCAGCTCGCGTCGATCGCGGGTGTCGACGAGGGCACCATTCTCGCCGAGATACCAGCCGGGCGCGGCGGGCGGCGTCCGGCGTTTGAGCCGCGACCCAACGTGGAGCCCAAGCCGGGCGCGGCGTCCGTCGATCGCTCCGCCGCCGCTCACGTGCTGGCGTGCGTGCTCGCGGAGGGCGGGCTGTGGCACGCGCTCAGCGAAGCCGAGCAGAAGAGACTGGTGGAAGGCCCGTGGGGCAATCCCGCCCTGGCGGAGGTGGCCGCGGCGGCCAGCGCCGTCGCCATCCAGGGTCGTGATCCCGGACTCTCGGCGGTGCTCTCCCTCGGCGAGAGCCCCGAGTTCCAGCAGACCGCGGTCGCGCTCTCGCAATCGATCGAGCGGCAATCCGAATCCGACCCCGACCGCGTGAAGACGTACTTTGAGCAGTGCCGGAAACGCATGGCGATCGAGCACGAACAGGTCCAATCGGCCGAGGGGGACGCGATGGCTCGCCTGGCGCGTCTGCAGCAGCAACACCGCGAACTCGGGCCCGATCGGCGCCGAATGCCGAGGCGACCATGAAGCAGGACAAGAAGCGCCCGCGTGCCAGGGATCGGCACGCCGGTTCCAGGACGGAATCACAGAATCGGACGAACGACTCGACCGACGCCAACAAGCTGGGAAGATTGACCATGGTGAGTGACCCCCGCAGTCAGAACCCGGAGCCCCTGGACGAACAGGCCGCGGAGCTTCATCCCGCGGTCGGCGACCTTCTCACGCTCGGCAAGTCGCGGGGCTGGCTGAGCTACGAAGAGCTGAACAACACGCTCCCCGACGAGATGGTCGATCCCGAGCGTCTCGACGAGCTGATGGTGCTCATGGATCGCCACGCGATTCAGATGGTCGACGAGCTCGAGCTCCGCGCCCGCCTGCACCGCGAGCGTCTGGCGCGGGGCGAGGAGGACGGCGCGCTGAACCAGCCCGCCCCGGCGCTGTTCTCGCGCGGGCAGCGCGCGATGACGGTCGCCGGCGGCGAGCGGCGCGCCGAGGCCGCCGCCCTCCAGCAGAAGCTCAGCGAGCAGCTCCAGTCCCACGCCGACGACGAGACCAGCGACGAGGATATCGCCGACGCCGAGAGCCTCCGCCGCGAGCTCGAGGACGCCGCCGAGGACGCCAGCGCCCGGCGGATCGACGACCCGGTGCGCATGTACCTCTCGCAGATGGGGTCGATCCCGCTGCTGACGCGCGAGGAAGAGATCCGCCTGGCCAAGAAGATCGAGACGACGCGCATGATCTTCCGCCGTCGCTGCCTTGAAAACGACTACGTCGTCGCCCAGGCCGTCGACATCCTCCGCATGGTCAGCACCGGCGAGCTCCCGTTCGACCGCACCATGCGCATCTCGACCGCCGAGACCAACGCCAAGGACAAGATCGCCAAGCGCATCCCCGTCAACCTCCCCACCATCGAGGCGCTGCTGCGATTGAACCGCGGCGATTGGGAGGCCCTCGAGAAGGCGCGCGCCGCCGGCGACGAGCCCGGCGCCGCCGTGATCCGCGCTCGCATCGCCGCCCGGCGCCGACGCATGGCCTCTCTCACCGAGGAGCTCAGCCTCCGGACCGGGCGCATCATCCCGCTCATGCGCAAGCTGCGCTCCATCGCCAAGAAAATGCACGACCTCGAGCACGAGCTCCGCAAGGTCGAACGCAATCCCAAACGCTACGATCCGGACGACGTCGCCGTCATGCGCGATGAACTCGACGGCCTTCGCGCCCTGGTGCTCGACGACCCCGCGGGCCTCCAACGCCGGGTCAAAGACCTCGGAACGGTCTTCTGGGAGTACGAACAGGCCAAGCGCGACCTCTCGGGCGGCAACCTCCGCCTCGTCGTCTCGATCGCCAAGAAGTACCGGAATCGCGGCCTCTCCTTCCTCGACGTCATCCAGGAGGGGAACACCGGGCTCATGCGCGCCGTCGACAAGTACGAGTACAAGCGCGGCTACAAGTTCAGCACCTACGCCACGTGGTGGATCCGCCAGGCCATCACACGCGCCATCGCCGATCACGCCCGCACCATCCGCATCCCGGTGCACATGATCGAGACCATGACCAAGCTCCGCAATATCCAGAAGCAGATCCTGCAGCACACCGGCATGGAGCCGACCGTCGAGGAACTCGCCGAACGCGCCGGCATGAGCGTCGAAGAAGTCCGGCGGGTCATGAAGATCAGCCGCCATCCGGTCAGCCTCGATCGCCCCGTCGGCGAGAGCGAGGACAGCTACTTCGGCGACTTCATCGAAGACGCCGGCACCGATTCCCCGGGCGACTCCGCCGCCGGCGAAATGCTCAAGCAACGCATCGAGCAGGTTCTCAAAACCCTTACCTACCGCGAGCGAGAGATCATCAAGCTCCGCTACGGCATCGGCGACGGCTACACCTACACGCTCGAAGAGGTCGGCCGCATCTTCAAGGTCACCCGCGAGCGCGTCCGCCAGGTCGAGGCCAAGGCCATTCGAAAGCTCCAGCACCCCGTGCGCGCCCGAAAACTCCAGGGCTTTGTCGATACCTCCGTCTACAAGGAAGCGAAAGTCGAATCCACGTCGAGCGGGCCCGACGAGCAGGAATAGTCAGGCCGCGCGGCGGCAAAGCTTGATCCCGCCCGCCGGCTGACTACGTTTGTCTGTTCTCCGTTGGGGAGTAGCCTCCCGGTGCACGGGTGTTTCGTCTGGAACATCCGGCCGGGCGGAGGAGTCGTCAACACGGGGGCCCCGTGGGCCCACCCGGCTCCTTCGGCGTCGTGCCGACTCGCGGCGCGCTGAGCAAGACCAACCGGCTTTGCTTCGGTCCGCGCGCCCCGGGCGCTCGGGGGTCTACATGCTCGATCTCGCGTCCTGGTTCGATCTCACAGCCCTCCACACCCTCGCGCTGGTTGCGGACTCACCGAGCCTGCTCGGGTTCCAGTTCTCGCCAAGATTCTGGGCTTACTCGGCCTTCCTCGCCCTCGTGCTCGTCTTCCTCGCGCTCGACCTCTTCGTCTTCCATCGCGAGGCCCACGAGGTGGCCATGAAGGAGGCCGTCACCTGGTCGGTCATCTGGCTGACCTGCGGCCTCACGTTCGCCGGCTTCGTCTACCTCGCCTACGAACGCCACTGGCTCAACCTCGGCCTTGAGACGGCCATCTACAACCCCAGCCCCTCCGGCGCGCACGACGTCATCATCACCGGCACCGTCGACGGCCTGACCGCCGCCAAGCAGTACCTCACCGGCTACATCGTCGAGAAGTCGCTCGCGATGGACAACATCTTCGTCATCGCCCTCGTCTTTGCCTTCTTCGCCGTCCCCGCCAAGTACCAGCACCGCGTGCTCTTCTGGGGCATCATCGGCGCGCTCGTCATGCGCGGCGGGATGATCTTCCTTGGCTCCGCCCTCATCATGAAGTACCAGTGGATCCTGATCGTCTTCGGCGCGTTCCTCGTGCTGACCGCGATCAAGATGGCGCTCATCAAGAGCCACGACGACCCGTCGAAGAACTGGGCCGTCCGCCTCTGCAAGCGATACCTCCCCTTCGTCGACTTCTACGACGGGCAGAGGTTCTTCACCAGGCGCACGCTCGCCCCCACCTACTCGCCCGATCCCAAGACCGGCAAGCCCGTGCAGGACCCGCCGCCCCCGGGGTCGCTCCGCGCGGCGTGGGCCATCACGCCGCTCTTCCTGGCGTTGCTTATCGTCGAGATCACCGACCTGGTCTTCGCCGTCGACTCGATCCCCGCCATCTTCGCCATCACGCCCGATCCGTTCATCGTCTTCACGAGCAACATCTTCGCGATCCTCGGACTGCGCGCCCTCTACTTCTGCCTGGCCGCCCTCATCACCAGGTTCCGCTTCCTCAAGCCCGCGCTCATCCTCATCCTCGCGTTCGTGGGCGTGAAGCTGCTGCTCATGAGCGTCCCGCCCTACCTCGACGTGCTGGGCGATTGGATCGGGCGCGACTGGCGGCCCGCCTCCTCCATCAAGATCAGCACCACCGTGTCGCTCCTGGCGGTGCTGGGCACGCTGACGCTGGCCACCTTGCTCTCGGTGGTGTGGCCGATGAAGCCTCAGACGGGATGAGCCCTGCTCGTCCACGCTCCACGTGCATCCGGACGCCGGGACCGAGCGAGCCAGCGAGCAATGGTCCGGGTTGAATGCACGCCATCTCGCGGCCCACGAATCGCGCGTGATGTAACATACCGCCGATGCGACCCCGCGCGTGGTATGTCAAATGGCGAAACCAATTCGCGCCGATCCGCTGGCGATGGACACGCGTTATCCTGGCGCTTCACGGGAGTGGGGTCGTCCTCAGTCTCGCCGCGCCGCTGATCAAGTTCATCCCCGACGAACTTCTGTCGGCCCCGATATCGAGCGGCGGCACCCGGCCGTGGATACGCTGGGGCGACGTGACAGCAGGCGTGGTCGTCATTGTCCCGTTTGTGATCATCACGCCATCGGCGTTGCTCTTTGCGTTCAAGTATCTCCGCTGGCAGAAGCGTGCCCGCTCGCTCCAAGGCCGCTTGTGCGGCAACTGCCTCCACGACCTCCGCGGCCTGGGCGACGCCGGAACGTGCCCCGAGTGCGGCCAGCCGTTCTCGCTTGACCAACTCCGCCTCTACTGGAAGGGAGTCGAGATCCCGCCGACGCCGTAGGCGTCTCACGCCACTTCCGCACGCACGCGCCTCGCCCTCGTTACCGACGACGCTCCTCCAATTGCCGTTTCCCCACCGCCCTCTTCGGCCCCCTCCCTATCATCCACCCGCTTTCGCCCGAAACGCACTCACGCCGTTCGTCCCGCGCCCGCCCCACGCCGCCCATGACACTCATCTACATCACGTTCCTTTCGCTGCTGGGCGTGCTCCTGGTCATTGACCTGGCCGTGCTGAACCGGAGATCGCAGGTCATCGGCGTCGCCAAGGCGCTCCGCCAGACCGCCTTCTGGTTCTTCGTCGCCATCGCCTTCAACGTCGGGGTCTATTTCCTCTACGATCACCACGTCGCGGGGCTCGGCGGACCGGCCCACCCGCCCGCACCGGAAACCGGGCACGCCGTCGCCCGCGCCGCGACGGGCACGCTCCACGACGCCCTCATGCCCGAGAACGGCCGCGAGGCCGCGGTCATGTTCTTCCAGGGCTACTTCCTCGAGTTCATGCTCTCCCTCGACAACATGATGGTCATCGCCATCATCATCAACTACTTCCGCGTCCCGCCGAAGTATCAGCACCGCGTGCTCTTCTGGGGCATCATCGGCGCGGTCATTCTCCGCGGCGCGCTCATCGGCCTGGGCGTCGCCATCGTCAGCAAGTTCCTCTGGATCCTCTATCTCTTCGGCGCGTTCCTCGTCTGGACGGCCTTCAAGCTCTGGCGCGCCGGCGACGAGGAACCCCCCGATTTCGAGCAGAACCTCATCATCCGCGCCGCGCGGGCCGTCTTCCGCGTCACCCCGGACTATGACGGCGAGCGATTCTTCTCCCGTCTCGACGGCAGGCTCGCCATCACGCCCATGCTCCTGGCCCTGCTCGTCGTCGACGTCGCCGACGTCGTCTTCGCGGTCGATTCCATCCCCGCGATCTTCGGAACGACCCTTGACCCCTTCCTGGTGCTCACTTCGAACTGCTTCGCGATTCTCGGCCTGCGTTCGCTCTATTTCGCCGTCGCCGCCCTCACGCGCTCGTTCCGCTACCTGAAGCTCGCGATCATTCTCATCCTGGGCTTCATCGGGGTGAAGATGCTCCTGCCCGCCCTCGGCCTGGTCCCCGGCATCGAAAAGGCGGGGCTCGACCTGCACCTCTCGCCGCTGCTGTCGCTGGGGATCATCGCCGCCGTCATGCTCGTCGGAATCATCGCCTCCATCGTAAACCCGACCCGAGCGGATGCCGAAGAATCAACGGACAGCGTTGGCGGCGTGCCCAACAGCCGGGGCGAGCACCAAGGCCCGCGGGAAGGTTCATGAACATCCAAGGCCCCGAAGAATCCCGCGCTCCGCTCCCGGCCGATTTCAACCAGGCCGGTACGCCCGACGTGCCGTCGGACGCCGAGGTTCCGCCGCGCCCCATGGCGCCCCGCGAGGAGCCCGACCTGGCCACCACCGCGCTGGCGGACCTCGCCCGTGCCGCGGAGCAGACCTGGAAGAGCGCCCGACGCTGGGTGATCTTTGTCGTCGGCGTGTCCATCGTGCTCTTCGGGCTGATCGTGGGCATTCTCCCGGGCGTGCCGGGCATTCCCATCATGATCCTCGGCTTTGCGCTCCTGGCGACCGAGTTCCTCTGGGCCCGCAGGATTCTCAGGCGGCTGAAGCAGGAAGCTCTTGCTCTCAAGGCGCGCGCCGAGCGAGCGATCGGCCTCACACCACGCACGCCGCCCACCGGCACCACGAGCGAACGCCACGCTCCGCAAGGCCGCCCGAGAGTCAATCGCGACGCCGAAACGCAGTCCGGGCATGATCGCCCGGGCCCGCACAACCAACGCGGGGCCGCCTAGGTCCGCCCGGACCCGCACGCGCCGTTGCAACGCGGTTGATCCCGCGGCCGAGTGGCGCGCCGGACGAGCGATCCGCCAGAGAATCGCGGCGGCCCACGATCACGCACACGCTCGTCGCCTTTCCAGGCCCCGGCTCGCGCGCTGGCTATTCCTGAGCGTTGTTCATCGCGGTGCTCCGCGCGGGGGTCGTGAGGGCGGGCGCCGCCTTGGGCGTGGCGTCCCTCGGCTCTTTCGGGGCCGGGGGCACGCCCAGATAGGCCAGCCCTCGCTCCATGAATCGCCTGACCACCGGGCCCGCCGTCGACGCGCCGTAGTGGAGCTTCTTCCGCGCCAATTCCGGGCCCGGGTCGTCGATGACAACCAGTGTCACCAGGCGCGGCCTCTCCACGGGCCCGCCCGCGATGAAGCTCGAGTTGTACTGCCCGTCGAAGTACCCGCTCGAACCCACCGGCCGCCGCTTCCCCGTCGGCGCCTTGCCGAGTGGAATCTCCGCGGTCCCCGACTTGCCGAAGATCTCGTAGTTCCACGCGTGCTTGGTGTGGTCACGGGCGTCGAGCTTGGCCTCCATCGCCTCGGTCACGCCGCGCATCGTCTGCCGCGTCAGCACCGCGACGTCCGCGGGGAGCACGCGGTACAGGACGCGGTTCGCCGGATCGCTCTCGGTCACCGCGGTCATTCGCAGGGTCGGGAGCGTCCCCGCCAGGTCGCCGTCCCTCGCGAAACACGAGAACGCCCGGACCATCTGGAGCGGCGTGACGGAGACCTCGTGCCCGAAGCACACCGACGTATGCGTGTATTTGCTCCAGCGCGACATGGGGGTCACGATGCCGGGGCTCTCGCCCGCCAGCCCGATGTTGGTCCGCTGCCCGAACCCGAACCGCGCCACCGTATCGTGGAGCTGCTTGAACGACAGGCGCTCGCCGCACTTCACCATTCCGATGTTCGATGAATTGATCAAGACCTCGGCCCAGGTCATCTGGTCGCGCTTGGTCACGTCAGAGATCGGCCGCCCGTACGACGTCAGCCACGCCCCGTGACCCGTCTGAAAGACCTCGTCGACGCGCGCGAGGCCCAAGTCCGTGATCGTTGACCACACGAACGGCTTGAACGTCGAACCCGGCTCGTACACGTCCTCGACGCAGCGATTCCTCGCCAGCGCCGGATGAATCGCCCGCCCCGGATCGGGCTTCAGCGTGAGAAACCGAACACCCCCGACCGCCGGCGCCGGCACGGGCGCCTCATGACCCGCCCTCTTCACCTTCGCATCGATCCACGGATACGCCACCGCCTCCGGCACGGGGCGCACGATGTCCACCATCGCCAGCACTTCGCCGGTGTTGGGGTCGACGCTGATCAATCGCCCGCCCGCGGCGTTGTATTCCTCGACGCCCCGCGTCAGCTCCTCGCACGCGATGCGCTGCAGCTCAAGGTCGATCGAGATCGAAACGTCCTGGCCCGGCGTCGCGGGCCTGATCTGCTCGGGCTCGATCCAGAGCGGACGCCCCGCCGAATCTCGCACAAAGCTCACCTGCCCGGCCTCGCCCGTCAGCCGCCGATCCAGCGCCTTCTCCGTGCCGATCAGGCCCACGCCGTCGAACCCGACCTTTCCGATGATCGACGCGACCTCGGTCCCGCCCGGATACTCGCGGATCGGGCGGCGCTCCAGGTGCACGCCCGCGAGCTTCATCGCCCGAACCTTCTCCGCGACGGCGTCCTCGATCACCCCGCCGATCGGAAGGTAGCGGATCGGCTTCTTGACATTCTCGTCCACCTCTTCCACCGCGTCCTCGGCCAGCTTGGGATCGACCTTCGCGTCATCCCAACCGAGCAGCTCGCCGATCACCTGCCGCGGGGTCGGCTGCATCGCCGCGGGCTTCTCGGGCGCCCGCCGGGCGTTCTCCGCCATCCGCGACAGAATCCGCTCGCCGACCTGTTCCTCGGGCAAACCCAGCGCCCCGGCCAGACCCATGATCACCGCCGACGGCTCCTTCGGCAGTTCCATCGGATCGACGTACACACGCCAGCCAAACCGCGTCGCCGAAAGCACCCGCCCCCGCCGATCCAGGATGTCTCCACGCGGCGCCAGCTCCGGCCGCACCCCAACCCGGGGCTTCAGATACGACTGCAGCTTCGACTCGGGGTGAACCTGCAACTGCACGACCCGCGCCAGCAAGGCGCACAACAGCAGCGTCATCGCCACGACCGCGATCGAACCCACCCTCGAGGAACGACGGTGCGAAGGATGCTGAGACATCAGCGCGGCTCCGAATGCGCGGCCCGGGAATCGTGCGCCAGTCGTTCGCGTGGAATCGCCATCGATGGCCGCGGCTTGTCACTCGGCGCGCCGTCCGCGTGCGTGCCCTCCGGCTTTGGCGACGCCCGGTTCGACGCGCCCGATTCAAGGGGCGAAGCGACCGGACGCAGGGGCCCGGCGTCCGCGGCCATGTCCCGGATGTTCTCAGGATTGAGCCGACGAGCGATCTGCGTGCGCAACAGCCACAACTGCTCGTCGCTCCGGCGGATTCTCAGCTGCGCCTCGGCCAGTTCGTGCGCCGCCTGGAGCCGCTGCTGTCGCAGGGCCAGCAGCGTGCAGCCGAGGATCCCGAGCGCCAAGATGATCGCCGCCAGCTTCGCGAACACGTCCGGCTCCGTCCACTCCCGCGCACCGAAACCCCGCCGCACCCCACGCCGCGGGACACACAACCCAGAGCAATCTCACGACATCGGGAGCTTCAGCACATCGCCCGCCTGGATCTCGTCGGCGCTCTCCAGGCCCGGGTTGGCACGGAGCAAGTCCTCCGTCCGCGACGCCGAACCAAGCAAACGCTTGGCTATGTCGTTCAGGGTGTCCCCCGGCCGGACCGTGTAGGTCTTGGCCTCGGGCTTCTTGGCGTCCGACCTCGCGTCGGGCTTGGCCGACTTCTTGCCCGGCGTGTTGATCGCCACCTTGCCCGATGATCCAAAGTCGATCTTCGACTGCTCCATCATCAGCGGATCGATGATCTTCACGCCGCCGCCGCGGGCGATCGGCGAGTCGAGCACCGGAACCTGCAACTTCGTGCCGACCCGGACCTCACCCTTCTTGCCCACCGACTTCGGATTCGCCTGGGCGATCAGGTTCCACTTGCTCCCATCGCCCAGCAGCTTCCTGGCGATCTTGACCATCGAATCGCCCTCGACGACGACATACTCGCGCATCGCCGGCCCGGCGGGTGCCTTCACAGGTTCTGGCTTGCGGGGGGTCACGTCGATCGGCTCGGGCTCGGGCGTCAGCGTTGGGACGAGCTTGCCGTCACGCTTGGCCGCTTCGATCTCGTTGCGCGGGCCGTTGGACACCGGCGGATTTAGGTCGACTTGGCGCAGCCCGTTTGGAATCTGATCGAGCGTCGAAATGGAGTGCTCGGTGGGCGCCAAGGTCGGCCCGGCGGGCGCCGCTTCGCCATTCCCCATGGCCAAACCGCCGTTGGTGTTGGCCTGTCCGCTCGCCGCCTGCTTGGGCAGCGGCAGGCCGGGCAGACCGGAGATCGGTTCCGTGGGCTCGCTCGCCTTGACGAGGTTGGGAGTCACGTCGGGCGTCGCAAGCCTGACACCCCGAGCTTTGGAAAGGTGATCGCTGATGAGCACCGTCACCAGGAGGACCAGCGAGAAACCGATGATGAGCGCCAGCTTGAGTTCGCGATTCACGGTGTGCACCTCGGTTTCGACCCCGCCTTGGGCCGCACCAAGCCTTCCCCTTCCACACGGCCGCGACGCCCGTCCGTGACGCCGCTGCACGCCGTGTTTGTCCAATCTCTCCCGCCGGGCTTCACCCCGACGCGAGCATCATAACCCCCGACACTCAACTGCCAAGCCCGGACCCAATTCGAACCGCGCGAAGTTTCGCCGACCGAGACCGCGGATTCGCCCGCTGTTCAGGTTCGTCGGCCATCACGGGCGATCGGGTGAGCAGCGTGCCGACGCCCCGACCCGTCCAGTCCTCCATGGCTCGCTTGACCAGGCGATCCTCCAGGGAGTGGAACGAGATGATCACCACGCGCGCCCCCGGCGAAACCCATGAATCCGCCCGGCCCGACCCACGAGAAATCGAGGCCAGCAACGCTTGCAGGCTCCCCAGCTCGTCATTGACGGCGATCCGAAGGGCCTGAAACGAACGCGTCGCGGGATCGATCGTCGAAGGACCGCTCCGACCAGACAGCACAGACCGCACGACTTCCGCAAGCCGTGCCGTCGTTAAGATCGGCGATTCCTTCCGAGCTTGGACAAGTTTTCGGGCCACCAATCCCGCGTGCCGCTCCTCCCCATAATCACGCAGAATTCGCGCCAACTCCCCCTCGGGCAGGCCGTTGACCAACTCGGCCGCGGACACCTTCAGGCCCGCATCCAGCCGCATGTCGAGCGGTCCATCCAGCCGAAAGCTCAGCCCCCGGGCCGGGTCGTCCACCTGGTTCGATGAGAAGCCCAGGTCCGCCAGCACCATGTCCGCTCGGATCCCACGCTCCACGAGCGCGTGCGGCAACTCCGCGAAATTCCCCCGGATCGTCACGATCTCCGGGGCGCGTTCCCCACCCGCCCGCCGGACATTCTCCGCGGCCTTTCCCAGATTGCCGGCGTCCACGTCATTCAGCACAATACGGCCCGACGCACCCACCAGCGGCGCAATCAATGATGCGTGCCCGCCCAATCCCGCCGTGCAATCGACGTAGGTCTCGCCTTCGCGCGGCGACAACCGCTCGACCACCTGGTGTGGCAGCACCGGAACATGGCGAAACTCACCGTCGCTCACGCGCGGAGCGTATGCCGCCCCGCCGCCGTACGCTTGTCTCCATGCCGACCACTCCACCCTCGCCGTCATCTCGCATGCTTGCGCTGACGCTGACCGCCACGCTGGTCCTCCTTTCCGCCTGCACCCCCAAGGTCACGGTCAATCTCGGCGCGGGCTCCGACGGCTCGCTGACCCAGCGCGTGGTCCTCCGCGACCAGTCCCCCGGCGACGCCAAGGTCGCCATGATCGACGTACGCGGGCTCATCATGGACGCCCGGAGCCCCGGCCTCCTTGGCTCCGGCGCAAATCCGGTCGATGACCTGGTCGCACGCCTGGATCTTGCCGCCAAGGACCCCTCCATCAAGGCGGTCATCCTCCGCGTGAACTCGCCGGGCGGCACGGTCACCGGCAGCGACACGATGTACCACGAGGTCCGCCACTTCGCCGAATCAACCCACAAGCCCGTGGTCGCCTGCATGGGCGAGGTCGCCGCCAGCGGCGGGTATTACCTCTCCCTGGCCGCCGACCACATCGTCGCCCAACCCACCAGCGTCACCGCTTCCATCGGCGTCATCGTTCCGACCATGAACTTCAGCGAGGGACTCGCCAAGATCGGCATCATCGCCCGCAACGTCGTCTCTGGAAAGAACAAGGACATGGCCTGGCCGTACTCGCCCATGAAGGACGAGCAGTACCAGGTTCTCCAGGCCATGGTCAACGACTACTACGCCCGGTTCCGCGGCCTGGTCATCGAGCGTCGCCCCCACCTCGCCGCCGATCACCTTGATGAAGCGACCGACGGCCGCGTCGTCACCGGCGCCCGCGCCAAGGAGCTCGGGCTCGTCGACGAGCTGGGGGGCATCCGCGAGGCCTTCGCCGCCGCCAAGTCCCGCGCGGGCGTGACCAGCGCCACCCTCGTCAAGTACGCCGTCGGCGACTACGAGCCGCGCACCGCCTACGCGGCCAGCGAGCCCGTGGCGCCCGCCTGGCCTGGCAATTCGAAGGGCGACACCAACTTCTTCAAGGTCGACCTCTCGGGCGGGCTGGGCGCGCTCTCCGCCAGCGCCGAAACGTCAGGCTTCTACTTCCTCTGGCTCCCCACCACGCCCTAGCGCCTCATCCCGGCGCTGCTCGGCCCATTCGCCCGGCGCTGCCTGATCATCACCGGCAACCGCTCCAACGAATCCACACCCGGCACGACGAACGCCAACACTCCTCCCAGGATTCCCAGGGGATCGCCACGTACGGCAGTCGCCATGGCCCGTGGCGCAACACGATTTGACCGCGCCGAAGGGTCCGCGAGCAGCACGCTCGGCCGACCCGCGCCCCCACCCCGAAATCCGCATCCCTCCGCACCCAAATCAAGTACCATCCACCCGGAAGGCGAACCCCTCCATGCTCGCCGGGGTACACCTTCGTCCGACCCCGCATGCGCCACGATGCTCGCACCATCCTCGCTTCCTTCGCCGGGGCCACACTGGCGGCACTCAGCCCCGGCTGCTTCAAGCGCACCTCGGAGGGAGTCCGTCCTCTCGCCCCCGACCGCGTCATTGGCGAGCCCGGACTCTCGCCCGGCCAGTTCTCCTACCCCCGTTGCCTCACCAACGACGGCACGTCACTCTGGGTCATCGACAAGGCCGCTCGGGTTCAGAAAATGGACCCGACGACCGGCGAGGTCCTCGCCCACTTCAAGATGCCCGAGTTCGAGAACGGCAAGCCCACCGGCATCACCATCGCGCCGGGCGACGGCGGCGAGCAACTCCTCTACATCCCCGACACCCACTATTACCGCGTCATGATCTACAGGCCCCCCACCACACTGGGAGTGCCCGTCGAACCCATCGGCCGCTTCGGGTCCTACGGCACTGGGCCCGGGCAGTTCCTCTTCCTCACCGATGTCGCCGTGCTCATGAACGACGACAACACCAAGGTGCTTCGACTCTTCGTCTCCGAGTACGGCGGGAACGACCGCATCAGCATCTACGAGCCCAGCGGGCCCAACCAATACGCCTTCGTCCGCGCCTTCGGAGCCTTCGGCCCGAGCGCGTCGCCCGAGAAGGTCGAGTTCTCCCGCCCGCAGTCCATGGAGATCGACGCCAAACGCAAACACCTCATCGTCACCGACGCCTGCAACCACCGCGTCGGCGTCTTCACCCTGGAAGGAACCCTCGTCCGCTGGATCGGCTCGCCTGAGTCCACCGGCGCCGGGCCCGGCCAGTTCTGCTATCCCTACGGCCTGTGCCTTCTCCCCGACGGCACCGCCATCGTCTCCGAGTTCGGCAACCACCGCGTCCACCACATCAACCCCGAAACCGGCGAATCGCTCGGGGTGTTCGGTGTCGCGGGGCGCGACAAGGGACAGCTCAACTCGCCCTGGGGCGTGACGTACCTCGACCATCGCCTCTTCGTGCTGGACTCCGGGAACCACCGTATTCTGGGCGAGAAGCTGAGTGACCTGCTCTCGATCGGCGCGCCCCGGTACCACGCGCCATTGGCGCTTGAATCGCCCGCCGATCCGCAGGAGGCGCCTTGACCCTCGCGTTGGCGAACATCCCGCTGACACTGGCCGCCCTGCGGGTCGGCCCGGTGCAGTTCGACACCCCGATCTGGCTGGTGCTGATCCCGATCCTCTGGGCCGGCGCCGCCTGGATGGGGCGTCGCTCGCTGGCGGGCCTGGGGAGCGTGACGCGCTGGATCGCGCTGGCGGTGCGGTTCGTCGTGATCGCGTTGCTGGCGGGCGCCGCGGCCGAGCCGGAGTGGCGCAACGAGGCCAAGGACGTGGCCGTCACCGTCATCCTTGATTCGAGCCAGTCGGTCCCGCTTCAATCGCAGCAGACCATCGAGCGCTATGTCGAGGCCGCCCGGGCCGGCAACAAGAACAAGAACGACCGCCTGGGTGTGGTGACCGTCGGCAAGGACGCGTTTGTTCAATCGCTCCCGACGCCCCTGGTCTCCGAGGTGGAGCGCCAGCACGTCGGCGCGCTGGACGCCACGAACCTCGCGGCGGGCGTGCGCCTGGGGATGTCGATCGCGCCGCCCGACGCCGCCAACCGCCTGCTCATCGCCAGCGACGGGCAGGAGAACGTGGGCTCGGTGCTCGCCGCCGCCGAGGCCGCCAAGGCCGCCGGAATCCCGATCGACGTGCTGCTCTACCGGTACAAGATCGAGGGCGAGGTGATGATCGACCGGCTCATCGCGCCCTCGACCGCCCGCATGGGCGAGAACATCCCGCTCCGCGTGGTCATGAGCGCGACCAAGCCGGCGCGCGGCTGGCTCAACATCTCGCTCAACGGCGAGCCAATCGACCTCGACCCGGACTCGCCCAAGCTGGGCGTGCCCGTCGAGCTGCGTGCGGGAGTCCCCAACGTCTTTACCGTCCCGGTCCCCGCCCGTAACGCCGAGGCCCACGAGTTCAAGGCCACGTTCGAGCCCGAGGTCGTCGGCGGGCACGCCGTCGGCGACGCCATCGCCGAGAACAACAGCCAGATGGCGGTCACCTTCGTCAGCGGCGAGGGGCGCGTGCTGGTGGTCAGCGACTCGCCCGCCGACAGCGAGCAGGTCGTCGCCGCACTCACGCAGTCCAAGATCGCCTCGCGGAGGATCTCGCCCGAACAGTTCCCGGGCTCGCTCCGCGAGCTGGCCGGTTACGACGCCATCGTCATGCTCAACCAGGCGTCGTACTCCTATTCGCAGGCCCAGCAGGAAGCGATGCGCCAGTACGTTCACGACTCGGGGGGCGGGCTGGTCATGGTCGGGGGGCCGAACGCCTTCGGCGCCGGCGGTTGGATCGGCTCGCCCGTGGAGGACGCGCTCCCGGTCAGGCTCGACCCGCCGCAGAAACGCCAGATGCCGCGCGGCGCGCTGGCGCTGGTGATCCACTCGGTCGAGATCCCCGAGGGCGTGTACCTGGGCAAGAAGGTCTGCGAGTCCGCGGTGAACGCGCTCTCACGCCTCGACTTTGTCGGGATTGTCGAGTCGCCGGGCCTGCCGACCTGGACCCACCCCATGTCGATCGTCGGCGACGGCTCGTCGGTCAAACGCTCGATCCAGAACATGAACTTCGGCGACATGCCCGACTTCGCGCCGTCCCTGGAGATGACGCTCAAGGGCCTCCTCTCGGTCGACGCCGGGCAGCGACACGCCATCATCATCTCCGACGGCGACCCCCAGGCCCCCAGCAACGCCCTGCTCCAGAAGTTCGTTGACGCTCGCATCAGCATCTCGTCCATCGGCGTCGCCTGCCACGGGCCCAGCGACCAGAACACGCTCAAGAGCATCGCCGAAAAGACCAACGGCAAGTTCTACAACGTCGCCCACGATCAGCTCGCCACCCTCCCCCAGATCTTCATCAAGGAGGCGCAGACCGTGAAGCGCAGCCTCATCTGGGAAGGCCCCGCCTTCACGCCGACGATCACCGGCGTCGCCGAGACCATGCGCGGCATCGCGGGCGTGCCCCCCATCAAGGGCTACGTCGTCACCGCCGACCGCGAAGGGCTCGCACTCGTCACGATGCGCGGCAAGGAAAACGACCCCATCGCGGCGCAGTGGCAATACGGCCTGGGACGCTCGATCGCGTTCATGTCCGACGCCACCACGCGCTGGTCGCCCGACTGGATCGCATGGGCCGGCTTCCGCGCGTTCTGGGAACAGCACGTCCGCTGGGCGATGCGACCCAGCGGCAACGCCAACGTCCGCGTCGTCACGCAGGCCGAAGGCGACGAGACCCTCATCACCGCCTACGCCACCGACGCCTCCAACGAAAGACTCAACTTCGCCAATTTCCAGGCACGCCTCGCCCAGCCCGACGGCACGGCCAAGGACGTCGAGTTCCGCCAGGTCGGCCCGGGACGCTACGAGGCCCGCGTCCGCACGGATCAGTCGGGCTTCTATGTCCTCAGCGCCAACTACCGCGCGCCCGGCGCCGCCGAGGGCCAGACGATCCAGGGGAACATCCAGGCCGCCATCACCAAGCCGTTCGCCGACGAATACCGAACGCTGGAGGACAACGAGCCGCTCATGCGCCAGGTCGCCACGCTCACCGGCGGGCGGGTCATCGAGGGCGACGACCCGGTGCGCGACGACCTCTGGTCGCGCCAGGGACTGACGATGCCCGTGGCGCTCCGCCCGATCTGGCTGGCGCTGGCGCTCACGGCGATCGGCCTCTTCGTGATCGACGTGGGCGTCCGCCGCGTCCGCCTCGATCCGGCGCTCATCGCGGCGGCAATCCGCAAGGCGTTCCGCGCGTCGGAAAAGGTCGCGGGCGAGCAGGTCGACGCGCTCAAGGCCGCCCGAAAGCAGGCCCAGGTCAAGATCGCCAAACGCTCCTCCGGCGGCGACGAGATCAAGAGCGTGAAGTTCGAGGCGAGCAAGGAGCAATTGGCCAAGCCGTCAACGATCCTCTCAGACGCCCCGGCGCCGATCGTGACCAGGACCGACCGGGCGGCCGAGAAGAAGCCCGAGCCGGGGAAACAGGACGGCGAGGGAATGTCCCGATTGCTCAAAGCAAAGAAGCGTGCACAAGAGGACATGAAGGATGAGTAGGGAATCGAACTCAAGCCGCGAGAGCGGCCGGGAGACAAGTCATGGCAACAACTGAGTCCGCGCCGTCCACACCCGCCGAAGTGAAGGCCCAGTGCGATCACTTCCGCGCCACGTTCCTGAAGCTCAAGGGCGAGATCAACAAGGTGGTTGTCGGCCACAGCGAGGTGATCGAGGCCGTGCTCATCGCGCTCTTTGCGGGCGGCAACGTCCTGCTCGAGGGCGTCCCCGGCCTGGGCAAGACGCTCCTGGTGCGCACACTGGCCCAGACGCTGAGCCTGCCGTTCAGCCGAATCCAGTTCACCCCGGACCTCATGCCCGCCGACGTCATCGGCACCAACGTCGTGATGGAAGACCCCGCCACCGGGCGGCGGAAGTTCGAGTTCCAGCGCGGCCCGATCTTTGCTCAGGTCGTCCTCGCCGACGAGATCAACCGCGCCACCCCCAAGACCCAGTCGGCCCTGCTGGAGGCGATGCAGGAGCGCAGCGTCACGGTCGCGGGCAACTCCTACAAGCTCGAGAAGCCCTTCCTGGTCCTGGCGACGCAGAACCCGATCGAGCAGGAGGGCACCTACCCGCTCCCAGAGGCCCAGCTCGATCGCTTCATCTTCAAGGTCGTCGTCGGCTACTCGCAGATGGACGACCTCATGACCATCCTCGATCGCACGACCGGCGCCGACAACCCCGAGGCGGCCAAGGTCCTCGACGGCCCGACGATCCTCAAGATGCAGGACCTCGTCCGAAACGTCGTCGTCGCGCCGCATGTCAAGGAGTACGTCGCGCGACTCGTGCTCGCAACCCACCCGGGCACCGCGACGGCGGCGGGCGGCTCGTCGGGACCGACCAACAAGTACATCCGATGCGGCGCCTCCCCACGCGGCGCACAGGCCCTGCTGCTGGGCGCCAAGGTCAAGGCGCTCATCGACGGGCGCTTCCACGCCAGCTACGCCGACGTTCGCGCCATGGCGGCGTTGTCGCTTCGCCATCGCCTGCTCATCAACTTCGAGGCCGAGGCCGACAAGGTTGACCCCGACCAGCTCGTCAAGTCCATCGTCGACCTGACCCCGACCGAAGGGGCCAAGGCATGAACACCATCAAGAGCCTCCGTCGGGCGCGCGGCGTCGCGGCCTTCACGCTCGCGATCATGTCCGGCTGCCAAACCTTCAGCGTCGACATGAGCGAACGCGAGATGCTCCGCGTCGCCAAGGAGGAGTTCCCGATCGGGAGCGACCGCGCGTTTGTCGAGGAGCACGCCAGGGAGCTGGGCCTCTCGCCGCGGAACCCCGTGGTGCCCATCGTGGGCGAGGACGCGTCGCGCATTCTCTTCGCCGACATGCAGAGAAAATCGCTCCGCCCGTTCTCGGAGGTCGATTATCGCGGGTACCTGATGTTCACGTTTGATCAGGACGACCACCTCGAGGCCATCCGCGCCAGGCGCGAGGTCATCTCGCCATAACCATGCAGCGAACCCAGTCCATCACGCGCCCCAAGGCCCTCGAGGACCTGCTCGGGCCCGACCTGATCTCCAGGATCGGCGGGCTCGATATCGCCAGCAAAAAAATCTTCGCGGGCAAGCTCCAGGGCGAGCGCCGGAGCAAGAAACGCGGGCAATCGGTCGAGTTCGCGGACCATCGCCCCTACGTGACCGGCGACGACATCCGCCACATCGACTGGAACATCTTCGGGCGGCTCGACCGCCTCTTCCTCAAGCTGTTCCTCGAAGAGGAGGACCTGTCGCTCCACGTGGTGATCGACGCCTCGAGCTCGTCGGACTGCGGCGAGCCCAGCAAGTTCCTCTTCATGCAGAAGGCCGCCATGGCCCTGGGGTACGTGGGCCTCGTGAACCTCAACCGCGTGGCGGCGACGTCGATGGGCGGGACGACGGTGTCGGCGGAGAACTCGGGCGCGATCGAGGTCGAGCCGGGCGAGGTCCGACAGATACGCGACCTGCGCGGCAGGCGTCGAACCCACGATCTCTCGCGGTTCATCTGCTCGCTGGCGCCCGCGGGCCCGATCTCATTCCGCGACGCCGCGGAACGCATCGCCCTCACGCGCCGCGGCAAGGGCGTGATGGTCGTCTTCTCCGACTTCTTCTTCAAGGACGGCTACGAGGCCGGGCTGCGGATGCTGGTCGGTCATGGCTACGACGTCTTCTGCGTGCAGGTGCTCTCGCCGCAGGAGGTCGATCCGCCCATCACCGGCGACCTGCGCCTCAAGGACGTGGAGGACGGCGACCTGGCGGAGGTGACGATCTCCGCGCCGCTGCTCAAGCGGTACAAGGCGAACCTGGCGGCGTATTGCGAGGAGCTGCGGGCGTTCTGCGCCCGGCGAGACATGACGCTGATCACGGTGAAGAGCGATACGCCGATCGACTCGCTGTTGCTCGATTACCTGAGGAAGAGAGGGGTGGTGCGATGACCTGGCTCACTCCCCTCATCGCCGGGATCGCCGCGGCCATCGCCGTGCCGTCGCTGGTGATCCTCTATTTCCTGAAGCTGCGCCGGCGCGACATGGAGGTCTCGACCACCCTCCTCTGGAAGAAGGCGATCCAGGACATCCAGGCCAACGCGCCGTTCCAGAAGCTCCGCCGCAACATCCTGCTGATCCTCCAGCTGCTCGCGCTGGCGGCGGCGATCGCGGCGGTCGGGCAGCCCCAGCTCACCGGCGACACGGCCAAGGGCGATCGCCACATCATCCTGATCGATCGCTCGGCGAGCATGAACGCGATCGACGGCGACCCCAACAGGACGACCAATCCGGCGACGCGCCTGGAGATCGCCAAGAAGCAGGCCGAGGAACTCGTCGACACGCTGCGCGAGCCCGGCGTGTTCCAGAAGGAGTCGGCGGACCAGGCGATGGTGATCGCGTTCGACACCACGGCGGAGGTTCGACAGCAGTTCACCAGCGACAAATCGCTGCTCAAGGCCGCGATCAGGTCGATCAGGGCGACCGACGGCCCGACGCTGCTTTCCGAGGCGATGCGATTGGCGACCGCGCACAGCAAGCCGGTGGTGGTCGAGAACCGCGGGCTGGTGAGCGGGCAAGGCTCGGTGATCCATCTCTTCGGCGACGGCAGGATGCCCGACGCGATGGAGACGCAGCCGGGCGCCAGCGACACGTTCCTGTTCCATCGCGTAGGCTCGCCCGAGGGCGGGAACATCGGGATCGCGAACGTGCGCGCGGAGCGCGCGTTCGACAATCCGAGCCAGCTCTCGATCTTTGTCGGGCTCCAATCGACGATGCGGGCGCCGCGCGCGGTCGATGTCGAACTGACGATCGACGGCGCGGTGGCGGGGATCAAGACGGTGACCATGCCGCCGGCGACGAGCGTGACGCCCGAGTCCCGCGGCGCCGACGCGGGTTCGGGAGCGGGGTCCGACACCACGCCCCCCGCCGCCGCGGGCGGGGAGAACATGCCGCCGGCGCGGGTGTTCACTCCCTCCACCGGCGGCGTGGTGTTCCCGATGGAGCGCGTCGAGGGCGCGCTGATGAGTGTTCGTCTGCGGGGGCTCGACGACGACAACGCGGGAAATCGCTCGTGGTCGCCCGCCGCCGACGTGCTCCCGACCGACGACGCCGCGACCTTGGTCGTCCCCCCCGCCAAGAGACTGGCGGTCGCGATCGTGTCCGCCAAGGGCAACCTGTTCCTGTCGGCGGCGCTCGATGGGCTCCCGTTGTCGCGCCACGACGTGATGACCCCGGAGCAGTTTCAGAAGGTGTTGTCGGAGGGTCGCGGCGGGGAGTACGACGTGTTCGTTCTTGACGGGTGGGTGCCGCCGCCCGACGGCGACGGAAGCCTGCCACCCGGGCGGTACGTGATCTTCAACGCCGTGCCCCCCGGCGCGGGGCTGCTCGACAAGGGCCTGGGGGGCGCGACGCAGATCGTGGACTGGGACCGATCGCACCCGGTCATGCGGAGCGTCAACCTCGACCCCCTGATCATCGGGAAGAACCGCGCCGTGGAGATCGTCAAGCCCCAGGCGGGCGGCGCGACGGCCGACGTGAGCGCCGTGGCGCTGGCCTCCACAACAACAGGCGCGTCCATCGTCGAAGCGAGCGGGAGTGATTGGCGCGCGGTCATCGTGCCCTGGGACGTGATGGAGAGCAACTGGCCCTTCGACGTCAGCTTCATCGTGTTCACGGCGCAGGCTGTGGGCTTTGTGGGTGGATCGTCCGGCGGCGTCATCGGGCAGTCGCAGATGGTGCAGGCGGGCTCGATCCTGAGCGATCGGCTCCCCGTCGGGGCGGCGAACGTGACGATCGAATCACCGACGGGCGAATCGAGCAAGCTGGAGGCCGCGGCGGACGGGCGCATCGTCTTTGGGCCGATCCGCACGAACGGAATCTATCGCGTCTCCTGGACCGGAAACGCCGGCCCGACCGACTCGCAACGCGACGGGCGGAACGAGCGATTCTTCGCGGCCAACCTGCTCGATTCTCGCGAATCGGACGCGGCGGCGGCGGAAAAGCTGGAGCTGGCCTCGCGCCCGGTCCCGCCCCAGGATGCCCTGGAAACCAAGGGAACACGAAAGCTCTGGCCCTGGCTCCTCCTCGGCGCGCTCGCCGTCGTGATGCTCGAATGGTTCGTCTACAACCGAAAAGTCCATGTGTAGGAAAGCAGAGCGTGACGACACCGCCCAGGCACCCGGGCAACCAGGCAGACGCCGACGCGGCGTGCAAAGCCGTCGGCGGGATTCCGAACCACACGTTGAAACCGGCCGCGTGATCAGCCGCGTGGCATTCAAGGGCGGGTGAAGAGCATCAGCGCATGGGCACCTTGATCGCGCGAGCCTGGCTTGGATCGGCGGTGACGGCGGCGATCACGCTCGCCTGCGTCGCCCAGTCCCCGCCAAGCAGCCAAGGCGCGCAGGCCCCGGGATCCAAGGCCGGGGCGCCGCCGGGCCAACGCAGCACCGAGACCGCCCGAAAACGCCCCAAGGTCGAGATCGTGCGCGCGGAGATTGGCTTTGGCGGCGAGGGGCTCGCCGGGCCCACCGGCAATGGGGATCGGTCCGGGGCGCGGGCTCTCCCTGATCGGTACGCACCGCTCCGCGTGTGGCTCTCCAGCGAGAAGGGCTTCTCCGGAGCGATGGTGCTGGAATACATGCAGGATGACACCCAGTCGGCGCGCGTCGTGGTTTCCGCGGCGGCAACGCCCGGCATGGTGACGCCCGTCGAGGCCGTGGTGTGCCTGCCGCGGTCGATGCCGGAGATCAAGCTGACGCTGCTGGACGCCAACCAAGGGCCGGTGCTGGAAACAAGCCTGGCCGAGTTCCCGCAAGGTGATGAGACCAAGCTCTGGGGCTCGCTGGACGCGGACCATGTGTACCTGTTGGCGGCGGGCAAGCACTCGCTGGCGATGACGATGCCGACGACGGCCCGCTTGGCCGCGCCACGACTCCCGGGCGAGGTCGTCGCCGACGAGGCCGACTGGTTCTCCAAAGTGGCGGCCGCGGTGGTGTCGGACATCGGAGACCTGCCGCGAAACGCGGGCGCCTACGACGCCGTGGAAGCGCTGGTCATCGCGCCCGAGACGCTCGGGCCCGCCGATCCGCGCGTCGTCGAAGCGGTGCGGCGATGGACCCTCGCCGGCGGGAAGCTGGTCCTGGTCGTCGGCGCGGGCGGGAGCGCGTGGCGCCAGTGGCTCCCCGAAAGCGACACGTTCGATTACGTCGACCTCGGCGAAACGACCCGCGCGAGCACCCCGCCAGAGCTAAGGACAATGATCGGCGAGATGCGCGAGCTGGCGCGGCGTCGCGACCCCGACTTGCTGATCCCGGAAGCCGCGGGTGAAGTGACCTCGCGCGCGATCTCGCTGCGCCCCCTCGGCATTCGCGAAGGATGGCGGACCCGTTGGAGCGTCGGCGACGGACGCGGCCTGCTCGCCGAGGGCCCGGTGGGCTTCGGGTTCGTCACCATCCTGGGCGTGGACCCCGAACGGCTCGGAGCGATCGTCGATCCGCGCATCACGCGACGCGTGTGGCGCGACGCCCTGCGCGGGGCGTTGGAGACGTGGCGCCGTGGCGAGGTGCGGCGCACGAACGAGAACTCCTGGATGTTCGACTACAGCTTCGGCGCCTCGGGCGCCGATCTCCCCACGAGGATCGGGCTCTCGACCGTGCTGGACGACCTCAGCAAGTCGCACACGGTCAACCCGATCTCCTTCCTGGTGATCGCCGGGAGCATGGGCGCCCTCGCCCTCCTGCTCGGGCTCGTCGATTTCTTCTGGCTCGGCGCGATCCGCAAGCGGCACCTCGGCTGGGCCACGGCGCTGGGATGGATCGCCGTCGCCAGCACGCTCGCCGTGGTCGCGCCGACGCTGATCCGCGGCGGGGACTCGGCGGTCTCACGCTGGCAGGTGGTCGACGCGCGTAGCCCGCGCGACGGGGCGGGCATGGCGCAGGCGACGGACGTCGTGGCGAGCTTCGTGCAGCGCCGATCCGATGTTCTGCTGCAAGGGCTGCCCGGCGAGGGTTGGTACCGCGGCGTCGCGGCGTCGAACAGATACTACGGGAGAGGACATTCGCGCGGCCTCCTGTTGCCGCCGCTCGAGTTGCAGGAGTCTCCGGGCGACCCCACCGCGGGATGTGCGCCGTCCGAGATGGTTCAGCCGCAGTGGACACTCCGCGCGATCATGGGGACGGCCCCGGTTCCCGAGCCGCGGATCACGCTCGACTTTGAGGGCGATACCCCCCGCCTCGGCGTCGAGATCGAGGAGGGCGCCGCCGTGCTGGCCGGACGGCTGGAGATGGGCGCCGAGCGCTTTGACCTGCCGTTCACGCGGGACGGGCGCACCTGGCGTGCGACGGCGAAGACGGTCACCACGCTCGGGCCGTTCGAGCGGCAGGTGCTTGAATCTCTCAGGACCAGCGAGGGCGTGACGAGCGGACGTCCGGAGAGCGAGTCTCTGGGATTGTCGATGCGCTCGGAGCTCTCGCAGGAAGCGCGGCTCGCCAGCGGGCGCTGGGCGCGCGTTCATCTGTGGATCAAGGACATGCCGACGGGGCTGACGACGGGGATCGAAGAGAAGGGGACGATGACGCGGATCGTTCGCGCGTTGATCGAGCTGCCGGAGAGCCGCCGGCGCGAGGCCGCGGAGGCGCCATGGACGCGCGACTCGCCGCCGATCGAAAAGGGAGACAAGGAGCTCCGCGACCAGGCCGAGGAGCGGGAAAAGGCCCGGAAGCAGCGGGTGCATGAGATCGAAGCGGAAGCGGAGTAGGACTCTTGAGGATGCCGAGGGCGCGGGACCAGAAAGCGAAGGGCGTTGATGATTGAGGCGAGGGGACTGACCAAGCGGTTCGGGTCGCTGGTGGCGTTGGAAAACCTCTCGCTGTCGATCGGCCCCGGCGAGGTCTTCGGCTTCATCGGGCCAAACGGCGCGGGCAAGAGCACCACGATGAAGATCCTCGCGTGCCTGCTGTCGCCCGATTCGGGCACGGCGAAGGTGGCGGGATACGACATCAGACACGACGGCGACCTCATCCGGCGCGCGATCGGCTACATGCCCGATTTCCTGGGCGTGTACGACGATCTCACGGTGGACGAGTACCTGCAGTTCTTCGCGGCGGCGTTCCAGATCGAGCGCCGGAAGCGCCGGAGTGTGATCGACAGCGTGCTGGAACTGACGGACCTCGGGGCCAAGCGCGACGCGATGGTGGACAGCCTCTCGCGCGGAATGCAGCAGCGGCTGGGCGTCGCGCGGGTGCTGATCCACGAGCCTAAGGTGCTGCTCTTGGACGAGCCCGCCAGCGGCCTCGATCCTCGCGCACGCATCGAGATGCGCGAGCTGCTGACCGAGCTGGCGCGGATGGGAAAATCCCTGATGGTCAGCTCGCACATCCTCAGCGAGCTGGCGGAGATGTCGACCAGCATCGGGATCATCGAGCAAGGACGGCTGCTCTACGCGGGGTCCATCCAGGAGGCCTACTCGCGGGTACGCGCGGGCGAGCGGATCACGATCGAGCTGGAGCCGGGCGGGCGGACACCCGCGGAGATCGCCGAGTCTCTGAAACGCGAAGAGCGGATCGCCAGGGTGGACGTGGAACAGGAACAGGGCGAAGCGACCTTGACGCGCCTGGTCGTCGAACTCAAACCGGGCAAGCACGGGCATCACTTCCTGCTGGAGTTGCTGCTGGCGGCGGGCGCGAAGGTCGGGAGTTTCTCGCCCGAGGGCGTCAAGCTCGAGGACGCGTTCCTGAAGCTGACGACGGGGACGCTGCAGTGAGCCAGCAAGGTTCCGAGACCCCCGCGCCAGTCGCGCCGAGCGGTCCAAGGCCGCCCGACATCGCGGTCACGCCCCAGAACCTGCCCCGGGCGTCGATGGGTGAACGAGCACGGCGCGTGGCGCGGCTGATCTCCCCGCCGAGCCTTTGGCCCGGCGCGATCGTGCAGAAGGAAATGCGGGTGCAGGGCCGCCGGTACTTCATGTACCTGGCGCGTGGCGTGACCGCGTTCATCCTCTCGGGCGTCACGGTGTTGATCTTCCTGGCGATGGTCGGAAACATCTACAGCGGCGCTGCGGTCGGCGGCGCGTCCATGCGCCTCCAGGAACTGCAGGCCCTCGCGCCGGCGGTCAGCGTGGCCGTATTCGTGGTGCAGCTGGTCGGGATGTCGCTCGCCGGTCCGATTCTGCTCGGGCCATCGCTGTGCGACGAACGCCGCGCCGGAACGCTCTCGACGCTGCTCACAACGCCGCTCACGGCGTGGCAGATCGTGCTCGGGAAAATGCTCAGCGCATTCTCGCAGCTCTCGATCCTGGCCTTGATCCCGCTGCCGCTGGTCCTGGCGGTCCGGGTATTCGGCGGCGTCCCGGCGGAGTTTGTCTTCGCCGGACTGTCGGTCTCGTTCGCGATGGCCTTCCTGGGCGCGTCCTTGGCGGTGTTCTTCTCGACAAGCGTCAAACGCGGACTGACGGCGTCGATCCTCGCGATCATGACGGCGATCGCGCTGAACTCGATCCCGTCGCTGGCGGCCCAATCGCTGATTCGACAAAGCGTGCCGCTTCCGCTCGGACTGCCGCTGGTCCTGTCGAGCCCCGCGACCGCCGTGTTTCTCGTGGCGGACCTGATCGGGGGCGGGCCGGGCGCAACGGTCGGCGCACGGACCCTGTGGATCTGGAACAGCCTGATCAATACGGGTGTCGGCGCGTTGATGCTCCTCATCGCCACCGCAAAGGTGAGGGCGCTTCTGCGGAAGGAGGGCACGGGAGCGCCGGCAACGAGCAAGAAAGGGACGGGCACGCGGCACGCCGCCGGCCACCCTCGCGCGGAATCACGCGAAGTCGGGGCCCACCCGGTGATGTGGCGCGAGCTCCGACAGCGCATGTTCAAACGGGCGTTCTGGCTGGTGCTCTCGCTGCTGGCCGCGGCCTGCTTCCTGGTCCTCTCGAACTGGGAAAGCACCAGCACACGAGCGCCGACGATGATCATCACCGTGCTCGGGACATCGCTGTCGCTGCTGCTGGCCTCCGCGGGGAGCGCCGGGAGCGTCAACGGCGAGCGCGAGGCCCGCACCTGGGACGTGCTCCTGACGACCGGGCTCTCGGCACGCCAGATCGTGCTGGGCAAGTTCGCCGGGAGCATGCGACGCCAATTGTTCGTGCCCGGCGTCGTGCTGGTGCAGCAGCTGTATTCCGCCCTGTCCGGCGATCTGCTCTGGCCCGCGATCCTGATGCAGTGGGTGATTCTCCTGCCTTCGATCGCGTTTCTCTCGGCGACCGGGCTTTGGATGAGCATGGTCTTTCGCCGCGCGACGACGGCGGCGGTGTTCAACCTGCTCATCGCGCTGGGGCTCTGGGCGGCGGGCCCGGCGCTGGCGGGGATCGCCATGCTCTTCTTTGAAAGAGTCCGCCTCGGCGGGGTCGGCGAAGGAATCATCCGCGCCGTGCTGACGCTCAACCCCGTGTTCATGGCCGGTTCCAACGTCGATGGCTTCGCCGTCACCCACGCCGGTGGCGGGCGGTTCACGCTGGGCACCAGACCGAGCGTCGGTGTCGGGGTCTGGGTGGCGGTGACGGCCATCGTGACCTGCGGGTTCTACCTGCTGGCCACGGCGGGCGTACTCGCTTGGATCGTGCGGCGGTTCAACAAGCTCGCGGGAAGGGCGGCATGAGACGCCGCCCCTCCGACGCCGACGGGGCACGACCAACCAGACATCACCCACCCGCGAGCCACCCAAGAAGAGTTGGCGCGGCCTATCCGTCTGGTCGATATTCAGGCTATGAGTCCCAGGGGAACATGGTGGCGATGCGCGCTGCTCCCGGCGTTGGTCATCGGCCTGCTCGGCGCGAGCGAGCCGGCCCGCGCGCAAGAATCCGGGCAGGTCGTTCGTGATGATCGCAGGCCCGAGGGTGCCCGGCGTCTGCTCAGGCTGTTCGACTTTGAAGAGAAAGACACCAACGCCGACCCGATCCCCCACTTCTGGTATCGCGCCCAGGACGACCCCTCCGTGCCGCGATCCAGACCGGGCTTCCCGAGTTGGAACCAGGCGGAGCTGCAGTACGGCCCAGGGCGCGGCAAGTTCGGCGGGTGCGTGATGCTCCCCACACGCGGCGGGAGCACCAGCCTGATGCTGGATCCGGGCGTGCTGGTGGTCTTGCCCGGCGCGGATTACGTCATCCACGCCGTCGTAAAGACCCAGGGGCTGACGCACGCACGGGCACGAATGGTGGCGCGACTCCTCGATGCGGAGTCGAAGGTCATCGCCGGCTCGGAATCGTCGAGCGCGCTGGTGGTGTCGGAGGGAACCTGGACGCCCGTCTCGATCGAACTGGTGGGGCGGCGCGAGGGAGCCGCGTTTATCCAGCTCGAATTGCAGCTGGTCCAGCCGGCGGAGGTCGAGCCCGCGAAACTCGGGATACACCATGTGTACGCCGAGGATCTCGACGGCCGCGCGTGGTTTGACGACGTCGCGGTCTCGCAGCTCCCACGGATCGAGTTTGCGGCGAACGGCGCGGCGAACATCGTGACGGCCCCGGAAACACCCCGGCTGTCGCTCTCGCTCCGCGATCTGACCGGAGAGGAGCTCTCGTCATCGCTGGAGGTCCGTGACGTCGACGGCGCCCTGGTCTTCAACGACGCGCGGGTGCTCGGAACCGGCCTCGTACGCGCGGAATGGACGCCGGCACTCCCGAAGTTCGGCTGGTACGGCGCGGACCTGCGCGTGCGCAACAAGGACGGCGTCGTGGCCCATGTATCGACCACGATGGTGTGGCTCCCCGCCGAAGATCCGTCGGTGATCGTGCGAACCGGTCCACTCGAGCGCCGCCGGTTCGGGCTGGTGGTCAAGGACTGGAAGCCGGAGCTCTCCGCGGGCCTGCCGCGGACCATGCACGACCTGGCGAGCGGCGCGGTGACTCTCCCCGCCTGGGGGAGCGACGTGACGCCGCAGCGCGCCGCCGGATCAGCCAGTGAACTGTCGCAACTGCTGGACGTGCTGCTGTCGTCGGGCTCGCAGGTGACGCTCAGCCTGCCCAGGGTGCCCAACGCCCTGGCATCGCAGGTCAGAGTCGAGGACGACGACGTGTGGGCGGCATTGGCAACGGGCGAAGCCGAGTGGAAGCCCTACCTGGCGCCCATCCTGGACGCGCACGGCCCGAGTGTCCGGCGCTGGCAGGTGGGACGGGCCGGCGATGACCGCGCGTTCTGGCGACCGACCCTGACCGACGACACGACCAAGCTGTCCAGCGCCTTCTCGTCGTATGTCGCCGCGCCCGTCATCGACATCCCGTGGCGGATCGATCGCTCCATCGACGCACTGCCCCCAGCGGGCGTGTCCGCCACCGTCCTCGCGCCCTGGCAGGCGACGGAGGACGCGCTGGTGTCGTTCGCGCGACGGTGGCACGAGACACGCAGCGCCACGCCGCTCACGCTGGTTATCGAGCCGCGGCGTGACGGGGCATCGGCCCGTGAGGCGGCGGATCAGTTGTTCCGGCGCGCGGTGCTGGCGTGGTCCGAGCTGGGCTCGGAATCCGGCGGTGAGCCCCCCGTGCTGGCGCTCGAGCAGCCCTGGGAATGGAGCGAGGAGCGCCTGCCGCATGCGCACGCCACGCCGCTTGCCTCCACCTGGCGCGCCGTCACACACGCGCTGGCGGGACGCGTCGTCATCGGTGAGTATCGGGCGATCCCGGGCGTGCGCTGCTTCGTGCTCTCAACCCGGGATTCCAGGCTCGACGAAGGCGTCGGCGCGCTCGTGGTGTGGAACGAATCGGCGTCGTCGGAAGATGCGGTGCTCAACACCTACCTCGGTGACGAGAAGATCCGCGTCGTCGACGTGTTCGGCAACGAGACCGACGCGCCCTTGGACCCCGAGTATGTCGCCCCGGTCGCGGACGCGACCGGGCGGGTGCCTCTGCGGAATCGCCCGGTGCGGATTCCGATCAGCGATTCGCCCATCGTGGTCGAGGGCGTCGACCATCGCCTGGTGCGATTCCTGGCGTCGATCGAGATCGTGCCCCGAGAGCTCCCGGCGGTGAATACGACCCACGAGCGGAACATCGTGTTCGAGAATCCTTGGGCGGGCACCCTGGACGCAAAGTTCTACATCGTCTCGCCGGGAGGGATCAACGCCGAGGGACAGCGGGATCGGAGCTGGGTCGTCAAGCCGCGCGCGTCGCGCGCCACCGTGCTGCCGGGCGCGACGGGGATGCTCCCGCTCACGATCGCCTATCCGCCTTCGGAAGAGGCGGGCCAGCGCCCGTTCGTCATCGACGTGGAACCCGCCACCGACCACAGCTACGGCCTGATCCGCATCGTCCGCCACATGACGGTCGGCCTGCCGGAGATGGAGATGCGCCTGGCGAGCATCGGACTTCGCAACGGCGACCTCATCGTCGAAGCCGACATCGAGAACACCTCCAAGGGACCGATCAACGTGGAACTGACCGCGTTCGCGCCGGGCGTGCCACGCATCAAGGCGACCATCAGCTCGCTGGCGCCGGGAGCGCACGTGGCGCGACGGTTCAACTATCCCAAAGGCCTGCGCCGTTTGGCCGGCCAGAGCGTGTACGTCTCGGCGACGATGCCGGACACCACAGCCCGACTGAACAAGTCGGTGTCTATCGTGCCGTGAGAACAAAGATCGAATAGCCCGGCTCGGCGGGCAGAAGATCCCTGCCGCGCTCGTCGATGGTCGCCAGCACGCGCAGGGGCGAGCGCTCGATGAGCCTGCGCCATTGCCCGAGGCTGTAGCAGCGCAGGTGATAGGTGAAGTCGAGGTCCTCCTCCTGAACGCGGGCGCGGGTGCGCTTGGTGATCGTCATGTGGCAGATGCAGGCTTCGTGACGGGCGCGCGGGCCGCGTCGCGCCTCGGGCGGAAGGTACTGCACGACCTGGCGGACCGTCATCCCGCCGCGCGTGCCGATCCAGACATCCTCCGTGGGAATCTCGTTGGCATAGGCCGTGAGCGAGAGCCCCACGACATAGACGCCGCCCGGCGCAAGGACACGCGAGACCTCGCGGAAGTGCGCGAGCATGTCCCGGTCGCTCCCCAGATGCCGGATGGTGTTGATCATGTTGAACGCAAAGCCCACGCAGCCCTCGGGAAGATGTCGCGCGAAGCGCTGCATCGGAGCGCGAAATATGTGGGCCTCGGGCACGCGAGAACGGGCATACTCCACCATCTCGGGCGCGAGGTCAAAGCCGATGGTGCGGCGGCCATGGCGTGCGGCGGCCCGGAGGTACCGCCCCGTCCCGCAGGCGGGTTCCAGCCACGTTCGCGCCGCGGTTCCTTCGGATCTGACGAATCGACGAGCGATCCTGATGAGCCCCCGGACCTCCGCCGCGGTGCCGGGCTCGTGAAGAACGTCGTAGACCCGTGGCATGAAGTAGAAGAGGGCCTTGGAAGGATCGGGCATGCCGGAGCGTAGGACGAAGCTGAGTCCGTGAGTCAACCAACCGCAGCGCCCGAGCCGATCGAAAGAGCGCCGGAGGACCGTGTCGGGAAGGAGAGTCCGAATGGTCCCGACACCAGAAGAAACTCCGCCGCGATACGCCGAGCGGGCCAGGGCACCGCCGGACCACCCAAGGAACGACGATCGACGCAGGCCCGTGGAACCAGAGACGACGTACTCTCTGCATGTGCAGACGCTCTCGGACATCAAGGCGATCCTGGCGCAGCACGGGCTTTCACCGCGGAAGTCGCTCGGGCAGAACTTCCTTCTGGATCACAACCTGATCCGCAAGCTGGTCGACGCCTCGGGAGCCGTGAGCGGCGACGTGGTGCTGGAGGTCGGTCCGGGAACGGGGACACTGACAGAGGAGCTCTTGTCGCGCGGGTGCCGCGTGGTCGCGTGCGAGCTGGACCATGGGCTGGCCCGGGTGCTCCGGGCGCGATTCGAGTCCCCCGCCGCCGGAACGTTCACGCTGATCGAGGGCGACTGCCTCGGGGGCAAGCACGCCCTGAACGAGGAACTGGCGCGGACGCTCGCGGCATTGACGCAGAGCCCGGCGGGAAGCGGCGGGTTCCGGTTGATCTCCAACCTGCCCTACGGCGCGGCATCGCCGCTCATCACCACCCTCCTGACATCGTGGCCGGTCTGCCGATCCATGCACATCACCATCCAACGCGAGGTCGCGGATCGCCTCTTGGCCAAGCCCGCAACCAACGACTATGGCACGCTCGGGATCATCGCGCAGGCCGCCGCCGAGATTTCATCGGTCGCGACCCTGCCACCGGAGTGCTTCTGGCCAAGGCCCGACGTCACCAGCGCGATGGTCTCCGTCGTGCGCCGCGCGCAGGCGCTGACGGATGACCTGCCGCGCCTCGCCGCGTGCTGTCAACGGGTGTTCGGCCAACGCCGGAAACAGATCGGGAGCGTGCTCGGTCGGGGCTTCCCCTTCCCGCCCGGAATCGACCCGCGCCAACGCGCCGAGCAGCTTTCGGTCGAGCAACTGATCGCCCTTTCCCGGGCGGCGGCAGTCGTGTAAGGTGTGGCGCAGCCAAAGGAGCACGCGAGAAAGCGATGGGTGACCCAGAACACAAGCAGGCGCCACGCCAGGACTCCCACGACCTGGCGATCATGTTGGACCCGGTCCTGCACGAAGCGTGCGACGGACAATTGAGCGAGATCGAGTGGTTCAAGTCCGCCTGGCAGCACGGCGGGGCGGCGACGGGATTCGCACGCTGGACATTCCCGGACGGCCGACGCACCGACGTGCTCGTCAAGCTCCCCATCGGACCCGTCGAGCACAAGTGGACCACCCTCCTGGGGCTCTGCACCCCCGAGCAGTTCTACGCCAGCCACGACCTCCCAACGCCGCGGATGCTGGCGGGCGGCACGGAACTCGGCGGGTACGACCTCGCGTGGTTTGTGATCGAGCGGTTCCCGGGCTCCCCGGTGACGCCCGAGCTTGCGCACGCCGACGGGGCCCGCGCGGTCGAGGAATTGATCGACGCCGCCGTCGAGTTCCATCGTCGCGCCGGCGAGATGCGGCATGTGGACGAACAGCCCAAGCCGCACGAATGGGAAAAGCTGCTCCACAAGGCGCGTGAAAACTCCAAGCATCACGGGCTGACGGACGAGCAGCGTTGGAACGAAGCCGTCAAAAAAGTCCAGCACAAGCTCGATTGGCTCCTGGGAAAATGGGAATCTCGACGGATCCACACCTGGTGCCACGGCGACCTGCACCCCGGCAACGCGATGCGTCGCGCGGGCGATTCACCCGCCCGGCGCGGTTGCACGCTGCTTGATCTGGCGCTGGTGCATCCGGGGCACTGGGTCGAAGACGCCCTCTACCTCGAAAGGCTCTACTGGGGCAAGGTCGAATTGCTCCACGGCGTCAAGCCCGTCTCGCACATGGCCAGGCTCCGACGCGAGCGCGGGATGGCGTGCGACGATAACTACGCCGAGCTGGCCATGGTCCGACGCGTGCTCATGGCGGCCTGCGTGCCCGCGTTCGTGGAACACGAGGGACATCCGAAATACACGCACGCGGCGTTGGAACTGCTGGAAAAGACGCTGCCCCAGTTGGGACACTAAGACACACGTCCGCAATCCGCCGACAGATCACGTTTCCGAGTGAATTCCCTGACCGCGTCCGCCGGATTGCGACAGCACCCATCACCCGAGTCCACGACGCCCCGGCCAAACCCACAGCGCCGACGCCCGCCTCGCTGGGCGGCACGAGAAGCGACGGACAGACGAGGACCCGATTGGCACGCCGCATCGGGCTCGGCTACGATGCTCCCACGCCGGAGAGGTGGCCGAGAGGCTGAAGGCGGCGGTTTGCTAAACCGTTATACGGATTTAGGTCTGTATCGGGGGTTCGAATCCCCCCCTCTCCGCTTGAAACCCTTGTCGCCCGCGCCGCCCTGCCGACGGCCTGTACCGCCCTTGGCTCGATTCGGCCCGCACACGGACACCTCATTACAAAGCCTCGCCACGCGGACGTTGAACCGGCCAAACGATCCGCGGCGATGGACATGCCGCGTCCGAGATGGGCCTCTCCACAGAGCGAGAGCGCCAGGCGGAACGACGCCGTCGGCCGACAACAACCACGCCTCCATCGAACCAGAGCTCGGCCAAGTTGCCTGGCCGCCCGTCCACCAGCCGGCTCGACCCGGCTCAGACGCCGCCGCCAGGCACCGAACGCGGCTTGGCCACCAGATCAAAGCGACGGCTGAGTGTTGTGGCGATCGGCGGATAAGACATCTCGAATCGTGAACCAACAAACTCCGTGATCGGAACCCCCAGACGTTCGGTGACATCCTCGACGAGGCTCGTGTACCAGGGGATGTGGGGCGCCAGCGTGCCCTCGATCCCGCCCGGCAAGAGCGTCGGGGCCTCGGCGATCGGCATGGACTGCCGGGCAAAGTCGCTCTCCGGACTCGAATGAGGGAACGCGAGACGATCGAGCAACTGAGCAGGCGGCGGCGCCTCGATGTTCATCGAGCGATGCACGAACATGTCAAACATCACCCGCTCGACCGGGGTCGTGAGCAGCACCATGAACCCGGCGGTGTCCGGCGTCTCTGAATACCTCGGGTAGATGTGACGCAGGTGCGTTCCAAACACGCAGGTGGTGAGCCCCTCGTTGCCGACCGGGCCCGCCGCAAGCTCGAATCGCTTGTAGCTCCCCGACTCCACCACGCGGATGTCGGGCACCGTGGGCGTACAAAACCTCTTCAAGAGCTGAAGCTGACCCTCGCCGACTCCCTCCGGATCCAGCGGCGTCTTCATGAGCTTGGCCGCGTCGCCGGCGGCGGTGTGCAGCGCCTCATAGCTCAGCGGCCATGGCTTCGGGCTGAGCCGTCGGAAGCCGACGAAGCCCGTGACGTGCCCCGCATTCAGCATGTCGTGATCATCGGGCGATGGGAAAATGAACACGGTGACGAATCGAACCTGCGCCTGCACCCCCCACACGCCGCACGCGCCCTCAAAGAGCTGACGACGAGCACGCGAAGAATCGTTCCCCGCGTTCACCGGACTGTGATTGACCATCATCATCGCGAGCGTCTTGCGATCGCCGGTGCAGGACGTGAGCACGCTCTCGAATCGCTCAAAGGCAATCGAAGCCTTCGTGATCGCCGCTTCGGGCACGCCCCGAGCCCGGCACGCCTCGAAGAACTTCAACATGCTGGCGGGCCCCGGCAGATCGGTCACCGCCGATGTCGGATCCACTTCACGGACAATCCGCGTCAGGCGCCACGCAAGTCCGCGGCTGATCCCAAGTTCGCGCGCAGGCTCCCGTGTCTTGGTCGGATCAACACCCGCGAGCGCAAACAGTTGTCCGATCTGGCCGCGCAACGACTGGAACTCCGCCAGCAGCGACGAGAATGAGGTTCTCGCCTGTGGCGCCGAGCTGGTCATGTGCGATGTTTGGGTTGCGTTTGATTTCATGTTCGATGTATGTACGAGAAAATACCCATACATCATAGCAGAACCCGGCATCGTTCGCGACAAAATGTCTACAAAAATGTCACACGGGACACTTGACGGGACACACGGCGTCCGTTATCGTGCAGACGTCGGGTGTCCGACGCCCTTTTCCGAGGGTTGAACTGCTCGAAACGACCAAGCGGGGAGAGATCACATGGACTGTTCCTTTGTCGCGTCAGGTATCGCCTTGGCCCTTGCCGCCGCCGCCAGCGCGGGCGTCTCGGTGTCCTATTCCGACAGCGCGCCCACCTACAGCACCACGCTCAACTTTGACGAGTCGGGCGGCCCCACCGGCGGGCTCGTCGGCAACGAGTGGACCGGCTACGGCATCTCGAGCCTGATGAGCGGCAATGGCGACGGCGGCTTTGTCGGCGACCTCAACTCGATCCTCGGCACCACCTGGCTCGGCACCGGCAACGCCTGGACCGGCCCGTGGGGCGGATACTTGAACTTCTCCCAAGACCTCACCGCGTTCTCCTGCCAGTTCTGGGATGACTCGGGCCCCGCGACCATCTTCAACGGCGGCGCCATCGTCGTCGCAAAGAAGGCCGGCGTCGAGGTCGGCAGCTTCTTCATCAACGACCCCACCTGGAGCGAGGCCGGACCGACGTGGGTCAACATCACGACCGACGCCGGCTCGACCTTCGACGAGGTGGACTTCGTCGGCTTCAACTGGATCGGCCCGACCGAAGTCATCGACAACCTCTCCTGGAACACGGTCCCCACACCCGGCTCAGCGGGCGTGCTCGCCCTCGCCGGTACGCTCGGCGCACGCCGACGCCGCGCCTGATCGGTTCCCGTCCTCTGCACTCTCTCTTCATACTCGCCGTCGACCCGGCGCTCCCGTGCCGGGCCGGCCTTTGACTCTCGCTCTCACGTTCGCGCCCCGGGCATCCGCCCGCAGGAGTTCATCATGTTCCACGCTCGCTCCGTCGCCTCGCTTCTTGGGGCGCTGATTACTTCCGCGGTGGCGGCCCAGCCCGGTGTCGTGGTCATCGGCACCAGCCCCGACGATCTGTCGGCGGACGGCCGCGGAACCATGGGCGCGCTCTATAACGCATCGATCGGCCGGTATTTCATCTACCGCTTCAATCGCGGCTTCGGAGCCACGCCATCCGGGGGTGATTGGGCCGACGGACGCATCCGCGCCAGCGACACTCTCTCCGTGGGTGTATGGGGAACGCTGAATCGCGAGAACCTCGGCGGGCTGGGGAACTTTCGGAGCACCCCGCACGTCTGGTCGAACTCGGGCCTCCAGAACATCGGCACGCACGCGGACGGCAACCAGTGAGATTCCACCATCAACACCGCCTATGACCTCTCGGGCAACGGCCTATGGGTCGTCGGCGGCGGCTGGACGCAGCGATTGTGCGGCCCGTACCGCGCGTGGATCTACGACCGCGCCACCGGGCAGTACGAGATCCTCCCGTTCACCACCGCCTCCAACGGAGCGCCCGCTCGCGCGGTGCGCGCGGATTCCGTGAACGCGGACGGCACGGTGATCTGCGGCTATGACGAGAACTACGACGAGCCACCGACATCCATCTACCGGCGCGCCGCGGTCTGGAGAAAGATCAACTCCGTCTGGACCGAGTTCATCCTCGATCCGCTCGGCGGCGAGGCCGACGCCGTCTCCGCCGACGGAAACGTCGTCGTCGGGCGATTCAGCTCCGACACCATGAAGGCCCTCTTTGGAACCACCGTCCAGCGCCCCATCCGCTGGACGTGGAACGGCACGACCTGGATGCCTCAGAATCTGGGCGGCAACGCGACCATGATTCCCTACGCCGTCAGCGCGGACGGAAGCACCGTCGTCGGCGGCACCGGCAATGGCTTTATCTGGAGGGCCAGCATCAACGGCGGGGTCGCCATGAACTTCGACACCTACCTGCGCTCGCTGGGATGGTCGGAGTCGAACGTGTCGGTGTTCAGCTACTTCGGCATCGCGGTCGACGGCGTCAGCGCCGACGGAACCAAAGTCCTCGCTCAATTCTGGGACGAGCGGAACCCGTGCCTCGCGACCGGCTTCTCGGCGATCGTCGACCTCACGGGCAATGACTGCGAGCCGGCAAGGATCAACTTTGACCCACAGTCCTCCGCGATCATCTCCCCCGACCCCTACTACGGCGACACGCTGAACGTCTTCGCGTCCGGCTCGTGGCCCCTGAACTATCAATGGCAGAAGGAGACTTCGCCGGGAGTCTGGACCAACCTCGTCGACGACCATTGCAGCGCGACCAATCCCGCCCAGTTCGATATCAAGGGCTCAACCACGACTCAGCTCCGCGTCGGGCACCTTTCCCATCAATGGCAGGGCAACTACCGCTGCGTCGTCACGAGCCCCTGCGGCAGCGCGACCAGCCAGCCCGCATCTCTCGCGCCGTGCGGGACGCCCGGTGTTGCGCTCCAACCGACGGACACCGACGCGAGCACGGGCGACACCGTCGCGTTCCACACCATGGGAGCCGGCGGCGGGATGTACGCGTTCCAGTGGCGAAGGGACGGGCTCGCGTTGACCGATGGTCCGACCGGGACAGGATCCGTCGTCACGGGCGTCAACCTGCCGATCCTCACGATCGCCAACATCACGCCCGCGGACACCGCGGTCTACGACTGCGTGATCTCGAATCCATGCGCCGACACCACCACCGACGCCGCCGTGCTTTCGATCTACTGCTTCGCCGATTTCAACCACGACGGATTCGTCAACGGCGACGACTACGACACGTTCGCCACGCTCTTCGACCTGGCGGATCCCCGCGCGGACGTCAACCACGACGGGTTTGTCAATGGCGACGACTACGACGTGTTCGCGACAGCGTTTGATGCGGGATGCTGAGCACGCCCGCACGATCCTCCACCGCGGGTTCCCGCGCGATCGCCGCCGGCGACGCGCGTTCCATTCACACCATTCCAGGAGAGACGGCATCATGAATACTTGGGTATTGAGCACGGTCATCGGGGCGGCGGCGTGCGGCGTCGCGGGCGCAACAACCGTCAAGGTCGACGTTGTTGGCTCCGTTGACTTCAACGGCATCCGCACGGGCCAGTTCGCCGGAATCCCGTCCGGCGCGCCCGCTTCGATGAGCTTCCTCCTCGATTCGAACAGCTTCACCAACGGCACCTTCTTCCCCACGCGCGGGTACGCCATCGACCCCGCATCGTTCGTGCTGAACATCGGCGCCGAGTCGGCCGCCATGCTCCAGCCCTATCCCGACGGCGAAACACCCTTCTTCGTCATCCGCGACAACGACCCGGCCGTCGACGGATTCCTCCTGGCCTCCGATCCCGACGCGGGCTGGCCCAACGGGGTGTGGACCGACTCGCCGGCCCGGTTCGACCCTACCTTCCACGCGCTGTTCCTCGCGACCTACGCCGGAGACACGCTCGCCTCGCTCGACATCATGCAGGCGCTCGGAACCTACACCTTCGACGGGCTCTCGGTCTTCAACTGGGGCCTCGACGACGCGGGCAATCAGCCCCTGGGCCTGATCTTCGATTCGTTCACCATCTCGGCGGTTCCCGCGCCGGGCCTCGCGGCGATGCTGGGCATCCTGCCCCTCGCGGCGAGCCGCCGACGCGGCCGCTGATCCGCGTGTGACGCATCCAGGCCGCCGATCAACCACACAAAGCCGGGCACCCCAGCCCGGCTTTTTCTATGACGCCGGGTCTTGTCAAGCGCCCTCGGCCACGATTCAGGTCGATTCAGTTTTCCGTCCGGGCTCACTCCCACCCGGCGCGGCTCACACATTGATCGTGCCCGGGCCGTGGCGTGGGGCTTGGCCCCGATGACGCCTCGGCGACGTCGGCCGCGTCGCGCCACGCGACAGGCCACGTCATGCTTGCGCGGCACGCCATCGCCATAGCTCTCCCGGCCCCACCCCGACCTCGAGCCACGAATTGCGCGTCGCCCGCCATGCCCGACAGTCGGCCGCGATCAACGCGAGAGCAACGCCGCCGATGCTGTCCCTCCGCTGGGGCGGCGCTTGAGTTCTGACACTCCCGCCGACATGCGCCATGCGGAGGCATACGCCGCGCCCGGACGCCCCGATCGAGCCCCAACCGATCGACCGAAACCGTGTAGCATGGACGCTCCGGTCGAAGGAGCCAGCCATGCGTCGCGCCGCCCATGCATCCGCGTTGATTCTCGTCTCGCTCGCCGCCGCAACGGCGCTCGCTCAATCCGCCCTGGAAAAATCGTTCCGCGACCCGCCGCGCGAGGCCAGGCCACACACCTGGTGGCACTGGATGAACGGCAACATCTCCCGCGCGGGGATCACCGCCGACCTCGAAGCGATGAAACGCATCGGGCTCGGCGGCGCCCAGATCTTCAACGTCTCAGAGAGCATCCCCGAAGGGCCGATCGCCTACAACACCGACGAGTGGCGCGCCCTGGTGAAGTTCGCCGCCGAGGAAGCCAAGCGCGTCGGCATCGAGCTGTGCATCCACAACTGCGCCGGCTGGTCGTCCAGCGGCGGGCCGTGGGTCAAGCCCGAGCACGCGATGCAGAAGCTCACCATCGCCGAGTCCCGCGTCGCGGGCGGCGCCAAGGCCGGCTCGCTCGCCCAGCCCCCCAGCGTTGGCGGGTACTACCGCGATATCGTGGTGCTCGCGTTCCCGACGCCCAAAGACGACACGACGCGAATCGAGAACATCGCCGCCAAGGCGCTCTTCGATTCGCAGTACGGCTTGCAGCCGCTCGCCGGCGCCTCGCCACGCGATGCTTCCATCCCCTTCGGCTCGATCGTCGATCTCACCTCCATGCTCCACGCCGACGGCACGCTCGACTGGGAAGCGCCCGCCGGCGGCGAGTGGACGCTCCTGCGCATCGGCCACACCCTCACCGGCGCGATGAATGCCCCTTCGCCCCGGCCAGGACACGGACTCGAAGTCGACAAGCTCAGCCGGGAAGCGCTCGACGACTTCTGGGCCGGCGGGATGCAGCCCTTGCTGAAGTCGCTCGGCCCGCTCGCCGGGAGCGTCCTCAACAACTGCCTCATCGACAGCTATGAGATGGGCTGCCAGAACTGGACACCCCACTTCCGTGACGAATTCCGCGCACGCCGCGGCTATGACCCGCTCCTGTATCTTCCGGTCTTGACCGGCCGTGTCGTCGGTAGCGCCGGCGAGTCGGAAAAGTTCCTGTGGGACTTCCGCCGAACCATCGGCGATCTCTTCACCGACAACTACTACTCCCATTTCGCCAAGCTCTGCAAGGACGCGGGGCTCATGATGTCCACCGAGCCCTACGACGGCCCCTTCGACTGCCAGCAAGTCGCTCGCGACGCCGACATCGTCATGGGAGAGTTCTGGGTCGGCGGCGGCATGACAGGCTCCTGCAAGCTCGCCGCCAGCGTGGGCCATGTCTACGGCAAAAAGTTCGTCGGCGCCGAGGCCTTCACCGCGTTCCCAACGCTCGGCAAATGGCAGAACACCCCGCAGTCGCTCAAGGGCATCGGCGACCTCATGTACACCGCGGGCATCAACCGCTACATCGTCCACCGATACGCCCACCAGCCCTGGTCCAATGTCAGCCCAGGCATGACCATGGGCCAGTGGGGAACACACTTCGAGCGCACCACCACCTGGTGGGAGCCCGGCGCGGCCTGGGTCACCTACCTCGCACGCTGCCAGTCACTCCTCCAGCAAGGACACTTCGCCGCCGATGTCGTCTACTTCGTCGGAGAGACCTCGCCCAACGGCTACGCGCTCCAGGATGATCTCAAAAACGCGGGCTTCGACTACGACATGTGCGGCTCGGACGTCCTCATCGATCGCATGAACGTCAAGGACGGCAAGCTGGTCCTCCCCTCGGGCATGAGCTATCGCCTCCTCGTCCTCCCGGATACCACCTTCATGACCCCCAGGCTCGCCGCCAAGGTGCGCGACCTGGTCAGGTCCGGCGCCAACGTCCTGGGCCCGCGCCCCACCGCCTCCCCCAGCAACGCCGGTGGCGATGCCGCGACCCTGGAGGTCGCCAAGATCGGCGCCGAAGTCTGGGGTGATTGCGACGGCGCCCTGGTGAAGCACCACGCCTTCGGCGCCGGCACCGTCTACTCCGGACAATCGCCCACCGAAGTCCTCGCCGCAATGCACGTCGGACCGGACGTGGCCTTCGCCCCGGCGCGAGAGGGCGCGTTGAAGCCCAAGCTCGCGTGGATCCACAGGGTCATCGACGGCGCCGACGTGTACTTCATCAGCAACCAGCGCCAGCGGGCCGAGGATGTCAAGCTCTCGTTCCGCGTGGCCGATCGCACGCCCGAGTTGTGGCACGCCGACACCGGCCAAACCGAGGCCGCCCCGACCTGGAACCTCGGCAAAGACGCCAGGACCACCGTCTCGCTCCGCCTGGAATCCGAAGAGTCCGTGTTCGTGGTGTTCCGACAGAAATCCGACGCCGCGCACCTCGCCAGCGCCATGCCCCCCGAGCTGCAAGACGAGCAACGCCCGCCGAAGATTGTCGTCCGAAAGGCGATGTACGAAGCAATCGACGGCGCCGGCGGCACGGACGTCACCAGGATCGTCGCGTCCATGGTGGAAGGCGGCGAGGGCGAGATCCCCGCCGTCAACGGGCTCTTCGGAGACCCCACCTACAACCACCGCAAACGCCTCCGCGTCGACTACACCATCGACGGCAAGGAACAGTCCAGGTCCGCCGACGAGAACGACACGCTGGTGCTCTTCAAGTCCGGCGGGCCCGGCGCCCCCTTCACCCACCAGTTCGTCTCCACTCGCTCGGGAATCGATCTCATCGCCTACCGCGCCGGCACGTTCGACATCACCCGTTCCGATGGCAAGCCCGCCAAGATCGAGGTCAAAGGCGTGCCCGCCCCCCTCGACATCGTCGGACCCTGGACCGTCAGGTTCCAGAAGGATCGCGGCGCGCCAGAATCGATCTCCCTGGAAAAGCTCGCGTCGCTCTCCGAATCAACCATCGACGGCGTGAAGTACTTCTCAGGTTCGGCCGACTACGAGACGTCGTTCGTGCTCCCCGCCGGCACAACCGCCCGCGATCATGTGGTGCGCCTCTCCCTCGGCGGCGTGCGCGACATCGCGGAAGTATCCATCAACGGCAAGCCCCTGGGCGTGGGTGGCACCCGCCGTTCGACAGCGATGTCACCGCCTTCGTCAAGGACGGGAACAACACGCTCACGGTCCGCGTCACCAACACCTGGGCCAATCGCCTCATCGGCGACGAGCAGTACCCCGACGATTGCGAGTGGAACGGCATCACGATCAAGAAGTGGCCCGACTGGTTCAAGGCCGACAGCCCCACGCCCCTCCGCGATCGACCGGTCAAGGATCGCCTCACCTTCACGACCTGGAAGCACTGGCACAAGGACTCTCCGCTCCCGGATTCCGGGCTGCTCGGGCCTGTCAAAGTGCTCGTCGGCACTCGCGTCAGGGTCGACTAACACGCCAACAACACCGCCCCGCCGCCCCGCGCCCCGAGGCTCGGCGCCGAAATGCCTCGGCAATTCCGCGGCGTTGCGATAGACTGAAACCCAAATGCGCCGGGTGTCGAGAGATCGGGCGTGGCGAGGAGCGCGGGCGGGCCT
>JABLTH010101310.1_pt1 | contig 61476 bp, 51 predicted proteins | sample 7875711 | NCBI WGS metagenome assembly JABLTH01 (sample SAMN14941262, study PRJNA633318) | bioreactor metagenome | isolation source: bioreactor | place: China | collected 2019-03-05 | reverse complement strand
CACCGGTGGCATTTTTAATGGCTTCTTCTGCGATCCTGATCTCTTCATCAATTTTTTCTTTTGAATAGGTCTTCAGCCAGCTTTCGTGGTGAAAGGAGTGGTTGCCTATTTCGTGACCGCGTTCAATAATGCTGCGCAGTACTTTATGGTTTTTTTCTATTGCGGCATCCTGACCCACCACAAAAAATGTTATTTTGATTTCCAGTTTGTCAAACACATCTAAAAATATCGGCACCACAATATCCAGGTAAGAAGGGAATGTTTCCCATCCGTCATCGCCGTGCACTTTCATGTACGACCACTGGTCGTCCAGGTCGAGTGAAATGCTTGCGGGTATTTTTTTCTTTGCCATTTTATACGGTTATTTCTTTCAGTTTTGTTTCGGCCACTTTCACGGTTTCATTTACATTCAGTGTTCCGTCCAGTATGTGCGAAGTATTCACGATGTAAACTCCGGGTATGCTTGTCGCAATGCCCGGCAGGTTCTCTGAATAATTTTCTGCCAGTACAGTGATCACGTGTCTCGCCCTTGCCACACCCGCAAATTTTATGTTATCGTTTGTAAGCCAGGGATACATCTTTTTGAAATTATCAATAAAATAAGTCCTGATCTCTTCATCCGATTTCGCAAACATGGGATCAGTGGATATGACGTATTTGGGTAAATAAACCAGCGAGTGACCGTTAAAATATTTTTCACTGTTTACCAATGCACTCATTTCTATTACGCCGGTAAACGGCACCCAGGTGTCGGTGATATTGGTAATGTAATAAGGGCTGATGGATTTATCCAGCAGCACTGCCACGCAAATCACACCCATGTATTCAATCCGGCTCAGCTGCTGTATTTCCCTTTCGGTTATACCGTTGCACAGTTTTGCAGAAAGACCCGAAGGCAGCGTGGATATCACTTTGTCAAACTCGTGTTTGATACCATCTGTAAAATTTACCTGCACACGGTGACCAGTAGCCGCTTTTATTTCTGTGGCCACATGGCCTGTTTTTATTTCCACTCCTTCCGTCAGCAGTTTTTCCTTAAATGCTTCTATAATCTTTTTATAACCGCCGGGCACATAACCAAACATCTCTTTTTTTAAACCGCTTCGTCTTGCACCGTACAGCCGCTGAATGGTGGCCCAGATAAAAACTGCGGATGTTTTTTGATAGGTATCTCCCAGTTTTGCCTTTAGCAGCGGCAGCCATATTTTATTAAAAGTATTTTCGCCCGACCACCTTCTCAGCCATTTTGTAACCGGTATTTTTTCGAGGCGCTTCCAGTTTTTTATACGTGATGCAACAATAATGGTAAGCCCCAGGCGGAATTTGTCAATTAAATTGAGTGCGGGGAACTTCAAAAATTCCACGGTGTCTGACATGGAGTATAGTTTCCCGTTCATGTAAAACCCTGTTTTCGTTTCCACCCATTCTGTTTTGTCATCCAGGCCAATCTCTTTTAATATGCCCCTTGTATAACTGTCAGACAGCAAGATCACATGATAAAACTTATCCCACTCCACATCATTCATCTTCCACGAGCTGGCAAGCCCGCCCAGTTCAGGCGCCGCTTCAAACAGCGTTACTTTTTTTCCCTGCTGCGATAAGCGCAATGCAAGCGTCATGCCCATCAGTCCGCCGCCAATTATGCCATATGTATTATCCTGCATCGTTGGTTATTTTCTGGTAAGGTTTTAGCTGCCAATTAAAATGTGATGAACTGCTTTTGCCATTCAATGGTTTTGCGCAAGCCTTCTTCCAGTTCCCATTCGGGCTGGAAATTAAGCTTGGTGCAAATCTTGGTTATATCAGGCACACGGCGCATCACATCTTCGTAATTTCCAAAAGTGGAATAGGGTATATAATTCAGTTTGGGCTCCGAATCTTTACCGTTTACCAGTTTCCATATCAGTACCGCCAGTTCTTTAATGGAAATTTCGGCCGTTGATTTTGGGCCGGTATTGAAAATGTCATTGTCCGACGCGTCATTTTCCACGCAGGCCACCAGTGCATTCACCGTATCATCCACGTAGGTAAAGGTTATTGTTTGCGAACCGTCTCCATGTATATCGATGGTTTCTTTTTTAAAGGCCTTCTCGATGAATACAGATTGGGGGCCGCCCCACCAGGTGAGGTTTTGGTGCGGACCATAAGAACCAAAGAAACGGGTGATGGTATATTTGATACCATACTCGTCGTGGTTGGCAATGATGTATTGCTCGCCATACATTTTACTCATGGCATAGGCCCAGCGCTTCACGGTGGTGGGCCCCATTACCAGGTCGGATGTTTCAGCAAAGGGTATGTTGGGATTTTTGCCATACACATCGGAGGTGGAGGCAAACAATATTTTTGATTTATCGAGAATACATTTGTGCACCACGTTCCGCAGCATCAGGTAGTTTTCATCCAGCGTGCGGAGCGCATTGGTGTAACGCGGAATTTTTTGCGAGGCCAGGTGAATGATAATATCTGCCTTTGTATCCTTTAACATCAGCGGGTTGGCTATATCACCCATAATAAACTCAAAGTCCGGGTGGCCTTTGATGGCTTCGATATTCCTTAAAAAGCCATAGTTCAGGTTGTCGATGCCCGTTACTGCATGCCCACGTTCCAGTAAACGTTTTGCAAGGTTGGATCCAATAAATCCGGCCACACCTGTTATTAAAATTTTCATCGTTGGTAGTTTTAGATAAATAAGGTTTACGGTTATAAAAAATTTTAAAAAGCCTGCTGATCTCCTTTGAACACCTGGTAAATGGTAAGGAACATGATCTGGATATCCAGCCACAGGCTCCAGTTCTCGAGGTACCACAGGTCTTTTATGATGCGCATTTTAATCTGTTCTGGATTGGTGATCTCGCCCCTGTAACCATTTACCTGGGCCCATCCTGTAATGCCTGGTTTTAAAAACTGGCGTATCATGTAATCATCCACCAGTTTTGAATAATCGGTGGTATGTTTCAACATATGCGGTCTTGGGCCCACCAGGCTCATTTCACCCTTAAATACATTGATGAACTGCGGGAATTCATCCAGGCTTGTTTTCCTGATAAATTTACCAATACGGGTTACCCTTGCATCATTACGGGTAGCCTGTTTTGAATCGGCATCCTTATTCACCGTCATACTGCGGAACTTGAGGCATTTGAACGAACGCTTGTTCTTGCCCGTACGCAGCTGTGCAAAAAACACGGGGCCTCTTGATTCGAGTTTTATCAGTAATCCCAGCAGGGGTATCAGCCACGACAAAATAAATATGATCACAAAAAAACTGATCACAATATCCAGCGCCCTTTTTTTAATACGGTTGCCTACATCTTCCAGCGGGTCGGTACGCAGGGAAAGTATAGGCAGCTCACCAAAATATTCTATATGCACATCACGGGTGATGAACACAGAAAGATTGGGTACAATTTTGAACCGGATGCATTCTTTCTCCGATTCGTACATCAGGTTATAGATGTCTTTGTTCTGTTCGGGTGTGATGGTGGAATAAATTTCTGCCACATCAAATTCCTTGGCCACATGCAAGGCCTTGCTGATATCGGTGATGATAGGATAGTGCGAAAGTTCGTGCACATTCTGGTCGTCTTCAATAAAACCCAGCAATTGTGTGTTCAGCCCGTCTTCTTCAAAATAGTTAGCGAGTTTTTTTGCTGTTTCGTTATACCCCAGGATGATCACCTTTTTAACCAGGTAATGCGTATTCTTAAAATATTTTTTGATGCCGAGGTATAAAAAGCGGTTTACCATCAGGCCGGCACCAAAACCGATCATGGTGGCGATGATGAACGTGCGTGATATCCTGTATTCCCTCGACAGGAAAAGATAGGCCAGCATCACGATTACCCACATCAGGTATACCTGCGTGGTGCGCTTGGTAAAATATTCAAAGTTCAGTATTACCTTACCGGCATAGGTTCTTAAAAAGAATGACAGTGTAAGCCATGCTGCAATGGAAATGGTCCAGTACTGGAAATACACACTCCAGTAATCCACCGGTATGCTGGCTGTAAAAAATATTTTACAGGTAAAATACACAATGGTAACAGCAAAGAGATCCAGTGCTGTTAATGTCATTTGAAGGTATCGTTCAAACTGCCGGTTCATTGCAATTATATTCCTTTAATTTTTGCGTTGTTGCTTTCAACATTCCCCTTGTTTTTTTTAAAGGGTCCTATGATTCTTATTTTGATAAATTGCTTTAACATCAGCCGTATAAAAAGACTGTTGGTAACAAGGTATCTCTTATACAGGCGTTTGGGTTCCTGGAAAAAACGGAACAGCCATTCCAGCCCCGCCTTTCGCATCCATACCGGTGCCCGTTTTTGCATGCCAATGGCAACGGGTATGGCGCCGCCCACACCTGCCATTACTGCCTGAACCCTTCCACGCATCCGGCCCATCCACTTTTCCTGTTTGGGGCATCCTAAAAAAACAAATACCAAACCCGGGGCCGACTGGTTGATATTACTGACGATCTCATTTTCTTCTTCTGCAGTGAGCTCCCTGAATGGCGGGCTGTACAAACCTGCCACTTTTAAAGCGGGATAATTTTCTTTTAAGAAGCTGGCCGTTTTATCAAGCATCTCCTGTGTGCCGCCATAAAAATAAACGGGCAGATTTTCCTGCTCCATACGTTGCAGCAGGTCGGGCAGGGCATCCATGCCAGCTACCCTGTCTTGCTTAATGCCATACAGTAACCGCAGCATCCATTTTAAAGGCTGGCCATCGGGCGCTACAATATCGGCACCATTTACAGTGCGCATAAAATCTTCGCTCCAGTATGCTTCGCTGAACATGTGCACGTTGGCAAAGCATACATAGGAGGACCTTCTTTGCCTTGCCATTTCGGTAATGGTATCAATAAATAACTGATACTTCCCGGTGGAAATGCAAAAATTAACCAGCGCTTTTTTACCTGTAGGTTCCAATGTATTTTATTTACGCACCCTTTTTATTATAATTATCTAAGCCGCCTTATATATCCTGTTAAGTTTTGAAATATACTCTTCAGGACTAAAGTTTTTACTGATATATGCGGCCGCATTTTTTCCCAGTTGTTCCAATTGATCCCGGTTATTCAGCAGGCTGGTAATGGCGTCTGTCATTTTCGTCACCAGCATATCACCGGGTTCGGTTATAAAACCATTTTCACCTGTGGTAACCACACCGCCTATTGAACCCACATTACTTACCACGGGCACCATTGCAAACGACATGCATTCCAGCAACGATACCGGCAGGCCTTCAAAATGTGATGGCAGTAAAAAAATATGGCACTCCTTCATCACATCATCTTTTACACTGCCCGAAACCACTCCTTTAAATACAAAATCATTTCCAAGCAGCCCGGTAAACTTTGCCATAAACACTGCTTCCTCCGGTCCTGTACCTGCCATATAAAACCTGAAAGGCTGTCCGGCTTGCTTCAATGCAATCAGTATTTCATAAATGCTGTCCAGTCCTTTTGCATGGCTGATACGGCCAATAAAAAGAATTTTCAGGACTGCATCTTTAAAATTATATCTTTCAAACTGCCTTGCCACCGTAAGATCGGTGCAGTTGGGCAGTACTTCCACATTCGCAACACCATATCTTTCTTTCACCAGTTTTTTTTCCAGTTCGCTCAGCACCACCACCGGCATCTTTCCGGCAAATACCCTGTTCAGCATCCACTTCATCCAGCCGGGCGTATTGGTGTTTGTTAAAAAGTCGCCGCCGTGCAAGTGGATCACCAGTTTTTTGCGTACCAGCTTTGCAAATAATATCAGTGGCGCATCCCGCAATACCGAAGCTTTGCTGAGCGGAAAATTAAAATGCACCAGGCTGATCTTTTTAAAAACCACAATCCACATCCACCGTAATGCTGTACCTGTAATTTTAAACAGCCACAGCAAATTTCTTTTTTCATTATCCTTTCGCCCCAGCTCAAAATGGGTATAATGCGCCGATGGATTATTGGCAATAATAAAATTCACTACTGACGATATGCCGCTTACATTATGTTTTGTGTCGAGGCTGGGCGCAGTAATTAAAATGGTTCCTTCACTCATGTCAGAATTTTTACGCCGCCTGGAAAATGGAAAGCAGTTTGAGCCCGATGGTATCGGAGTCAAAACATTTTTCCGCTGTTTTTCTTGCCTCGGCACCAATAACCTTTCTTTTTTCCGGGTCTTCTATCAGTAACAATAATGCATCAATGAGCTCTTCTGTTGAATCAGGTTTTATTACCATTGCATTGATATCATTAAAAAGATAATTGGGCACATCACCCACACTGGTGGCCACCACTGCTTTGCCCGATGCAAGAAATTCGCCCAGCTTAAAGGGGAAGCCTGCATTGGCAAATTCGCTGTTCACCCTGGTCATGCAAAAGATATCACATTCATTCAGTGTTTTGTAATATTCTTCTGTAGACAGGAATCCTTTGTACAATATCCTTTCCTTGTGCTGCACTTTATCTATCTGCGAAAAAATTCTGTCCATATCCAGCTTATGTCCCATACCAGTTAAAATAAGCTGTACATTATCGTGCACTTTGCTTACCTCGTCAAAAGCACTCACCAGGTATTCCAGCCCGTCTTTTTTACCGAAAGATCCGCCATAAAATATTTTCAGTTCTTTTTTATTGGTATCGGTATTGATGTTGGTGAAATAACGCAGGTTCACTGTAATGGGAATAAGATAGGATGGGATCTTATCCTGTGTGGTGGTGCGTGATAATTTATACAAATGATCTGATATGCCCACCATGGCATCGGCCAGGTTGCGTGAATATTTAAAAAAGAACAATGAACTTTTGATACGCATTTTATTGATGAAGCCCACATGCGCCATATACTTATGGTCTTCCACAATGTCAAACACCACTTTATAGCCAATGATGCGGCCATAAATAATGAAAAATATATTTTTCACATCAGGGTAGCTGTAGCTGTAAATAATATTCTTCTGGCCTTTTTGTTTGCGTTTTCTTAAAAAGCCCATGCCTTTAAAAACAAAACCAAAAACGGAAAAAATGTTTTTAAGCCTGAAACCAATCACACGGAAATGGATATTGTTGAGTTCCCCTTCCTTGCCGATCTTTTCCAGGTTATCTTTCTGGTAGATGAGGTTGTTTACAGTTACCAGGTCTTTTTCGATCAGTGGTTCCAGTAAATTGCGCACCCGCATGGAGCTTGCCATCCCGTCGAAACAGGAAACGCCAATTACCATTATGTTACATCTTTCATTCGCCATACTTACAACTTTGCTATTTCCCTGCAGGGGTTGCCTGCCGCGATTACATTGGCAGGAATATTTTTTGTTACCACGCTGTTGGCTCCTATCACACTGTTCTCTCCAATCTCAACACCTTTCAGCACAATTGCATTCAGTCCCAGCCATACATTGTTACCGATAATAACCGGTTTCGATTGCCCTACTCTCGGGTCGTCGGGATGCCAGTCAGAATCGGTGATGAGTGTATTTGCGCCGCAGCGAACATTACTGCCGATTTTTATTTTAGTAAAAGCGCCTATCACGGTTCCGCTGAAACCACAATTATCGCCCACTTCCAGCACCGCTGCTTCTGTAAGCGTGGATATCATGCAAGGCCGGTTCACTCCTATAAGATTTGAATTGGGGCTTGATAAAAACTCGCAGTTATTACCAATGATAATGGTGGATTTGGGAAACCGTTTAAAATGGCACTTACCATAAAAGCGGCTGTTACTGCCCAGTTTAACACCCCACCATGCTGCAGACAGCAAATTGCGGCTGCCCAGGAGAACATGTATCCTCCGGACAATAACATCAGTGGTATGAGATAAATTCCTAAACCTCATTAAGGGTTAATTTTGTTTATTAAGGGCAGGATGTTAACGAAATTTGAGTAAAATTATTCTTTTAATATTAAAAAAGCTATGTATTAAAAATAAAGCTGCTCCTAAAACGTTCCCTTACCAGTTTGGCATCTTCTGTTTGTGAGGCCAGTTGCTGTCCTGCTATTCCCCGTTGTTTTCTTAACGCTTCATTATTGTATAATTCAACGATCGCTTTTACCAATGCATCCGTCGAATTTTCGGTTACAACCGTTGCCCAGTTTCCCTGTTGTGCATACTGTGTTAAACCGGTGCGGCTGTCGCCATATACCAAAATAGGTGTGCCCGATATCATGTACTCGCTCACCTTGGTGGGAAAGGAGTAGCGCAGGAACTGCACACTTTTCTCATCAAAATCCTGCGGCAATAATAATATATCCGCAGCAGCAAACCTTGCAGGCAGCTGGTTATAGGGCACCGGCTGTGCCCACTTTACATGGGCAGTATAAGCAAGCTGCGTATCCAGCAATTCCTTATCACCTGTTTGAATTTCAAACACAACCCCCGGGTTTGTTTTTGCAATTGTGTTTACCGCATCTGCCACTTCTGCAATTGATTTTTCAATACCAAAACCAATACGCCCTGCATAAAGAATAGTGAACTGTTGCTTTGCTGTATAATCTTTTTCAGCAGCAGGTTTCCAAAAACCAATATCAATGGGGTTATGAAAGGGAATGAATTCCTTTCCATAACGTTTCCGGTATTCATCAGTCATGGCATCGCAAATACTCATCAGTACTGCCGACTTATCCAGCAGCCTGCGAAATTCCCTGTCGATGGTTTTTTGCCAGTAACCATAGAATAAACCAGGCTTATTAATGGTGAGCGGCCAGTCGTCCATCATATGAATGGCAACTGGTTTCTTTGTATGCGCATGCAATGCATCTGTAAAACGTATCAGCTCCAGCGATGCCAGCTGCGTGTAAATGATATCAGGGTTGTATTCCTTTATCCACGCCGCAAAAGCCGGGGTTATTTTGAGTTTATAAAACACATTGTACAGCCCGGTAAAATGCAACAGTTTTTCCAGTATGCTGTATATAAATTTGAACTTACCGCTTTTTACAGGCGCTGCTGTGGCTGTGCCAGTGTTGTTGCCACCTGCAGGCAGTATACCACAGTTTATTTTTGGCAACACAATTCCCAAAGGAAATGGGTGCAGTTTATTATTATATCCCAGCTGGTAATACGTGTTGCAAACCGAAGTATCAAGATTATTATACAAGTTGGCATTGGAGGCCACCGCGATCCTGTCGGCCGGCCATTCTTTAAAAAGGTTGGAAATGGTTACCCCGCCCCCGCTGTTCTTATTGAACGACTGACCAATTATGAGAATTTTAGGGTAATACATTTTTACACTGTTTGCTTTAATAATTCAGCTGCAACCAGGTCTTTCAGGCAGGTGGATCTTGATGAATGCTTATTTTGCTGCGGCAGGCTTTTCCTTTATCTTTTTTTCAAGGTAAGCAGCCAGTATGTCTCCGGCAATTCTATGACCGCTGTTGTTCCAGTGCTGGTCTGATTTTGCCTGCAGGTAATTATCGTTGGTAAGCTTATCAAGTGATTCGCAATAATCCACAGACAATTCTTTTGCCAGCTTAACCGCATCCTGGTATTGCTGGCTTTTTGCCTGCACATCGCCCTTATCCGGAATGATGAACATGACCAGGTGTGCATTATTTGCAGTAACGTAATCATTCAGCTGCTTCAGGTAATCTTTTGTAGCGGTATAGGCAGCATCCTGTTCCTTTTGTTTTTTTCCGGCAAGTTTGTTGGCAATTTTTGTTTTGTAGTCAGACAAAAAAGTAAGCAGCCTGCTATGAGAAAATATCTTTTGGAAAAAATTGAGTTCATCCGGCGGAAAATAACCAGTGATCTTTTTGAACATTTCCTTTTGTGTTATTTTATACGGCTTTTGGTTAGCGTCAAGATCGTATAAATTATAGCTGGAAGAATTTTTTGTGAACATGATCCTGTCAAACGGTGTAAGGTTATCAGCAAAATCGTTGCCCACATAAAAACCCAGTACCACATAATTTGATTTTTGCAGTGGCAGGTATTTTTTTGTAACCGCCAGTGCATGGTTGGTGCCTGTTGCAGGAATACCGGTATTCCATACGATATTGGGCGTTATTTTATTGATGTCACGTTCAAATGTTTCCACGTACGAGCTGTCCACATCAGAAGAAGCACCCCATGTAAAACTATCCCCCACAAATAAAATACGTAATGAATCATTAGCAGGGAGCGAATCAAAATCCTTCCTGTCGTGGTAGCCTTGTTTGTTCACGATCTTCAGCCTGTCGAAATACCATCCGGCTCCGGCTTTATGAAAATTCAAAGAATCATCCTTATCCACCATATTGGCAATATAACCAGGTCCGTTCACCGAATCGCAGCGCCACCATTTTGCCTGTTCAAAAGAAAAATTTTTCATCCTTTCGTTTGCCGAAGGATAATGCACCAGGTATAAAAGCAATTCAAAAATTGCTCCCAGTATTAAAGCGAAGAACAGTATTGCATACAATGCAAATTTGAGTTTCTTCTTTTTCGATACCTGTAATTCTTCTTTCATCAGGAATGTTATTAGTCGAGTTTAAATTCTTCTTTCCAGTTGGTGTCGTTCTGCAGTTTTTCCTGTTTGGTTTTGTCAAACACAAAATCACCCACCACCAAAAAATCCATTTCGGTACGCATAAAGCACCTGAACGCATCATCGGGTGTGCATACAATAGGTTCGCCCCTTACGTTAAAGCTGGAATTCACCAGCAGGCCATAACCTGTTTGGTTGCGGAATTCATTGATCAGCTCCCAGTAACGCGGGTTGGTTCTTTTGCTTACACTTTGTATCCTGGCAGAATAATCAATATGTGTTACCGAAGGTATATCGGAGCGCAGGAAATACAAACGGTCGTACAGGGCAAGACTGTTATAGTTTTCGGGCACCTTGTTCCAGCGTTTGGGCTGTACCGGTGTTACCAGCAGCATATAGGGCGATGGCCTGTCGAGATCAAAGTATTCATTGATATGCTCTTCCATTACTGAAGGGGCAAAGGGACGGAAACCTTCCCTGTACTTGATCTTCAGGTTCATTTTTTTCTGCATCTCGGGGTTGCGTGCATCACCTAAAATGCTGCGGCTGCCCAATGCACGCGGACCGTATTCCATTCTTCCCTGGAACCATCCTATCACTTTACCATCGGCCAGTTCTGCCGCCACTTTTTTAGTGAGCTCGGCAAAATTATCATAGTGCGTGTAGCTGGCATTGTATTTACGGATGGTGTTCATGATCGATTTATCATCGAATGAAGGGCCCAGGTAAGCGCCCTGCATGGAGTCGTTGGGATCAACCGCCCTGCGTTCTCCTTTCCAGATATACCATCCTGCATAAGCAGCACCCAGTGCACCACCGGCGTCGCCGGAAGCGGGCTGGATCCAGATATCTTTAAAAATATTTTCCTTTAAGAGTTTGCCATTGGCCACACAGTTCAATGCCACACCGCCTGCCATCACCAGGTAATCGCTCTTGGTAAGTTCTTTGGCAGTACGCGCCAGTTTTATCACCACTTCTTCTGTTATCTGCTGGATGGCCAGTGCCATGTCCATATAATCCTGTGATATCTCTGACTCCGGATTTCTTGGAGGTATGCCAAACAATGCCGTCCATTTTGCATTGTTAGTCATTTTTAAACCTGTGGCATAATTAAAGTAATCCATATTCAGCAATATGGAGCCATCTTCCCGCACATCCACCAGTGTTTCCAGCGTTTTGCGTTTATATTCTTTTGTTTTTTCAGAATCAGGATTACCATAAGGAGCCAGTCCCATCAGTTTATATTCACCGCTGTTAACAGCACAACCGGTATAGTAAGTAAAGGCAGAATACAAAAGCCCCAGTGAATGCGGGAAGTGCAGTTCACGCAGCATGGTGATGCTGCTGCCCTTGCCGTGCCCGATGGTGGTGGTGGCCCATTCGCCCACACCATCAATGGTGAGTATGGCTGCATCTTCAAAAGGCGAAGGATAAAAAGCACTGGCGCCATGAGAAAGGTGGTGTTCGGGAAACAGCACCGGTATCTTTGCATTGCCGAATTTTTTAAACTCGTCCTTCAGCATCTTCTTCATGAACAGTTTGTCCTTGATCCAAACCGGAACTGAAGAAAGAAAACTTACCAGGCCTTGGGGTGCAAATGCGTGATAGGTTTCAATCAGCCTTTCAAATTTCACAAAGGGTTTATCGTAAAACGCCACTGCTGCCAGGTCTTTGAATTCCACACCTGCTTCGCTGAGTACATAACGCACCGCGTTTTCGGGAAAACCGGCATCGTGTTTTTTACGGGTAAAACGTTCTTCATGGGCCGCAGCAATGATCTCGCCATCGCATATGATCGCCGCTGCACTGTCATGATAATATGCAGAAATGCCTAAAATAAATGTAGCCAAGGGTTTATTATTTTAAGTTTTTAGAATAATGTATAAATGAATGGTGCAATTGCAGAACCGGCAGACAGTACAATGAGCACGCCAAATACCAGCAGTACAATTATTAAAGGCAGTAACCAGAATTTTTTCCTGGTTTTTAAAAATGCCCATAACTCACGTAAAAATTCCATAACAAACTTGTTTTATGTTTTATTAATAAGGATGTTCAATATCTTTTGGTTCAAATAAATGGTCACGCACTTCCATTACAGAACTGCGTGCTGCCTTGAATTTTTTTAGTTGCAGCGAATCTTTTCCCACCACTCGCCTGTAAATACTTACCGGGAACAATACAATAAAGTATACCACGGTTAAAAGCACTTTTGACACCACTTCACCCAGCAGGTTGGTAATACCATACCATATATAGGCAAAAGGAAAAAATACAGCAGGCACCGCCATGTTCACCACAAGCGCCACCATGCCAATTTCGTAATAGATCACTTTCTTGGTGAAGAAACCTGCCAACAGTAAAATAAGCACGGCTGCCTGGCCGGCATCGCTAAGCTGCTTTTTGGAGATATCTGTTGAAAAGTATGTTTTTTTTGCCGCTGCTGACATATGTTGTATGTATTTAAAAAATTATTGAATGTTTTTACCTGTTTCTATTTTTTTATTTTATTCAAATCAATTTGCATAACGAATTTTGATAAATCTTATTTTAATAACAGTAAAGAAATAAACTAGCGTAACAAAACCGACTGTAGCTGCCTGTCTGACATTTCCAGTATCCTTTTTGAATAACATGCCCCCGCACACAACCATACAATGATATAATAAAGACTGAAGCCGGTACCCACTACGGGATACAGGTATATCATCCATAGCAGTATCCATACTGCGGCACCTTTCGCAAATAAGTTCCTGGAATAAAACAGTCCTTTAATAACTGCCGGAATCAGGATGAGTGCATACAGTAAGAGATGGATCTTACCGCCTTTCAGGATGATCTGCAGGTAACCCGTTTCAATCATACCGCGGTACGAAGTGCCATTCAGGGCATTGAGCACACCCGGGCAGTAATACTCCCCGTTGATCCCCCTGCCCACATACATCTCCATACGGCTCATATCGGCAATCATCGACTGCTCAACATTAGAACGGGTATCTTCGTCTTTACGTGCCATTAAGAAAGCAAACATCCCGCCTTCTGACTTTGAACTCAGGAATAAAAAAGCACCCGCTGCAAGAAATACCGACATCACAATTGCGATGGCTTTTTGTTTTGTGGTGCTCAGGTATAAAATAAAGCAGGCGGTAAGGGTAAACAAACAGGTAAACAGCAACCCCCTTCTTGCCCTTACAATGGCAAAGTAAATGGTAATTAAACTTACTACTATTGCGAGTATTTTTTTTGGCTTTGAATTAAACAGGTACATCAGCAGCAAAAATTCCACAGGTTTGCCAAGACCTCCGGCAAAGTTTTCAATCAGTGCCTGGCTTACAGGGTCTACAGGAGCATAACTCCGCATATCCTTAAAATAAATGATTACCAGCAACAGGTAAAATATCGCCAGTATCACTATCACTTCAAAAATCTTTTTATACAAGGACAGGTTACGCGGAAATAATATCACCAGCGGAACAAGGTAGCCGATGATACCAAAGCCCGGATCAAAAAACAGCAGCTTCAGTGAGTTGTAATCATATTTCAAACCCCTGAAAATAACACCCAGCGTCCACAGCAGGAATATGGTAAAAACCGTTTTCAGGTATTCGTTATCAAATTTATACTTGCACAAACCAATGGTGCCGGGAACGATAAGGAAAAGGCCCGAGGTTTGGGCTGCCTGGCACAACACATAATTTGCATTGGGGGTAACCGACAGCATATAACCTGCAGTATATACAATAAGCCCCAGCATGAACATGTTGATGTTCATCTCCTGGCTTTTGCTGAGGTAAAAAATATTGATATGCTTCAGTCTCCGTATCATTGCTTCTGTCAGGATTTATTTAAGTTGAATGTTTTAAAAAAATCCAGGTGCTTGTTAATGGTAAGCTGCGGTTCAAAAGATGGCAGCATATAACCTGCAGGCTTTTCATCCAGGCAGTACTTAATGCCAGCAGCAATATCAGCAGCATCCTTATATGTTGCGAGGTAGCCGTTTTTTTTATGCTCAATCATATCGGGAATACCACCCACGTTAAATCCAACAACGGGTGTTCCGCAACAAAGACTTTCCTGGATGATGGTGGGCTGGTTATCGGCCATGGAAGGCACCACAAAAACATCTGCTGCATTATATACCAGCATCGTGGAATACTCATCTTCCAGTATACCCATGAATTTTGTTTTAAAAGGAATGGCTTTTTCTATATCCGCATTCTGGCCGCTGCCAAATACGAGTACAGAAATATTTTCATTGCCCGGCTCTGCTTTCAGCAGTGCAAGAGCCTTTTGCAAATAAGCCCAGCCTTTATAGGGACTGTTAACCGACACGGCACCAAATGCCACCACTTTCTCATTCACATCGATGTTCAGTATTTTTTTTGCGACTTGTTTGTCAAACGGTTTGTACAGTTTTGTGTCCAGCACATTGGGGATGTAATAAACAGGTTTGTCTTTTGTAAGAAAAGCCTGTTTGGCACAGTTGTACAGCCATGTGCTGGGCGAAACAAAATAAAAATTGTTGTACCTGGAATACAACCGCAGTTTTTTCTCAAATCCTTTTTTCGAAAAATCGTTATTTGCAGGAGTTGAAAAAACCTGGCAGTGGTTACAGCCAGTAATGTATTTTTCACATTCGAAGCTATAGTGACATCCGCCGGTTATATTCCACATATCATGCATGAAGAAGATAACGGGCTTATTCAGTTTTGCCAGCTGCTCCATGGCCTGCAGGTTTAAAAAACCTTCCATTACCCAGTGTATGTAAATAATATCGGCAGACTGTACTTCGGGCAGGCCGGATACATCGGTGCCCAGCAGCGGGTAAGAGAATAAACCAAAGGCGGGCACCCGGTTTTTTACAATCCGTTGCTGCAGTTTGTTATCGATACGTGCCTTTAATCTTGCTTTTTTACCAAGATATTTTATGCCGGGCACTGCAGCCGTGTCAGGATGGAGGGATACAATGGACGACTGCACGTTTGCGGCAATAAATGCCTTTTGCAAACGCAATGCAGCCCTTCCGGCCGACTTGGTTGAAAACTGTATTTGAACAACTTTATACATGCTTTACTTTCCCCGTTTAAAAACAGGTTCAGTTATGACCGTTTTTTTTTATGCTGAATAAATTTTTAAAGCCCATTATTAAAAAATCTCGCCAGTAAGTGGTGTGCTTTACACTCACGTAATGACGTGCCTTAATATCAGGATTGTCTTTTAAAGTATACTTCAGGCTGTAAGTATCATCTATCCTGATGAGTATATCTTTATTGGAATAATATTGGTCTTGATTAAAATAATTATTAAAAATGGCAAAGGAAGTTTGCTCGGTGCGGTGATCGGGCAATGTATAGAGGTAGTTACACAACTCTTTCCATTTGGGAAAAGAAGAGAACTCACCGTTGGTATAAATAAGCCCGGCACAAAAAGGTGTTGTTTCTAAACATTTTTTTTCCTGCAAAGCCTCCAGCATTTGTTCGCTGTAAAAGAAACCTATGTCCTGGCTCATTTTTATCAGCGGCTTGATACTGGTGTCTATATGGCCGGGATCCCTGAACCATAAAATATCACTGTCGGTATACAATGATGGAAAGTGATGCGAACAGTAAAGCACAGAAACAAATTTTTTACCCCACAATTCTTTTGCGGCATAGGAAGCCAGTTGCGTGTTGCCTGTTTTTTCAAAATAGGCGGCACAATCTTTCCATGTAATGATCTCGAGCTTTACGGGCCATTTGATCAGCTTTCTCTGTATGAGCCCGGGTTCGGTACCATCTGTAACAATCATCACTTCAGGGATACGGTCCCAGTTCTTATACACAGATATGAGTGATGCATTAAGATAATCCACTTCCCTTTTACCACAAAAGTATACCAGTTTATAAGGCGTAATTTCCCTGCTGCCCCGTTCAATACGGTACATTTTACTGATGTTCAGCAGCCGCACACCCCTGAAAAAATTATAGTATATTTTATCTTTTAGTGACATAAACTTATAATGCCAGGTTTTTTGATTTACCCGAGAATTTCTGCACTACCATATTATATACAGGTTTGATGAGCTGTGCTTCTTTGAAATTAAACCAGTAAGCTACCCCCATATAAAACCCGGCGCCCATGGCAAGTTCAATAATCATTTTAGCAGCCGATATTGGCTTAATAAAAATATATTTTACCAATATAAAATCAAGTCCCAGCACAAATGCAGCCATTGCCGCCACCAGCAGTAAATAGGCAAACAGCCAGCGTAATTGCACCAGCGCTGCTATCGACATTGTGCGTGAATTGATAAAAGTATAACACACGTACTGTACCGTTTTGCTGATAATGGCCGCGATAATAATATACATGATGCCAAACCTGTTCAAAAACAAAATGAGCGATACTTCTGCAACCGAAACAAAGGCAAAGATAAAAAGCAGTAACCTCGATTTGCCCTGTGCCAGTATCAGCTCGCGGTGGATACTGATGAGGGGCTCAAAAATATTTACAATACAAAACAGCTGAAAGAATATAATGGATGCACGCCATTTTTCGGTAAGCAGTACAATGGTAATATCTTCTGCCTTCACCATCATTAACACCATAATGGGAAAGGTTACAAATGCCACAATTTTTATGGTGCGTTCCATAGCCCGTTTCAGTTCTTCTTTCTGGTGCTGCAGTTTTGAAAATACCGGCAGCGAGATATTGAGTATGGCGCCCTGTAAAACACTTACCGCAATTTCAGGAAACCTGCTACCCCGGTTAAACAAACCCAGCTCTGCCTTTGTATAAAATTTGCCCACAACAAAATTGTTGAACTGCTGCAACGCAAAAAAAATGATGCTGCTGAACAATACATTGATACCATAAGCAAGCATGGATTTTACTGATGAGAATGAAAAACTCAAGGACGGATGCCAGCCGGAGCGGAACCAGAACACCAGTACTTTCACCACCTGCGAAACCAGCATCGAAAATACAAGAGCCCAAACACCATAACCACTGTATGCAAGCACAATACCTGTTGCAGCTCCAAAAAGGGAACTGAGTATTTTTCCATAGGAGATAATCTTTATCTTCAGCTCCTTGGTTAAAAGTGCCTGCTGTGTTTGCCCCAGCGCCGTTATTAAAACGCCGATGGATCCCACCTGGAGTACCAGTACAAGATTGGGTTCGTTAAAAAAAGATGCGATCCATGGTGCTGAAAAAACAAATGACAGCATTACCAGCAAACCCAAAAACAGGTTGATGTAAAAAATAGTACTTATCTGCAGCTGGGAAAGTGAAGGACGCTGAATAAGTGTTTTCTCAAAACCGGCATCAGTAATAGCCGTGGAAATAGTTGTAAAAATGGTGACGATTGCAACCAAACCATAATCCTTCGGTTCCAGCAGCCGTGCTAAAATGATCCCAACTACAAACTGTACAATTTGCGTGGAGAAATTTTCGAGCAGCGACCATACAGAACCCGATATAGCTTTTGATTTAAGGTTTGCAGAGTCAGTCAAGGTTTTTGATTATTATTAAAAAAACAACTGAGTTTTCAACAAAACTCAGTTATAAAAATCTGGTTAAAAAAGATCTATTTGGAAGCTTTTGCCCGCTTCGCTCTTTTCACGTCGCTCTCAACCATTTCCTTAACTAGTGCAGCCAGGTCGTATTTCGGCTTCCAGCCTAATTTTGCTTTTGCCTTTGCGGGATCGCCAATCAGCAGGTCCACTTCAGTGGGCCGGAAGTATTCAGCATCCACTGCCACCACCAGTTTACCGGCAGGCAGCTGGTATTCGGGGTTTTTGCAGGCAGCAACATATGCTTTTTCATCAACACCTTCGCCTTTAAATTCCAGTTCAATACCCACTTCGGCAAATGCCATTTTGATAAAGTCACGCACCGTGGTGGTAACGCCTGTGGCTATTACAAAATCTTCTGCTGTATCCTGTTGCAGGATCATCCACATTGCCTCAACATAATCTTTAGCATGTCCCCAGTCACGTTTTGCATCCAGGTTACCCAGGTACAATGTATCCTGCATACCATTGGCAATTGCAGCAACGGCCATGGTGATTTTGCGGGTTACAAAAGTTTCGCCGCGTAAAGGGCTTTCGTGGTTGAATAATATACCATTGCAGGCATAAATATTATAGGCTTCGCGATAGTTTACAATAATCCAATAACCATATAATTTGGCAACTGCGTATGGGCTTCTTGGATAAAAGGGAGTTGTTTCACGTTGTGGCACTTCCTGTACCAGGCCGTATAATTCGGAAGTGGAGGCCTGGTAAATACGGGTTTTTTTCTCAAGACCCAAAATGCGTATGGCTTCAAGTATACGCAATGTGCCGATACCATCGGCGTTTGCAGTATACTCAGGTGTGTCAAAGCTTACTTTCACATGGCTCATGGCAGCCAGGTTATATATTTCGTCAGGCTGTGTTTCCTGTATGATGCGTATTAAGTTGGTGCTGTCGGTAAGGTCGCCGTAGTGCAGTTTAAATCTTACATCCTTCTCATGCGGGTCCTGGTATAAATGGTCGATGCGTTCAGTATTAATTAAAGAAGAGCGGCGTTTAATACCGTGGACCATATATCCCTTGCTTAAAAGCAATTCGGCCAAATAAGCCCCATCCTGACCGGTGATACCGGTAATTAATGCAGTTTTCATTTTTTTGTTTATAGTGTTTGGAATAGCAATAGCCGGTTTATATTGCCGGTGTAAGCTCTTGTTGTTTCATCAAAAAATCCTGGTAAGCGGTAACCAAACCGTCTTTAAGGGCTATTTTATGATGCCAGCCCAATGAATGGAGTTTTGAAACATCTAATAATTTTCTTGGTGTTCCGTCGGGTCTTGAGGTGTCAAACTCCAGTTCTCCTTCAAATCCGGTAACTTCTTTTACAAGTCCGGCTAATTCTTTTATGCTAATATCTTCGCCGCAGCCAATATTTACAATTTCTTTCCCGCTGTAGTTATCCATCAGGTAAAGACAGGCATCAGCAAGATCATCAGAATTTAAAAATTCTCTTCTCGGGCTGCCCGATCCCCAGATAGTAACCTTCGGTAACCCGGCAATTTTCGCTTCATGAAACCTGCGGATCAACGCGGGCAGCACATGCGAATTTTCGGGATGATAGTTATCGTTGATACCATACATGTTTGTTGGCATCAGGCTGATAAAATCAGCACCATACTGGTCACGGTAGGTTTCACACAATTTTATTCCTGCAATTTTTGCAATTGCATAGGGTTCGTTTGTTTGCTCCAGCGCACCGGTAAGCAAATATTCTTCTTTAATGGGCTGGGGTGCAAGTTTGGGATAAATACAGGAACTGCCTGTGAAAAGCAGTTTTTTCACTTCGTTTCTGTATGCAGCATGCACCACATTTGAAACGATCATCAGGTTATCATATAAGAATTCTGCCCTGTATGTATTATTGGCAACGATACCACCCACTTTACCAGCAACTAAAAAAACATAAGCAGGTTTTTCCTGGCTGAAAAATAAGTCAACCGCTGCCTGGTTTCGTAAATCAAGTTCCTTTGAAGTGCGGTAAATAAGGTTGGAAAAGCCTTTCTTTTCCAGAGCCCTTACAACGGCAGAACCTACTAATCCTTTATGTCCGGCAATAAAAATTTTATCGGTCAAATTCATCATGACTGCGCAAATGTATAAGTTTGTGACAATGACCTGTCCACCCCGAAGACACTTTCTTCTTTCAGGTTGGCAATCATTGCATAACCTAACGACGGAAGATTAATTTTTATTGTTTTGTTCTTGACAGCCACGAGGTTGCCCTCAATTTCGTACGAAGATTTGTATACGTTTCTTTCAATGTTTTTTCCGTTAACGGGCAAACGCTCCAGGTCAATGGCAGGATAGTCTGCAGTGAACTCTTTTATTGCGGTTACTTCCGAATTTTCTATAACTGCCGGCCTTCCCAACCAGTGTAAAATACTGATGATGCCATCGGTACCGGTTAACGAAAGTGCGGTTTCCTCTGTTGCGTAAACAAAAACATACGATTTGAATAACGGCTTTATTACTGTTTTACTTTTCCTTAAAATTCTCGTTTCTGCGCTGGTGTAAGGAATAAAACATTCAATTTTCTTTTTAGCCAATACCATTGCAACCTTCTTTTCACATTGAGGCCTGGTGTAAGCTACATACCAATTTTTCTGCATAAACATTTTTTTTATTTGAAATGTGCAGTTAATCGGGATAGTGGAACGAAATATCAGTTAGTCGGATAGTTGGAACAGAATTTCTTTGGCTTGAAATTGCAAAGCAGTTATTCAGAAATTGGATGGAAGGATCTTCAAGAAATTATTGGCTTAGGTCGGGTTAATCAGATAATTGGAGAATCAGAGTAATGTAAAATTAGCTGGTTTGCGGTTTACATTAATAAGCTTGTGCAAACTTAATCATAAATTCATAATAATACTATACCCTATAGTGGTATTTTTTTGTTTAGGATACTTTTCTGGCCTTATCTCCCCGCCCCTTATTACCATATACGTAATCATAGCCATATCCATAATTGTTTTTAAATATACCTCTTATCTTAACTCCGTTAAATATAATTGCAGCATTATGTAACGGGTTTATCCTGTTACTTTCATCAATACGCTTCACAAGCATTTTGGGGGTGTAATTGTGCCTTACAATGTACAAGGTAGCATCGCAAAGCCCAGACAAAAGATATGCATCCGTTACAAGTACAGAAGGCGATGTATCAATGATCACCATATCATAATTGTTATCAAGATAATTGATCATCGAATTCACCCTTCCATTTGCGAGGAATTCAGTCGGGTTTTCTGGTAAATGCCCTGTAGAAATAAAATATAAGTTCTCGTATACTTCAGAATGCCTGATCACCTCTTCCACTCTTTTCTCTCCTGCCAGCACTTCTGCAGCGCCAAATTCCTGGTTTACATTCAGGATTTTTGACAGTGTGGGATTGTTTAGATCCAGGTCCACCAGCGCCACTTTTTTACCAGTAAGTGAAATACTCACCGCTAAATTCGCTGCCACAAAACTTTTCCCTTCACCGGAAATACTGGAAGTAACGAGTATCTTTTTATGGGATGAATCTATTCCCAGGAAAGAAAGGGAAATGCGCAGCTTGCGGAATTCCTCTGCGATAAAACTTCTCGTACCCCTTTCAATAACAATTGGCGATTGCGATTTATCAAAAGCCACTTCACCAATGATGGGAACGGAGGTCATTTTCTCAATTTCCGTACGGTACATTATTTTACCGGTGAACAGATCCTTAATGGTAATAACACCAATGCACAAACCCAATGCCGCAGCAACAGCCATCAGATAAATCAGTTTCTTTTTAGGGCTTACCGGGTCTTTACCGGCTTTCGCCTTATCAACCGTTTTAACACTTGTTGACGTTTGGGCAAGGTTCAGTTCAGTCTCCTGCTTTTTTTGCAGCAGGAACTGGTAGTTCTGGAGTTTAATGGCCTGGTCGCGGCTGATCTCCAAAAGGTCTCTTTCTTTTTTAGGCACGCTGCGCAGTAAAGAATTATACCCGCCGCTTGTGGCATATAAACTGCTTTTGGATGCATTCAGGCTGGCCTTTTGATTTTGTATATTCTCCAGGATGCTGGGACGCATTTTAGCAATTTCATCAGCCTTTGCCTGCAGGATAGGGTTATTTTCACCCATCGTTTTTTTCAGCTTATCATATTCAATTTCGGCATTGTACAGCTTGGTGGTAAGGTTTGTAAGCATGGGATCGTTGAGGCCAATTGTAGAAGGCACAACACCTCCCTCAGTCATTTTACTTGAAACTGATTTTTCAAGTGTTCCCAGCATGGCAAGCTGGTTATTCACATCCCCGAGTTTGGCGTCCACCGCACTAACATTTTGCAAAAAGATCTGACCCTGTGTACTCACATCCACCGCATCGCTGCCCGATTTGTACTGTTGCATTTTTTTCTGGATAGAATCGAGATCCCGTCCAAGAATACCAAGACGTTCATTAAGAAATGAAAGTGTGCTTTTAGCGAGGCTGTTTTTATCAGAGATTGTTGAAAGGTTGTATTCATCAATCAAATCATTCAGCACTTCAACAGCCCTTTGCGGTATGATATCTTTACAAGTGATATTAACGATAGCGGATTGCTGCCCTGCAACGGCTTTTAACCCCAGCCTGTAATCTTCGGCAACATTACTGGGCTCCACCAGCGAAAAATAAAGTTGTCTTTCCGTTTCGGCAGAAGGACGGTAATATTTGTTGGGCGAAAACCTTAATGTGCCGTATTCAGTGTTTACAAATGTACCTAGAGGGTATTTGTCCTTTCCGTTCAGCGTAACTGTTTTGCTGTCCTTATCATAGGTAAAATTCACCTTATCCACCTCTATAATTGAATCCGGGTTTGAAACCTCCACCACTACCGGCGATAACAAATACGCATCCGCCTTTTTCACTTTTCCTTCCTGGACAATCGGGGCATAGAGATGCAGTTTTTTTACAACCGTTTCCATCAGTGCTCTTGACTGAATCACTTCTATTTCATTCTCTACAAATTTTTTGCTGGACAGCTGGTTGATCTGGTCGAGTATCTGGTCGTTGGTACCGCGACGTTCATCTTTCACGATCATTGTTGCAGAAGCCTCATACACCGGTGTAACATAGCGCAAATACACATATGCCGCCACCAAAGCCAGAAGTGTTGCCAGTATATACAACGGCCAGTAAGGGATATATTTTGATATGATCTGCTGACCTATATTGCTTTCTTCCTCCTGTGGTAAAGAATATAAATCTGGTTCTGCTTTTTTCATTTTTGTTATTGCTGTTTATTACCTGAAAACCCTGTCTAAAACAAATACAAGTATAGAAACGCTGGTGAGCACAAGTGGTAACACCTGCTGTGATCTTCCTGAGATCGCCACTTTGGTTTTATTTGGCTCAACGTATACAACGTCATTGGGCTTTAAATAATAATATTCGGAGTTTAAAAAATCAGATGAACTGATATCGAGATGCCTTGTTTTTCTTGCACCGCCTTCTTCCCTTATCAGCATGATATTATCGCGGCGGCCATAAATGGTAAGATCTCCCGCCATGGCAAGTGCCTTGACAAGTGAAATTTTTTCACTGGCTACATTTATTACAGAAGGATTACCCACCTCTCCTAAAACTGTTACTTCAAAATTTGAATACCGGATGTCAACAATAGGATCTACCAGCATTTTTTTATCAATGATATATTTGAGTATATAATTTTTCAGCTGGGTTTTAGTCATACCGGCAGCTTTAATTTTCCCAATTACAGGCAACTCAATATAGCCTTCCACATCAACCAGGTGACCAAAATACTGTGCGTTTTTAGCCGTACCTGCTGCAGCCTTTTGTTCGGGATTTGTATATGGGTTAAATATTGCTGAAGCTTCAGGACTGGCACTACTGATAGAGATGCTGATAAAATCATTCTCCTGGAAAGGTGCTTCCACAGTACCGAGCATCTGACGGTAGGTGGTATCCTGCTTGCTTTGAAAGTAAGCGATTTTGTTAGTTGTGGTACAGGATGCACATATAAGCAAGCATAGTACAGAAAGACAGAACAGATTTTTAGTTCCCATATTGCGTGATTTTAGAGTTAATTCTTAAATATTGGCTGGGTTACGTGGCTTCGCACGGAAATATTGAACGTGTGGTTTTGGCACGGATGAAGAATCTTAAGAAGGTAAGCAGCAGGCGTGTCTCCCGCATTTAGGCCGTAAAAATACTATAAAAAATGTAATATCAAAATAAATTTCAGGTTATTTCTTGAGCCAAACGGGGCCGGTTTAAATACTCCAAAAGCGTAATATCAAACAATTTATCATTGCTGAGCTTAGCATCGTCATAAATGGAAAATGAGCCTGAATGGATATTTGTATATTTAATCTTCATATTCAGTAAATCATGAAAAAGTCAGCCACAGCAATTCTTTTGTTCTTCTTTTTCGTAAAAACAGAAGGGCAGGTTATCATTCAAAAAGATCCTGCTATTGAAAATATGGTGAAACAGGTATCTGCAGATTCATTGCAGTCCTATATCAAAACCCTGGTTGCTTTTGGCACACGTAATACACTGAGCAACCAGTTTGCTGCCGCAAGAGGTATTGGCGCTGCCAGAAACTGGGTACTGTACAAATTCAAACAGTTTGCATCCGCTTCCAATGGGAGGCTTTCCGCATTCATAGATACTGTTACATTATCACCCGATGGCCGCAGGGTTGACAGACCGGTATTACTGGGCAATGTGGTAGCCACATTAAAGGGCAGCAATCCGGCCGATAAGCGGATATTTATCATCAGTGGTCACCTGGATAATATGCGCAGCAGCCCCACCGACAGTATTGGCGATGCGCCGGGTGCCAATGACGATGGCAGCGGACCCGCGGCAGTAATAGAATGTGCAAGGGTGATGAGCAAATACAGCTTTCCGGCCACTATCATTTTTGTAGCAGTGAGCGGAGAAGAACAGGGTTTGCTGGGTGCAAATTTTATGAGCGAAAAAGCAAAAAAAGAAGGGTGGGATATCGAAGCCGTGCTGAATAATGATATAGTGGGCAGTAACAACAGTAATGAAACAAATATTACTGACAATACCAGGATAAGGGTTTTCAGCGAAGGCCTCCCCGCCTTTGAAACAGAAAAAAATGCGGTGAACATCCGCACACTGGGGCTGGAGAATGATGGTAAGTCAAGACAACTGGCCCGTTATGTAAAGGAAATTGGAGAAAGGTATATCGACAACCTGCAGGTGGTAATGATTTACCGTAACGACCGTTTTTTAAGAGGCGGCGATCATACTCCGTATGTGCAAAGAGGATATGCCGCAGTGCGCTTTACAGAGATGAATGAAAATTATACCAGGCAGCACCAGAATGTGCGTATTGAAAATGGCATTGAATACGGCGATCTTGAAAAACATATCGATTACGAGTATTTGCGTAAAAATGCCGCGATGAATCTTTCTAACCTTGCCAATCTTGCCAAAGCACCTGCTGTGCCCGACTCTGTAAAAATGGATGTAAAACGTCTTGGCAACAGCACAAACCTGTTCTGGAACAAACCAAAAACAGGAATTGCCAAAGGATACTATGTTTTAATAAGAGAAACCACCAGTCCTGTTTGGCAAAAGAAAATATTTACTGAAGAAACCGCCATTTTACTGCCTTACAGCAAAGACAATTACTTTTTTGCAATACAGTCTGTGAGCGAAACAGGCAATGAAAGTTTACCCGTTATACCCGGTGTGGCAGGCAGGTAAGGATTAACCTGCAGCCACTTCCTTTACATTACCGGTGCGTTTTAAAACCCCCCATCCCTGCAGTTCGCCTTTAATGGCTTTATTGAATGATTTGAAAAGGATATAGTACATCAGCTGACGGTAAACCAGCCGCTGCGGTATCATCCATAACAGTTTTTTATAGTCTTCTTTTTCAAACGCAAAGGCAAGTGCAGCGCCTGCAACATCCACCAGGGTAAATATGAAATAATAAAGAATGATGTGACTGATGCTTGCGGGGATAATACCAAAGCCCGCAGCAATAAGGCTAAGCACCAAAATAATATCTGCAAGCGGCGCCAGGAATGGCAATATCATCTGGAACACCAGTATATTGGGCATGGCCACCATGCCAAAATTTTTATAGCGTGGATTAAACACCGCATCCCGGTGTTTCCAAAAACACTGCATCACACCAAAACTCCAGCGGAAGCGCTGCTTCATAAACTGCTTCATGGTTTCGGGTGCTTCGGTATAAGAAAGCGCATCATTACAGTTTTTGATATTGTACCCGTTACGGTGCAGGCGCATGGTAAGGTCGCAGTCTTCAGCCAGTGTATCTGTGGTAAATCCGCCGGATTGCACAATAGCATCCTTCCTGAAAGCTCCAATGGCACCTGGAACCACGGTAATACAGTTGAGCAGGTCGAAGGCCCTGCGGTCGAAGTTTTGGGAGGTTATGTATTCGATGCTTTGCCAGCGGGTGATCATATTGATTTCGTTACCCACTTTTACATTACCGGCCACAGCGCCCACATTTTCGTCAGTGAATTTATACATCAGCTGCATTACCGCATCGGCTTTCAATTGGGTATCGGCATCAATACAAACCACAAATTCAGTATCGGCAAGGTTAATACCGTAATTGAGCGCAGATGCTTTACCGCCGTTTGGCTTTGTGAGCACCTGTACATTGGGTGTACCCGCAAAAGCCTCAGTTACTTTTTTAAATGTGCTGTCTTTGCTGCCATCATCCACAAAAATAATTTTAAGCGAAGGATAGTTCTGCAGCAACAGATTATTTACCGTCCGCACCGCGTTCACTTCTTCGTTGTAAGCCGGAACAATAATGGTAACATAAGGATATACATGCCCTGCAGGCATTACTGGTATACTTTGCTTTTTTTCTTTTTTCCGCTGGATGGACGCCAGTATTGCCATAAAGACTATCCTTGCAACGGATAATACAATACCTACAATGAACAGGGAAAACACGATATTTTGTGCCCAGTAAGAGGCTTCTGCAATAAAGAAATTCACTTTATTCATGGCCGATCCGGGCACCGGTGGCATCACATCATCCTTTGTTTTTCCCATCAGGTCGGCAACGGTGGTAAATTTGCAGCCTTTTTTCTGGAAGTAGTCTATGATCCGGGGTAAAGCCTTTATGGTGGCTTCGCGGCTGATACCGCCGGCATCGTGCAACAAAATAATATTGGCATTCCGTTCTTCAGCCTGGCGTATGGTACGGGCTACAATACTGTCGGCACTTACACCTTCTTCCCAGTCGTTAGGGTCAATACTTTCACCCACCGTAATGTAATTATCTTTCTTACTGCGTGCCAGTGGTTCAATTTCCTCGTAGGTCTGCGGTTCACTATCTGCATTGTAGGGCGCCCTGAACAGTATGGTGGAGCGGCCGGTAATACTTTCTATCAGCAATCTTGTTAGCCGCATTTCAATCTCTGCACGTTCGGGACTCATTTTGGCAACATTTCCGTGTGTGAAAGTATGGTTGCCTATTTCGTAACCGTTTTTATAAATGCGCGGCAGGATAGGTATGTTTTTTTCTCCCTGCAATCCCACAATAAAAAATGTGGCAGGCACTTTTTTGTTTTCAAGAATATCCAGTATCCGGGGAGTCCAGCGGGGGTCAGGCCCGTCGTCAAATGTGAGAATAAGTTTATGCCCCGGACCAACCGGTGTTGAATCAGCTGCAAATTTTTTGTAGATATAACCGGATGGCAGCTGCAGGTAATTTTGCTCTGCAATGATTTTTTCCGCAGTATCCACCTGCAGGTCTATTTTTCCTTCTTGCGGCGAATACAAAAAATCGAGCAGTTCACCACCCTCATCCTTGTTTACTGCAGTGGGCTTTCCTTTATCATCAAAAGGCACAGTTTTAAGCAAATCAAAATTAAAAGGCGAGGCTTCCAGTGCATCATTACTTAAATCAGTATTGTAAAATGTCCACAACCTCGGGTCTTCGCTGCCCATACGCCATAAGGCCGTTCCCGCAGTGGCGTACTCGTCACTAAAGCGGAGTATATTGAACGATGTGGCTGCATCGGTAAACCAAACCTCGTGTTTCAGCTTTTCAATACTGCCGTCAGCTTCCCTCCTTTCTTCTATATAAGAGTAATGAAGGTTGTAGGTGTTGTTATCATAATCGATTACCGCATTTACAGCTTTCGCTTTGTTTACAAGATCAGAATATGTGAAATCGTCCACCTCTTCCACTTTGCCTGCTTCATTCAGTGCCCAGTCATATCCATAGCCTGAAATACCCAGGATTATTTTTTCACTTTCAATTTTTCCTGCAGCCCAGTCCAGTGCATCCTCCACCCATTTTTGCGAACTGATAGGTCCGGGCTTCGTACTGTTATTATACTCATCATATGCCATCAAAACAATGTAGTCATTATATTTTGAGAGCTCTTTGTAATCGTAATCGTCATTCTTCACTGCCACATCCATGGTTACGGTCATTCCCGTTGGATGAAGTGTGTTGTACAGTTCTTTCTGGAATAGTGTTAATGGTTCATCCGATTTTTCATTCAGTTCCTCGAAATCGATATTGATACCCTGCAGGCCATAATAATTCAATGTATCTGCCAGCTGGCGGATGATATTTTTTCTTTTAACTGTATCGGTTAAGATTACGTGAAGCAGCCTGCCATCGAAATCACCGCGTTTTGAATTAAAATTGTTGAAAATAGGAATGATGCGGAGCTGCTTTTTCTTCATCACTGCCAGCCCGGCACTGTCGATCCTTGTTTGCAGCTTATAAGTAACTGTATCAATGAAAAACCATTCGGGGAAAATAGTATTGAGTTTATCGCCATACTTTTCCAGTGCCGGCAACGAAGTGCTTTGGGTCCATGGTGTGTAAAAGGCCGCCCGCAGGTAAGGGTTTTTTTCGGTTCTTGCCCGGATGCCTTTTAAAGCATTCAGGGAATCTTCTTCAATTTTTTTCACCAAAAAATCTTTGATACCCTTATATTTTCTGTTGCTCCTACCCGCCAGTGTAAGCGGCTTGGAAGGATCCAGCTTATCGGCATACTCTTTTGATTGCTCATTGTATGTTAGTTCGGAAGGAATCCTGTCCCTGATGAGCGCCAGAACGACCACGCTGATCAAAAAAAGAAAAATGAAAATAAGTATCCTGAATGTCCATTTAGCCTTTTTCCAGCGGGATGGACTTGAAGCCTGAAATATCTGACCCTGTGTTGCCATGCGGCAAAATTATCTATTTACAGTATGCAGAAAGTTAAACAGCAGCAAATTAGTAAAAAAGAAAAGCCCCTGTAGAAACAGGGGCCGTTTTACCAAAACTAACTGCTTATGAGAAAATTTAAAATTGTAGTGTTTTTCTGTTATAAATATACGCAAACCCGGTGCCAAAAGTTACAGCTTTAATGTTAAGGTTTCCTTAATAACTGCAACCTGCCTCAAAATCTAAAACGCCTAAAAGAACTATTTATTTTCCGGTTTTCAAAGGCGGCAGTTTCTTCCAAACGCCGCTGGTATAATTACGACGTAAAATTATCCAATAAGTTTAAGCAAAATAGAAAAGCACCCCAAAAACAGGGTGCTTTAACAGAAAATTATATGGTTGGCCTATTTTATGAAGCCTTTTATAAGATCCATCAAACCGCCACTGCCCTGCTGTTGCTGGGCCTGCGTGGCACCACCCGCCAGCTGCGATACAATATTCATTAAACCGCCTCCGCTACCTTGCTGGCCGCCGGTAAACTGGCCTATAAGGTTTTGAAAGCTAAAGCCCCCCTCCTGTTGTTGTTGTTCCCGAGCCACCTGCTGGCTTTGTCCGCCGGTTAATGAATTAAGCAGGTTATCGAGCGTAAAACTGCTGTTATTAGGGTCGTTTGTTTTGCTGATAAGGTTGCTGATCACGCTGGGAATTAAACTTTGTGCCACACTGCTGGCCTGACTGCCTTGCAAACCATAATTATCCATAAGCTTTTTGGCAAAGTGACCGGTCATCATTGACACCACCGGGTTATTACCGAGGTTACCTTGGCCTTGCTGTCCGCCAAATAATGATAGCACACTTTCCAGTCCGCCGCCAGCCACCAGGTTCTGTAAACCGCCAGCCACTGTATTGGTGGCTTCTGCCACTACGGCGTCGTTATGTTCATTGGGCACATGTGGATTATTGATAACCGCATCGCCGGCAACGCCTTTGATCATGTTGAATAAATTGTCAAGCATCTTTTGAATTTTAAGCGTGAATTAAAATTTTACCGCATTGAAGATAACGGAAATGACAAAAGCGTTGCAATACGAAATAATTAATTCTGCTGCGATAGCTTCTCTGCATTTTCTGCAAACTGCAGCGCATCTATAAACTCCTGCACCTCTCCGTTCATCACCACATCCAGGTTATATACTGTTAGTCCTATGCGATGATCGGTAACACGGCCCTGCGGGTAATTATAGGTGCGTATCTTGGCACTGCGGTCACCGGTGCTCACCAAACTTTTGCGCACATGGGCAATGGCTTCCTCTGCTTTCTTTACCTCTGCTTCGTATAATTTGGTACGCAGCATTTCCATGGCCTTGAGTTTATTGCCCAGCTGGGTGCGTTCGGTTTGGCAAACAACTACCGTGCCTGTTGGCTTATGTGTAAGAAACACTTTTGTTTCCACTTTGTTTACATTCTGCCCGCCGGCGCCACCACTCCGGGCGGTTTCCATTTTTACATCGCTCTCTTTCAGTTCAAAATCCACTTCATCAGCCTCGGGCATTACGGCTACAGTTGCGGCGCTGGTATGCACACGGCCACTGGCCTCTGTATCGGGCACACGCTGCACCCGGTGCACACCGCTTTCAAATTTAAGGGTGCCGTAAACATCATCACCCGTCACTTCCACCTGCACTTCCTTATAACCACCTACGGTTCCTTCACTTTCACTGAGTATGGCGGTTTTCCATCCTTTCTTTTCGCAATATTTTAAATACATGCGCAGCAGGTTGCCCGCAAATAATGAAGCCTCGTCCCCCCCGGTTCCGGCACGTATTTCCAAAATGGCATTCTTTTCATCAAATGGATCTTTGGGGATCAGCATATGCCGTAATGATGCTTCCAGTTTTGTTTTCTTTTCGTCCAATGCGGGAAGTTCTTCTTTTGCCAGTTCACGCATTTCCTCGTCATCCCCGTTCAATACTTCCTTATTGAATGCGATATCGTCCAGCACTTTTACATAGGCAGCCCTTTCCTGTACAATTTTTTCAAGACTGCGGTATTCTTTGCTGATGGCAGCAAATTTTTTATTGTCATTTACAATTTCAGGATTGGTGAGTGCCACCGCCAGGTTGTCGAACTTGCCTTTTATCGCATCGAGTTTATCTAACATAGTTTCTTATAATCTTTTTTCAGCAGGATACCAGGCCTCTCTATAATCGGGGCCAACCTTATAACTTTGCTGTGCCATTTGCTTTTTGCAAACAGGCGGCAAATTTACAATTAATCCCCTTGCACAGGAAATTTACAGCCAGCCATATTTTTTCCGGCACACAATTGTTGCCTGCCGGAACGGTATTAGTTACTGAAGCCGATGGTACCATTGTGGAAACCATTGCCGGAAAAGATGCCGGCAGTGATATTGAAAGTTTTGAGGGAATACTCTGCCCCGGGTTCATTAATACGCATTGCCATCTCGAGCTTTCTCATTTAAAAGGACTGATACCTGAGCATACGGGTCTTGTTGATTTTGTCTTTAAAATTATCACACAACGTCAGGCAGGCAAAGGTGCCATTTTGCAGGCCATAGAAGAAGCAGAACAGTGTATGATGCAAAACGGTATTGTTGCCGTGGGTGACATCTGCAATACCACCGATACACTCGAACAAAAACGGGCGGGCAACCTGCGCTACCACAACTTTATTGAAGCAACCGGTTTTGTACCGGCCACCGCTGAAAAAAGGTTTGAAACCGCATTGCAAACCCTGGAGCAATTCAAAAAAGAAGCTGGAAGCTTACCACAACGCTCAACCGTTAACCCGCATGCGCCCTACTCTGTTTCGCCGCAATTATTTGAACTGATCAACAGCTTTCCCAACAATCAATTACTCACCATCCATAACCAGGAAACACCGGAGGAAAACAACTTCTTCCTGTCGGGTACGGGTGATTTTTTAAGGCTGTACCAGCAACTAGGCATTGATATTTCGTTTTTCAGCCCAAGCAAAAAAACAAGCCTGCAAACCATACTGCCTTATTTCAATAAACAGCAATCACTTATTTTGGTGCATGATGTAACCAGCAACGGGGAAGATATTGCAGCAGCACAGCTTGCAGTTTTGAAACAGCAGCTTTCCAATATTTATTATTGCCTTTGCGCCAACGCCAATCTTTACATCAGCAAACGCCTGCCTGATGTGACAATGCTGGTAAACAACAATTGCAATATGGTATTGGGTACCGACAGTCTTGCCTCCAACCACCAGCTGAGCATTTTGGAAGAGATGAAAACTTTGCAACAAAATTTTCCCGCCCTTTCAACCACACAGTTATTGCAATGGGCCACTTATAACGGTGCCAAAGCATTGCAGATGGAAACGCTGGGAAGTTTTGATGCAGGTAAAAAACCGGGAGTTGTATTGATTGAAAACACTAATGATCTTTTGTTAAGTGATGACAGTGCTGCCAAACGGGTATTATAATACTTCATGCAGCACCAGCAGTGTTTTCATTTGCCCAAACTCTGCAATGTGCAAAGCATAAAAATCCTGGTAACGCAACAGCAGCTGCCGCCGCAACAGGTGGTTTAAATTGAATTGTTCCAGTTCGTATGGCTGCATTACCCTTAGAATTTGAGAAGTGATATTTGCGGCATCTTCATGCAAAAAATGCGGGTGCGGGGGCGGGTAATCAACAAAAATACCTTCCCGCAGGTCGAGCACATTGTGCTGCGTACTGTAATTATCCGTAATCCTGAAACCCAGGAAAAAAGGCAAATGTAATGCAAAGAAAAGCGGGAAATTGGCTGCTATTTTTTTTGTTCCCCTGTCAAGCTCCAGCAAGGCGTCTTCACAAAAAGCGAACAGTTCGGCATTTGCTTCGGGTTGTTTAAGACATTTAAACAGCAGCTCCACCATATAGGCTGCAATACTGTTTTTGATCACGTCCGTGAGAACCGTTTGATAGATATAAGCCCAGTTAAACTCTTTTATGCGCTGCATGGACTTATGATCGCTGTGGTACACCACCAGCTCCAGTATGGCCGCAGGCTGAAAATAATTAGCCTTTGCTGCTGATTTTTTAGCACTCCGCACACCATTCACCATATAAGTTTGCACGCCAAATAATTCAGTTAGTACGGTTACCACCAGGCTGGTTTCGCCATACTTAACAGTACGCAGTACAATACCTTTTGTTTTGTGTGTCATATCTTTTTTGCAGGACCTGCCCCAATTTGTAAATAGTTGTACCTGGCCATATAAGGCAAATGAGCCTGCGCAAATGCCAAAATACAGCCCAAATTAACGTTCTTTGCAAATCGTAAATCCAAAACCGTAAATCAAAATTAGTTATGTGGCAGCGTTTAGGAAGTTTTGTTATTAAAAACCGTTTGATCCTCCTGGTTATATTATTTGCATGCAGTGGTGTGATGGGCTATTATGCCAGCAAGGTAAAACTGAGTTATGAGTTTGCAAGGGCCATACCTGCCGATAACCAAAAATACCTGGATTATAAAGCTTTTCAGCAGCGTTTTGGAGACGATGGCAACACCATGGTGATTGGGATAAAAACCGAAAATATTTTTGACCACACTTATTTTACCGCCTACAGCCAGCTTCAAAAAGACCTGAAAAAAGTGGAATACGTGGAGGATATCCTGGGAATTTCTTCTGCCATTACATTAAAGAGAGACAGCGCCACTGAAAAAATGCTGCCTGCTAAAATTTTTGCCGATACACTGAACAAAGAACAACTGGATACTGCCGCTGCTGTGTTCACCAACCTTTCGTTTTATAAAGGCAAACTGTATAATCCTGAAGAGCACGCTTACCTCATGGCAGTACGCATCAATAAAGAGGCCCTCAATTCACCCAAACGTACAAAGATCATCCAGGATATTACAGCTGTTACCTCAAAGTTTGAAACAGCCACAAAAATCGAAACTCACCTGAGCGGGTTGCCGGTAATACGTACGGTAATTGCCGACCGTATACAAAAGGAAATGAAATTCTTTTTGATAGGTTCGTTATTACTAAGTGCCATTATACTGTTCATTTTTTTCCGTTCGTTCAGCACCACATTGCTTTCTCTTACCGTGGTATTGCTGGGTGTTATATGGAGCATGGCTGTATTGCAGCTGTGCGGTTATAAAATAACATTGCTTACGGCTTTAATTCCGCCGCTGGTGGTTGTTATTGGTGTACCCAACTGCATTTACTTTGTGAATAAATACCACACTTCTTACCTGCAAAGCAATGACAAAAATAAAGCGCTGGTTGAAATGGTAAGTAAAATGGGGGTGGTTACATTGTTTTGCAACATTACTGCAGCCATTGGCTTTGCTGTTTTTGCCTTAACAGAAAGTGCCATATTAAAAGAGTTTGGCGTGGTGGCAGGCATTAGTATTATGGTGATATTTTTCATCTCTTTTATTTTGCTGCCAGCTGTTTTAAGCTACCTGCCAGGCCCTAAAGCATCACAGGTAAAATATTTGAACAACCGGCTGCTTACCACTTTTTTGGTGAGGATCGAACGCTGGGTGGTGCATCACAAAAAACTGGTGTATGGGGTCACCCTGCTGGTGCTGGCTTTAGCAGTGGCAGGCATATTCAGGTTAAAGAGTGTGGCTTATATTGTAGATGACCTTCCCAAAACCGATAAAATATACACGGACCTTAAATTCTTTGAAAAATATTTCAAGGGGGTGATGCCGCTTGAAATTGTACTGGATACTAAAAAACCAAAAGGCATTTTAAAACCCGCCATTGACATCAATAAGATCGCATTTTTCCAGGACTCATTTTTAGCAAAACAAAGCAATATTGCAAAACCATTATCGGTCATCGATGGTATAAAATTTACTTACCAGGCTGTAAGCGAAGGACAGGGCGATTCCACCTATACTTTACCCGCATTTGGCAACCCGCTTAAAGACCTGCACGATAAACTGAGGGCTTTAAATGTACGTAAGCAAAACGGGGAGATGACAGCCGGAGACAGTGCCACTGTGAAACTGGTGGGTTCATTTGTAGATTCAACTGAACAGTTTTTGCGTATCAGCATGAGCATGGCTGATATTGGCACAAAGGAATTGTTATCCGTAGTGGATTCCATCCAGCGCAATGCCAACAAAATACTCAATGGTAAAGACAGTGCCATTATAAAAGACACGGCAAACGCTACATATAATGTAACGATTACCGGTACCAGCTCCACTTTTTTGGAAGGCAGCAGGTTCATCATAAACGGGCTGAAGGAAAGTGTTTTCTGGGCATTTTTATTAATTGCATTGTGTATGCTGTACCTGTTCAGGTCGGCACGGATACTATTATGTTCGCTCATACCCAATCTTATTCCGCTGGTGATAACTGCCGGGGTAATGGGCTGGGCTGGCGTACCGCTGAAACCATCCACCGTACTGGTATTCAGTGTGGCGCTGGGTATTGCCATTGATATTACCATCAGGTTCCTTGTGAATTATAAACAGGAGCTGCCCTCTCATAAAAACAATGTCAACAAAACCGTAAGTGCCACCATCAGCAGTACCGGGCTAAGTATAGTGTATACCTCACTGGTACTGATAGCCGGATTTGTGATATTCTGCCTCAGCGGTTTTGGCGGCACCCGGGCATTGGGCTGGCTTACTTCTGTTACACTTTTTACTGCCACGCTAACGAACCTAATCCTGTTGCCGGTGTTATTACTTTTCATATCACCACAAAAAAATACACAGCAGGTTAAATAAGAAATATTATTATGTAAAACCTATGAAATTTTTCGTGTTTATTAATTACGGAAATAGATAAGGCTACGCAGCCAAAAAGGTATAAAACTTGTCCTTTTTTTAATGAAAACCATAATTCCAGACTATCTTTGTCTTAACATTAAAACTAAATTGCAAATGAGAAAGTTTCTTTTCAGTCTTGTGGCTGTTATGGCATTTGTATTTGCTGCCAGCGCACAAAACCGGACGGTTACCGGTAAAGTAACCGATGAAAAAGGTGCTCCAATCAATGGCGTATCTGTAACAAGTGGTAAAGTGGGTGTTCAAACAGACCCAAAAGGTAATTATTCTATCTCCTTACCATCTTCAGCAAAAACTATAACATTCACCTTTATTGGCTACGATGCTGTTACAAGGGCGATAGGAAACAGCAATTCATTAAGCGTACAACTGACTCCAACCAATGCCAAATTAGATGAAGTGGTGGTAGTTGGTTATGGTGCTGCCAAAAAGAAAACTGATGTGGTAGGTTCTATTAAAACGGTAGGTGCCAAAAAGATTCAGGAAATGCCTACTGCTAATGCGCTTGACGCCCTTCAGGGTAAAATTCCAGGTTTGCAGATTTATTCTTCAAGCGGCGAGCCTTCCAACACTCCCTCTGCCCGTATCAATGGTGTGGGTTCGTTAACGGCGAGCAATACACCCTTATATGTAATGGATGGTATTCCCATTTCATCAGGTGCAATCGTATCGCTGAACCCCGAAGATTATGAGTCGATCACCGTATTAACAGATGCTTCTGCCACTTCTATCTATGGTTCAAGGGCTGCCAATGGTGTGATTTACTTCACCACTAAAAAAGGTTCTGCCACCAAAGCCAGGATTAACCTGAATACACAATACGCTATGTCCAGCCTGCTGGGCAATACCACCAACTTCTTCAACTCTGTAATGAACACGAAAGAGCTGACAGATTTTTGGGTGGCTACCGGCTACCGTACGCAGGCGCAGGTAAATTCATTACTGGCAACCTATCCTTTCGATACCAAATGGTACAAAGTGTATTATAAGGACAACGTTCCCTCCAAAAATATTGAATTGAATGTATCTGGCGGTGGTGATAAGACTACTTATTATGTTTCAGGCAGCTATTTTAAACAGGAAGGCCTCACCTTCAGATCTGATTTCAAAAGATATACCCTCCGCGCCAATATCAATTCTGTGGTTAACAAATGGATGACTATGGGGATTAACCTGGTGGGCGATTATGATAACAGGATGACCAATCCTTATGGCAGCAACAGTACCAACAGGGGTCTTGGTTTGCTGGCTGGTCCCATGTATTCACCCATTGACCCCGCTACCGGAAAAGAATATGAATTCAGTCCCGGCTGGGGCAGGTACCACCCTAACTACCTGGCACAAAAAGTTACCAGTACTTCAGATAATGTGCAGTTCACACCTTCAGGTTATATCCAGATTACCCCGCTCAAAAACCTTGTGCTGAAAACGCAGGCTGGTATGGAAGCATACGACTATACCACCACAACCATCCAGATGCCTTCTTTCCTGGGTTCTTTGAACAATGGTTCTACTTCAGAATCATACACCAGGGAAGTTACCCGAACTGTGAACAATACTATAGAATATAAACTGGATGTTACTAGTAAACACCATGTAACAGCGCTGGTTGGAAATGAATATATTGATAATAAATTAAAATCATTTAATGGTTCTTCTACCGGCCAGACAGACGACAGGCTGATCCTGATCTCCAATGGTCCCAGCAACCGTAATGCGGGTTCTTCGACCGCTGCTTATACTTACCTTTCGTATTTTGGAAGGCTGAGTTATAACTACAATGGTAAATATTTCATGGACCTCTCTGCCCGTAATGACCAGTCATCCCGTTTTGGTAAAGACAACCGTTCTGCCAATTTCTGGTCCGTTGGTGCAATGTGGAAGGCCAAGAAAGAAAGTTTTCTGCAGGATGTTAACTGGCTCAGCGACCTCTTCCTGAAAGGCAGCATTGGTACAAGCGGTAACTCTGCTATTGGCAACTACGACAGCTGGGGCTTGGTTACCACCAACCAGTATGACGGAGCCACCGGCTTTGGTATCAACACATCATTCCCCGGTAATCCTGAATTATCATGGGAGCAACAAAAGCTCAGCAGTGCAAGTGTAAATATTGGCCTGTTCAAAAGAGTTAACTTAATGGTGGAATACTACAGCAAGGTTACTTCAAACATGCTTTTATCCGTTCCTTACCCCTATACTTCCGGCTATCCCAATGTAACTTCTAACGTAGGCAGCCTGAAGAACTATGGCTGGAATGTGAGCCTGGATGTGGATGTATTACGCAGGCCGGATGCTTACCTGACTCCATATGTGAACTTTAACTACAATAACCAAAAAGTTACTGAACTATTCCAGGGAAGAAATTACTGGATCATTCCCAATACAGGTGTATGCTGGGTAGTGGGTCAGCCGGTTTCTTATTTCTACCCCATCTTCAAGCAGGTTAACAGCACCACCGGCTTGCCCGAATGGTACCAGGCCAACAGCAACCCTGACCTGATCGTTTACACGCAAAAAGATGACAGCAAGGTAACTTCTTCATTTAACTCAACCGGCTTACAGCAGAATACTGGCATCAAGCGTTATGCGCCCTGGGCTGGTGGTTTTGGTTTCAGCGGTGGTTATAAAGGTTTCTATACCCAGTGCGATTTCTCCTTTGTACAAGGCAAATACATGATCAATAATGACAGGTATTTCTACGAGAATCCAAACCAGTTCCCGGGCTTCAACCAGTCTAAGACAGTGTTGAATTACTGGAAAAACCCAGGCGATGTGGCCACCTTCCCCAAATATGGTGTTCAGTTTACCCAGTTTGATACAAGACTGATTGAAAATGCATCTTTCATGAGGCTTAAAAACTTAACAGTTGGCTATGCTTTACCACAGTCAATCATTAAGAGGACTCATTTCTTAAACGGTTGTAAATTCTATGTAACCGGACGTAACCTGTTTACTGTAACCAAGTACACCGGCCCAGATCCTGAGGTAGACACCAACGTTACTTTAGGTGCCAATCCCAATACCCGCCAGGTGGCTGTAGGTTTAGATTTACAATTTTAATTCAACAACAAATAATTAATCATGAAGAAGCTACATAAATATCTTTTAATTTCAGGCATGGCCGCCTTTGGTTTGACGGCATGTAAAAAGAACCTGGATCAGTTCCCTACTGATTCCATCGAATTATCACAGTCATTTCAAACCTTAAAGGATGCAAAAACCTGGGATCTCGGTTTGTATGCACGAGTACGTGGTGTACTGTACGGAAGTTTCATGTTCACCCAGGATGTGCAGGGTGACCAGTTAAATGCATCGCTCGACTTTGGTAACAGGAATGGTAACCCGCACAGGTGGGGCCAGAGCTTTTTGGCCGATGATGGTGCACTTACCACCACATGGTCTGGTTATTATTCTGTAATTGCAAACGTAAACCTGGGATTGGATAACCTGAGCAAGATACCTACAGCTAACGCTACAGAGGCTGCTGAGCTTGACAGGTATAAAGGCGATGCATATCTTACCAGGGCATTTTGCTACCTGGAGCTGATGCTGCGTTTTGCCAAACCATATGAGCCTGCCACAGCTGCTTCAACAGCCGGCGTGCCGCTGGTATTAACTTATGATCTGAATGCAAAGCCTACCAGGGCCACCAGCAAACAGGTATATGATCAGATAATGAGCGATATCGCTTCTGCCAAAACACTGCTGGCAACTGGTACCAATGTATTGGGTTCAACGAGGTTTTCGTCCCATAGTGCCATTGCCCTTGAAGCCAGGGCCAGGTTATATATGCAGGATTGGGCTGGTGCTAAAGCAGCAGCAGAAACAATCATTGCTTCCGGTTTATATCCACTGGCCAATAATGCCGCTGATATCAATGCCATGTGGAAGACTGACCTGAACAAGGAAGTAATTACACAGGTGGCTGTAAGTAAACCCAACGAGTTGCCAAATACCAATAATATTTACCTTGGTTTAGTGGCTGCTACCGGCAAGTTTACACCCGATTTCATTCCTTCTCAATGGGTAGTGGATTTTTATGATAATGCTGATTACAGGAAGAATGCATATTTCGAAAAGAAAACCCTTACTATACAGGGCGTAGATTATACCAACGTTTGGCTGGTAAACAAATATCCAGGCAACCCGGCATTATTTACGGGTGCCACCACCAATTATGCCAATCAGCCCAAAATTTTCAGAAGTGCAGAAATGTACCTGATCTCCGCAGAAGCCGGTGCAAGAGCAGGTGCTGCCACGGAAGCTGCTGCATTGGGCAGGCTGAATGATCTGAGGATTGCACGCGGTTTGCCAGCTTTATCTGGTTTAACCGGCGCCACTTTGTTCCAGGCCATTAAAGATGAACGTTTCAGGGAACTGGCATTTGAAGGTTTCAGATTGTGGGATTTAAAACGCTGGCATGATGGATTTACACGTACAGCACCACAAAACACCGCCTTTATCCAGGTTGGTCCAACTTATAACACACTCTCCATCCCTGCTGATGATAACAAATTTGTATGGGGCATTCCTACTAGAGAGCTGACAACAAATCCAAATCTCGCCGCGGCACAAAACCCGGGCTGGTAATAAAAAATAAATGTTGTAATAAAAAAGGCTGTGAAATTCACAGCCTTTTTTATTATCGCTCTTTATACTACTTCCCTTAATTTGCAGCCATGATCCCCAACGTATTTCACTTTGTTTTTGGCATGGCGGCTGATTTTGGTGGTAAGCCATTTGGCCTGCCACACTACCTTGCAGTGAAATCTGCAGCCGATGTCAATAAGCCGGAGGTGATTTATTTCCACTATGAATTTGAACCATCGGGAGAATGGTGGGAAAAAGCTAAACCCCTGCTTACCCTTGTAAAAGTAAAAGCGCCCGGCAGTATAATGGGCAATACCCTGCACCATGTGGCACATAAGGCAGATGTAATAAGGCTGCAGGCATTGAAAGAATACGGAGGCATTTACCTCGACCTTGATACTATTTGTGTGCAGCCGCTGCAGGAATTATATAGTCATTCATTCATCATCGGGCAGGAATTAAAAGCGCCTTATGTACCTAAAAACTGGCGGCAGCGTATAAAGTACAGAATACGAACCACGCTTGGTAAGGTAAAATCAAACGAGGTAAACGGCCTGTGCAATGCGGTTTTAATGGCAGAAAAAAACAGCGCCTTTGTGAACCGCTGGCTGGATACTTACAGCAGTTTCCGTTCAAAAGGCCGCGACAAATACTGGAACGAACACTCTGTTATCATTCCTTCGAAGCTGGCAAAAGAGCACCCGGAAGAAATTACGATACTTGGACCTTATGCATTTCATTACCCGTTGTACACACCAGCAGGACTTGCACAAATGTTTGAGGAAGTGCATATATTCCCCGAAGCCTACCTGCACCATTTATGGGATTCATTTTCGGGAGAAAAGTATTTAAACAAACTTACACCAGAAAGTATTTTTGCAAATGAGAGCAGTTATAATTTAATTGCAAGAAGATTTTTGACGAAATAAATCACTGCATGAAAATTGGATTTGCCGGACGCTGGAGCCCGCACGATAAAAAAGCCTGGAGCGGCACCTATTACAGCAGCTTTCGCCAGATCAGCCGTTATTATGAAGTACAGCCCTTTTATTACAAGTGGCCTTTTTATGTGCGGGAGTATTTACTGCTGCATAAACAGGTACAAAAGCTAAAGGGTAAAAAAACTGCCGTGGAGTTTTTACGTGGCTATGCAAAATTTTTCAGCAAACAGCTCGAAAAAGATATGCTGAAAAATAAGGTGGATGTTATTTTCAGCCCGGGTGCCACACAATTGCTCGCCTATTGTAACACTGCAGTTCCAATTGTTTATATGACGGATGCCACATTTCAGCAGTTGCAATCTTATTACGACAGTTTTGCCAGCCTCGCCGCCTATAATGTACGTCAGGGTATTGCCCTGGACAAAAGCACTTTTACAAAAGCGGCGCATTGTATGCTGGCGTCTGACTGGACCAGGGCCTCTGCCATAAATGACTATGGCATCAGTGCCAATAAAATCACCGTGGCACCATTGGGGCCAAATATTGACATACTGCCTGCCGGAAATGACATTGAAAAAACATGGGACAGCCGGTGTAACCTGCTTTTTTTAGGTGTTGAATGGGAACGCAAGGGCGGCCAGATTGCGCTGGATACCTTGTATGCATTGCGCAAAAACAATATCGATGCCACGCTTACCATTATTGGCTGTGTACCACCTTTTGATATTGATGATAAAAATGTAACCGTTATTCCTTTTTTGAACAGGGATATTGCCGCCGAAGCACAGCAGCTCTCGGCCATCATAAAACGCAGTAACTTTTTACTGTTGCCTACAAGGGCCGAATGCGCCGGCGTGGTGTTTTGTGAGGCGGGTGCTTATGGTATGCCCAGCATTACCACCAATACAGGCGGTGTGCCCACCTATGTATTGGATGGCGTAACAGGTGTCACCCTCCCCATGGAAGCCGGTGGGGAACAGTATGCACAAAAAATTATAGAGATATACGGTAATGAAACAATTTACCGGCAATTTTGCAGTAATAGCCGTAACAGGTTTAACCAAACGCTGAACTGGGACACCTGGGGAGAAACATTTAAACACATTGTAACCAATTTATAAAACGCATGCCTTTACCAGCAGCAACCATAACATTTCTTCAAAATTATTTCGACCGGGTATTTGTGCTTTCTGTACCGCGTTTTACACAAAGACATAAAGACGTTACCGAAAAACTTCAGGGATTGCATTTTGATTTTTTCTGGGGTACTGACAAGCTTATGCTGGATATGGAAAAAGCTAAAACTGATGGCACTTACAACGAAGCTGCTGCCATCAAACTGCAGCGCCAGGGCAAAGCGCTGAACAGCGGTGAACTGGCCTGTGCATTATCGCACCGCGCCATTTATTTTGAAATGATCAAGCATAACTGGCACCGTGTACTTGTACTGGAAGATGATATTGTGCCCATTGAAAAAACACTCAGCCTGCTGCCCGAAGCCATGAATGAATTACCCGCTAACTGGGAGCTGGTGTACCTGGGCTATTTAAAAAATGAAACTGTTACTGCGGGTGCAAAGATCAAACAGTTTTTCTATAAAATCATTTCTTCGCTTGGATTGATGAAGTGGGATTATACCATGGTGAGTAATATGCTGCCCGAAAAATTCAGCCCTTATTTAAGAAAAGCCGGGTTTCATGATTGCACACATGCATATGCCATAACAGGCACTGGCGCACAAAAACTGTTTGCAGCACAAAGCCCTGTGGTGTACAGGGCAGACGACCTGTTATCGCATACAATTTTAAAAGGAACACTTTGCGCCTTTGTAACAGAGCCTAAATTTTTCGACCAGGAGATATTTCATAACAGCAATATCACTTCAGAAGTGAGATAAGGTTTACTGTAATGCATCAATGCGTTTTTTCAGGGCCTCCGCTGATTTTGCATTCAGCTTAATCAGTTCATCATATACCTGCTTTGCTCCTTCCTTATCTTTTAGTTCAATATAGCAAAGCCCGCTGTAATACAACGGCAGGTCAGTAACAGAAATATCGAGACGTTTTTTAAAAGCTGCAATAGCTTCCTTAAATGTTCCGAGCTTCCGGAAGGCATGTCCCATTTCATTATATGCCGGCCGGTAGCCATTGTCTATATCCAGTGCTTTAATAGCGTAACCAATGGCATCTTCATATTTTTTAAGATCATTACAGCACCATGCCAGCGCATACCAGTCGGCTTTGTTGGTGCTGTCCAGTTTAACCGCGTTGGTATAATGCACCATCGCTTCTGTTGAATTCTTCAGGTAATCCCTGTACACCATGCCCAGCAGTTCGTGTGCTGCAGTAAAAGCAGGCTTGTTTTGTATGGCCGATTTCAGTACCAGCACAGCGCTGTCGGTTTGCGAAATGCGCAGGTAAAGTGATGCCAGCGACAGGTAAGATGAATCATATTTTTTATCGGCAAGAATGGCTTTTTTATATACACTTACCGCTTCCAGGTACATACCCTGGTCCTGCATTTGGCGGGCCTTTTTATACAATGGTTCCGCTTTTGAAACGGGTTGGGCATTTACAACACCGGTCAGCGTTATACAAATCATGAATGCAGCAAAAAACTTACTCATTTCCGCTAATATTTAAAGGCAAAATAAACGCAAGTTTGTATTCAAATGCTATGTCGGTTAAAAATTTCTGTTAAACAAGTGTTACCGGCAGTTCTTTAACTGTAACTTTGCGGCAGTGAAAAAACTATTGACCATACTGCTTTTTGTGCTGTTATGCGGCATTATAAAAAACAGCCACGCACAATGCGCTGTTTGTACCAAAACGGCCTCACAGCTGGGTGAGAAACCCGCAAAGGGTATGAATTCCGGTATACTGTACCTCATGGCCGCTCCCTTTGCCATTGTTGGTTATATTGGCTACCGCTGGTACAAATCCAACCGTTACTGATTCCTTTTCCCGCTGCTTATAACAACCCCTTCCGGGCCATTTTCAATGCATGTTTCAGGTATGAAATAAAAATAAAAGGCTTAGGCTTTTTATAATGAAAAACAAGTCTCCTGTTTTGCATTACATAGCGGAACATTTTCCAGTTGAATTTTTTTCCATCGGTTTGCTCCAGCAGGGTGGCATATTGCAGCAATGAAGCTTCCTGTTGCGGCTTTAATTTTTTCCTGCTGCAGAAAGTTCGTAAAAAATGAATGCTCTGCTCCCGCAGCTGCCGGTTTCTTTCTGCCTCATCTTTTATTGAAGTGATGTTACGGGAACTGTTGGAGGAATGGCTGCGGTGCCAGGTAAGTGTTTGCGGTATGCATCCAATAACTCCCGTGGCAGCAGCATGCATGCTCATCCACCAGTCGTAAAAAATATTTTCAGGAAAAGGCGTGCATAGCGCCATCAGTTCCTTTTTAAACATACAGGCATGGCCATGCACCGGGCTGTTAAAAACCAGTTTGTGCACATCATCCACTGGTGTATACACTACGTTTGGCGCTTCTTTTCTCCCTGCAAAATCATCATCGGAAAAATTGCCCGAGAGCGAGTAAACAAATTCTGAATCCTGCGGCCATTGCTGCATCATGATCTCAATTTTAGCCGGCTCCCAGATATCATCCTGGTCGCTGATGGCGATATAGCTGCCCTTACAAAGGCCAATGGCTTTTTCAAAATTCCGGTTATAGCCGATATTCTTTTCATTTACATAAAAACGGATATGGGGGTGCTGCTGTGCGTATTGCTGTAAAATATTTACAGTACCGTCACAAGATGCATCATCTGTAATAACGATTTCAATGGCGGGATAGGTTTGTGCCAGTAATGAATCGAGCTGCTGTGCAAGGTACCTTTGCCCGTTATAAGTACACATGGCTATGGATACCAGCGGCAGTTCTGTATAGTGAGCATCAACCATTAAAACATATTTTTAACTGCATAATACAGTTTGTCAAAAAAACCATCTTTTCTTTTTTGATACAGCAACGCCGGATATTGCAGCATCACACTTCTTAAAAAGGCAGGATAATAATAAGTGGATACAAATTTATACACCACACCGGGGCGTTTAAAAATATCCTTTCCTTCTTCCAGCGCCTTCAAAATATTTTCATCACTCAGATATTCTTCTTTATTAAACTCGGTATGTGCAAAGGACTGAATTTTGTATTTGATCTTTTCCAGTCCGCCCAGGTAAGAAAAATGCCAGCCTGCTTTTTCCACACGCTTCCAGTCGTTTCTTTTATCACGCAGCGCCTGTGGTGTGGTAGCTTTAAACTGTTTACCGGTGCACAGTATACTGCCGTTCCACCAGCGCTCGGTGCCGGTATTCTGGCAATTCAAAAAATAATAATGAAAAAGCATCGACAATGCCCTTGGGCCATTGCTCAAATCGGTCTTTGCCAGTTTTCCCGGATCGGGAATTTCATCCAGGTCGCTTACCAGCACCAGGTCATCATCGGCTGCGTATGCTGCAGCAGCATACAATGCATTGCGTTGCTCATTTTCCAGTTTCCAGGCTGCGCTGCCCGGCGTATAACTGGTAAGTGTTTGAGAAAAGTCGAGCCCTTCGGTGCTTTGCTGTATGGGCAGGTATGTTATTTTATGCAGCCAGGGTTCAAACCTTTTTTTATTTTCTTCAAAATAATAAGGTTTGGGTTTGCCGGAATGTGTGATATTGGATTCAGCAATTACAAAACGGTCCACTGTTGCATCCAGCAATTTCAGGCGGAATTCGAGCAGTTCCAGTTCATTAAAAAAAGTAAAGCAGTCAATTAGTTTCATGATTGTATTTAAAGGTAAGGCTGAATAAAGCGGTACAGGTTAAAATCGCCTGCATTCATTTGTGCTTCCAGTGCCGCCTTCAGTTTTTCTTTGGCAAGATATTTCATTTTGTGCTGTTGAATCAGCAGGTATGCCTTTTCTGCAAGCAGCCAGGCTTTTTTATTATTGTATGGTTTGCGGCCAAGCCATGCTGTTATTGCATTGCATAGCCCGGTAATGCCGCTTTTTTGCGATGCAATGGTTTTAATCACCGGCACTTCGTCCTGTTGGTTGCTGAATGCAGGGGCCAGCATCTGCCGCAGGTTTTTTACAAACACATCCGCCTCAGGCCGGTCGGCCTTGTTCACCACAAACACATTGGCAATTTCCATCAGCCCCGCCTTCATGGTTTGCACTTCATCGCCGGCTTCGGGCACCACTACCACCACGGTAACATCTGCCAGCCCGGCTATTTCAATTTCACTTTGCCCCACCCCTACTGTTTCAACAATAATATAATCAAAATCCGCAGCCTTGAGCAGATCAGTGATCTCAATGATCTTTGGGTGCAAACCTCCCAGCGAACCCCTGGTTGCCAGTGAGCGGATGAAGACATTGGGATGATTGTACCACTCACTCATACGGATGCGGTCGCCCAGTAATGCGCCCAGGTTAAAAGGCGATGAAGGATCCACACAAAGTACCGCCACTTTTTTATTTTGGGAGGTAAACGCTCCAATCAGCCCATCTACCAGCGTGCTTTTGCCGGCTCCGGGCGGACCGGTAATTCCAATAACCGGTGTGGCCGATGCAGGCAGCAGGACCAGCAATTCGTTATAGCCTGTTATTTCATTTTCAATAACAGAAATGGTGCGTGCCAGGGTTTTAATATTGCCCGACCGTATTTCACTGAGAGATTGCTGCCACATTCGGCAAAGTAATATCAAATAAGGCAAATCTGACATAAAAATCAGCCCCGGGGCTGAACAAATAAATCCGGCTCCTTCATTTATTTGTTGTGCTTTATTGTTTCTTTGCAGGTACTAAATTGCAATGCCCGTTTCAGCTGTCATAATAACCAAAAACGAAGCCCATATCATTGGCACAACACTTGCCAGTCTTGATACCGTGGTGGATGAAGTGATTGTTGTGGACAGCGGCAGCACCGATGCCACCATTTCCATTTGCAGGCAGTATGGCGCCAAGGTGATTGAAACCGGCTGGGATGGTTATGGCGCCAATAAAAACAAGGGCATTGATGCGGCAAAGAACGACTGGATACTGAATATTGATGCAGATGAGGCGCTGGATGAAATTTTACGGCAATCCATACAACAGGTACGACTTCAGGATGAGGACACCGTGTATGAATTCAATTTCAAAAATTTTTTCTGTGGCAAATGGATCCGTTATGGCGAGTGGGCAGGAGATAAACATGTGCGGCTCTTTAACCGTAAAAAGGTAAGGTGGAACAGTGCTGCGGTACATGAAGGGCTCACCATTGACAGCAATACTGTTGCGGTGCAGTTAAAAGGCAATATACTTCACTATACCACCAAAGACATGGATGAGTATATTGCAAAAACCATTTCGTATGCAAAACTGAATGCACAAAAATATTTTGCCCAGGGAAAGAAGGCAGGTTTTTTTAAACTGCGTGTGTCGCCCGGTCTAAATTTTTTACAGCATTATGTATTGCGGCTTGGTTTTTTAGATGGCTGGGAAGGGTACCTGATAGCAAGAACCACCGGCTGGTACACATTTTTAAAATACAGTTTTTTAAAAGAGCTCTACCGTAAACAAAAATAAAGCACTTGACAAATTTCATTCCCATATTTCCCCTCGGCATTGTGGTGTACCCCGGCGAGCAGCTGAACCTGCATATTTTTGAACCGAGGTATAAACAGCTTATCAATGAATGTGCAGCCAGCAAAAAGCCTTTTGGCATCCCCACGGTTATTGACGGCAAGGTACATGATACCGGCACACTGGTAAAAGTGGTTGAAATAAGCAAACTGTACGAAGATGGTAAAATGGATATTAAAACTGAGGGCCTGGAGGTATTCACCATTCTTGAAGTGATAAAAGAACTGCCCGATAAATTATACAGCGGCGCCATTGTAAATTACCCGGCCAATTCAACTTTTGGCAACAGGCCGCTGATGCATAACATTGTTGCTGCCATTCGTGAATTGCACAAGCTGCTGAAAATATCAAAAGAATTCAAGAAACCGGATGAAGAGTTATGGAGCTATGATGTGGCACACCATGCCGGTTTATCGTTACCCGAAGAATACGAACTGCTGCAGTTGCTGCACGAACTGCAACGGCAGGAATATTTAAAACGTCATCTTAAAAAAGTAATACCTGTTATGGCCGAAATGGAAGCCCTCAAAAAAAGGGTGAAACTGAACGGACATTTTAAAGACCTGAAAGGGTTTGATGTGTAAATACAGTCATTGAGATATTGGTCATTTGTAACTATTTCTAAATGGGATCAGCAGCAAAATGACGAATGCTCAGTGACCAATGACCAAATGACTAAAATATGAAGACACTCTGTTTTGATTTTGGAAATACGCGGCAAAAAGTGGCCATCTTCAGGGACGATGTATTCCAGGAGGAGATTATTTTGCCCAACGATGAGATGTTTACTATTGAACGGGTGATGTACCTGCACCAGCCGCAAAAAACCATACTGGCATCTGTGATCAACCACAACCCCGCCATCGAAACCCTGCTGGCCGCTCAGTCAAAATTTCACAAGCTTTCACATCAAACCAAAATAAATTTTACCACAGCAGTTGGCAAACCCGAAACCATTGGGGCCGACCGGCTGGCCCTTTCTGCCGCCGCCGTGCATTTTCATCCCGGCAAAAACAACCTGGTGATCGGACTGGGAAGCTGTATCACATATAATTTCATCAACCAATACAACCAGTTTTTAGGGGGCAGCATTTCTCCGGGACTGGAGATGCGGTTTAAGGCCATGCAGGTATTCACAGCAAAACTTCCGGAGGTACATGCCGAGTGGAATTTCCCTATTATTGGCTACGATACCAAGACCAATATGCAAAGCGGGGTGATTGCCGGAATAGCCTATGAAATGGACGGTTTCATTGATGAATATGCCCAAAAATACGCCAACTTTAACGTGGTTTTAACCGGGGGTGATTCTGCCTATTTTGCCCGCAGGCTAAAAAACAGGATATTTGCAGACTCTAATTTTTTATTTAAAGGACTGTATGCACTCAGCGAAACTAACAATGCGTAGATTTTTACCCTTCTTTTTCGTGGTTTTTGGCTTGCCGGTTACTGGATTTTCACAAGAAAACTCACCCTATTCTAGATACGGTTTGGGCGACCTGGCCCCCAATCATAATATTTTTACCCGCGGCATGGGCGGTATTTCGGCCGGTGTGTTCGATTACCTGGGAAGCCTGCAGGGCATGAACAGCAACAACTTTACCAACCCCGCTGCACTGGGTAATGTTACCAATACCATTTTTGACGTGGGGGCTGAAGCTGACTTCAGAACGCTGAAAAGCCTGAACCCCGTAAAAAAATTTACAGCTGCCAACTCCCTGTTCAACTATGTGAGTCTTGCTTTTCCGGTAGGAACAGAAAAGATGCGGAAAAAAGATATGAACTGGGGTATGAGCTTTGGACTGAAGCCGGTAACCAGGATCAACTATAAAATTGAAAACAGCAAGCGCCTCTCTAATATCGACAGCCTGTATACCCTCTACGAAGGATCGGGTGGCGCCAACCAGGCCTATATCGGCACAGCATTAAGGAAAAAAGGATTCAGCCTTGGCATCACTGCCGGGTATATGTTTGGCAATAAAGATTACAGCACCAGGCTGATGTTTTTGAATGATACCGTTGCTTACGCAAAATCAAATACACAAAGCCAGACCAGTTTTGGTGGCTTCTTCATCAATGGCGGATTACAATACGAGATACTGCTGAATAAAGACAAGAAAAATGAAATGCCCAAAATACTACGCTTTGGGTTATATGGCAACCTGCAGCAAAAACTAAAAGCCACAAGAGATAATCTTACCGAAACCTTTAGCTATGATGCCAACGGCTCCACGTACCGTATAGACAGTGTGTATGATCAGAAAAACGTAAAGGGCAATATTGAATATCCTTCTTCATTTGCAGGAGGCTTTAGTTACCAGGATAACCACTGGATATTTGGTGCCGATTTTGAAACCACCAACTGGAGTAAATACCGCTACTACGGCCAGGCCGATCCATTGCAAAATAAATGGACCATCCGTGTGGGCGGACAGTATTATCCTGCCAAACAGAGTACATCGGTAAAAAAATATTTTAACTATGTGCGTTACCGCGCCGGTTTCTATTACGGCCCTGATTACATAAAACTGAACAGCAGCCGCCCTGATTATGCTTTTACACTGGGAACCGGAATGCCCTTAACTTCGTTGCAGCGTATAAACTGGTATGGCGAATATGTAATGCTGAATACTGCGCTTGAAATAGGTGGCAGGGGCGACAAATCAGGCAACGTAAAAGAAAATATGGTGCGGTTCAGTATTGGCCTGGCCATGAATGGCCGCTGGTTCCGCAAGATCAAGTACGATTAAAATGACATCACATAACATCATAAAAAAAACTGCAGTCTTTATAACGGGCTGCTTTTTTTTATTGGGCTGCGAAAACAGCAATAAGGATATTAAAGACCTTACAGAAAAAAAACTGGGTGTGGAAGAAGCCACGAAGGTTGACATCAACTACACACTTGCCGGTAATGCAAAGGCCAAACTCACTTCGCCCATAATGCTGCGGGTGGAGGATACCCTGCCTTATGTTGAGTTTCCTAAAACACTGCATGTTGATTTTTATAACGACTCTGCAAAGGTGGAAAGCATACTGGATGCACGCTATGCCAAATACATCGAAAGCCAGAGTAAGATCTTACTGAAAGACAGTGTGCGTTTTATTGGCCTCAAAAATGGCGACACCCTTATTTGTGATGAACTGTACTGGGACCGCAACCGCTCCACTTACCAGTTTTATACCGATAAACCGGTGCAGATACGCACCAGGATGCAAACCATTTTTGGTACCGGTTTTGAAACCAGCCAGGATTTTAAAGACAAACATGTCATCAACCCCACCAACAGTATTATTAAAGTTCCGGCCTCGCAGTTTCCGGAATATTGATTTATTTTTTAGTGCCGCAAACGCGAGATGCAAACAATTTTTTTCTGCAGATGTTAATGTAATTTCGTTTACCAAATTTTAATATTATGCAATACCGCCGTCTCGGAAAATCAGGGTTACAACTCAGTGTGCTCAGCTTTGGAAGCTGGGTAAGTTTCAGCAAACAGATCAATGATAAAGTAGCCGATGAACTCATGGGCATTGCCTATGATAATGGTGTGAATTTTTTTGATAATGCCGAAGTATATGCTTTAGGCGAAAGCGAAAAAATGATGGGCCGGGTTATTAAAAAGAAAAAATGGGACCGTACTTCCTATACCGTTTCTTCCAAAGCATATTTTGGCTGGAGGGGCAAGGCCAATAAACCCAATCAAACAGGTAACAGCCGCAAACATTTAACGGAAGCCTGCAATGAAGCATTGCAACGCCTTCAAGTGGATTATTTAGACCTGTTCTTCTGCCACAGGCCCGATAAGAACACACCCATTGAAGAAACCGTTTGGGCCATGAACCATTTGCTGCAACAGGGTAAAATTTTATACTGGGGCACCAGTGAATGGAGCGGGGTGGAAATTATGGAAGCGCACCGTGTGGCTGAAAAATACAAACTCATTGGCCCCACTATGGAGCAACCGCAATACAATTTGTTTGAAAGAAATAAAATTGAAGTGGAGTACAGCGAGATCTATAAAAATGTGGGACTCGGCACCACCATCTGGAGCCCGCTGGCAAGCGGTTTGTTAAGTGGCAAATACAATGATGGCATTCCTAAAGACAGCCGTTTTTCCTTACAGGGTTTCGACTGGCTGAAAGACCGCTGGATGGTGGATGACCGTTTGAAAAAAGTAAAAAAGCTCAGCGAGTTTGCGGCAAAGCTGGGCACCAGCACTGCAGCGTTAAGCATTGCATGGTGCATTAAAAATCCGAACGTAAGTACAGCTATTTTAGGTGCCACCAAAAAACAACAGCTGCTGGATAACTTAAAAGCACTGGATGTGCTGGAAAAATTAACGCCTGAAGTAATGGAAAAAATTGAAGGCATCATGAAAACAAAACCAACCGCACCCGAATACTGATCATGAGCAAAGAAGTTAAATTATACGGTTTACCATATTGTGATGCCACTGCCGGTGTAACAAAATGGCTGGAAGCCAAAGGGTATAATATCAGCCTGCATAATTATAAAACCGAAGGCATCAGCAAAGAAAAACTGGAAGAGTGGAGCAGCAAACTGGGCTGGCAAAAATTGCTCAACAAACGCAGCACCACCTGGCGCAGTTTAAAACCCCGAGAACAGGAGGCTGTAACCGGTGCTGCATCTGCCATTGATTTAATGTTACGAAACACAAGTCTCATCAAACGGCCGGTTCTCGAATTCGGGAACAATTTGCTGCTGGGTTTTGATGAAAAAACTTTAAGTAATACTTTTAAATAAATTTTAAAAATCAATCTTTAGAAAATGATAAAACGTAACGCAACTGCCGTTTGGAACGGCTCTGGTAAAGAAGGTAAAGGAACAGTAAGCACACAAAGCGGTGTACTGAACAGTTCACAATATTCATACAATACCCGTTTTGAAGATGGTATTGGCACCAACCCCGAAGAACTGGTGGCTGCAGCACATGCAGGATGCTTTAGTATGAAACTGAGTTTTGTACTGGGTGCTGCCGGCTTTACCCCCGATGAGATCAATACAAAATGTGTGATATCACTGGATAATGGTGCCGTTACTGAGTCTCACCTGGTGGTATCTGCAAAAATACCGGGTATCAGCAAAGAACAGTTTGACGCTGCAGTAGCCGATGCAAAAGCCAACTGCCCCATTTCAAAACTGCTGAACACAAATATTACACACGAAGCAACACTGCTGTAAGCAGCAAGGTTCTATAAAATGAAATGCCCCTCGCCAAAAGGCTGGGGGCATTTTGTTTTTTCGTAATTGTACCGATTCAGGAGTTTTACAAGGAATCTTTTAATGGGCATCTGCCATACTTACTTTTTGTTTCCGGTTGCCTTTTACCATAATAATAAACGGCACACATAAAAGGAATGCAACACCCAGGTAAAGAAAAACGTCCATATACGATAATACAGCAGCCTGTTTGCTAACCATTCCATCCAGTGCAGCATAAGCTGTTTTTAGTGCATCGCCAGCCGATTTACCGGTCTTCATAAATGCATGCTGCATGCTCTCCAGCCGCTGCTGCACAGCAGGACTGTTATAATCCAGTTTACTTACCAGGCTGGTGCGGTGCACAATATTCTGGCGGGAGATAAACGTAGTGATCAGCGCTATACCGAAGGAACCGCCCAGCTGCCGCATCATACCGGTAAAGGCAGCACCCTGGCCAATCTGTTGTCCTTTTAAAGTGGAGAGCGACAGCGTGGTAATAGGAATAAATAACATTCCCATACCCACACCACGCACAATCAGCATCCAGAAAAAGTCATCCGCATTGGTATCGGGTGTAAGTATCACATACCCCCAAAAGGTAAACACGGCAAATAAAATAAATCCCCCTGCTGCGAGGTATTGCTGTGGCACGCCTTTTTGCAGCAGCGTGCCGATGATGGGCATCATGAATGCTGTGGTTAATGCCGCCGGCACCATCAGCATACCCGCCTGCTGTGCGGTCCACCCCAGTATCGTTTGCGTATATAATGGTATGATAAATGTTGATCCGTATAAACCAAACCCCATGATGAAAGAAAGGATAGTACCTACACGGAGGTTCCCGTTTTTCAATACCCTGAGTTCAACAATTGGTTTTTTTACAGTTAGTTCACGCCATATAAAAAAGTATAAACCCAAAGCAGCCGCAATGGTTAAATAAATAATGGTGCTGCTGCTGAACCAGTCATCATCCTGCCCTTTTTCCAGCACATATTGTAAAGATCCAACCGTGAGGGCCAGCAAACCAATACCCAGCCAGTCAATATCCCTCACCCTGCTTTTTTCACCATATTTCGGGCTGCGTACATATTGCAATGTTAACAATGTTGCAATAACACCAATGGGAATGTTGATATAAAATATCAGCGGCCATGAATAGTGGTCAACAATATAACCACCCAATGGCGGCCCCAATGTGGGACCGATGATAACGCCCAGCCCATAAATGGCCTGTGCCATTCCTCTTTTTTCAGGCGGGTAACTTTCTGTAATAATGGTTTGAGAAGTCACCAGCAGCGCACCGCCACCAATACCCTGTAAAAACCGGAAGATCACCAGTTCCCAAATACCGGTTGCGTTACCGCATAAAAATGAACAGATGGTGAACAGTACAATAGAAGCGGCAAAATAATTGCTTCTTCCAAACTGTTGCGACAACCAGCTGGTCATGGGTACTATAATTACGTTACCGATGGCATAGGCCGTAACCACCCAGCCCACTTCTGTAAGTGTTGCCCCCAGCGTACCCCGCATATTGGTCAGCGCCACATTCACAATGGTAGTATCCACTATCTCGAGCAGGGCACATATAATTGCAGTAACCGTAATGATCACCCGCCTGCCTCCATACTCCACTAATGATTCCATCTGATGCATATAGTTCTGTCTGAAATTTTAAAAAATAATTTGGTACAGGTTACAAGTGCACATCCACTGTAACGTTCATACCCGGCCTTAACTGGTTCACTAAAGAATCAGCTGTTTTATTAAACTCAATTTTTACAGGCAGCCGCTGCACCACTTTTACAAAATTGCCACTGGCATTATCGGGCGGCAGCAGTGCAAAGCGTGAGCCCGTTGCAGGACTGAAAGAAGTAAGCGTGGCATCAAAATCATGATCAGGAAATGCATCTGCATGCACGGTTACTTTTTGTCCGATCTTCATTTTTTCAAACTGTGTTTCTTTAAAGTTGGCCACCACCCATACATCGTTGCTCAGCACGATACTGAAAACCGACTGGCCGGGTTGTAAAAACTGGCCTTCCTGCACATTTACTTTTGATATCATACCGCTTTCCTGCGCAGTGATCACTGCATAAGATAAATTCAGTTTTGCTTCTGCCACTTCCACTTCTCTTTGTTTGATGGAGGCGTTAGCCACATCTATTTGTGATGCAGTGGCAGTGCTTTGCGTGGCAACTGCACTGGTTTGCTGTGCCACCTGGTTTTTTTGCGCTTCTAATATATGAAGCTGTTTTTCGGCTGATTGTTTGGCAGCCAGCGCCTGCTCATATTGCTGTTGTGTAATGGAGTGATCTTTTATGAGGTTGCTATAACGTTCATAATCCTGCGTGGTGCGCCATACATTTACTTTGGCAGCTTCAATTTGCGCATCGGCAGTGGAAATACCTGCAGCTGTGGTGGAAATATTTGCTTTGGATGCATTGGTGTTGGCATTGGCCACGCCCAAATTTGTTTTAGCGGTTGCCAGTGCGGCTTCGGCCTGCATCACACGCAGGGCCAGGTCCCGGTCATCCAGCACTAAAAGTGTATCCCCCTTCTTCACAAACTGGTTATCTTTTACACGCACTTCTTTAACATAACCCGCCACCCTTGGTATAACGGGACTGATATTGGCTTCAATTTGCGCATCATCTGTTTCTTCGTGGTGTTTGCCATGCTGGTATTTACTGATGCCGAACCATGCGCCGGCAACCACCAGTAATCCCAGCACTATAATAAATCCTTTGCTTCTTTTTTTAGGAGCCGGTGTTGTGTGTTGCTGTTCCATAATATCTTTTGTTTTAAGTGTTGGTTTAATAGTTAATAGTTCCTGTTACCTGTAATAATTTATTGTATGCTAAAAATGAATCGGCCTTTGCGTTGGTTACACCCAGCTTGCTTTGCAGCAGCGCCACATCGGCATCCAGTAACTCGGTGGTGGTGGCCAGTGAATTGTCGTATTTGTTTTTGGTGATGCGGTAATTCTCCGTTGCCTGTTCCACTGATTTTTCATACACTTCAATTTTTTTCTGGCTCAGTAAATAGGCCTGGTAGGCCTGGTTTACCTGGAGTTTGATATTGTCATTGAGTGTCTCTTCGGCCAGTTTTGTTTCCTGTACTTTTAATTTGGCCTGCTGGATCTTTGTTTTCGTCTTCCATAAAGAAGCGATATCATACTTCACACCCACACCAATATTCACCGCGTTGGTAACCGACAAAAATTTAGGAATATCGGCAGCCACATAACCACCTGTTAAAGCCAGTGAAGGATAATAACCTGTTTTGGCTGTTTTTACACCCACATCTGCAATCTTTTCCCGGTAGGTAAGTGCAGTGGCATCTTTCCTGTTTTTAAATGCGTCAGCTTCGTATTCATCCAGTGATTTTACAGATACCGGCAGCGCAAGACCACTTTTATCGGGTACCAGTTCGGTTTGCTCGGGCAGGCCCATCATCAGGTTCATATTTACAGAAGCCAGCTTATAACTGGTTTCTGCATCCAGTAATGAGAGTTCAATATTCGAAGCCTGCAACTCAGCCTTCATCAGGTCGTTTCTTGCCAGCAGCCCGTTTTTTTCAAGGCTGGTAAAATCCTTTACTCTTTGCTTTGCAGTTTCCAGGTTTTCCTTCACAAGGCCGATGGCCGTATAAGCCTTGTATAAATTGATACAGGCATTCACCGTGTTCAGCACTATTTGCTCTTTGTCATTTTCCGCACTCAGTTTTACGGCCTCCTCTAAATACTTTGCAGATTCAATACCATAATTCAGTTTGTTAGCATTGTACAGTGGTACCGATACATTGGCCATGCCGTACACCACCTGGTTTACCTTTGGTCCGCCACCAGATGAAGAGCCTGTCTTCATATTGATATTGGGCTGAAACGGCAGGTACATGTAAGCACCGCTCACGCCCGCATCGGGCAATTTTTTTTCGTAAGCTTCCTGCGTTGCAGCGGCCGCTTCTTCAATTTTTACCTTGTTAGCTTTTAGTGTTTTGTTATAACCCAGTGTAAGGTCAACTGCGTCTTTCAATGTAAGCGTTCTGCTTTGCTGTGCATGAATGCTGTTCAAAAACAAAACCGTTCCGATTGTGATCAATAGTTTATGCTTCATTTGATAAAATTGCTTTGTATAGCGTTTTTATATGTGTACTTAATTTCTTTTTCAGTAATTCGTCGTATTCTTCGTTGGTAAGCGACTGTGCATTATAAAATTCCCTGTAATATTCCTTGCTGATGATGGAGTTCCAAACCGTGCCTACCAGTGTGTTTTGCATCAGCACCACGTCCACTTTCTTTTTAAAATCACCTTTCTTCTGCCCGTCCTTCACCAGCTCGCCAATCAGCTCTGCATTACGGAGTTTCAGGCGTTTCACTTTTTCCAAAATCGTGGGATTGCTGTTATTCACCTGTTCACAAACCAGTATTTTATAAAATTGCTGGCTCTTCATTACACGGTCAATATGTTCGTCGATGAGTATATATACTTTTTGCAGCGGAGAAAGTGAATGGTCTTTCATCAGCTCTTCCACCCGCATTTGCACCCGCTCTATCTTTGCCTCAAAAATCGCCTCCATCAGTTTTTCCTTGGAACCGAAATAATAAGATATCATGGCCACGTTAATACCGGCCGCTTCCGAAATATCCCTGACCGAAGTGCCGTCAAAACTCTTTTTGGCAAACAAGCGCTCCGCGGTGTCAATTATCTGGAGCTGCTTCTCATTAAACCCGTTCATAAAATTGAATTTGAAGGAGCAAAGTTAAACAACTGTTTAAAATTAATCAAACATTTGTTTAATTTTTTTTCTTAACCGCCGGTTAAAGGGTATGTTTGTTTTAGTTAGATTTGGAAAAAATTACCGCATGTTATTTGAAAATAAGACAGTTATCATCACCGGCGCATCCAGGGGCATTGGCAAGGCAATAGGTTTAAAACTGGCAGCGGCCGGGGCCAATATTGTAATTGCCAGCAAGAGCGTGGAAGAAAATCCTAAACTGGGCGGTACCATTTTTTCTGCCGCAGCAGAAATGGAAAAGGCAGGTGGTAAGGCGCTGGCTGTGCAATGTGATATCCGTTTTGAAGACCAGATAGACAATGTGGTAAAACAAGCCGTTGAAAAATTTGGCGGTATTGATATACTGGTAAACAATGCGTCTGCCATCAATCTTTTACCCACGGAGCAAACCGAACCCAAACGTTTTGACCTGATGTATGATATTAATGTGCGGGGCACATTTATGATGAGCCGTGCCTGCATCCCTTTTTTAAAAAAATCCACCAACGCCCACATACTCAATCTCTCCCCCCCGGTGAATATGGACCTGAAATGGTTCCAGAACCATCTTGCCTATACCATCAGCAAGTATGATATGACCATGATTGCGCTGGGACTTTCGGCCGAATTGAAAAAATACAATATTGCCGCCAACACCCTCTGGCCCAAAACCACTATTGCCACTGCTGCTGTCAATAATTTACTGGGTGGCGAAATGCTGATGAAAATGAGCCGCACCGTTGATATTGTGGCCGATTCCGCTTTTTATATCCTTTCCAAGCCTGCCGCAAAATGCACCGGCAACAGTTTCATTGATGAGGCCGTGCTGGCTGCAGAGGGAATTACCGACCTCGAAAAATACTCTCTTGTACCCGGCGCACAATTATATAACGATTTATTTGTGTGATGCAACATTTTCGTTTTTCCCTTCTCTTTATAATGAATTGTTAAAGCGCTTTGCGATTTGATAAACGGTAACAAAAAGCCCTGTTCATCCGTATAATTTCGTACAGCCTTAAAACCAAACTGTATAGCCATGAATTTTTACAAACCTGCTGCAGCGGCAATGCTATGCCTGCTGTGTGGTATCGCCGTCTTCGGCCAGAGTGCCGAAAAAATTCCAAAAAAAAATATTAATGCAATCCGAATATCCAAATCCCTTAAACTGGATGGCATTCTTGATGAGCCGGAATGGAAACTTGCGCCGGTAGCTGATAAATTTATGGCGTTGCGCCCCACTCCTTTTGTACCCGAAACCAACGATAACAGGAGTGAAGTGTATTTCTTATATAATAACGAAGGCATTTATATAGGAGGATACTTTCATGAAAAAACTAAAGACAGCATTGCCTCTGAACTGATTGGCCGCGATGGTTTTGGCAACAACGACTTTGTTGGAATCGTTTTTGATACCTATCACGATAAAATAAACGGGTTTGAATATTTTATTACCCCGCTTGGCGAACAGATGGATGCCAAACAGGCACCCAATCCCAATGGCAACAGCGAAGACTTTAGCTGGAATGCTGTTTGGCAAAGTGCAGCAAAAATTCATAACGATGGATGGAGTTTTGAAATGTTCCTGCCCTATTCGGCCATTCGTTTTGGCAAGAAAAAAATTCAGGACTGGGGGCTGAATATTGTGCGCCGCAGGCAAAAAAGCGGGCAGCAGTTATTCTGGCAATCCATTGACCCTACAGTAAATGGTTTTTTAACACAGGAAGGCATGTTACTGGGATTAACAGACATTAAACCGCCACTGCGTTTGCAATTCTCCCCTTATTTTTCCACTTATGCCAATCATTATCCCTATAACCAGTCTGACATTAAAAACTGGAACAGCCAGGTAAATGGTGGTGTGGATGTGAAGTATGGCATCAACCAGGCCTTTACACTGGATATGACCCTGATACCTGATTTTGGCCAGGTGCAAAGCGACAGCCGTATTTTGAACCTCACACCCTTTGATGTGAAGTATGATGAAAACCGCACCTTTTTTACCGAAGGAACCGAACTGTTTAATAAGGGCAATCTTTTTTACAGCAGGCGTATAGGTACCGAACCTGCCTTGCATAAATATGATTTTCATTCCAATGATGAAACACTTACACAGGATGCCCAGCAATCCAAAGTGATCAATGCCACTAAAATAAGCGGACGTACACAAAAAGGTTTGGGCATTGGTATTTTAAATGCCATTACCAACCCGCAGCAAAGCACCTATTACGATCCGGTTACCGGAAAATCAGAAAGAAGGGAGAGTATGCCGCTCACAAACTATAATGTGCTGGTGCTTGATCAAACCATGAAACATAACAGCAGTGTATCGCTGGTAAACACCAACGTAATGCGCAGCGGTAAAGATTATGACGCCAATGTAAGTGCATTTTTATTTGACCTGAATGATAAAAAGAACACCTGGAATATTGGCGGAAGCGGAAGCGTAAGCATGCTGCTGGGCAAAGATGGGAAAGACACTTATGGCTGGGCGCATAGCATTTACATGGGTAAAACCAGCGGCCGTTTCAATTTTAACCTGTGGCAGGAAATGAGCAACGACAAGTATGATAAAAGCGACATGGGTTATTTTACCAATAACAATACCATGGACCAGGGCTTATGGCTTGGCTACAACTGGCCAAAGGCAAAGAAATTTTTTAACCAGTTCAGGCTGAATTTAAATAACTGGTACAGCAGGCTGGTAACGCCCATTGATCTTTTAAAAAGGAATAAACTGATGTACCAGAATGGTGGTGGCAACGTAAACATCAACGGGCAAACAAAAAAACTCTGGTGGGTGGGCGCCAACATCAACTGGGGTTATAAGAACAATGATTATTATGAACCGAGGCTCTACGGCAGGGTTTGGAGGAACAAAGGCAGGCTGAATTCCGGTATATGGTGGGAAAGCAACACTTCAAAAAAACTTTCCTGGGGTGGTGAGTTGTTTGGAGGAAAGGGTGGTTATTTTGGCCGCAGGTTTATTAACCCCCTTGTTTATGGCAAGATCAGGTTTAACAGCAAATTCTCTATCGATCACCAATTATCGTTAAACCTTGCCAATGATGATGCCGGCTGGGCCTCCATTATTTCAGATGCACAAAACCGCGGGGCCTTATACGATACTGTTATATACTCACGCCGTAACCTGCGGGTAAAAGAAAACAGGCTGAGTGCAAAATATAATTTCAACAATAAAATGGGTATCACGTTCAGGGCAAGGCATTACATGAGCAAGGTAAAACCCATAGAATTTTATGAACTGGGTACAGATGGTTATTTAAAAACACCCACTTCTCCCTTCACCCAAAATGTAAACCAGAATTTTAACTACTTTACCATTGACATGGTG
>JABLTH010024196.1_pt1 | contig 61507 bp, 56 predicted proteins | sample 7875711 | NCBI WGS metagenome assembly JABLTH01 (sample SAMN14941262, study PRJNA633318) | bioreactor metagenome | isolation source: bioreactor | place: China | collected 2019-03-05 | reverse complement strand
CCAGTAACGAACTGTTCTCGCTGATTGCCAGCGGGGTCATCAAAGTGGATGTGGCAGATGCGCAGAAATACGCGCTAAGCGATGCGCAACGTGCGCATGAGGTGCTGGAGAGCCGGTCAACGCAGGGGTCAAGTCTGTTAATTCCCTGATCCCATAAAAGAAATTGGGCTTCCCTGAGGAAGCCCTTTCTTTTTTTAGTTCGGCTGTATGTAGGGTACAGCTCGATGAATTCTTTAGCGGCAGCCATAGTGACAGATTCGATAAGTAAATCCTATTCCGTTCTAAGCAATGCCGCCGGAAAAGTTGCAGGTATGTGACGAACCCCTCAATACCTTAGTAACGAAAGCGGTTATTACGCTGATAAGTGGGCAGTTTTGGTGATTTAATCGCCCGTATAACCCACACTACCGCAACGGCCAGCAGCAGCCACGGCAGAAGTTTGATCGTCAGGGCAAATAATCCGCCAATAAACATGACCACTGTCGCCACCACAAGCGCTGCCAGAATGCCGAGCAGCGACACGCCGGTGGCTAACAGCATGACAAAAAAGCCAATCACAAAAAGCAGTTCCAGCATGGTTCTCTCCCACGAGTTCCCGAATGATGTCGCAACCATTACAAGATCCATGCCAACACTAACGTGTTGTTATAAAAGCAAAACGCCCCGCAAGGCTGTGCGGGGCGTGGTGAATTTGACGAATTTTTAGCGAGATTTATCGTTTATCTGCAACCAGGCGTAGCGCTTGTTCCAGCACTTTGATATCCGCGCCAGCTTTATGCGCGTTCTCGCTCAGATAGCGACGCCACTGGCGTGCGCCCGGGATCCCCTGGAACAGGCCAAGCATATGACGCGTGATATGGCCAAGGTAAGTGCCGTTACTCAGCTCACGTTCAATGTACGGATACATGGCCCGCACCACGGCAACCGGGTCAGTGTCTGCGCCTTCAACGCCGAAGATCTCGCGATCGACCGTCGTCAGAATACCCGGATTCTGATATGCCTCGCGACCGACCATCACACCATCCATATGCGCCAGATGTGTTTTGGCCTCGTCGAGCGACTTGATACCACCGTTGATCGACATGGTCAGGTGCGGGAAGTCCCGCTTCAGTTGATACACACGCGGGTAGTCCAGCGGCGGAATTTCGCGGTTCTCTTTCGGGCTAAGGCCAGAGAGCCAGGCTTTACGCGCATGGATGATAAACATCTCGCACTCGCCCTTTCCGGCAACCGTATTGATGAAATCACACAAGAATTCGTAGCTGTCCTGGTCATCAATACCGATACGGGTCTTCACCGTCACCGGAATGGAGACCACATCACGCATCGCCTTGATGCAGTCCGCTACCAGCTGTGCGTTCCCCATCAGACAGGCGCCGAACATGCCGTTTTGCACGCGATCGGACGGACAGCCAACGTTAAGGTTAATTTCGTCGTAGCCACGTTCTTCTGCCAGCTTCGCACAGTGCGCCAGCGCAGCCGGATCGCTGCCCCCCAGCTGCAGGGCAACCGGATGCTCTTCTTCGCTGTACGCCAGATAGTCGCCCTTACCGTGAATAATTGCACCGGTGGTGACCATTTCGGTGTACAGCAGCGTATGGCGGGAGAGCTGGCGCAGGAAATAGCGGCAGTGTCTGTCCGTCCAGTCGAGCATAGGCGCAATGGAGAAACGGTGTGCGGGAAAGGCAGTCTGGTGTTCTGACGACATGGCGAAGTTTTAAGCATCTGGTGGAAAAGGGGCGCTACTATAGCATAAAGAAAAGCCGGAGGCGCAACGCCTCCGGTGCCCTTTAGAACGTCATACTCAACTGCGCCCCTGCGCCCCAGGTTTCATCTTCACCGTAGAGCCCCATCAGGTCGACGTGGACCGTGTTAAACGGTGCAAAACCGACACCACCGGTAAAGACGTTACTGTCATTCCCTTTCATATCGGCACGATAACCCGCCCGCACGGCCAGCCAGCTCAGCGGCGTCACTTCCGCACCCACGCCAACATACTGCGAGGTATCTTCGCTTTTAAAGCCTTTGGTTTCTGTCAGATCGCCATCGGCGGTCAGGGTCACCAGATCGTTGTGCCAGGCGGCACCGGCCGTCACCAGCGGACGGATTTGGTAGGTGTCTTTATAGCTCACCACTTCCCCCGTGCGCCCGTTGCGGATGCGAATGTCCTTGGTGTCGATATCGCGCGACATCAGGTTTTGCCCGCTCACCCCGACCGTCCAGTGCTCGCCGAAATCGGCCGCGATACCGGCATCCACGTTAAAGCCGGTATCGTCTTTCCGGTAGCGGCTGTCGTTCCACTTGTTACTGTCGTAATCGTAAATAGAGGTGGTGTAGTTGTAGATCCAGGTTTTCTGCAGTTTTGGCGTGACACCAAGGGAAACCGGGACGCCACCCAGATCGAACTGACGGGCAATGGCAACACCATAATCGGAGACAATTGCCGCCCGGCCAGACGCCGTAGAGTTAAGGTTTTTCGTGATTTGATCGGTACCGTTTAGCGCCGCATCCAGTGCCACGCCCGCCGCCACCGCATCGCTGTTTTGGATACTGCGCAGGTAATCAATATCTTGCTGATCGATAGAAGAGCTGACGCGCCCGTGGGCATAGCCTTTCGCCATAAAGGCCACGGAGAGCACATCGTTAGGGATACTCACCGCAATCCCCGCGCCTGCCGTAGCGCGTGCGGTTTTGCCTTTGAGATAGTCCAGTTCATCGGCAAGATCTTTTGCCGCTCCCTGGAACTGATTGATTGAGCCCAGCGGGTTGGTAATCACTTCGATGGGGGTCAGGCTATCAACCACATCCTTATAGTGATTGATTTTATCGTTGATGGTATCAATCTCATCCTGAAGATTGTCTTCATCCGTCACCTGCACGCCGACGGACGGTAAAATAACCGTCACATCATCGTCCGGTTTCGCCTTTGCCAACAACGCAGGGTTGATTAACGCCCCGCTGCCATAGCTGCCCGAAGCGACGCCCGTGCCACCCATTGCGTCGCTACGTGATTCTGTCCAGGTATTGGCTGCTCCCGCCTGATTTGCCATAAACAGGGAGACAGCGATGCTAACCACCGAAAATTTTAAATGTTTTTTCACAGTATGCTCGTCTTATTGTCGTTAATAACATCACCCTGTTTGTTATCACCCAAACAGGAACGAACTATTGCTGTGAATAAGTACAAAAAGACCCGCTATTTCCTTAAGTAAAACTCCGGACAGGCCTGTTGTTATTTGTGACGGCCCTCAATATTTATAGAAGAGGAAATTATTTTTTCCCAGGTTTTCCATCGTGCGGCCCAAAGAACTGAGGGGGATGATCAACCCAGCGATCTTCACGCGTGGCGGCATACTCCGGATTAAGCGGATAGTAGATTCGGTTGTGCTTCTTGTTAGCCTCGCCAACAACCAGTAATCGCACCTCTTCTTCGGTGTTATTAATAAAGGTATGGCAGACGCCGGTGCCAGCAGGAAACCCTACGCTGTCGCCGGGTTCTAGCTTCCACAAATAGCCGTTAATCCAGGCTTCCGGATACCCTTCCAGCACATAGATGAACTCTTCTTCGTCGCTTTCCGCGTGGGGATAGGAGGTTCGACGCCCGGGCGGCAAACGCTCGTGGTGAATACCGATTCGCCTGAGCCCCAGGTGACGAGCCAACGGTGCACCGATGGAGAAAAGCTCGTTGCTGTCGGGATAGGTTGAATTATCTGGCTCTTCCACGTCTCGCCAGTGCCGAATACAGTCAGGTTTTTTCATCATTAATTTCCCGGTTTGAGATGGGTCAGGTATAGCACAGCCTGGCGGATCTCGGCGTTTTTACCAGAACATGGTAAAGTGAGGGTTTTCCAGCCTATAACATCCGAGGTGCTAAATGGATAAGTCCACAAAAGAGCTGTTAGCGCAGGCAGAGAAGCTGTGCGCGCAACGCAATGTGCGCCTGACTCCGCAGCGCCTTGAAGTCTTGCGTCTGATGACCCTGCAGCAGGGCGCCATCAGCGCATACGACCTGCTCGACCTGCTGCGCGAAAGCGAGCCACAGGCTAAACCGCCTACGGTCTATCGTGCGCTAGATTTTCTGCTGGAACAAGGGTTTGTACATAAGGTCGAATCCACAAACAGTTATGTGTTGTGTCATCTTTTTGACCAGCCAACCCATACGTCGGCCATGTTTATCTGCGACCGTTGTGGCGTGGTGAAAGAAGAAGGGGCGGAAGGCGTAGAAGATATTATGCATACGCTGGCGGCCAGAATGGGCTTTGCCTTGCGCCATAACGTCATTGAAGCACACGGATTATGCTCTGCGTGTGTAGAAGTGGAGGCCTGCCGGCATCAGGACGCGTGCCACCATGACCACTCTATCCTCGTAAAGAAAAAGCCGCGTTAACAGCCAAAACAAAGGCGGCCCATGGCCGCCCTCAGGGAGTACTTCCTTGTACTGTCGGGTATCACACCGTTACCAACGGTAGTCGTTGCGTTTTTCCCAGTCGCCGACCTCTTTTTCCGCCTGGTCTTTCTCGTAACCGTAGCGTTCCTGAATTTTACCGACAAGCTGATCGCGTTTACCTTCGATGACCGTCATATCGTCATCCGTCAGCTTACCCCACTGTTCTTTCGCTTTACCTTTGAACTGCTTCCAGTTGCCGCCGATTTCGTCTTTATTCATCATCGTGTCCTCTTAGTTAAGCGTCGGGTCGTAACGTCCGTTACGTTCTTTTCTGCTGGACGTGATAATAATTGTAGTTAAGGATTCGGCAGTTGATTTCATATTCGGAATCTTTAACCGTCACGATATATCGTTGCGGGAAGGAAGCCAGGTATTGTTTTGCCAGTGCCGGTGCCAGATAAAGCCCAGTGACAGGCCCCGCAACGCGAGAAAGACCGCCAGGGAGAGCCATAAACCATGGTTACCCAGCCAGGGGAGCGTGAGCAGCGTCAGGGCAAAACCAGCCGCCGCCACCGCCATACTGTTACGCATCTCCGCTCCTCGCGTCGCGCCGATAAACATACCGTCCAGCAGATAGCATCAGACCCCCACCACCGGCAAAATGACCTGCCAGATAAGGTAATGGCTTGCCAGCTCGCGCAGTGCAGGAAGGGAGGTGAGTAACGCAATAATCTGTTCGGCAAAACAGGCGTAAATCAGCGCGAACGCCAGCGCCACCAGCCCCGACTGCCGACAGGCTGCCCGCCAGACATCCCGCAGCTGACCACTTTCACGTGCGCCGTATGCCTGGCCGGAATGCGCTTCCACAGCATACGCAAAGCCATCCAGTGCATAGGCGGTAAAGGTCAGCAGCGTCATCAGAACGGCATTCACCGCGACGATATCTGGCCCAAGCCGGGCGCCAAAGACCGTCAGTGCGCCGAAACAGAGCTGCAGCAGCAGTGAGCGCAGCATAATGTCGCGATTAAGCGCCAGCAGAGTGCGGATATTGCCTCGCCATGCACTCTTAAGCAGAGCAAGGGAGATCCCGCGCATGACAAGCACCCGCCAGACCATCCACAGACCAAGGATAAACGTCCCGTATTCGGCAATCGCCGTCGCCAGTGCCGCACCCTGCACGTTCATGTGCAGGCCCATCACCAGCCAGAGATCGAGCACGATGTTGAGGAGGTTGCCTACCACCAGCAGGATTACGGGCGCGCGGGCATACTGCACGCCGAGTAACCACCCCAGCAGAACCAGATTGGCCAGCGACGCGGGCGCGCTGAGCCAGCGAATTTCAAGGAAGCGTCGTGCCTGCTCCAGTACCGCCTCGCTGCCGCCAACGATATGCAGCGCCAGATCAATCAGTGGGGTACGTAATATAGCGATTAACGCGCCTGCCCCAAGCGCCAGAATTAACGGCTGAACCAGCGCGCGCGCCAGACGCAAAGGATTTTTAGCACCGTACGCCTGCGCCGTAAGCCCGGTGGTACTCATGCGCAAAAAGAGCAGGAGCATAAAAAGGAAGCTGGTCGCCGTCGCGCCAATCGCCACGCCGCCCAGATAGATGGGTGAATCAAGGTGACCAATAACTGCCGTATCCACCAGCCCCAGCAGAGGAACGGTGATATTGGAAAAAATCATCGGCAGTGCAAGACGCCACAATGCCTTATCGGATGCCGTAAGCAGTGACATGAAAAAATACCGGGAGTGGATAAAGAATCAGGCCACGGCAGATCCGTAGCCTGTCAGGATGAGATTACAGCCATTCTCCGTTGCGAATGACCCCTACCGCCAGCCCCTCGATAGAGAAGTTTTGTTCGCGGAGGTCTACCACAATCGGGGAAAACTCGTTGTTTTCCGGCAGCAGCTGAACCGTATTACCTTGCTTTTTCAGGCGTTTAACGGTGACTTCATCATCGATGCGTGCCACCACAACCTGGCCGTTACGCACGTCTTGCGTTTTATGTACCGCAAGCAGATCGCCGTCAAGAATACCGATGTCTTTCATGGACATACCGCTTACACGCAGCAGGAAATCCGCGCTCGGCTTGAACATGCCAGGATCAACCTGGTAGTGGCCTTCAATATGCTGTTGCGCCAGCAGAGGTTCACCTGCCGCGACGCGCCCCACCAGCGGAATGCCCGTCTCTTCTTCCACCAGCAGGCGGATACCGCGTGAAGCACCCGATACAATCTCAATTACGCCTTTACGCGCCAGCGCTTTCAGGTGTTCCTCGGCAGCGTTCGGAGAACGGAAGCCCAGACGCTGCGCGATTTCCGCACGCGTGGGTGGCATACCCGTCTGGCCGATATGATCCCGAATGAGATCAAACACCTCTTGCTGCCTGGTCGTTAACGCTTTCATTCCGCCCCCTGGGTGTATATACAGTTATGCTGTGAGTATATACAGTCAAAGGCGATTTTGGAACCAAAAACTGCACAAAAAACCAGGGACTTAATTAGTCCTCGAGGCTCATCGGAAATGTGACCAAAGCAGCGTGACCCAGGTGATGACCGCAGTGATAATCGCCAGCAACACGGCAGCAGAGCCCATGTCTTTTGCCCGGCCAGAAAGTTCGTGGAAATCAGAGCCAATACGGTCCACAACGGCCTCAATAGCGCTATTAAGAATTTCCACTATCATCACCAACAGCACGGAGCCGATCAGAAGCACGCGGGTAATGGCATCAACATCAAGGAAACAGGCGATAATCACCGCGACAATCGCGGCGACACCCTCCTGGCGAAACGCGGCTTCGTTGACCCAAGCGGCGCGAAAACCTTTCCAGGAATAGCCAGCAGCTTTAATGATACGGGTTAACCCAGTGGTATTATTGGCCATTAAAAGAACCTTTTATTTGAAATAGCGTCAATAACAGGAGGCGCAACGTGTTGCGCTGTAGCCTGAAGTATGACGGGTAACAACAGTAATTTCGCGCGCTTTCTGTTATCCTTGCGCCGCAATTGCATTATTAACCAGAGGCTTTACATCGTTTATGTCTGGCTGGCCACGAATTTACTACAAATTACTTAATTTACCATTAAGCGTCCTGGTAAAAAGTAAGTCTATCCCAGCAGAACCCGCGCTGGAATTGGGGCTCGATACGTCGCGCCCTATTATGTATGTTTTGCCTTATAACTCGAAGGCAGACTTGCTGACGCTTCGCGCCCAGTGTCTGGCGCATGATTTACCTGACCCGCTTGAACCGTTAGAAGTCGACGGTACGCTGTTGCCGCGATACGTGTTCATTCACGGTGGGCCACGCGTGTTTACCTATTACACGCCAAAAGAAGAGTCCATTAAGCTGTTCCACGACTATCTCGACCTGCATCGCAGCAATCCCGATCTGGATGTGCAGATGGTGCCGGTGTCGGTGATGTTTGGTCGTCGTCCGGGCCGCGAAAAGGGGGAAGAGAACCCACCGTTACGCATGCTTAATGGCATCCAGAAATTCTTCGCCGTCTCCTGGCTGGGGCGCGACAGCTTTGTGCGCTTCTCCCCTTCCGTCTCGCTGCGCCGGATGGCCGACGAGCACGGCACCGATAAGATCATCGCGCAAAAACTGGCGCGCGTGGCGCGCATGCATTTCGCTCGTCAGCGTCTGGCCGCCGTTGGCCCTCGCCTTCCGGCGCGTCAGGATCTCTTCAACAAGCTGCTGGCTTCCAAAGCGATCGCCCGTGCTGTTGAAGACGACGCGCGCAGTAAAAAGATTTCTCATGAAAAAGCACAGCAGAACGCCATTGCGCTGATGGAAGAGATTGCCGCGAACTTCTCCTATGAGATGATCCGTCTTTCTGACCGCATCCTGGGCTTTACATGGAACCGCCTCTATCAGGGCATTAACGTCCATAACGCCGAGCGCGTTCGCCAACTGGCGCATGACGGGCATGAAATTGTTTATGTGCCCTGCCACCGCAGCCACATGGACTACCTGCTCCTCTCGTATGTGCTCTATCACCAGGGGCTGGTGCCACCGCACATCGCAGCCGGTATCAACCTGAACTTCTGGCCAGCAGGCCCGATTTTCCGCCGCCTGGGGGCGTTCTTCATTCGTCGTACCTTTAAGGGCAACAAGCTCTACTCCACCGTATTCCGTGAATATCTGGGCGAGCTGTTCAGCCGCGGTTATTCCGTTGAGTACTTCGTGGAGGGGGGACGTTCACGAACCGGCCGTCTGCTGGATCCGAAAACCGGCACGCTGTCGATGACCATCCAGGCGATGCTGCGCGGCGGCACTCGTCCCATCACGCTGGTGCCCATTTACATTGGCTATGAGCACGTCATGGAAGTGGGGACTTATGCCAAAGAGCTGCGCGGGGCGACTAAAGAGAAAGAGAGCCTGCCGCAGATGCTGCGCGGGCTGAGCAAGCTACGCAATCTTGGTCAGGGCTACGTAAACTTCGGCGAGCCGATGCCGTTGATGACGTATCTGAACAACCATGTTCCCGATTGGCGCGAGTCTATCGATCCTATCGAAGCGGTGCGTCCAGCCTGGCTGACGCCAACGGTTAACGGTATCGCGGCTGAGCTGATGGTGCGTATTAACAACGCCGGTGCCGCAAACGCCATGAACCTCTGCTGTACGGCGCTGCTGGCGTCACGTCAACGCTCGCTGACCCGTGAACAGCTTACGGAGCAGCTGGATTGCTATCTTGACCTGATGCGCAACGTTCCCTACTCGGTGGATTCAACGACGCCTGCCAGCACGGCGAGCGAGCTGATCGACCATGCGCTGCAGATGAACAAGTTTGAAGTCGAGAAAGATACGATTGGCGACATCATCATTCTCCCGCGCGAACAGGCGGTGCTGATGACCTACTATCGTAACAATATCGCGCATATGCTGATGCTGCCGTCGCTGATGGCGGCGATCATTACCCAGCATCGCCGTATTTCTCGTCAGGAGCTGCTGCGTCATGTAGAGACGCTCTATCCGATGCTGAAAGCAGAGCTGTTCCTGCGCTGGAGCAAGGATGAGCTGGCGATTGAGCTGGATAAAATGACCGAGGAGCTGCGTCGTCAGGGGCTAATTACCGTTGTTAACGACGAGCTGCATATCAATCCGTCACGCTCCCGCACGCTGCAACTGCTGGCGGCGGGTGCGCGTGAAACGCTGCAGCGCTACGCTATCACCTTCTGGCTGCTGAGCGCGAACCCCTCCATTAACCGCGGTACGCTGGAGAAAGAGAGCCGGACGCTTGCACAGCGCCTGTCCGTTCTGCACGGCATTAACGCCCCGGAATTCTTCGACAAAGCGGTCTTCAGTTCACTGGTACTGACGCTGCGTGATGAAGGGTTCATTAGCGACACGGGCGATGCCGAGCCGGAAGAGACGCTGAAGGTGTATCAGATGCTGGCAGAGCTGATTACCTCCGACGTGCGTTTGACGATTGAGAGTGCGACGCAGGGCGAGTGATGTGAAAAAGCCGGGTGGCGGCTTCGCCTTACCCGGCTCACAATCTGATCCTTCATATCATGCAGGCCCGGTAAACTTCAGCGTCACCGGGCTTTTTTTCAGCGAAAATAGCTCATCGCCAGCCCCAGTAACAGCACCAGGCCCACGTAGTTATTATTCATAAACGCTTTAAAACAGGCGTCACGCTCACGCTTTGCGATCAGCTTTTGCTGATAAGCAAACAGCAGCCCCGCCACCAGCACTGACCAGTAAAACTCCCAGTTGAGCCCGTTCAGGCGACCAATCGCCACCATCAGCGCCAGCACCGCGACCTGCAGGATACCGATAATCAGCTTGTCGTGACGACCAAACAGAATGGCGGTCGATTTAATGCCAATTTTCAGATCGTCATCGCGGTCAACCATCGCATATTGCGTGTCATAAGCCACGGCCCAGAGAATGTTCGCCAGGAACATCAGCCAGCAGCTCAGCGGTACCGACTCGCTGACCGCCGCAAACGCCATTGGGATCGACCAGCCAAACGCCGCGCCGAGCACCACCTGCGGCAGATGGGTATAGCGTTTCATAAACGGGTAGACCCATGCCAGCGCGAGGGCCGCAACGGAAAGCAGGATGGTCATGGTGTTGAGGGTTAACACCAGCAGGAAGGAGAGCAGCACCAGCACGATAAACAGCACGCGGGCCTCTTTCTCTGTGACCTGCCCGCTGGGTAACGGACGATTGGCTGTCCGTTTCACATGTCCGTCGAATTTACGATCGGCGTAGTCATTGACCACACAGCCCGCCGCACGCATCAGCCAGACACCGGCCACAAACACGCCCAGGATCCACAGCGGTGGAACGCCCGGCGTCGCCACCCATAGCGCCCATAATGTCGGCCACAACAGCAGTAGCGCGCCGATGGGTTTATCGGTACGCATTAAGCGGTGATAGGCCAGCAGCTTGTTCTGCGTCAGGCTCCACTCCATTTTTTTCTTCCTCTCAGTACAACGGCGATGCCGGTAAAAAAGCTCCGTCAGTATTAACGGTTTACCGCTCAGGCGAAGACGGGAACGACGTCCCCACAGTTCGGCATCGCGTCCAATTTCAATAAAATCCCGGGTAAGTTCAGACGAGGTAAAAAGATACCGCCCGAGCGGGGTATTTCCCAGCCGTTGCAGTGCCAGCTCTGGCCCGGAAAGGGTGGATTCAGGCACCACGGTTCGTCCGGCGAGCCACGGCTCACCATCCGCGCAGAGCAGAATTTCACGCAACCAGTAGCGTTCTTCTTTTGGTACCAGCGGCAGCTCACTGGCAATGTCAGCAGAGGTGACAAACCCTTCCTGAATCATCGTCACCGTAACCGTCTTGCCCTGTTGCTCAAAACGTTTAGTCATGGAATCTTCCAGCAGCAACCAGTCAAGCTGCTGCGGGTCAAGCGCAGGTATTTGGTCGAAATAGCGCAGCGAACGCAGTTGCGTTAGCGCAGGGTGTGACATGCCGGACTCTCCGATACATAACGTAATGGCATTGTATCGCAGAAAAGCGCATTGAGGGCGGTCAAACGTTATTTAGCGATCACTATCGCAACAATGGTGCAACAGCGCGAGCGGCACGAAAAAAAGTGCGCCCACTCAGGCGCACTAAACTACTAACAAATCAGCACTGTGGGGAAACGGTTACCCCTTGCCTTTTACACTGCTGATAAAGGTGGAACGGGCAGTGGTTGAACCTAAACGTTCGGCTTCATCAAGCAGTTTCAGCGCTTTATCGACATCGCCGCGCTTCACCGCCTGCTTAATGGCGTTGTTGAAGTATTCTTCGGTGTCGTTCAGTACCGGCTCAGCTTTTTTCGCTGGAGCTGGGGCTGCGGTCGCGGCTGCCGTAGCCGCTGGCGCGGTATAAACAGGTGCAGCGGTATTCCCCACAGTCACCGGACCAGGACCAGACGAGCCAAACAGTGGGCCAACGAGTACGCTGGAAGCGCTGTTAGTGGAAACTTTCAGTTTGACCAGGCCATCAGTGGTATGGCGGGCAAGCGGATCCGGAATATCCGGGACAGAGTTACCGGTGCCTTTGGCATAAGCTTTCGCCGGGTCAACCAGCTTTGTTGTCTGCTGCAAATCTTTCTCTGTTGTGAATACCAGCACGTAAATCTTTTGCTGACCCAGAGCAGGCGTCAGGCGCATAACGCCTTCCAGGCGGTCCGCACTCATCACGCCCGGTTCCTGATAGCTAAAATAGTCGCTCGGGAAGAACGCCGATGGCGTCATGTTTTGATCGAGGATCAGGACGTTTGGTGCAAACACACTGGTCTGTTTGTTCACTTCGCTGGTCAGCGTCAGGGTCAATTCACCAATGTTCGCCGGTACGCTATAAGCCGCAACAGGGCCAGAAATCCCCGGCACGTTCAGTTGTTGGCCACCCATAGAGAGCTGAGTCGACTGCGTTTTGGATTGATCAACCGGCGTCCATGTCAGTTGCTGGAGTGCCGCTGCCGGGATAGCGGGCGCAGCACTGGTATTTTGTGGCACGAAATTCACGTCTGCAAAGGAGACGGCCGGAACACAGGCTAACAGCCCCGCAGAGAGGCACAGCGCGACGAGACTTTTCTTCATTTTCATTGTTATTACCTCTGATAGCGTGAGCACTGCGGTGGCCAGGCAATAGCGCGCAGCACCCTAAGGAGAGAGGGGCTTGCGCCCCTCTTTTCAGGTCATTACGTCAGGTCTAACGAATTACCACCAGATTTCCATCTGGGCGCCGAAGGTCCATTCATCGTTGTCGCCACGGCTGAAGGTACGTGCAGAAGTGTCGTTATACGCGACGCCAGGGGTGTAGCCTGCAGCCTGATCGCTGCCGCTATTTGCATAACCCCATTTCTCATCCCACTTCGCGTAAGTTGCGAAGACACGGATAGCCGGACGGGACCAGATGCTGTCGCCTGCCTGCCATTGTTGTGCCAGGGTGATTTTGTACTGGCTGTTCTTCTCGTCAGTTCTCTGAGATTTGACGTTGTCGTAGCCCACTTCAAGCAGGGTGCTCATGATTGGCGTCCATTTGAACATCGGACGAACCCCCACGGTCCACCACTCGGTACCGTTGTTGTTGTCACGATCGATGTTCTGGTACATACCGACGTACATCAGGTCCCAACGGTCTGCCAGGGTGATTGCACCGTGGTCCAGCACACGCCACATGGAGCCATCGTTATCAACGCTGCCGCCCTGTGGAATACCTTTGCCGTTAGAGGTCATGGAATCCGTACCGTACTGCAGTACGAACTTGTTGAAGCCCTTCATCATGCTCTGGGTGTGTTCAGCAGTGAACAACCAGCCATCTTTAGAAGCGCCAGGCTGCAGGTAGTAGTCGTCAGGAATGTTGGTGTGACCATAGTCAACGCCCAGCTCCAGCGTACCGCCCGGGTTGGTTTCCAGACCGGCTAAACGCACGTCGAAGACGTCGTTAGGTACAATGTTGTCATAAACACGATCGCCGTTTTCATCACGATCGGCGAAGGTTGCAGAACCGCCTGATTCAGAAGAGCGAGTAGCTGCCAGAGAGAGTTTACCAAAGCCCAGATCGATGTTTTCAATACCGGCACCAGGACCTGAGATGTCCCAGTAGTAGAAGTCGATCATGTGGACGTCATGACGCTGATAGAAGCGCTTACCGGCCCAGATGGTGGAGCCTGGCAGCCACTCAATCAGGTTTTTACCCTGCACGTTAGCTTCACGGAAGGCCGGGCTGGTGGATTCCCAGTCGTTCTGCTGAGAAACGGAATACGCTACGTTAGTGTCGAAATAGAAGCTCTTGTCGCCCTCTTTCCACACTTCCTGGCCCAGTTTCAGCTCAGCGTACGTCTCACATTCGTTACCGAGACGGTATTTACTTTGAGCACCGGTTGCCTGGAAACATTGTTGTTCACCGCCACTCCCGGTCCAGCCAATGCCGGAACGAGCATAACCTTTAAAGTCTACAGCGCCTGCCTGGGCAGACATAATGCCTGCCGCAATGGCGAGTGCCAGAGGGACTTTGCGCAGAGTAATCATCATTCTATCTCCTGAGATCATTGCTTTTCTTTGAACACTTGACCTGTCGGTTTCGTGTCTTCTTTTGGGATTGCTTAAACGCCTGGCTCTTTGTGCAGCCGACGACATGCAGTGCCATCCTCGCGGAACAGATGGCAACGCTCTGGCGGCAAACCGATAGCGAATGTGGCACCCTCTTCTACCAACACCACGTCATTCTGGCGGTAGACCAGGTTCTGACGGATGGCGGGGATCTGGATATGAATCTGTGTTTCGTGACCAAGTTGTTCGACGACCTGAACTTCACCTTCCAGCGTCACATCGGCGATGTGGCTCGGCAGTAAATGCTCAGGACGAATACCTAGGGACATGTTGGCCCCCACCTGTACGTTGGCGCTGTCGACCGGCAGCCAGACTTGCTGACGGTTTGGCAACTCAACCTGTACCTGTTCAATGGCTGTCGCCGTGACTTTGACGGGCAGGAAGTTCATCTTTGGCGAGCCAATAAAGCCCGCAACAAAGCGGTCTGCCGGATAGTGATACAACTCCAGCGGTTTACCCACCTGTGCCACGCGGCCTGCGTCCAGCACCACAATTTTGTCGGCCAGCGTCATCGCTTCGACCTGATCGTGGGTGACGTAAATCATCGTGCGGCCAAGACGTTTATGCAGACGGGAGATTTCGATACGCATCTGGACGCGCAGCGCGGCATCCAGGTTAGAAAGTGGTTCATCCAGCAGGAAGACGCGTGGTTCGGCAACCAGCGTACGGCCAATCGCGACGCGCTGACGCTGACCACCGGAAAGCGCCTTCGGTTTACGCTCCAGCAGGTGTGCCAGCTGTAACACTTCTGCCACCTGCGTGACGCGCTGGTTAATTACCTCTTTTTTCGCCCCCGCCAGCTTCAGGCCAAAGGACATGTTCTCGGCGACGGAGAGATGGGGATAAAGTGCATAAGACTGGAACACCATGCCAACGCCACGTTCGGCAGGCGGAATGTCGTTCATTCGGGTATCACCAATCAGCAAATCACCGCTGGTGATGGTTTCAAGACCGGCAATCATACGCAGCAGAGTTGATTTACCGCAGCCAGATGGGCCAACAAACACCACGAATTCACCTTCGTGGATGTCGAGATTGATGTCTTTTGACACCACTACGTCGCCCCAGGCTTTCGTTACATTACGCAGCTGTACGCTCGCCATGCCCTTCTCCCTTCGTTACAACCTGTCACCGACAGAAACATTCAAGATAAGTTCACTATGGGGTATCCATTACTTTCGCGAATCCTCCACCCCCCGGCTTTTTTATGGGGGAGGAGGCGGGAGGATGAGAGAGCAGGCTCTGCGACCGCAGCTGGCGGGCTGAGGCAAAATTCGTGAAGCCACCTGCAAAATTCAGCGTGTTTTTATGTGCGCCAGCACTCATAACTTAAATTTATGCAACACAGATCACACAAACCGGGGGTGGGGCGTAGGGGTTGGGAGGATGGAAAGAGGATGTCAAATAAGGAGACTGAGTGACGTTGAACCACCTTATGTATCCACGAGCACATCACCAAAAAAGGATGGCAGATATGAAGATCAAGACTGGCGCACGCGTTTTCGCATTGTCCGCCCTTGCAGCAATGATGATTTCCGCACCGGCTCTCGCCAAAATTGAAGAAGGTAAGCTGGTTATCTGGATTAACGGCGACAAAGGCTATAACGGCCTGGCCGAAGTGGGTAAAAAATTCGAAAAAGACACCGGTATCAAAGTCACCGTAGAACACCCGGACAAGCTGGAAGAGAAATTCCCGCAGGTTGCGGCAACCGGTGACGGCCCGGACATCATCTTCTGGGCGCATGACCGTTTCGGGGGTTATGCACAATCCGGCCTGCTGGCGGAAGTCACGCCTGATAAAGCCTTCCAGGACAAACTGTTCCCGTTCACCTGGGACGCCGTTCGCTATAACGGCAAGCTGATCGCTTATCCAATTGCAGTGGAAGCCCTGTCTCTGATTTATAACAAAGACCTGGTGCCTAACCCGCCGAAAACCTGGGAAGAGATCCCGAAACTGGATAAAGAGCTGAAAGCGAAAGGTAAGAGCGCGCTGATGTTCAACCTGCAGGAGCCGTACTTCACCTGGCCGCTGATTGCTGCCGATGGCGGTTACGCGTTCAAGTTTGAAAACGGCAAATATGACGTCAAAGACGTGGGCGTGGACAACGCGGGTGCGAAAGCGGGTCTGACCTTCCTGGTCGATCTGATCAAGAACAAACACATGAACGCGGATACCGATTACTCCATCGCGGAAGCGGCGTTCAACAAAGGCGAAACCGCGATGACCATCAACGGTCCGTGGGCCTGGACCAACATCGACAAGAGCAAAATCAACTATGGCGTGACGCTGCTGCCAACCTTCAACGGCAAGCCGTCTAAACCGTTTGTTGGCGTGCTGAGCGCAGGTATCAACGCCGCCAGCCCGAACAAAGAGCTGGCGAAAGAGTTCCTCGAAAACTACCTGCTGACCGATCAGGGTCTGGATGAAGTGAACAAGGACAAACCGCTGGGTGCCGTTGCGCTGAAATCCTTCCAGGATCAGCTGGCAAAAGACCCACGTATCGCGGCAACCATGGATAACGCCCAGAAAGGCGAAATCATGCCGAACATCCCACAGATGGCCGCGTTCTGGTATGCCACCCGTACTGCGGTAATTAACGCCGCAAGCGGTCGTCAGACTGTCGATGCCGCGCTGAAAGATGCGCAGGGTCGTATTACTAAGTAATGCCGTAGTCCCCTCTCCCTCTGGGAGAGGGTTAGGGTGAGGGTTGTCGCTATCCGCACGCCCTCACCCCGGCCCTCTCCCCCAGGAGAGGGAGAAAAGATCAAACGTTGTAGAGGAAGAACCCCATGGATGTCATTAAAAAGAAACATTGGTGGCAAAGCGACGTGCTGAAGTGGTCAGCGATCGGTCTGCTCTGTCTGCTGGTGGGTTACCTTGTTGTTTTAATGTACGTACAAGGGGAATATCTGTTCGCCATCATGACGCTGATTTTAAGCTCTGCTGGCCTGTATATTTTCGCCAACCGTAAGGCATATGCCTGGCGTTATGTCTATCCGGGCGTGGCCGGGATGGGGCTGTTTGTCCTGTTCCCGCTGATCTGTACTATCGCTATCGCATTCACTAACTACAGCAGCACCAACCAGCTCGCACAAGAGCGCGCCACTCAGGTGCTTCTGGACCGTTCTTATCAGGCAGGCAAGACCTTCAACTTTGGTTTGTATCCTGCGGGTGACGAATGGAAATTAGCACTGACTGACGGCGAGAGCGGCAAAACCTATATTTCCGACGCTTTCAAATTTGGTGGCGAGCAGAAGCTGGCCTTAAAAGAGGCCCCTGCCCTGCCGGAAGGCGAACGCGCTAACCTGCGTATCATTACCCAGAACCGTCAGGCGCTGACTCAGCTCACCGCCGTATTGCCAGACGAAAGCAAAGTGACCATGAGCTCGCTGCGCCAGTTTTCCGGCACGCAGCCACTCTATACCCTTGCGGATGACGGCACGCTGACGAATAACCAGAGCGGCGTGAAGTACCGTCCGAACAACGATATTGGTTTCTATCAGTCTGTAAACGCCGACGGCAGCTGGGGCGATGACAAACTCAGCCCGGGCTATACCGTGACTATCGGCTGGGACAACTTTACCCGCGTGTTTACCGACGAAGGGATCCAGAAGCCGTTCTTTGCTATCTTCGTCTGGACGGTGGTCTTCTCCGTATTGACGGTACTCCTGACCGTTGCCGTGGGTATGGTGCTGGCCTGCCTCGTGCAGTGGGAAGCCCTGAAAGGCAAAGCGATCTACCGCGTGCTGCTGATCCTGCCGTATGCCGTACCGTCGTTTATCTCAATTCTGATTTTCAAAGGGCTGTTTAACCAGAGCTTCGGTGAAATCAACATGATGCTGAGCGCGCTGTTCGGCATCAAACCGGCCTGGTTCAGCGACCCGACCACCGCCCGTTCGATGATTATCATCGTCAACACCTGGCTGGGTTATCCGTACATGTTGATCCTGTGCATGGGCCTGCTGAAAGCTATCCCGGACGACCTGTATGAAGCCTCGGCAATGGATGGCGCGGGTCCGTTCCAGAACTTCTTTAAGATTACGCTGCCGCTGCTCATCAAACCGCTGACTCCGTTGATGATTGCCAGCTTTGCCTTCAACTTTAACAACTTCGTGCTGATTCAACTGTTGACCAACGGTGGCCCGGATCGTCTCGGTACCACCACGCCAGCCGGCTATACCGATCTGCTCGTGAGCTACACCTATCGCATCGCCTTTGAAGGCGGCGGCGGTCAGGACTTTGGTCTGGCGGCAGCGATTGCCACCCTGATCTTCCTGCTGGTTGGCGCGCTGGCGATAGTGAACCTGAAAGCCACACGTATGAAATTTGACTAAGGAGGGCATCGATCATGGCTATGGTACAACCCAAATCTCAGAAACTGCGCCTCCTGGCGACGCATTTAGGGCTGCTGATTTTTATTGCGGCGATCATGTTCCCGCTGCTGATGGTCATCGCCATCTCCCTGCGTTCGGGTAACTTCGCTACCGGCAGCCTGATCCCGGACGAAATCTCCTGGGAGCACTGGAAGCTTGCGCTGGGCTTCAGCGTGGAGCATGCCGATGGCCGCGTTACCCCGCCGCCGTTCCCGGTACTGCTGTGGCTGTGGAACTCGGTGAAAGTGGCGACCATCACCGCGATCGGCATCGTGACGCTCTCCACCACCTGTGCGTACGCCTTCGCCCGTATGAAATTCCCGGGCAAGGCCTCACTGCTGAAAGGGATGCTGATTTTCCAGATGTTCCCGGCGGTACTGTCTCTGGTCGCGTTGTATGCCTTGTTTGACCGCCTGGGCCAGTATGTGCCGTTTATCGGCCTGAACACCCACGGCGGCGTGATCTTCGCCTATCTTGGCGGTATCGCCCTGCATGTGTGGACCATCAAAGGCTATTTCGAAACCATCTACGGCTCGCTGGAAGAAGCGGCGGCGCTGGATGGCGCGACACCATGGCAGGCGTTCCGTCTGGTTCTGCTGCCGCTGTCGGTGCCTATCCTGGCGGTGGTATTTATCCTGTCGTTTATCGCCGCCATCACCGAAGTGCCGGTCGCGTCTCTGTTACTGCGTGATGTGAATAGTTACACCCTGGCCGTGGGTATGCAGCAATACCTCAACCCGCAAAACTACCTGTGGGGCGACTTTGCCGCGGCGGCCGTACTCTCTGCCATCCCGATTACCGTGGTGTTCCTGCTGGCGCAGCGCTGGCTGGTCAACGGCCTGACGGCGGGCGGTGTGAAAGGTTAAGTTTCATCTGTTATGCCACTGCAACCCTCAACTTTAGACGTATTGTATTAACCCAACTTGTGACTGTTGTTAGGCGCTCTTCGGAGCGCCATTTTTTTATGGGTCAGACACGCACAAAGTCAGTCTCAAAGTTAAAGGTATGCCAGAGATGGCGGGCGCAGGAGTATTCAAACAGCTTGCCGTTATCGAGAAATGCCGTCTGCTCCACCTGAATAAGCGTGGTGGGTTCGGTCAGCTCCAGCCACACCCTTTCCTGCTCGCTGGCGTTTCGCCCGGTGACTTTCATATGTGCGCTATGGACGGTACACCCCAGCTCATGGGTAATGTACGCGTAAATGGAATGCTGAACATGGCTCAGAGCCAGACGAGGAAAGAGCGCGACAGGCATCCAGGTGTACTCCACGATGGAAGGGATCTCCGCTATGACGCGTACCCTGTGGATTTCATGCACCAGTTCACCCTCAGGGATTTGCAATTTTTGCGCGATATCGGCAGAGGCAGGCACGGCGGTATATAACTGCACGCGAGTGGTAAGGGTTTTCCCCTGAGTGGCGCAGCGCTGCGCGGTGCCTATCAGGTGTGAGTTGCTTGCCGCAGAAACCTGGCGCTTAACAAACGAGCCTAGCCCACGCTTGCGCAGCACCAGTCCCTCGCGGACGAGCAAATCCAGCGCTTTGGTGATGGTTAGCTCGCTACATCCAAATTCAGCGGCGAGCCTTGCCCCTTCGGGCAATTTTTTGTCGGGAGCATAGATGCCCACCATAATGCGCCGCCGCACTTCATGGTAGATCTCCATATACTTAGGCATAACGCTCTCCGCAAACGGCCCCTTACAGGGCCGACTCAAATTAACGAGACAGGGATGCAGCCATACGCACCCAGGTGTGCCGTCGGCCACGGATAGCGAGGGATAAGGCATTCAGCGCTTCCGGGTCGGCCATGCCTGCCACCCCTGCGTCGCCAAAATTATGCATGTCGCTACCGCAACGTTTACTGGCCAGGCCAATGTCGCGCACCGTAGCACAATCCGCACCTTCCTGACTACTGCTCAGCGTGGTGATGGCAAGCCCTCCCAGCGACTGCACTGACTGCGCAATGTGGCTGACGCGTCCTTCCGATGCCCCCCGGCATCCGCCTGGTGCCGAAAAGATAGCGCCATCTGCGCCTGCGCTGATATAACCAGCATACTCCTGGGGTTGCGCCAGACCAGAAGTATAAAATTTCGCGGCCAGAATCAGCTTATCGGTTTGCGCCCTGAGCGCCGCTATCGCCTGACACATACGCCCGGCCGTCACCCCGGGTTTGTCATAGCCGGTCAGGCAGTAAAAATCCGCATGCCGCACTGCCTCCAGATGCGCAGGCAGAAAAGCGCCGGGGCTGGAGAGATCGTCTGCGGGCAGGACTTCAAAATTGACGCCTGTTAAACGCCCCGTCAGGCATTTCACCTGGCTGACAGGATCGGCGCCAAAACGTTCTTCTCCGCCGTTCAATGCGGGCCGCTGAAAATGGATCCCCTTGAGCAGCAGAAGGTCGGCGCCAAACGCGCACAACAATTCCGCATTCGTTACCTCTGCAAACAGCGGGGGCGCCTGCACGGCAATTTCGACCATAATGACGCGCCCTTCGCTGGCGCTGATGGCATCTCGTAAGCTATCGCCGGTAATGGGGCCACGAAAGTCGCTGGCCCGGCAATTCAGAAGCCGTTTCATCTTTACGCCTCCTCTTCGAGAGAAACGATGGCAGGCGTTGGCTGTTGAAATGCCTTTTGCAAAATGTCGAGATTGGTTAACGCTTCTTGCTCGCTGACATAGTTGGCCTTGCCTGAGGAGAGTGTGTCGTAAAGCGCGTCATAAACGCGTCCGTATTCGCCGGGTACCGCCGGCAGTTCCTCCCGGACAGAACATCCTGCGTCATCGATATATTCCAGCACCGCGCATTCACGATCTTCACCAAACCCTGGGTGCCCAGGCATAATGCCCGCCTTCAGGCTGGTTTCCTGCTGGTCGATACCATAGCGAATAAACGAGCCTCGCGTACCGTGTACCGTGAATCTCGGCGCGGGTATTTTCACCAGATGGCTGGTTTTCACGATCGCGGTCGTCTTCGGGTAATAGAGGTGAACGGTGAAGGCGTCGTCAGGGTTGAGCGGGTTTCTCTGGCGCTGAAGATGGTACCCGACCTGCTGCGGACGCCCCAGCAGGGCGATAATTTGATCGAGCGTATGCACGCCAAGGCCATAAAACGCGCCGTCGAAATAACTGCCGGGACAGGTTTCCGACGCCGGGCGAAAATAGTCAAAATGGCTTTCGATCTCGACAATTTCCCCCAGTTTTCCGCTCTCAATCGCCTGTTTCATGGTCAAATAACAACTATCAAAACGTCGGTTCTGAAACGGAGAGACGGTTAAGCCCTTTTCTCTCGCCAGAGCAAACAGCGTTTTCGCTTCTTCTGGGGTGGTTGTAAAAGGTTTCTCGACCAGCACGTTTTTGCCATGTGCCAGACATAGCCGGGCATACTCAAAATGGCTATCAGGATGGGTGCAGATAACCACCAGCTGAAGCGTATTGTCTTCCAGAATATCCTGCAGCCGGGAGGTAAAACAGATGTGTTGATAGTGCGGCTGCGCTTCAACCTCTGGCTTACGCGCAATATCATAAATACGCTTTACGTTGTATTTATCCTTGCGGCATAAAACATAAGGGAGATGATAGCGCGTGGCGCTTTTACCAAAGCCAATATAGGCGCAGTTAATCATACGGATTCCTTTTTAAAGTATGGCAGGGCGGCATGAATTACCGCCGGTCCATCAAGTTTGCTGAAGTGCTGAGGGTCAAGGGGGATCACCGGGCAGTGGTGATTGATATCCTGAAGAATGGTTTCCTGGAGATACGCGATTTGCGGACCCAGCAATATAAGCTGGGCGTTTTTATATTCATCGACCAGTTTACCTGCATTCACGGCATACACGTTGAGTGTACAATTCTGACTTTCGCAATATTTTCGCATTTTGCTGGCCATCAAAGAGGTCGACATGCCTTCATTGCAGGCCAGAATAATGGTTTTCCCATCCAACCGATGAATATCATTGTCCTCCTGCGGCGTTATTTCTGACTCAGAGGCGAGAGTATTAATTATCGTTTCATTGCTGCGTTTGATTAACGAACGCTCATAGGCGGTTAAAAAAGGTAAATAGATTACGACTCCAAGCGCTAATAGCAGGATCTGCAAAATGACATTACGAAAATCACCGCCGGATCCGAGCCAGCCAGAAATAAGCGGAGGCACTGACCAGGGAACGTAGGCAACAATTTTTGAGACCCACCCCCAGGCGGTTGCAAAGTACGCGATTGTGAAATTAATCTGCGGATAAAGGATAAAAGGGATCATCATTAACGGGTTGTAGAGTACCGGGAAACCAAAAATGACCGGCTCGTTAATATTAAAAATGCCTGGGGCAATCACCGTTCTGGAAAAGTTACGGTGGCTGGACATATGGCTTCGAACAAACACTGCCAGCAGCAGGGCCAGCGTGCTCCCGGTTCCTCCCATATGACCATACAGATCGCGAAATGGCAGAACGATAATATGGGGTGGGATCTGCCCGCTGGCAAAGGCGGACATGTTTTCCTGCATCGCTACCAGCAAGGGAGGTTCAAGAATGGGATTAATAATCCCACCCGGATGTATCCCCAACGAAAAGAGAAGATTTGTCAGGGTCGTTAACACCAGAAAACCGGATAAATTAGTCGTTAAATGTACCAGCGGCGCCTGGATGAGATGCTGAATCAGCGCCGGGATTTCAGTATGAAGGAAAAGATTAACGCTAAATGCAACCAGCGCGAAAATAGCGACGGTTAGCATAATTGAAAACATCGACTGGAAGGATTGCACCACCATGGAAGGCACATCATCTCCTAGCCGGATCTGTAATTTTTTATTTTTCGAAATCCATAAAAAAAGATTTGTTGATAACACCGCCGTCAGTATTGCCAGAAAGACACCGCCAGCATTGGTACTGCCATAGGAGACCATTCCGGTAAGCCGAACCTGCTGACCATCGGCCAGGGTTTGCACGGTTTCAATGGGCATTAATGCATAAAACACCGCCAGCGCAACCATAGCGGGTATGACTGGCGTAGGGTGTTTTTTCTTACTGGCAATATGATACGCAATTAATATCACCAGCATCAGCGATAAAATATTCATTGTTCCGTTAAGAACGCGCTCGCCAATATTGCGTAGCTGTACCAGGGTGTCAGTGGATAACAGACCGCTCAATATGCCTTTCGGATCGAGAAAAACATAATTAAGCATGATGAAGAGTCCAGCCAGGACAAGGAACGGAACAGTAATAATAAAACTGTCCCGTAGACTTCGAAGATGGACTTCTGATGCCAGCTTTTGCGAGACGTCAGTTATCCGCTCCAGTATTGAAGAGTGGGCCATGCAGATCACCTGTCGAATAGATTAAGTATGTGGCAGTTAATTTCAGTACCGCGTATTCCTGAACTGCCACACATTTAAAACTATATAGTTTTAAATTAAATCTATATAGATCACATTTTGACCGCATCTCTTCCGCGTCAGAGCGCCTATTCGCGCTTCAACCGCTTCGAATTACACAACCAGAGCGTGATCACCAGCAGCAGGATCGCCGCCGAGTAGATCAGCACATCAAGGGGAGATTTATGATCGACGATGATCAGCCGCACTATCGCGGTGATCCCAATGTAGACAAAATAGCGCAGCGGGAAGTGAAAGCCTGACTGGAAATACTTCACAATCAGGGCGATAAATTCAAAGTAGAGAAAGTAGACCACCAGGCCTTCCACCAGCGCATATTTGCTGGTTTGCTCGGGGGCGAACAGTACATCCGCCAGATGCACCGTCTCTTTACCCAAAAAGACGACCAGGATCAGGCCAAGGCTCAGCAGACCGAGGTTGAGCACGGTCTGGAGGATAGTTGAGATGAACTCAACGCGCGGGCGAGTCAGGGATGTCATACAGCACCTCATTCTCCAGGGCGAGGTTCCTGTATAACGCAAAAATGTGACGTGGATCTATATTTTTTAATTATGTTTTATGTACGGAGGTAACGAATGGAGCGCAGACCTACCGGGGTTCGCAACGTAACCTGTGGTGAAAATGTCACCCTGTATGAGCCCTGCAATCTCTATGACTGCGTGCTTGGCAACGGTGTGTTTATCGGCCCGTTTGTTGAAATTCAGGGCAATACGCGCATTGGCGACGAGAGCAAAATTCAGTCGCACACCTTCATTTGCGAGTACGTCACCCTGGGCGAACGCTGTTTCATTGGCCATGGGGTGATGTTTGCCAACGATATGTTTCGCGACGGCAAACCCAATGCTGACCGGAACAGCTGGGGACGCATTACCGTGGGAAATGATGTGTCGATAGGCAGCGGGGCGACCATTCTGGCGGTCTCCATCTGCGACGGGGTGGTGATTGGTGCGGGGAGCGTGGTGACCAAATCTATCACCGAGAAAGGCGTTTATGCGGGAAACCCGGCGAGGCTGCTGCGCCGCTTGTGAGTTGCCCGGTGGCGCAAGCGCTTACCGGGCCTACAACAGAAAAGGATAAGGGCTATCAGCGGAAGTTAATGTTCTTATCACTGGTCATGTCATACAGCTGGAACTTACGACCCAGCTGCTGGCCCCCGTCGCGCGTCAGCGGCGTCCAGCCAATGGCCGCACGGCTGCGGGTTGGACCGGATGAGAACAGATCCAGCGGAATCGACACATACACCCCTTTGGTGAAGTCCCCTTCCCCGTATTCGTCCGGCGAGACGTTGGTGATGGTGGCGTAACCACCCACCACCACTCCGCTGTCGAAGTGTTTGGAGATATCCAGCGTGCCGCCCTTATCGCCCGCCAGGTACTGGCCCACGCTGGCTTTCACCAGCACGTCCTGGGCGAACGACGGTGTCCAGTAGGCCGTCAGGTGGCCGGTTTTCACGCTATAGTCGGTGAACTTCATCATGTCCTGCGCGCGGCGCCAGTCACGCTGTTTAACGTAGTTAGCATCAATACCAAACGCCCAGTTGCTGTCCACCGGACGATAAAGCACTTCCGCCCCCGCGCCGCCATACATGGTTTCCAGATAACCGCCGTAGACCTGGCCGTAGAAGCCATTGCCGAAGTACTGGAAGTAGTTGGCCTGCAGGTTGTTTACGTAGGCATCGTTCTGCACGTACTCACGCACGCGGGTACGCACGCGCGGCAGCTTCGAGTCGTTCGGCGGGTTAGTGTAGTTGAACTTGTCGTAGTTGTTGGCAATGTTGCCAAACAGGCTGCCGGTGGTCAGCAGGTGGTCGGTCACCCACAGATCCGCCGTTGCCATCACGCCCAACTGGTACATGTAGAAGTTTTCCGGCCCGCCGACAGACTGGTTTAGCACCGGGTCGATGTGGAAATCGAAGCGCGATTTATCGATATACCAGCCCTGCTCGGTCGTCTCCGGCACGATTGGCTCAACGCGTTTTTGTACCAGCTCGGTTTCATGCCCCAGCGGCTCGCCCTCCAGATGGCGCTTCAGGCTGGCCACGTCCGTTTCCGTCGTCACTTGCGGCAGATTCAGGCGGTTCTCCGTTACGCGGATCGTGCGGATCCCCTCCGGCAGATCGTTCATGATGATCCGGTTAGCACGTTCGATCCCTTCCCGCGAGTCGCGGTATTTCACCTGCTCACCGGTCACGTACAGCGTATCGCCTTTCACCTGGATTTTCGGATCCGCCAGACCGGCGTTGTACTTCAACAGCGTCAGCTGGTTGGCCACCACGGAGTGCTGCAGAATGGCATCCTGCGGCTCCGGCTGGTACGCAGGCCGCGCGTTGTCGTTATAGTGCGGCCGCATGTCGTTAAAGTTAGTACGCAGCGTAAAGCCAAACATCACGGTGTTGCCGCGCTCGTAGCTGAGGTTAACGTCGGCCCAATCGGTGACGCGGTAAATGGCGCCGACGTTAAACTTGCTCTTTTGCTCAATCTTTCCGGCGAACTCTTGCGAGTAGTCGTTACCTTCGTACTCCAGCTTCAGGCGCAGCGGCTGCCACGGCGTCTGATACTCCACGCCGCCAAACAGGGCAGCCGGGCCGTGGAACATCTGGTCACCGTTAATGGAACCCGCTTTCTGATAGCTGTTGTCGCGATAGCAGAATTTGTCGCTGTAGGTGCAGAACGGGTTTTTCACGTTGCCGCTGGTGCCGAGATAGCCCCAGCCAAGCCCCAGCGAAAAGTCAAATGGCCCCCAGGCCTTACTGGCGACAATGTACTCCGCGTCGAACAGGCCGGTACCGCCGATATCTTTGGCCCCCACGGATACCTGCGGCATCCAGTAGCTCTCTTCCCACAGGCGCAGTTTGAGATCGAAGGCTTTATCTTTGTAGGTCTGATCGCCGGAAAACGCGTCCACGCTGCTGTACTGTTTCGTTCGTACGTCGGTGTAGCGCAGCGTGGTTTCGAGCCATGGGAACAGCTGTACGGATGCAGAATAGTAGCGGTACTGGTCGTTATCACGATAGTTAAGGCTGATTTCCCCTTCTCGCGCCATACGCGCGGTAGGGGTTTGCAGTAAACCGACGCCACCGAAGTCTGACTGAGACGGGCCAATGGGTGCCGGATATGTTTCTGCATGACAGGCGGCACTCACACACAGTGCCAGCATGCTATAGAGATAGGTCTTTTTCATTATTCCGGTATCCGCTGTGTCAGGGAATGAAGGATATCGGCATTCAGCCCGTCATATGCCTTCGTCCAGAAATGGTCGGCAAAACCGACAAAAATGATGCTGCCTGGCATGGGTTCGACATGCCGCTTGTTCCAGTAGGCAACCGGCGCCTTTTGCGTGTTCCCGTCAGGATAAATCACCCAGGCGTAGCTGTTATCCGCACCACTCAGCAGGCTCTGCTCGTCGAGATAGCTCGCCACGTCGCGGCCGGGAGTAAACGATTTTTTACCCGGGCTGCTGATAAGCCCCATCACCGTGATGGTGGAAGGCTGCGCCGGGAGCCAGAGCGTGTAATCTCCCTCCAGGGCCGGATTACCTTTTTCCGTCACGCGGACTTCATCCGGATCGAGATTGATGTTTTGTCTTCCGGTAACCTTCAGCGCCAGAAGCTGCTGACGAAGGCTGTTAATGGCTGCCGCATCGTCGCCGTCTTCCTGCTCTGCTAATCCCGTTAATCTGGCGAGCAGCGCCTTGTGCTTTTGTTCCGCCGCCACCGTTGCCTGCCGCTCGGCGATCACCGCACCTGTCCACCAGCTGTTTGCCAGCCTTGGCTGGCCGACGAGATCAATCAGGTGGCCGGCGTTCGTTAACGTTTTGGGCTGCGTGCTGTCCGGCGTGTAGACCTTCACCGTCCCGGCAGACCAGGCGAGCGGTGTGGCAAAGCTTGCGATCAGCGCAACGCGAATAAGTGTTTTCATGATTTCGCGGCCTTGATCAGCGTGGTTTTAACCGGGAAGAATCCGGCACCCAAATATTGCAGGGACTGACGGATCTGCCCTTCATCATCCACCCAGAAACGGTTATGCCAGGTCGCCCGATCGGTCGTGACCTCTTCATCCAGTACGCGACCCCGGGTTTCGTCGCTGCCTACCCTGACGCTGTCCGTACCGTCCCAGCGGAAGGTAGAGCGGGCGGTGGCGTAACGCACCTGCTTGTGTTCCGTCCAGCCCATTGTCCGCGTCCAGCTTGCCCCGTCGGTGATCTGGTTCGGTTTGCTGAGCGGATCGGCCGCAAGGTTGTTGACCTCAAGAAGGTTATCGCCACCGAGCAGGGTTTTCACAATACGGCTATGTTGCGTCACGATGGTGGCCTGATCCTGCGTCACCCATTTCTGCTGCCCGTTTTCATCGAAAGCGAGCACCACAAACAGTTGCGGACCATCGTTGATCTGCATGTACTGGCTGGCATACGGCATGTTCTGAAGTTCATCATCGGTCAAATGCACACCCGGCGTACCGAATATGCTGTCCCATAGTGAGTTGCCCAGCCCTTTGGTGGTGGCCGAGCACGCCTGTAACAGCAGGCAAATCAGGATGATTGCAGGTCGCTTCACGACTCTTCTCCGAAGGGGCGAAATAACCACACCGAAGTGTGGTTATGATTAAAACACCCGGAATTACTGGGTGCTGGTCGTCGTAGTGGTCGTGGTTCCGGTATTGGAGCCATCACCGCCACCGGTTGCCGCCAGCGCGACACCCACGGCTGAACTTACGGTGCTGGTGCTGGTCGCGGTAGAACTCCCCGCAGACGCAGACGTCGCTGCCGACCCTGCTGCTTCCCCGACCTGGACCGGAGCTGCATAGACAGATGTCGCCGCAAGTGCAGATATGGCAAAAATGCCATACAGTACTTTCTTCATAACAATTTCCCTTCAATGAATGAATGGAGATTTGCCCGAAAAGAAATTCAGGCGGATTCGAGTATACACAACTAAAGCAGAGGGTTTGCCGTACGGATAAATAGAGGAAGGGTTTTCGGACTATTGGATAAATGTGAAGTATAAGAATAATTAACTAATAAATTATTTATTTAAAATCAAAGAGATATAATTACATAAAGCGAAACTAACTCTCCGTATAATCCTAAAATAAACCGCACTCATTAACGGGTTAAAAGGTATTTTCGGATAAAACTCATAACGGGAATTTGAGTTAAATAACAGACATCAGGAATTGTCTGATAAAAAAATGCCGGCATATCGCCGGCACGTTTTTATGACGATTTAATTACGCGCGCCATGCTTTATAACGGTTAATCAAACCATTTGTCGAGCTGTCGTGGCTGCTGATCGCTTTGTCATCACCCAGTTCAGGCAGAATACGGTTCGCCAGCTGTTTACCCAGCTCAACGCCCCACTGATCGAAGGTGAAGATGTTCAGGATTGCGCCCTGCGTGAAGATCTTATGCTCATACAGAGCAATCAGCGCACCCAGGCTGAACGGCGTGATTTCACGCAGCAGGATGGAGTTGGTTGGACGGTTGCCTTCGAACACTTTGAACGGCACAACGTGTTCCAGGGTGGCCGGATCTTTACCCTGGTCACGGTATTCCTGCTCTACCACCTCGCGGGATTTACCAAACGCCAGCGCTTCGGTCTGAGCAAAGAAGTTAGACAGCAGTTTAGGATGGTGATCAGACAGTGGATTATGGGTGATAGCCGGGGCGATGAAATCGCATGGTACCATTTTGGTCCCCTGGTGAATCAGCTGGTAGAACGCGTGCTGACCGTTGGTGCCTGGCTCACCCCAGATGATTGGGCCAGTCTGGTAATCCACCGCGTTGCCGTTACGGTCAACGTATTTACCGTTGGATTCCATATTGCCCTGCTGGAAGTAGGCCGCGAAGCGGTGCATGTACTGGTCGTACGGTAGGATCGCTTCGGTCTCTGCGCCGAAGAAGTTGTTGTACCAGATACCGATCAGCGCCAGCAGCACCGGCAGGTTTTTCTCAGGTGCGGTGGTGGAGAAGTGTTTGTCCATCGCGTGCGCGCCGGAGAGCAGCTCAACAAAGTTGTCGAAGCCCACGGAGAGAATGATAGACAGGCCGATCGCAGACCACAGCGAGTAGCGGCCACCGACCCAGTCCCAGAACTCGAACATGTTCGCGGTGTCGATACCGAACTCGCCAACCGCTTTACCGTTGGTGGACAGCGCTGCGAAGTGTTTCGCCACGTGCTTGTTGTCACCTGCTGTTTTCAGGAACCAGTCGCGCGCGCTGTGGGCGTTGGTCATGGTTTCCTGGGTGGTGAAGGTTTTAGAAGCCACCAGGAACAGTGTAGTTTCCGGATTCACGTTCTTCAGCACTTCGGCGATGTGGGTACCATCGACGTTGGAGACAAAGTGCATGTTGAGATGATTTTTGTATGGACGCAGCGCTTCGGTCACCATGAACGGGCCGAGGTCAGAACCGCCGATACCGATGTTCACCACGTCGGTGATGGCTTTGCCGGTGTAGCCTTTCCAGCTTCCGGAGATGATTGCTTCAGAGAAGGCTTTCATCTTTTCCAGCACCGCGTTCACTTCCGGCATCACATCTTTGCCGTCAACGATGATTGGCGTATTGCTACGGTTACGCAGAGCCACGTGCAGCACGGCACGGTCTTCGGTACGGTTGATCTTCTCACCGGAGAACATGGATTTGATGGCGTCTGCCAGTTCCGTCTCTTTCGCCAGATCCTGCAGTTTCGCCAGTGTCTCTTCGGTGATGCGGTTTTTGGAGAAATCCACCAGCATCAGATCATCGAAGGTCGCGGAGAATTTGTTGAAACGATCGGCATCTTTCGCGAACAGCTCCGCGATGGTGACGTCTTTCATTTCATCAAAATGTTTTTGTAGTGCCTGCCAGGCAGCGGTCTGCGTTGGGTTGATGTTTTTCATTAGCAATACTCTTCTGATTTGAGAATTGTGACTGCGGTCGATTGTAGCGCCTGCAAATAAAAATTGTGATGGTTTTTATGCCATTGCCCTGGCCTGCATCAAACGCAGGTGAAAAGACCCGAAAAGTATAGCTGCTGACGCGCCCACCCGTGGCGGCGAAATGTCGGTCAAAATCGGGGAAAACGAAGCATAAAATATGGCCCTGTTATAAGTCCTGTTTCTCAGGGGTACCCCCCCATGAAAAATCCGCATAATCCCGGCATTGACAGGACCTCCCCCACATTTTATTTATAGGGCCGTATTTTGCGCCTGCACCTGTTTTCGTTTCATTCTTGTGCCATGGTCGCTTTATTCATTCCCTGACACGAGGTTGTTATGACGAGTTTTGTGGTCGCCAAGTTTGGCGGCACCAGTGTGGCAGATTACGATGCCATGAACCGCAGCGCCGATGTGGTGCTGGCCGATCCGAATACCCGCCTGGTAGTGCTTTCTGCCTCTGCTGGCGTGACGAACCTGCTGGTTTCTCTGTCTGAAGGGCTGGAGGCCACCGAGCGCTTCGTTAAGCTGGACGCACTGCGCAAAATTCAGTTCGATATCCTTGAACGTCTGCAGAACCCGAACGTGATCCGTGAAGAAGTGGAGCGTCTGCTGGAAAATATCACCACGCTGGCAGAAGCGGCTTCTCTGGCCACCTCCACCGCCCTGACCGATGAGCTGGTCAGCCACGGTGAGCTCATGTCCACCCTGCTGTTTGTTGAAATCATGCGTGAACGTAACGTTCAGGCACAGTGGTTCGACGTGCGTAAAATCATGCGCACCAGCGATCGCTTTGGCCGCGCCGAGCCGGACGTGGAAGCGCTGGCCGAGCTGACCAATCAGCAGCTGGTCCCGCGCCTGGATGAGGGGATCGTGATCACCCAGGGCTTTATCGGCAGCGAAGCCAAAGGACGCACCACCACGCTTGGCCGTGGCGGCAGTGATTACACCGCGGCGCTGCTGGGTGAAGCGCTGCATGCGACCCGTGTGGATATCTGGACTGACGTCCCGGGGATTTACACCACCGATCCACGCGTCGTCTCTGCGGCAAAACGTATTGATGTGATTGCGTTTGAAGAAGCGGCGGAAATGGCGACCTTCGGTGCCAAAGTGCTGCACCCGGCAACGCTGCTGCCTGCCGTGCGTAGTGATATCCCGGTCTTCGTCGGTTCAAGTAAAGATCCGAAAGCGGGCGGTACGCTGGTGTGCAAGAAAACCGAAAATCCACCGCTGTTCCGCGCGCTGGCCCTGCGCCGTAAGCAAACGCTGGTTACGCTGCACAGCCATAATATGCTGCACTCGCGCGGCTTCCTGGCGGAAGTGTTTGGCATCCTGGCGCGTCATAACATCTCCGTGGATCTGATCACCACCTCCGAAGTAAGTATCGCACTGACGCTGGACACCACCGGTTCAACCTCAACGGGTGACACTCTGCTGACGCAGTCGCTGCTGATTGAGCTGTCAGAACTGTGCCGCGTGGAAGTAGAAGAAAACCTGGCGCTGGTAGCCATCATCGGCAATAAGCTGTCGCGCGCGTGTGGCGTGGGCAAAGAGGTCTTCGGTGTGCTCGACCCGTTCAATATCCGCATGATTTGCTACGGTGCCTCCAGCTACAACCTCTGCTTCCTGGTGCCTGCTGAGCAGGCAGAACAAGTGGTGCAGAAACTTCATCAGAATTTGTTTGAATAAGCGTCAATACTAACTATGGCGTATTGCGTAGAATGCTTTACGCCATATTCGAGCCTGTACCTTATGCAATGCGCTGATGTTTCTGCTTTTCCTTATGTACACGCTTTACGATTTTGTAGATCCACTGTAGCGTCAGATTGTATTTTTTTGCCAGCTCGGCATAGTTACGACCGTCACATTCACTATAGATCTTGTAATCCCGTTCTGAAGCCCTACCAGAAATGCCCTTGGGGAAATAGATGCTTTGTCCCCCCCAGTTCCTCATCATCCTGTCAGCTATAGCCTGGCCAACATTCGTTGCTGATTCGCTATCAAGATTTATGCTTTCAATAAGCACCTGGGACGCATGAAACGCCAGATCGTTAATAATTTCAGGGAACCGAGTCATCTCCACAGACTTATCAATCATTTTTCATCTCCATGTTTTTTGCACCAGGTATTTTCCAGTACTGTTGTAGGTGCGGAAATCAGAAAAAAGCAATAACTCACCATAAATACATATAAATTTTTAATGAATACATTTACTCATATATCTCAATCAGTTAGTTATTATGAGTTAATTAATTAGCCATAGAAATTATTCATCTGAACATATCGCTATATCATTCATTGAATTTATCCTTAGATTGGACATCTATAATGCACACCATCTTATAAGCGCTTGTCGGCGTCATCAAAGAAATCGTACGCCTCACTTTTAATAAATCTTTTAAACAAATTTCAAAAAAACTAAAAATAGATGACAGAAATTATTTTCTAAAGTGGTTTTCGTTCTTTTTACCGGCTATGTCGTGAGTATGGAATTCCACTTATCAGGAGACAGTTTATGCCAAAGAAAACGATTCCCCGGCTATCAGGTTGGTTGATCTCATCTGTATTGCTTTTTGCACTTATCGGCTGGACATCACCCGCACAAATTCCTGTTGCTATTTACAAACTCAGCCTTGTATCACTCTCAGCGGTGGTTGGTTATTGGCTCGACCGTAGCCTTTTTCCCTGGGCTCGCCCTGACTCTTTTTGTCCCTGGGAAGAATCTTTGTGCTGCGCGGCAGCAATGATTCGCCGCGCTATTCTCGTTGCGGCGACCTGTCTTGCTGTTGCACTGGGGTTGTAACTATGCGGCAAAGATTCATTTACTTGTTATATATAATCGCCAGTATGCCAATGGCCGAGGCAAAAAGCCCTCCGCGTGAATCATTACAATGGCGAAATGAACTGATTCGTACCACCAGAGAAATTTGGGGGCTTAACGCGCCTGTCGCAGATTTCTCCGGACAAATACATCAAGAATCAGGCTGGAATATCATGGCGCGCTCTCCGGCGGGGGCTACCGGTATGGCACAGTTTATGCCCGAAACGGCAACATGGATAAGCAAGCTTTATCCAGAATTACGCGATAATGCGCCTTACAACCCCACCTGGGCCATACGTGCGTTGGTGCAATATGACCGTCGACTCTGGAATTCTCTCCAGGCGAGAGATAACTGCCAACGAATGGCATTTACGCTGAGTGCATACAATGGTGGGCAAGGTTGGGTTAATAAAGATAAAAGGCTGGCCACATCAAAAGGACTTGATCCTTCCCTCTGGTTTGGGCATGTAGAACGGGTTAATGCCGGACGTAGTGCGGCAAACTGGCGTGAGAATCGACATTATCCCAAAAACATTTTATTTAATCGGGCATCACTTTATTTGTTATGGGGGCCAGCAAGTTGCATCTCTTAAACAGAGGTAATAATGAAGCTCAGTATCGATTTTTGGGAACTTATCTCATTCCTGCTTTCGTTCGCAGGATTAATGTTTGCATGCGGAAAGCTTCTTTTAGCGCAAATTTTAAAGCAGTTGAATGAACGTTTTGAAACACTTGAAATTGCCCGGCGTGAAACAGAAATTGGATGGACAATATGCCTTTCTGAAAGCGATGCCGCGCAGTTTGGTTTTGCAACAGCCAATACGACCATTCCGCAGGCGCTAAATGCCATCTATGATCATGGTGCAGGCACCGTAGTAGTCATTAACGTATTAGATCCGTCAGTACACAAAAGTACGATCGCAAGTGAAAGCGTTACAGTTGATGACAATAGCAAGATTCAACTTAAACATGGGGGAATCCAGTCCCTGGCTATTGGTCGCAGCATTAATGCCGGCATTCCTTATACAAAAGATTCAGATTATACCGTCGATATGTTGACGGGTAGAATTACCTGCATGGGTAATAACTTAACACCAGGAACCAAAGCGTTTGTTAATTATACCTATTCCGACCCAACGAAAGTTACTGCAGCTGAAATAATTGGTACCGTAAATGCCGCAGGCGATCGCACCGGAATGAAAGTGCTACAGGATACGTATAACCTGTTCGGTTTTTTTGCAAAAATTTTAATTGCCCCTGTATTCTGTACCCAAAAATCTGTGGCAACTGAGCTGATTGCTCAGGCTGAAAATCTGGGTGCGATTAGTTATATCGATGCGCCGATCGGTACGACCTTCCAGCAAGTACTGGCAGGGCGAGGATCGACGGGCACGATTAATTTTAATAAAAGTTCCGACCGTGCTCGCCTGTGCTATCCACACGTAAAAGTATACGACAGCACAGCAAATACGGAAGTCCTGGAGCCGCTCTCGTCCCGAGCAGCGGGCCTGCGCGCTAAAATCGATCTGGAAAAAGGATTTTGGTGGAGCAACTCAAACCAGGAAATTCAGGGTATTACCGGCGTAGAACGTTCTCTGAGCGCCATGATCGACGATCCCCAAAGTGAAGTGAATCAACTCAACGAAAACGGTATCACGACGGTTTTCAATAGTTATGGCTCTGGTTTGCGTCTGTGGGGTAACCGTACTGCGGCCTGGCCGACAGTGACGCATATGCGCAATTTTGAAAACGTGCGCCGTACTGGCGATGTTATTAACGAATCTATTCGTTATTTCAGTCAACAATATATGGATATGCCAATTAACCAGGCGCTGATTGATGCGTTAACTGAATCGGTTAATACCTGGGGACGCAAACTCATTGCAGATGGCGCGCTCTTAGGTTTCGAATGCTGGTACGACCCAGCGCGTAACGAACAAACGGAACTGGCTGCCGGTCATTTGCTGCTGAGCTACAAATTCACACCGCCACCGCCACTGGAGCGTTTGACATTTGAAACAGAAATTACCTCTGAATATTTAGTTTCTCTGGAGAGCAATCACTAATGGCTGGAAAAATTCAAATCAACCGTATTACCAATGCGAATATTTATCTCGATGGTAATAATCTTTTAGGTCGAGCAACCGAAATTAAACTGCCTGATGTCAGCATGATTATGCAAGAACATAAGGCGCTTGGTATGGTTGGGAAAATCGAGCTGCCAGCGGGTTTTGATAAACTGGAAGGAGAGATTAAATGGAACTCTTTCTATCATGAAGTAATGCGCAAAACGGCCAATCCGTGGCAGGCAGTCGCTTTACAATGCCGCTCCAGTATTGACTGCTATAACTCTCAGGGGAAAGCAGATCAATTAGCACTGGTCACGCATATGACAGTGATGTTTAAAAAGAATCCGCTGGGTACATTCAAACAGAATGAAAATCCAGAATTTAGCAGCGCCTTTGGTTGTACCTATATTAAACAGGTCATTGACGGTGAAACACTGCTGGAACTGGATTATCTGGCTAATATTTTCCGCGTTAACGGGACGGATCAGCTAAACGCATACCGCAATAATATCGGCGGTTGATTTTTTTCGGGGCTTCGGCCCCGAATTTAAAGTTATTAATAAGGATTACAACATGACCGAAAAATATACTCTCCAGTTTCCATTTACCTCTGCCACCGGAGAACATATCGCCGAACTTCGATTACGCCGTCTGAAGGTAAAAGATATGCGCACCGCTCGCCGCGCCAGTGATAAACCGGAAGAATGGGACGAACCGCTAATGGCAGCAATGACCGGGCTGGTACCGGAAGATCTCTCAGAGATGGATTTGCTCGACTATCAGGCGCTGCAGAAACGATTTCAATCCATGCTTAGTATGGCTACAGAACCCACAGCTGTTGTGGCAGGCGATGGCATTGCTGGCGAAGTGGTTTCACTTTCAGCCAGCTGAAATTGATGCTTTGACTACTGACGATTTCGCCTGCTGGCTGGATGAAGCTGGCACTCAGATTAAACACGAATACGATTCGCAGGCTTAACGCCTGCGGGTTTCCTGGCCCGGCCCCGGTTCACCTCTTCTCTGCTCCTTTTCTGGCAAACCTGTTACCGGGCACTATTCACTTATACGGAAAATTATTTTGGCCAACGATGTTATTACTCAGCTCCAGGCGCGTAATGAGGCGTTGACGCAGGCAATAGCCCGTTACGGCTCACTAAACGCCAGCACGCTACAAACACTCAGTACCGAGCAAGTTAAAATAACCAAGCTGACACAACAGCTTACTGAGTCAGCCCTCCGACGGGAAGAAAACGACAAGCAACTCACTGAATTAGTGGGAAAAAAGCAAAGTTTTGTCGGACAATCAGGCAAACTTTTAAACGTCGAGACGCCCGACTGGAAGCTACCCTACGAATTCCAGGACAATATGGTCAATATAGCGGTTAAAGGCAGCATGAATAATGCCACGGAGGACGCCTTAAACTCGAATATCCGTGACTGGAGCCTTGCGTTCAATCAGGATCAAAAAGAGCTGCAAAACGCTACTTTCACGATGGTTGAGGGCGGCGTCACCGCATTGCAGGATCTTAGCCACTACGTGCCTGATATCGCCAAAGCCGCAACGACAACCCGCGACAGTGCGCAAATATGGGCGCGGGCGGCGATTGCCACCCATGACAAACTGAAAATTGCGTCTGATAACTTCCGTTCCACACAAAACATGCTGTACAGCGTCGCAAAAGGCGGTGGCGGTTCTGTTGAAGAACAAACACAGTGGATTAATGTTTTTGCCGACAAAACCAATCTACAAGGAAAAGAAGGACTTGCGGAGCTGACCGCAACGATGCAAATCGCCATGAAAAATGGCTCGAGCTTCAGAGCAGCTTCGGAAAATTTCGATCATTTCCTCAAATCAACCTTTTCAAAAGAGACGGATAACTGGTTTGCCAGTCAGGGCGTGGATCTCCAGGGATCGTTGCTGGAGCATCAGCAAAACGGGATAGGCGTGACGGAAGCGATGGCACATATCGTGCAGATGCAGTTGGAAAAAATGCATCCACAGATCCTTGAAACCTTCAAACAGACTATGAAAATGGAGGATCAGTCCGCTCGTAGAGAGGCGCTAATTGCAATGGCGCATAAATTTAACCTCGGCGCCCTGTTTGGCGATACGCAAACGCTTGATTTCCTTGCCCCTATGCTGGCAAATCTGGATGAATACCGTCAGCTAAAAGCGTCGACAATACGGGCAGCAGATCAAGATCTTATCAATAATGATTTTGACCTGAGAATGACATCGTCGGCAGAGCAAACCAAAGCACTACAGCTCACCCTTAACGACCTGTGGCTTACCGTTGGCCAGGAGCTTTTGCCGGCGATGAGTGAACTGACACAAAATATTACGCCACTAGTGAGGCAATTCAGCGCCTGGCTGCGGGAAAACCCGGCGCTAGTGCAGGGCATCGCTAAGGTTGTTGGTATTATCTGGTTATTCAGCGGTGCGCTGAATATTATGAAACTGGCAGCGAACCTTATCGCATCGCCTTTTATTCGCCTGATCGATATCTTCCTGCGGGTAAAAGCCAGCCTCGCATTGGGCGGGGCGGCCAGTACTGCGCTATCGGTGCTTAGATCGTTTGGAAACGGCGTAAAAATAGTGGCGTCTTTATTGGGCCGTGCTCTGGTTGGCGGATTGAAACTGGTCGGCCAAACATTTATCTGGCTCGGCCGCGCGCTGCTGATGAACCCTATCGGCCTGACTATCACCGCCATCGCTGGCGCAGCCTATTTAATCTATCGCTATTGGGAACCTATTTCCGGTTTCTTCTCCGGCCTCTGGACTCATATTAAAGCGGCTTTTGACGGTGGTATTGGCGGTATTACACGCCTAATTATGGACTGGTCACCGCTGGGGCTATTTTATAACGTCTTCGCCAGCGTTCTGGACTGGTTTGGTATTGTTCTTCCCGCCAGCTTTAGCGAATTCGGCAGCAATATTCTGGATAGTCTGATCAATGGCATTCTCAAAGCCCTGCCGTTCCTGAATAGCGCAATTGAGAAAATAAAAGGTCTTATCCCGGACTGGGCAAAAAGCACATTAGGGATCAACACGGAAAAACCAGGCGCCAGTATAGCCGGAACGGCACTCACGCCTGGGGTTAAACCCGCCGCAACATCCTCAACAGCGACAGCGCCTGCATCACACCGCTCAAAATCTTATACGCTGCCGTCCCGATCATTGGGCAATATCCAGGTGCACTTTTCACCGCAGGTTACAGTCCAGGGCCACGGGCAAAACACGGCTGGCGAGGTTAAAAACGTCATGACGCTATGCAAACGGGAACTGGAGAAAATGATTAATGACGTAATGGCGCAACAACAGCGCCGGGGGTATGCCTGATGTATGCCGTTTTAGGAGAGATTGAATTTGAAGTCGTTGCATACTGGGACGCCTTTGAAACCACACTGGGCGTAGATTATGCCAGCCATGCTCGTATTGAAGGCAAACCTGGCGTGCAATTTATTGGCGATAAGCTGGAAAAAATCACTCTGCAATTCAGTTTTCACAGCCAGTTTTGCCAGCCGTCAACAGAATTCAATCGCTTGCGCACCGCGATGACTGCACATCAGGCGATGGCGTTGGTATTTGGCAATGGGGATTATCGCGGCTGGTTTGTAATTACCGATCTGAGCGCCAGCCACCAGCACACAGATCCCTGTGGCAATGTTATAGCCCAGAGCGGGAGCCTGACGTTGCAGGAATACACTGGCGATCCGAAGGATCCGCTGCTGCCTCCGGCTATTACCACTCAGGAGCCGAATATTGACGAAATGCTGGATGATTTCCCTGAGCTCAGCGACGCCTGGTTCGATGACCTTATGAGCGCTGCTGAGGATGGAATGCGCGATGCCAAAGAGATGATGGACGACATGGCCGACACCATTGATGACATTAAAAAAAAGGTCGCACAGGCACAAGAGCTGGTTAAGGAAGCCAAAGCGTTGAAGAAGAAGTGTAGCGATATTATCGACTCACTGAAAAAGACGATCGACTCGGTGGAAGCGCTATTGCGACAACCTCTGGATCTGCAAACCCTGGCAGGACTGCCCAAAGCGCTGGCAGCAAAAATACAGGCGCTAATAGGCAGCCTGCCGGGGATCCGCGAATGCGCCAGGGACGCCTCAACACTCATTGAACAAGCCGAATCTCTGTTTAATGTCATCACTAGCAGCGTAGCAGAAGCCACTTACGATAGCGCCGCATTGCTGGTCAATCAGGGGCGCAGCACTATGCAAAAAAGCGCGTCTGAAGTAAGCCAACTTGCTGCTGCAGATATTACGAGGAGTTTGTAATGCGCTACCTTGAACATGTTACGACAGAGGGTGAACGCTGGGATAACCTCGCCTGGCGCTATTACGGCGATGCATTGGCCTACGAGCGAATCATTGCGGCCAACCCACATGTCGCGATCCTTCCTGTTTTACCGTCAGGCATGCGGTTGATTATTCCTGTCATCAGCATCACGCAAACGTCCTCGGAGTTACCACCATGGCTGAGATAACGGTTTCCGGCGGGGGGATTGCTACCCTGACGCCTGTTTTCACCCTTTGGTACGGTCATAAGGAAATTACCTACGACATAGCACCTTATGTCACCAGTATCAGCTACAGCGACAGTATTAAAAACGAATCGGATGTGATTGCAATTACGCTGGAAGATAGTACCGGACGCTGGATAAATGAATGGTACCCAGGTAAAGGCGACACACTGACGCTCCATCTGGGATATCAGGGTGAGGATCTACTGAATTGCGGGTCTTATGTCATTGATAAAATAGATATTAGTGCGCCACCCTCAACGGTCAATATTGACGGAATAGCCACTTCCGTTAGCAAAGCGCTGCGCACGAAGAACAGTCAGGGCTTCGAAGAAACAACACTTTTCGCCATCGCCAGTCGTATTGCACAAAAGCATGGTCTGACACTGGTCGGACAAATCGAATCACTAACTATCGATCGCGTCACACAATATGCGGAAACTGACGTAGCGTTTCTGAAACGTCTTGCAGGAGAATATGGTTATACCGTGAAGGTAACGACGAAAGAACTCATCTTTTCGCATCTGCCGACGTTGCGCTGTCTGGCGCCGGTGAAGACGCTTAACCGAATTGATATTTCACACTATTCATTCAAGGATACGATCAACCGCATCTACAAAAATGCCACGGTGCAACACCAGAACAGTAAACAAAAAGAGTTGGTTATCTATACGCATGATGGCCAACAAAAACCGTCTGCACGCGGTGCAGCAACCAGCGCCGATACCCTGAAAATAAACAGCCGGGCGCCAGATGCAGGTACAGCTCAGGCGAAGGCCAATGCCGCACTGGATAGCCACAACGAATACCAGCAGACCGGTACGCTCAGTATGATGGGCTGTCCTCAGCTCACGGCAGGTAATAAGATCGAACTGAACGGTTTTGGTGTACTTTCCGGCCAGTGGTTGATTGATAAAACAATCCACCGCTTCTCGCGTAGCGGCTACACCACGGAAATCGACGTTTCACGCGGGCCGGCAACCAGCCAGTAAGGAGGCAATATGAAAGGAGTAACGCGTCAGACAGGCATTATCAGCGATATTGATGAAACGGCGGTTCGCGTCAGAGTCACCTTGCCAGAATGCGATAACTTACGCAGCAACTGGCTTCCCGTCCTGCAACGCAATACGCAAGAAAATAAAGACTACTGGTTACCGGATATTGGCGAGCAGGTGGAGGTTCTGCTTGATAACAATGGTGAAGATGGTGTTGTTCTGGGAGCTGTCTATTCTACCGTCGATACTGCACCACTCGTATCACGCGATAAGCGCTACGTACATTTTTCTGATGGGGCAGCCTTTGAATACGATCGAAAGTCTCACCAGCTCACCGTTAACGGTGGGATTGAAAAAATTATTATTGAGGTAAGGGATACAACTCGTCTCACCTCGCCACAGGTTGAGGTTAAAGCGCAGCATGTTTTGGTGACATCTGACACCGTAAATGTAAAAGCGACGAATGTGAGCATTGAGGCATCGACTGTTGACGTGAAGGCTCTGGACGTTGCCGTCAATGCGCCACTCACTACCTTTACCGGTGATGTCACGATAATGAAAAAGCTGACCTGGCTCGGTGGCATGATGGGTAGCGGAGGCGTTGGCAGCAGTGCGGTAATCACCGGCAATGTCAACGTTCAGGGCAACGTGAACGTCAGCGGTTCCGTTATGGACGGCGGAGGAAACTCAAATCACCATTCCCACGGCTATTAATCCAGCCCGCCGCTAAGGCGGGTTTTTCTTTTTTAATCAAATATTTTCCTAAAGCGCTTTATTATCGTTCGCATCATATCGGGGTGAAAATAGCCCCATGAATACAAAAACACGACCCTCAACCCTGCACTGGCAACCTGCCTTGCAACGTCCTGAAGAACATGTCTGTGGGCTGGACGACATTCATCAGGCGATACATATCATTCTGCGCACACCACGCGGCAGCGATCCCCACAGGCCACTTTTTGGCAGCAATCTGTGGCGCTACATCGATTATCCGATCGAGCGAGCCATTCCACATGTTGTACGGGAATCCGTGGAAGCTATTCGCAAATGGGAACCTCGCTGCCAGTTGCTGAAGGTGACGCCAGCTATTGACGGTGAACATCTGACATTACACGTGCAATGGCGTGCCGCAGACGGCGTAATCAACTCTACGGAGGTGTTATGGCGATAGCCGAACCCAATTTTATCGATCGCGACCCTGCGCAAATCACCAGTGAAATGATCGCACAGTATGAAGAAGCCAGCGGTAAAAAACTCTACCCGGCGCAGGCTGAGCGACTGCTCATTGACCTGTTTGCTTATCGTGAAAACCTTGTCCGCATCGCCGTTCAGGAGGCGGCGAAGCAAAACCTGGTCGCGTATTCACGCGCCCCTATGCTGGATTATTTAGGTGAACTGGTTGGTGTTCATCGCCTGCCGCCACAGGCGGCAAAAACCACGCTGCAATTTTCTGTGGCAAATGCCTGTAAAAGCAACGTACTGATTCCACAGGGAACCCGTGCCAGCGCATCCGACAGCGTGATGTTCGCCACAGATGAGGATATCCTCCTCCCCTCTGGAAGTCTGAGCGTTGCCATAACCGCAACCTGTGTCGTCGCTGGAGAATCCGGCAACGGCTGGCAACCAGCGCAAATCAGTGCGCTGGTGGATAGCGTGAGTGGTTACGATATCACTGTCATTAACCTGACCGAATCTACAGGCGGGTGTGGTGAAGAAAGCGATGACGCGCTGCGTGAGCGAATCCGGCTGGCACCAGAAAGTTTTAGTAACGCAGGAAGCTATGGTGCTTATCGTTTTCATACCATTTCCGTCAGCCAGTCGATCATTGACGTCGCTGTGCTGGGGCCGGATGAAGGACTGCCGGAAGGCTGCGTAGAGATTTATCCGCTTACCCTGAACGGTCTGCCTGGTGCTGAACTCCTTGAACAGATCGAACGGGAAGTCTGTAAAGAGAAAAAGCGTCCGCTAACCGATAAGGTCAGCGCCAAAAAATCGCCACGAGTGCCTTATCAAATTTTCGCTCGGTTGACGCTCTTTACCACCGCCGATCAGGAAACGACGCTGGCTGCCGCACGCGAAGCCTTGAGTACATGGGTTCAACAACGCCAGACCCGGTTAGGCCAGGATATTGTGCCAAACCAGATTATCAAAGTGCTACAGGTCGAAGGCGTTTACGATGTTGCGTTGGATATGCCGCTCAAAAAGGTATTAAAAGCACATGAATGGGCGGAATGTACCGCCATTGAGGTGACCATTGCTGGAGTTAGCGATGGATAAATTGCTTTTGCCACCACCGCTGGCCAGTGACGAGCGTTTCTCTATTCTGGCAAATATAGCTGCCGAACGTTTTTCACAAATCGATCTTACAGTACTGCTGGTTTATCTGGTCGATTTAGTTGATGCCTCAGCACTACCGTCGCTGGCTTCACAATTTCATATACAGGGACTTGAGGGCTGGTTATTTGCGAAAGATGAGCAGGAGAGACGAAATTTAATTAAACAGGCAATAGAGTTACATAAATATAAAGGAACCCCTTGGGCCGTTCGTCGCGTACTCGAAATACTCTCGTTGCCGGGTATCGTTTCCGAATGGTTTGAATATGACGGGAAAGCTTACTTCTTTAAAGTAGAAGTTAACTTAAGCAATCAAGGCATGAACGAGCATCTATTTAATAACCTTGTAGATCTTATTCATGAATACAAAAATGTGCGCTCCAAACTGGAAGCACTAATCGTCTGGATAATTAACCAAAGCGCTATCCCTGTTATTGGCTGCGCCCTTTATGGTGGTGAGATAACGACAGTCCTGCCGTTCCAGATACAGGAAGTTGAACAAACTAAACCGAATTATTTCAGTACAGGGCAATGGAGCCTTGAAATCACATCTATTTACCCGGAGCAAATATGGTTAATGAATTCTATACCCTCCTGACCGACAAGGGGATGGCAAAAATCGCCAGCGCCCTTGCCGATAAAAAACAGATACATTTACAGAAGATGGCCGTTGGCGATAGCAATGGAAAATATTATGAACCCACAGCCAGCCAAACCGAATTGCGTCACGAAGTCTGGCGCGGCGAGATGAATACTCTGACGGTTGCGCCAAATAATCCGAACTGGTTGATTGCCGAAGTGGTTCTGCCGGAAGACGTTGGCGGCTGGTATGTACGAGAGGTGGGTGTCTTTGATGTTGACGGAGAACTAATCGCCATCGGCAAGTTCCCGGAATCCTATAAACCTCTGCTTCCCGGTGGAAGCGGTAAGCAGGTTTGTATTCGTTTGATTATGGAAGTTTCCAATACCACTGCGGTGACGCTGACCGTTGATCCGAGCGTGGTACTGGCTACACGGGATTATGTGGATACACGGCTGGACGAACATGAAAACTCAACTCATCACCCGGATGCAACACTCACGCAGAAAGGTTTTACGCAGCTTAGTAATGCCACTGATAGTGACGATGAAACCAAAGCCGCCACCCCGAAAGCGGTAAAAGCGGCAATGATTGAAGCGCGGAATCATACACATACCTGGAACCAGATTACCGGCATTCCGGACGGTACGTTGATTCAAAAAGGTATTGTTAAGCTTAATGCTTCGACTAAAAGTACCAGCACTAGCGAAGCGGCTACACCAAGTGCGGTAAAAGAGGCAATGGATAAGGCCAATGCAGCAGCACCGGCTAGTCATACTCATCCCTGGAATCAGATTAGCGGTGTTCCTGACGGTACGCTGACGCAAAAAGGGATTGTAAAGCTTAATAACGCGACCAACAGCACAAGTACCACCGAAGCAGCGACGCCGAGCGCGGTGAAAGCGGCTATGGATAAGGCGATTGCAGCTTTAAGTAGTTCTGATGCCGATACACGATATTTAGGCAATTTTGCTTTTTATACTGAAGATGGAGTGTTTACTGTACCTAAAGGAGTGACAAAGGTCTTTGTTGAGTTAATTGGTGGTGGTAATGGTGGCATGGGAAATTTCGGTTCAAATAAATACAGACCAGGAGGATTAGCTGCCTCACCGATTATGTCAACGGTAATAGTTACACCAGGTTAAAAGATTAACATTATCGTAGGAAAGGGAGGGGCGGGTGGAATTGGAAATCCCTCGAGTATTACTTCAGATTCTGCTGGCTCGCCCGGAGGAGACTCCTATTTCGGCACTCTAAAAGCTCTTGGTGGAAATGGACATTATCTTTCTGGCATACACAATCCTTGTCCCACTGAGACAGATCTTGCTTATAAAGCAGTTCCCGGAGGGGATGGTGAAAATAGCCCCTACGGGATAGGCGGGAAGGGAGTTTATAATTTAATAAACGGCAACATACACATTTTAAGTAATAATGCTTCAGGGTATGGAGCAGGCGGTTCAGGAGTAGCTTCTCTGCCTGGTTCTTCTGCAATATATCCCGCTGGCAATGGATCTCAGGGATTTGTAAAGGTTATATGGTAATAAAAAAGGATACAAACTGTATACGAACTCTATCTTGTTCTTATTGCTGATCTTATTATGGTCCCATAGGCATGGCAACCATGAGCACAAACACAGTCTGGCTCGCCTGCTCTAAGGGGAGAACGGAACACCGTGGCATTGCCAGACTGGCCGACTGGGTGACTCGCAAAGTCACCCGCGGTATCTACTCTCACTGTGAACTGGCGATAGAACACGGCGGAAATGAGTATCTATGCTACTCCGCGTCGTTTCGCGATCGTGGCGTACGGGGAAAATTGATGCCATTGCCTGACGACAAGTGGGATAAATTACCATTGCAGGCGAGTCAACAGGAAGTGGAAGCATTTTTTCGTAAACATAGCGGAAAACGTTACGACTGGCAGGGTGCAATAGGTATCGTATTAGGCAATCGGGAAAAGCGCGAACGGTTATTTTGCAGTGAGTTCTGCGCTGAATTTCTTCAGCTCAATGAGAGTTGGCGCTACTCACCCAATCACCTGTATGCTCTCGTCAGCAGTTGGCAATTCAATCCGTAAACAATACCCGGCTTTAACCAGGCCGGGTAATCCTTCACTACGGATTATGAATATAATTTATTTGAATAAATATCCCTTAAGCGATACACCATTGCTATGGTCTGGCTCGATCCAGGTCAGTTTATAAAAAGCAAACTCAACTATATCGATCGCAAGGAAAACATTATGCTTGCCGCCATCACCCGGCTGTTCCCGTTATGGGCGCTGCTGCTCTCCATACTCGCGTATTACACCCCCACTACGTTCACGGGCATTGGTCCGTGGGTGACCACGTTGCTGATGCTGATTATGTTCGGCATGGGTGTGCATCTAAAAATCGACGACTTTAAACGCGTGCTCTCGCGCCCGGCCCCGGTTGCTGCAGGGATTTTCCTGCACTACCTGGTGATGCCCCTTGCGGCCTGGCTGCTGGCAATGGCCTTTAAGATGCCACCCGACCTCTCCGCCGGGATGGTGCTGGTGGGCAGCGTGGCCAGCGGAACCGCCTCCAATGTCATGATCTATCTGGCAAAAGGCGATGTGGCGCTCTCCGTAACCATCTCTTCGGTATCCACGCTGGTGGGTGTGATTGCCACGCCGCTGCTAACACGCCTGTACGTTGACGCCCATATTCAGGTGGACGTGATGGGAATGCTGCTGAGCATTTTGCAAATCGTGGTGATTCCGATCGCATTGGGCCTTGTCATTCACCACCTGTTCCCGCGCGTGGTAAAAGCCGTTGAGCCCTATCTGCCTGCGTTTTCGATGGTCTGTATTCTGGCCATCATCAGCGCCGTGGTGGCCGGTTCTGCGTCGCACATTGCATCCGTGGGCTTTGTCGTGATTATCGCGATAGTGTTGCATAACACCATTGGCCTGCTGGGCGGATACTGGGGCGGGAAACTGTTTGGCTTCGATGAATCCACCTGCCGGACGCTGGCAATTGAGGTAGGGATGCAGAACTCCGGTCTGGCAGCGGCACTCGGGAAAATTTACTTCTCGCCGCTGGCGGCTCTGCCTGGTGCGCTCTTCTCGGTCTGGCATAACCTGTCCGGTTCGCTGCTGGCGGGATACTGGTCCGGCAAACCGATAGAAGAAAAACCACAGAAAACAGATGAATATCGTCTTTAACAGTCGGGTGGCGCTACGCTAACCCGACCTACACTCTCCGCACGCGCAAGCCGGGGAAAAAAGGGGCTTAACGCCCCTTCTTTTTACGTCCCGGTTGCGTAAAGCGTTTACCTGCGGGCTTGCCTCGCCCTTTCTCTTCCGACTGCGGTGCTTTCATGACCGGGCGTTTAATCGCCTGCGTTTTCGGTTTGGCTTTGGCCTTCGGCTTTGCTTCAGACGAGGAGTTCTCGATAAGCTTAAACAGCTCGATCAGTTCATCATCGGTTAAATCGCGCCACTCGCCCAGCGGGATACCGGACAGGCTGACGTTCATGATGCGCGTGCGTTCCAGCTTCGTCACTTCATAACCGAAGTATTCGCACATACGGCGGATCTGACGATTCAGGCCCTGCACCAGGGTAATGCGGAACGCGAACGGCGCTTCTTTCTTCACCTTACACTTTTTCGTGACGGTACCGAGGATGGGTACACCGGCGCCCATGCCGCGAATAAATTCGTCCGTGACCGGCTTATTCACCGTCACGATATACTCTTTCTCGTGGTCATTCCCGGCACGCAGAATCTTATTCACCAGATCGCCGTGGTTAGTGAGGAAAATCAGCCCCTGCGAGTCTTTATCCAGACGGCCAATCGGGAAGATACGGCTGCTGTGGTTAACGAAATCAACGATGTTGTCCCGCTCGCCATCTTCTGTGGTGCTGACAATCCCAACCGGTTTATTCAACGCGATAAACACCAGGTCTTCTGCATCACGCGGTTCGATGAGCTGACCATTCACTTTAACCACGTCGCCAGGCATCACCTGGTCACCAATAGTGGCGCGTTTGCCGTTGAGGAACACATTACCTTGTTCGATGTAACGGTCCGCCTCGCGACGTGAGCAGATCCCGCTCTCGCTAATGTATTTGTTTAATCGGGTTGATTGAGTTGGCAGCATAGTTTCTCCTGTGAAGGCGAAATATACCTTACCTTGCGGCTGACAAAAAAGTCCTAGTAACCGTTGATCAGAAAATCGAGTGCATCCCGCAATGAAGCACTGTTGTCAGTGAGATCGGCAACACGTTCACCTAACTCTTTTGAAGATATGCCTGACAGCATATGCATCATGACAACGCACGGCTTACCCGCGATTTCAACGACAGGGCACACTTTCGCAGGCGGACGAATGCCGCCCAGCAGGCTTAATTCAACGGCGGGAGCGACAAGTACATGTTTCATCACATTAGCAACAGGGTGCTGCATATTAATAAGCCATGGATAGGCTTTTCTCCCATTGCCTTCATTCTCATAAGCAAAATATTGCTCCATCAGAACGACCTCTGAAAATCACTAAAGGAGCCGTTTTCATCAACCCACTGGTTGATGGCCTCTATAGACGCTTTATTTTCTGCTAACCACTCTGCGCGCTGATGCGCACGAAACTGCTCCTGTAGAGCGGTAGTGAGTACAGCAGAGAGATTGAGTTTAAGCCGTCGCGCTTCTTCAAGAATTTCAGGTGCTAACGAGACATTGACTGATTTTTTAATACCATGGGTAGTGCGCATGAGAACCCCCATTGGAATGCGCATGAATTGGCGAAGTGTAGCGTAATAAACGAGCATTTTCTATTCCCTTCAAAATATGAGGTCTGAAGAGTAAATTGCTCTTTATAAAGCGTCACGCCTCGCAAATGGGTTTTGCGAGGCGCTTTCAGAGATTAATACTCATCCCGCTCGTCATCTTCATCCGGCTGTTCCATCACGCTGTACGCCACCGCACAGAACAATGAGTTAAGGCGTTTCATATCCCCCAGCAGCCCCAGGTGCAGGGAGCTGGTTTCGATACTCTGCACGTTCTGCTGGTGCAGACGTTCAACGTGGGCGTGCGAGTAGCGGCGGTTGAGGATACGAAAGCGATGCTTGTTGCGGCGCAGACGGCGTGCGCTCGGCACATCGCTTGAGAAGAAGACCAGCATCGCCAGCTTCAGGTTGCTAAGAAGTTGTTCGTGCAGGGCTTCCAGCTCCTTCAGCCCTTCGACGGAGAACGCACGGCGGGCGGCCAGAGATTTGTCAGCGATTTCACTGCCCATCCGCTCCACAATATCCGAAGCCTGCTCAAGGTTAAGCGACATCTCCATGATTTCCGCCCAGCGGCGGGACTCCTCTTCCGCCAGTTCATCCTGCGGGATGCGCGCCAGATAGAGCTTGATAGCGGTATAAAGCACGTTGATATCATCCGCCAGCCGGCGCAGCTCTTTCTCTTCCCGCGGCTCGCCGTGCATCACCTTTTGCAAGCCTTCGAGCATGGTTTCCATGGCATCACCCATGCGCAGCGTCTCGCGGGCGGCATTGGCCAGCGCCAGCGCAGGAGTATCCAGCGCGGAGGTATCCAGATGCTTCGGTTTCAGGCGCGCATCCAGCTCCGGTTCATCGCGTATAAGCCGTTCACAGAAGCGCGCCATCGGTTCAGCAAACGGCACCATCGCCAGGCAGCGCACCAGGTTATAGAAGACGTGGAAGTAGATCACCAGCTCTGCCTTCGGCAGAGAGAGGTTGTCCATCAGGTTCGCCAGTGGATGCACAAACGGCAGAATAATCAGGCTGCCCACCAGCTTAAACAGCAGACTGCCGAGCGCCACGCGGCGCGCGGCAGCATTGGCAGCGCTGTTATTGAGCATCGCCAGCAGGCCCGAGCCGAGGTTAGCCCCGATCACCAGACACAGTGCGACCGGGAAGGAGATCGCCCCTGCGGCGGTGAGCGTGGCCGTCAGCAGCACCGCCGCCAGGCTGGAATGACTGACGATGGCAAACACCGCGCCGATGAGCGCATCCAGCATAATATCGCCGGTTAACGAGGCGAAGATAACCTGCACGCCGTTGGCTTCGGTAATGGGCGTGACCGCCTGCACAATCAGCTCCAGCGCCAGCAGAATCAGCCCGAGGCCAATCCCCACGCGTCCAAGCTGACCAGCGCGCGTCTGCTTACGCCCAAGGAAAAAGATGACCCCGATAAATATCAGCAGCGGCGACAGCCAGGAGAGATCGAAAGTCAGGATACGTGCCATCAGCGCGGTACCCACGTCAGCGCCCAGCACAATAACCAGTGCAGGGGCCAGCGCCACCAGATCCTGAGCGACAAACGATGTCACGAGCAATGTGGTCGCATTACTGCTCTGAACCAGCGCCGTTACGCCAATACCCGCGCAGAAGGCGAGCGGTTTCTTCTCCACGCTGCTGCTGAGAACGGTACGTAAACGTGCGCCAAACACGCGCATCACGCCGGTACGGACAATATGGGTGCCCCAGACCAGCAGTGCGACTGCCGAGAGCAGATGTAACAGGGTCAGCACGGAAGGTTATCCTCCTTATCGTTATTCATTTTCCTTAGGTCAGTATAAGGGTTTAAACGTAAGAAAGAGACAGGGCGCTCAATGAGCGCCCTGTTAGTTGTAAGGAAAAGTGACGGTCAGTCGGCGTCGTAGCCGAGATTCGGCGCTAACCAACGCTCCACTTCAGAGACGCTCATGCCTTTACGCAGTGCATAATCTTCAATCTGATCGCGCTGCAGCTGCGCCACGGCAAAGTATTTGCTGTCCGGATGGCTGAAGTACCAGCCGGATACCGATGCCCCAGGCCACATCGCGAAAGATTCGGTCAGTTTCATTCCGGTATGGGCCTCAACGTCCAGCAGCTGCCAGATGGTGCCCTTTTCGGTATGTTCCGGACAGGCCGGGTAGCCGGGTGCCGGGCGGATCCCCTGGTAGTTTTCGCGGATCAGCTCCTCATTGCTGAGATTTTCATTCGCCGCGTAGCCCCAGTAAACCTTGCGTACGCGCTCATGCAGATACTCTGCGAACGCTTCCGCCAGACGATCGGCAATCGCTTTGACCATGATTTTGTTGTAATCATCGTGCTGCGCTTCAAAGGCATCCGCCAGGGCGTCCTCTTCCAGACCGCCGGTCACGGCGAAGGCACCGATGTAGTCGGCTTTACCACTCAGCTTCGGCGCAACAAAATCGGCCAGACAGTAGTTGGCAAACCCGACCTTTTCGGTTTGCTGGCGCAGGTGATGGCTTACGGTCAGCACGTGGGTGCGCGTCTCATCGCGATAAATTTCGATGTCGTCCCCCACGCGGTTAGCCGGGAACAGCCCCACCACGCCGCGCGGGTTAAGGGCTTTCTCGGCGCTGAGTTTGTCGAGCATGTCGTTAGCGTCTTTAAACAGGCGCTTCGCCTCTTCGCCGACAACCTCATCTTCCAGGATGCGCGGATATTTGCCTGCCAGCGACCAGGTCATAAAGAATGGTGTCCAGTCGATGTAGTTGCGCAGCGTTTCGATGCTGGCGGTCACCTCCTGCACGCCCAGGCGATGGGCAACTGGCGGCGTATAGCTCGCCCAGTCAAACGCCAGATCGTTATCGCGCGCCGCCTGAAGCGTCACCGGTGGGGTGCGCGGTTTCTTGCGGGCATGCTGAATGCGGACGGTTTCGTACTCTTTGCGGGTCCGGGCCACAAAGTCATCGCGCTGGGTGTCGGAGAGCAGCGCTGAGACCACGCCCACGGTGCGAGAGGCGTTCTGTACATAGACCGTCGGGCCGCTGTAGTTCTGCTCAATCTTCACCGCAGTATGCGCTTTTGAGGTGGTCGCCCCGCCAATCAGCAGCGGAATGGTGAAGCCCTGACGCTCCATCTCTTTCGCCACGTTAACCATCTCGTCGAGCGACGGGGTAATCAGCCCCGAAAGGCCAATCAGGTCAGCATTGACTTCGCGCGCGGTCCTGAGGATTTTATCCGCCGGCACCATTACACCAAGGTCAATAATCTCGTAGTTATTGCACTGTAGCACCACACCGACAATGTTCTTTCCGATGTCATGCACGTCGCCCTTCACGGTGGCGATAACCATTTTACCGTTGCTGGAGCCCTGCTCTTTGCTGGCTTCGATGAACGGCTCCAGATACGCCACGGCCTGCTTCATCACGCGCGCGGACTTAACCACCTGCGGCAGGAACATCTTGCCCTCGCCGAACAGATCGCCCACCACGTTCATGCCGTCCATCAGCGGCCCTTCGATAACCTCGATGGGCCGGGCGGCCTGCTGGCGCGCCTCTTCGGTATCCTGCTCGATAAATTCGGTGATGCCTTTTACAAGCGAATATTCCAGCCGCTTCTTGACATCCCAGCTACGCCACTCGGCCTGCTGGACGTTGGCAGCGTCGTCCGATTTGCTACCGCGGTATTTTTCTGCCAGATCGAGCAGCCGCTCGGTGGCGTCGTCACGGCGGTTGAGGATCACATCTTCCACCGCGTCGCGCAGTTCTGCGGGCAGATCGTCATAAATCGCCAGCTGTCCGGCGTTGACGATCCCCATATCCATCCCGTTGCGGATGGCGTAGTAGAGGAATACGGCGTGGATCGCTTCACGTACCGGGTCGTTGCCGCGGAACGAGAACGACACGTTCGAGACGCCGCCGGAGATCAGCGCATGCGGCAGCTCACGTTTGATGTCTTCACACGCGCCGATAAAGTCCTGGGCGTAGTTATTGTGCTCTTCAATCCCGGTGGCGACGGCGAAGATGTTCGGGTCAAAGATGATGTCTTCCGGCGGGAAGCCCACCTCTTCGGTCAGGATCTTGTACGCACGGCGGCAAATCTCAATTTTGCGCTCGCGGGTGTCCGCCTGGCCCACTTCATCAAAGGCCATCACCACCACGGCCGCGCCGTAGCGGCGCACCATCTTCGCGTGGTGAATAAAGATATCGACCCCTTCTTTCATTGAGATGGAGTTGACGATACCTTTGCCCTGAATGCACTTCAGCCCTTTTTCGATTACTTCCCATTTGGAGGAGTCAATCATGATCGGCACGCGAGCGATATCCGGCTCGCCGGCGATCAGGTTGAGGAAACGTACCATCGCCGCCTCGGCGTCGAGCATCCCCTCATCCATGTTGATGTCGATGATCTGCGCGCCGCTTTCTACCTGCTGGCGGGCAACGTCAAGCGCTTCACTGTACTTCTCTTCTTTGATCAGGCGTTTGAATTTAGCGGAACCGGTGACGTTGGTACGTTCCCCAACGTTCACAAACAGGCTGTCGTCACCGATGGTCAACGGCTCAAGGCCGGAGAGACGGCAGGCAACCGGCAGCTCGGGCAGTTTACGCGGCGGCAAACCGGCCACGGCATTGCTCATGGCGGTGATGTGCTCCGGCGTGGTACCGCAGCAGCCGCCAACGATATTCAGGAAACCGGATTCGGCCCATTCGCGGATCTGCGCCGCCATGGTGTCCGCATCCAGATCATATTCGCCAAAGGCGTTTGGCAGACCGGCGTTCGGGTGTGCGGTGACGTAGCATTCCGCAATGCGTGACAGTTCCTGCACATACTGGCGCAGCTCATCCGGACCCAGCGCGCAGTTCAGGCCGAAGGAGAGCGCTTCCGCGTGGCGCAAGGAGTTATAAAACGCTTCGGTGGTCTGCCCGGACAGGGTACGACCAGAGGCATCGGTAATGGTGCCGGAAATCATGATTGGCAGCTCGACGCCCAGCGCCTCGAACTCCTCTTTCACCGCGTAAATCGCGGCTTTGGCATTGAGGGTATCGAAAACCGTTTCAATCAGGATCAGGTCGGAACCGCCTTCCACCAGCGCTTTTGTTGATTCACGGTAGGCTGCCCCCAGCTGGTCAAAGGTGATGTTACGAAACGCCGGGTCGTTTACGTCCGGTGAAATAGAGGCGGTGCGGTTGGTTGGGCCGAGCACCCCGGCAACGTAGCGCGGTTTCTCCGGCGTGCGCGCCGTCCACGCGTCGGCACAGGCGCGGGCCAGTTTCGCCGCCTCATAGTTTATCTCCGCCGACAGGGATTCCATCTGGTAATCCGCCATGGCGATGGTTGTCGAGTTGAAGGTGTTGGTTTCAACGATATCCGCCCCCGCTTCGAAGTAGGCGTTGTGGATATCCGCAATCACCTGCGGTTTGCTTAATACCAGCAGGTCATTGTTACCTTTGAGATCGCATGGCCAGTCCGCAAAACGTTCGCCACGGAAATCGTCTTCACTGAGGCGATAGCTCTGGATCATGGTGCCCATGCCGCCGTCCAGCACCAGAATTCGTTCATTTAACTGCGCACGCAGTTGCTCTACTTTGCTGCTCACACTTGCTCCCGACAACGCTCAACCAGGCCAAAAGGCTGCGGTCCATACTGGCACAATCTTGCAGGGTGGAAAAGTCACACGGCGGTAACATGAGACATGTTCACTATCACTCATCCGATCAGTCAGGATAACGGTTGCAAAATCACCAAATAAAACGAAAATGATTTCCACGATACAGAAAAAGGAGATCGTCATGGTCACGACCGTTCCCGCGAAACGCGGCAGAAAACCTGCTGCCACCCCCGCCGCACAACAGGGTGGACAGGTTCAATCGCTTACACGCGGTTTGAAGCTGCTGGAATGGATAGCCGAGTCGCACAGCAGCGTGGCCCTGACGGAGCTGGCCCAACAGGCTGGTTTGCCGAACTCCACTACGCACAGGCTGCTGACCACCATGCAACAGCTTGGCTTTGTGCGTCAGGTTGGCGAGCTGGGGCACTGGGCAGTCGGCGCCCATGCGTTCATCGTCGGTAGCAGCTTCCTGCAAAGCCGCAACCTGCTGGCGATTGTGCACCCTATCCTGCGCAAATTAATGGAAGAGTCGGGCGAGACCGTGAATCTGGCCGTGCTCGACCAGAGCGATCATCAGGCGATCATCATTGACCAGGTACAGTGTACCCAGCTGATGCGTATGTCAGCCCCCATTGGCGGTAAGCTGCCGATGCACGCGTCCGGCGCGGGGAAAGCCTTTCTGTCGCAGCTGAGCGAGGAACAGGTGACGGGGCTGCTGCACCGTAAAGGGCTGCACGCCTATACCCACGCCACGCTGGTTTCACCGGTACATCTGAAAGAAGATCTGGCGTTGACCCGTAAGCGCGGCTATTCGTTTGACGACGAGGAGCACGCCCTGGGCCTGCGCTGCATTGCAGCCTGTATCTTTGACGAGCATCGCGAACCGTTTGCCGCTATCTCCATCTCGGGGCCGATTTCCCGTATGACCGACGATCGCGTCACCGAGCTGGGTGCGCTGGTGATTAAGGCGGCGAAAGAGGTCACCCTGGCGTATGGTGGGATTCGCTAGGATTGAGTGCGGTCTGATGCCCTCACTCCGGCCCTCTCCCTGTGGGAGAGGGAGAAAACATGATGCCCTTACCCTGCGGGAGAGGGAGAAAACCGGATGCAAAACCGCTGCTTACGACGGTAGGCGTACACATCTTCCACATGCCCGTTTTTGATCCGCGTTTGCAGCCCGCGCCAGTAGCTGGCACGAAACAGATCGGCATGCATCTCTTCAAACAATGGCCCAATACGCGGGTCGGCGCACAGCCAGTGGCGAAACTCCTCGGGAAAGACATCGCCCGGTGAGACGCTGTACCACGGCTCGCCGGAGAGTTCATCTTCCGGGTAACGGGGCGGCGGGATATCGCGGAAATTAACCTCGGTCATGTAGCAAATTTCATCGTAATCATAGAACACTACCCGCCCGTGTCGGGTCACGCCGAAGTTTTTAAACAGCATGTCGCCAGGGAAAATATTGGCGGCGGCAAGCTGACGAATCGCGTTGCCGTACTCTTCAATGGCATCTTTTAAAGCCTGACCGTCGGCCTGTTCCAGCCAGATATTCAGCGGCACCATACGGCGCTCGATATACAGATGGCTAATCGCTATTTTGTCGCCCAAATCGGTGATTTTTGCCGGTGCTTCCTGCAGTAACAGGGCCATTAAAGCCGGATCGATCTGCCGCTTATCCAGCACAAAATTTTCAAACTCCTGCGTATCCGCCATACGTCCGACGCGATCGTGTTCTTTCACCAGCTGATAGCAGGCACGAACATGCGCTGCGGTCATCTCTTTCTGCGGCGCAAATGTATCTTTGATGACCTTAAACACCCGGTCAAACCCCGGCAGCGTAAAGACCAGCATCACCATGCCGCGAATGCCGGGCGCTTCGATAAATTGCTCATCGGCGGTGGTGACATAACGCAAATACTCCCGGTAGCTTTCCGTTTTGGCATGCTTTTGACAGCCAATCGCCATATACAGCTCGGCGGTGGTTTTGCCCGGCAGGATCTCGCGCAGCCACTCCACCAGGGCGGCAGGCAGCGGAGCGTAGACCATAAAATAGGAGCGGGCGAAGCCAAACACAATGCTGGCCTCAGCGCTGGTGGTCAGGCAGGTATCGACAAACAGTTCGCCGTCATCGGTACGGTGTATGGGCAGCAGAAACGGCACGGTGGCGGAGGGCGTCACCAGCTTGCCCACCAGCCATGCGGCTTTATTGCGGTAGAAAAGCTCGTTGGCGACCTGCAAATGGCAGTGGCTGAGAGCCTCTTCGCCAAAGGATTCGTGGAGATGGGCGATGATAAAGCCAATATCGCGGGCTTTATTCTCCCACGGCAAACGCAGCGGTAAGTCTGTTAACACGCGGTGCAGGAGCTTCTCCCAGCCGTGGTCGGGGAAAAAATCCTTCGCCAGCGGGCGCGGAATGGTGCGAAAACGGCGCTCCGGCTGGGAGCTAAAAATAAATAACCGCTCAGGAGATAATGAGCGGTGGTCAAATAACCGGCAATACACGGAGTTGAAAAAGCTCTCCGCAATCTCGAAGCGCGGGTAGTCTGGCAACAAATGGGTGTAGTGCTCCTTAACGCGCAGTAAAAATGCCGCGTCAGGGTTTTTACCGTCGGTAATGCAGCGCAGTTGTTCCACCACCAGACCCACGTGATGATCGTAGAGGTGAATACGCTGCTTCATGGCCTGCTGGACCGCATGCCAGTCGGCGTGCTCAAAGCGCTGCTGCGCGCCGGAGGTGACTTCCAGAAAACGACCATACTGAGCATCGAAGCCCTGCAAAATAGTCTGTGCAATCAGTAATTCCAGACCACGCGACATAGATTCCCCCTCACCCCAACCCTCTCCCCAGAGGGGAGAGGGGGAAAAGATTAGAACTGCGCTTCTTCTGTTGACCCCGTTAAGGCGGTGACGGAAGAGGCGCCGCCCTGAATAATCGTGGTCACATTATCAAAGTAACCGGTTCCCACCTCCTGCTGATGAGAAACAAAGGTATAGCCCTCTTTACCCGCGGCAAACTCCGGCTGCTGCACTTTCTCAACATAGTGCTTCATGCCTTCGCCCTGCGCGTAGGCGTGCGCCAGGTCGAACATGTTGAACCACATGCTGTGGATCCCCGCCAGGGTGATGAACTGATACTTGTAGCCCATCTCTGACAGCTGCTGCTGGAAGCTGGCGATGGTTTTATCGTCCAGATTCTTCTGCCAGTTGAAGGACGGCGAGCAGTTATAGGCCAGCAGTTTGCCCGGGTATTTGGCGTGGATAGCATCGGCAAAGCGTTTTGCCAGCGCCAGGTCCGGCGTGGAGGTTTCGCACCAGACCAGATCCGCGTACGGTGCATACGCCAGGCCACGGCTGATGGCCTGCTCAATGCCAGCATGGGTACGATAGAATCCTTCGCTGGTGCGCTCGCCGGTAATGAACTCGCTGTCGTATGGATCGCAGTCAGAGGTGATCAGGTCAGCCGCGTCCGCATCGGTACGGGCAATCACCAGCGTCGGCACGCCGAGCACGTCAGCGGCCAGACGCGCAGCGACCAGCTTCTGAATCGCTTCCTGGGTCGGGACCAGCACTTTGCCGCCCATGTGTCCGCATTTCTTCACCGAGGCCAGCTGATCTTCGAAGTGTACGGCCGCTGCACCGGCCTCAATCATCGATTTCATCAGCTCAAAGGCGTTCAGCACGCCGCCGAAACCGGCTTCTGCATCCGCGACGATCGGCAGGAAGTAGTCAATAAAGCGCGGATCGTTTGGCTCAATACCTGCCGCCCACTGGATCTGATCCGCACGGCGGAAGGTGTTGTTGATCCGATCCACCACCGACGGCACCGAGTTTGCCGGATAGAGCGACTGATCCGGATACATGCTGGAGGCCAGGTTGGCATCCGCCGCGACCTGCCAGCCGGAAAGATAAATGGCTTCGATACCGGCCTTCGCCTGCTGCAACGCCTGACCGCCGGTCAGTGCACCGAGGCTGTTGATGTAGCCCTTTTTGGAGCCGCCATGCAGCAGATGCCACATCTTCGCCGCGCCATTTTGCGCCAGCGTGCATTCCGGATTGACCGAGCCACGCAGTTTCACCACTTCCTCAGCGCTGTATGGGCGACGGATACCTTCCCAGCGCGGCTGTGTCCACTCTTTCTTCAGTTCTTCGATTTGTTGGGTACGGGTTTTCATGTGCAGATGCTCCATATTGTTATGTGGTGGATTTACGCAAGCAGGCGGTAGCCTGGCAGGGTGAGGAAGTCGATTAAGTCATCTGAGGTTGTAATTTGCTCCATCAGGCGGGCGGCATCATCAAAACGTCCGCTGCTGAAGCGGTGTTCACCCAGCTCGTCCTGAATGACGCGCATCTCTTCCGCCAGCATCTGGCGGAACAGGGATTTGGTCACCGGCTTGCCGTTGCTGAGCGTTTTCTGATGGTGGATCCACTGCCAGATAGAGGTACGGGAGATTTCTGCCGTCGCCGCGTCTTCCATAAGACCGTAGATGGGCACACAGCCGTTACCAGAAATCCAAGCTTCGATGTACTGCACGGCAACGCGGATATTGGCGCGCATGCCCTCTTCCGTGCGTTCACCCGAGCACGGCGCCAGAAGTTGCTCTTCTGCGATTGGGGCATCGTCATCACGGGTGACAAACAGCTGGTTTTTGTTGTCGCCGAGCACGTGGTTAAAGACTTCCATTGCCGTATCGGCCAGGCCTGGATGGGCGATCCACGTACCGTCGTGACCGTTACGCGCTTCAAGCTCCTTGTCAGCTTTCACCTTGTTGAGCACCTGATTGTTACGCTCAGCGTCTTTGCTCGGAATAAAGGCCGCCATGCCGCCCATCGCAAAGGCACCGCGCTTGTGGCAGGTTTTAATCAGCAGGCGCGAGTAGGCGCTGAGGAACGGTTTATCCATGGTGACAACCTGGCGATCCGGCAGTACGCGATCGGGGTGGTTTTTCAACGTTTTGATATAGCTGAAGATGTAGTCCCAGCGTCCGCAGTTCAGACCCACAATGTGATCGCGCAGAGCGTGCAGGATTTCATGCATCTGGAATACGGCAGGCAGCGTTTCAATCAGCAGGGTGGCTTTAATGGTGCCACGCGGCAGGTTGAAGCGATCTTCCGCGTAGCTGAACACCTCACTCCACCAGGCCGCTTCCTGCCAGGCCTGGGTCTTCGGCAGGTAGAAATAGGGGCCACTGCCTTTTGCCAGCAGGTTTTTGTGGTTGTGGAAGAAATAGAGGGCGAAATCAAACAGGCTGCCCGGAATCGCTTCTCCGCGCCACGTGACGTGTTTTTCCGGTAGGTGCAGGCCGCGTACGCGGCAGATCAGAACCGCCGGATTGGGTTTCAGCTGATAAATTTTACCGGCTTCGTTGGTATAGCTGATGGTGCCATTAACCCCATCGCGCAGGTTGATCTGCCCGTCGATCACTTTACGCCAGTCCGGGGCCAGGGAGTCCTCAAAATCCGCCATAAAGACTTTGACGTTAGCGTTCATGGCGTTGATCACCATTTTGCGCTCTACCGGACCAGTGATCTCAACGCGGCGATCCTGCAAATCTTCAGGGATGCCGCGGATTTTCCAGTCGCCGCGTCTAATGGAAGCGGTTTCCGAAATAAACCCAGGCAGCTTGCCATTATCAATTTCCTGCTGTTGATGAATGCGTGCAGCCAGCAGCTTATTGCGCTGCGGCGTAAAGCGGGTTACCAGTTCAGTCAGGAATTCAACCGCCTCAGCCGTCAAAATTTGCTGTTCTTGCTCGCCATACGGCTGGGTAAAGGCCAGTTCATCGACCGTCGTTGCCTGTTGAGTCATCACTCTGCTCCTCATCAAAGATCCAAATTCACATCCCCAATGCGAACGAAAGATCGTTGTGTAGTTTTCGCTCAGCAGAATTAAGACTATCTCTATTTTTTCCAAAATCAAAAACAATTTCCATTTTAAATTCAATTTAACTTCAACTTATTGATTAATATAAATTTAAAGTTTTATTGCATGTTGAGTTGAATTTCGGAAATAAAAAAGGCACCCGAAGGTGCCTGATGTGAATAGCTGAAACGCTTTAGGATCGTTTTATGCAGAAGATTACTCCAGCGTCGGATTCATGTGACGCAGATCGTATGGAGTTATCTGGTAGACGTAATAGTTGAGCCAGTTAGTAAATAGCAAATTCCCGTGACTGCGCCAGGTGGCTCGCGGTTTGTTCTGAGGATCGTTTTTCGGGAAGTAGTTATACGGCACATCCGGATTGAGACCCGCTTCGACATCACGGAAATACTCTGCCGCGAGGGTGTGTGGATCGTATTCAGGATGCCCGGTTACAAAGGCAATACGCTTATCTTTGCTGGCAAACAGGTAAGCATCGCCATCTTCTGTTTCGGCCAGGATCTCCAGATCGGTGTAGTCGCGAATCAGCTGCGCCGGGAAATCGGCGTAGCGCGAATGCGGGGCCAGGAACGAATCATCAAACCCGCGTGTCAGCAAGGCATGAGGGTGAAGAATGTGGTGTTCGTATACGCCGGAAAGTTTTTCGGTACGGGTTTGTTTGGGGATGCCGTAGAGGATATTCAGCGCAGCTTGTACTGCCCAACAGACAAACAGCGTGGACGTGACGTGATCTTTTGCCCACTCCAGTACCTGTTTGATCTGCGGCCAGTAGGCGACATCATTAAATTCTACCAGGCCCAGCGGCGCACCAGTGACAATCAGTCCGTCGAAGTTTTCCTCGCGGATATCGTCGAAGTTACAGTAGAAGTTATTCAGATGCTCAGAAGGCGTGTTACGCGACTCACGGGCATCGATCCGCAGCAGCTGAATATCCACCTGGAGCGGAGAGTTCGAAAGCAGGCGCAGGAACTGATTCTCTGTTTCGATCTTTTTCGGCATCAGATTAAGAATGAGCACCTTCAGGGGGCGAATTTCCTGACCTGTCGCGCGTGAAGTGGTCATCACAAAGACGTTTTCTTCACGTAAGAAATTGACGGCTGGTAGCTCGTCCTGCACCCGAATCGGCATAACCTTGTATCCTCACAGCATACGTATAAACGTTTAGACATCCAGACAGCCAACGATACCCAGAATTGGTGTGAATGTCGAGTCTGCAAGCTTAAGGTGAGAAAGTTTCAAGGAGAGGGAGAAAACAAAAGCAAAAAACCCCGCACCTTACGGTACGGGGTTCTTCTTATTTGATGCCTGGCAGTTCCCTACTCTCACATG
>JABLTH010023903.1_pt1 | contig 61582 bp, 43 predicted proteins | sample 7875711 | NCBI WGS metagenome assembly JABLTH01 (sample SAMN14941262, study PRJNA633318) | bioreactor metagenome | isolation source: bioreactor | place: China | collected 2019-03-05 | reverse complement strand
GGGGGCAGCTCTGGGAGGTTGATTGAGCGCCAGCGATCGCCGTCGATAAGGCGCATCAGGATCATGGCTGCGATTTGGCGACGCTGGTATTCGCGGCTGTCGAGTGCGCGTTCGAGCGGGTCGATCGAGATTGGCACGAGGTCGATCAAGAGATCGGCCGCCCAACCCGCGTTCCAACTCACAATGTCGTCGCACAATTCGCTGATCGCGATACGGCAGAGCCACGACTTCCATAAGCTGGACATGTTGGCGGCACGATCGGAAAGCTCATGGCGGACGTCGCTTGACGTGATGGATGGCGCCGCGTGCTCGATCGCCAGCAGCATGGGCGTCGGTGTGAACGGCACCCAGCCGCCGTCGCGAATCCACTGGACCTTCCAGCAGGCCAACGCCACCAGGAGCAGCAGCACCGCGATCCGCCCGGTGCGCCAGTGGGTGGGGCGCCGGCGTCGGGCTGATGGCGTCTGGCGCGTGCCGCACTCCGGGCAGATGACCTGGCCCGCGGCGTCGGGAATCGAGCCCGAAAGGTCGTAATCGCAGCGGCGGGAACAGAACCAGTGCCAGGGGAGCAGGGCGACGAACCACGGATGGAACGGGCCGCGGCAGAGGGCGGCCCGTGCGGGCGTGCGGAAGCGGAGAAGCCGGATGAACAACAGCGCGCAGGCGAGTCCCGCCAGCACAATCGCCGCATGTTCGATCCAGCGTGTCATCGTCGATCCTCGAGCAATGAGCGGATCAAAGATCGGCGAGCATGGATGGGAGAGATCAGAATCGGCGGCGGATTCGATACGTGCCGCCCGGGCCCGCCGGAACCGTCGGCGCGGTAGCATGAATGCGATCTGGGGAGGTGAGTATGGCGAAGAAGCTCGAGATCGAGCGGCGGGGGCGATCCGCGGAGCGTGCGGCGTTACGACATCCATCGCTCGCCTCGATCGAAAAGCACCTTGCCCGTGTGCGCGCGATTACGCTTGCGATGCCCGGGGCGAGCGAGCGGAAGTCGCACGGCGAGCCGACGTTCTTTGTGGGCAAGCGGGTCATTGCGATGATGAGCATCGATCATCACGAGGACGGGCGGCTGGCGGTGCTGGTGCCGCTGGCGGAAGGCGAGCAGGAGCGGCTGCTGGCGGAGAATCCGAAGAGGTATTACTACCCGGCGTACGTCGGCCCGAGCGGCTGGGTCGGGATACACCTTTCTCGCATCAGCGACGCGGGACTGAAACGGCATATCGCGGCGGCGTGGGAGCTGATCGCGCCGAAGAAAATGCGAGCGAGATAGTCGTTACTCCCATCTCGGCTCGCGGCCCATGAGATGGCGCACGAAGAAGTCCAGTCGCTTGCGCCGGCCGTAGGGCGATTCGCACGCGCCGTGCCCCTCGCCCGGGAACACGATGAGGTCGAAGTCCTTGCCGGCTTTGATGAGCTTTGACACGACCTGCATGGTGCTGGCGGGGTCGACGTTCTCGTCCATCTCGCCGACGGTGAGCAGGAGCTTGCAATCGTCGGGGAGGCGCGGGGCGTTGGCGGCGTTGCTGCTCTCCTCGTACCAAGGGCCGATGGGCCACGACATCCAGAGCTCGTTCCACCAGATCTTGTCCATGCGGTTGTCGTGGCAGCCGCAATCCGCGGCGGCGGCCTTGTAGAAATCGCCGTGCCAGAGGAGTGCGGCCATGGCGTTCTGCCCGCCTGCGGAGCCGCCGTAGATCCCCACGCCGCGCCCGTGGTTTTCGAGGTCCATCTCGGGGTGTGCGGCGGCAGCGGCCTTCATCCACGCGATTCGATCGGGATATCCCGCGTCTTTCAGGTTCTTCCACGCGACATCGTGGAAGGCCTTGGAGCGCCAGTTGGTGCCCATGCCGTCGATCTGCACGACGATGAAACCGAGTTCGGCGATCTCGTTGCACTGCGAGTAAGCGCGGAAGCCCTTGGGGACGTGCTGATCGTGCGGGCCGGCGTAGATCGCCTCGACCACGGGGTACTTCTTCGCTGGATCGAAGTTGGTGGGGCGGTGGATGAGGCCGTAGATGTCCGTCGTGGCGTCGCGGCCCTTGGCGACGAATCGCTCCGGTGCTCTCCAGCCGGCCTCTAGGAGCGAGGACCAGTCGGCGCGCTCGAGCTCGACGATCAGCGAGCCGTCCGAAGCGCGGCGGAGTTCGGTGACGGGCGGCAGGTCGGCGCGCGAGTAGGTGTCGATGAGATACTCCCCGGTGGGGGAGGGGACGACGTCGTGTGTGCCGTCGCCTTCGGTGAGGAGCGTGAGTCCCGTGCCGTCGAAGTTGACGCGTGCGAGATGGACGTGGTAGGGGTCCTGGCCCGGGCGGATGCCCATGGCCTTGAAGGTGATCTGCTGCTTGTCCTCATCGACGCGCTCGACGGAGCGGACGACCCACTCGCCCGTGGTGATCTGGTTGAGCAGCGTGCCATTCCGGTCGCGGAGCTCGAGGTGATTCCAGCCGGTGCGCTCGCTCATCCAGATCAGGCGTGAGTCGCGCGTGAAATAGAGGAAGGTCTTGGCGGCGTAGTCGAAAAAGGTCTTGCACTCCTCGTTCACCAGCGGCGTGACCTTGCCGCCCGCGTCGATCGAGATGACGCGCATCACGGTGTGCCCGCGCTGGTTGTAGAGAAACGTGAATCGCGAGGAATCGGGCTCCCAGCGGAAGTTGTCGGCGGACCACGGGTTGGAGAAGAGCGACTCATCGACGGGGATCTGCGTGCGGCTTGCGGCGTCGAAAAGGCGCGGGCGCGAGAGCGGAATGTCGTCGCCGGGCTTGAGATACTCGTAGGTCTTCACGCGCGGCTGGAGCTGATCGCTTGGCGTGCTTTCGATGTAGGTGACGCGCCGATCGCCGCCCTTCCTGGTGCGAATCGCGATGAGGCGGGTCGAGTCGGGCGACCAGAAAAATCGCCCGTCGTACGGGTCGTTGGGCGAGCCGTCTGTCGAGAGCGGGAATTCCTGGCCTGAAGCGTCGCGACCCCACACGTTGAAGTCCTTGATGAAAGGCTCGAAGGGTGGGGCGGTGGGTGCTGGGTCGCGTTCGGGAGCCGAGATCGCGGACTTACTGCCTTCCATCTCGATCGTGGGTCCGTTCAGCGCCCAATCTTCGAGTTCCAAGCTCGCGCCGTCGGGGTTGGGATCGTCGAACTCGGGCGGCCTTGGCGCGGGGTTGTTCACGACGCCGACGGACGGGCGCGGCTCGGCGCGGAACCACGCGAGCTCGCGACCGTCGTGGCCGACGGCGACCCAGACGTGTCCCGCGAAGGTGTGCTGTGACGCCGTGCCGCCCGGCGCGAGCCGGTCGTATGGATGGCGGTTGCCCTCGGTGTCGACCCAGAACATCTTGACGCTCTCGTTGGTGTTGTTGACGAAAGTGATCGAGGTGTCTCGCCCGCCGCCGGTGCTGCGCGCGGGCGACGAGAGCGGCGAGAGATGGAAGGGCGTGGCATCGCTCGCGGGCTTCTCGCTGACCGAGCCTGTCGCGCGATCGAGGCGCCAGAGCTTGGGATCACCGGTGAGCATGAGCACCAGGCCGCCCTCGTCGGGCTCGATGCGCTCGATGGGCAGGCGATCGGGCTTGAGTTCTCGGGTGGTGAGGCGCGAGAGTTCGCGGGCGAGCGCGTCGTGGTCGAAGAGCGGCGACTTCGTGCCGCCCGCGGCGTCGACGAGCCAGTAGCGACGCTCGCCGGCACGCGGTGAGGCGAGGTACCAGAAGGTGGAATCGCTGAGCCATTGCGGTCGGATCGCAGCGTTGCGGAGCTTGCCGCGGACCTTCTGCGGAAGCTCGGCCGAGCGCGCGTAGTCGGACTTGCTTCCCTGGGCGAAGGCCGCGGGGAGAAGCGACGCGGGCAAGAGAAGCGAGAGGGCGAGGGCGAGAAGTGGGCGCATGGAGACTCCTGTGCGACGAGAAGAGAGCGGGGCGACATCAAGAACGCGAAAGAGCGGCCGGTGCGCCGAGTGCCGGCACGCTGATCGTGACTTCTACGGCCTCACGCCAAGCTCCGCTCGCTTGCCGGCGATCTCGGTCTTGATGCCTTCGACGAACCTGTCGAGGGGCATGGCGCCGAGGTCTTTCTCAACGCCGCGGGCTCGCACGGAGACGGAGCCCGATTCGGCGTCGCGCGGGCCGACGATGAGCATGTATGGCACCTTCTCGTCGGCGGCCACCTTGACCTTGGCCTGGATGCGGTCGTTGCCGCTGCCGACGCTGACGCGGACGTCGGCGGCGCGGAGGGCGGCGGCGACCCTCTCGGCGTAGTCGAAGGACTTTTCGCTGATGGGGAGGACGCGGACCTGCTCGGGGCTGAGCCAGGTCGGGAAGGCGCCGGCGAAGTGCTCGATGAGCACGCCGCAGAAGCGTTCCATGGAGCCGAAGGGCGCACGGTGGATGACGACGGGGCGGTGGGGCTTGTTGTCGGGGCCGATGTAGGAAAGGTCGAAGCGGTTGCCCATCTGGTAATCGACCTGGACGGTGCCGAGCTGCCATTCGCGCCCGATGACGTCCTTGACGACGAAGTCGATCTTTGGGCCGTAGAACGCGGCCTCGCCGGGCTCCTTCGAGAAGGAGACGCCGAGCGACTGAGCGGCGGCGATGCAGGCGGCCTCGGCCTTGTCCCAGCTCTCGGCGCTGCCGGTGTATTTGCTGCTGTCGGGATCGCGGAGGCCGACGCGGACGCGGTATTCCTTCATGCCCAGGGTGGCGAAGATGGTCTTGACGAGTGAGAGGTAGCCCTGGATTTCGGCGGGGATCTGATCCTCGGTACAGAAGAGGTGGGCGTCGTCCTGGGTGAAGCCGCGCACGCGGGTCAGGCCGTTGAGCTCGCCGGACTGTTCCCAGCGATAGACGGTGCCGAACTCGGCGAGGCGGACGGGCATGTCGCGGTAGGAGTGTGGGCTGCTCCCGAAGATCTTGGCGTGGTGGGGGCAGTTCATGGGCTTGAGCATGAAGCCCTCGATGAGTTTGTCGTCGGCCATGACGCGATCGGCGGCGATGGTGGTGGCCTTGGTGCGCTCGTTGATGCCGTCGGCCAGGCGTTGCGACACGCCCTCGACGCGGCGCATCATGTCGGCGCAGGAGCAGCCCTCGGCGCAGAGCTTGTCGAGGGTCTGACGCTCGATGATCGGCGGGAACTGGGAGTCCTTGTAGTACGGGAAGTGCCCGGAGGTCTTGTAGAGATCGAGCGAACCGATGTGGGGAGTGAAGACCTCGGTGTAGCCCTGCTTCTTCAGCTCGGCGGCGATGAAGGTCTGCAGTTCCTTGCGGATGATCGAGCCCTTGGGGGTCCAGAGGATCAGGCCCTGGCCGACGGTCTCGTCGATGTGGAAGAGGCGGAGGTTCTTGCCGATGACGCGGTGATCGCGCTTGGCGGCCTCTTCGCGCTGCCTGAGGTATTCATCGAGCTCGGCCTGGGTGGGGAAGGCGGTGCCGTAGACTCGGATGAGGCGGTCGGAGTTTTCGTCGCCGTGCCAATAGGCGGAGGCGAGTGAAAGGACGCGAGCGGCGCCGATGCGGCTGGTGGAGGGGACGTGCGGGCCGCGGCAGAGGTCTTCCCAGTCTTTGCCGGGGGTGCCGGTGGCGTAGAAGGAGAGTGCTGCGCGATCGACTCCGTTCTGCCCGCCAATCCAGCCCGCGGTGTCGAATGGGCTTTCCTTGCTCACCTTCTGACGGATGTCCAACGCGGCAGTGATTTGTTCTTTCTCGGCTCCGGTGTACTGTGCGGCGATGGCGCGGTTGGCGTTGTCGACCTTGTATTTATTGCCTTCATCCAACAGCTTGACCAGGCCCGGCCTGGCGGCAACCTCATACCGGGTGAACGGCCTGTCTTCCTTGATGATCTCCGCCATGCGGTTGTTGATGGCGTCGAAGTGATCGCTGCTGATCTTCTTTCCCTCGGGGACGTACATGTCGTAGAAGAAGCCGGTGTCTGTCGGCGGGCCGTAGGCGAGAAGGACGTCCTTGCCGATGACATCCTGGATGGCCTCGGCCATGACGTGGGCGGCGGAGTGTCGCATGAGGTAGAGGGCGTCGGGCGATGCGGGCTGGCCGGGCCTGGGCGCGGTGACGATCGCCAGCGCCACGTCTTTGTCGATCATGGTGGAGAGGTCGCGAAGCTCGCCGTCGATCTTGGCGCCGATGGCGGCCTTGGCGAGCCCGGCGCCGATGGAGGCGGCAACGTCGCGGGCGGAGACGGGCTTGTCGAAGGACTTCTTGTCGCCGTTGGGCAGGGTGATGGTGGGCATGGTGGTCTCTGAATAGTGGCTGATTTGGTGGTTGGTTCTGGGATGAAAGCAAACGACCCGGCTTCTTTTGGCCGGGTCGCGTGTGAACTGCAACTGTGTCCGCGTCTGCCGGCTTCAGGCGCGGGGTTTGGTCGTGGTCGTGGTCGACGTGGGGGTCGTGCCGGTCATGGATCCAGTATACGCAGGGTTTGGCAACAAAGCATGGGGCGAGGTCGAGAGGGTGGGAGGAGTCGGCCGTGACGTTGACGCGGGGCTCTCGCGCGGCACGAGCAAGGAGAATCGGCGATTCGACGCGGGGAAGTCCACTCCCATCGCGAAGGCATAGATCAGACCGACCGCGAGTGACACGAGCCAGGCGCCGGGCGGGGCGGCGTCGGCGGGGTGAGCGATCGGCGCGGGCAGGCAGGTGCAGATCGCGCCGCCCGCGAACATCGCGATGCAGAGCCACTGGTAGGAATGCAGGCCCGCGTGGACCTTGGTCTGCGGCTCGCCGCGGTAATGCTCTTCGACGAAGCGAGAGAGGCCGGTGAGAATGAGATACAGACCGACGATCGTGGATGCGGGCGGTTCGGTGGTCCACACGCGCCAGAGCAGGCCGAAGATGAGGATGCCGAGAAGGATCGACCAGACCTGGGTGGGCCTGACGGGCTGGCCCTTCCAGCCGGCGAGAGCGCAGACGCGCGAGGTGGGGATGTGATAGTGCAGGTCGTGCGGCGAGTCGGAGCGCTCGCCGTGGCAGCAGCCCTGCACGAGGCAGCGGAGGCGTCCGATCGACTGGATGAGCGGTGCGGCGGTGGCGAGCCCGGCCGCGAGGAGCCAGGTCTGCTCGGCGCGGGCGACGACGCAGGCGAGCAACCCGAGCGTGCAGGCGATGATGTGCCCGAAGTACCCGAAGGGGCGCGAGAGTCGACCGCCACCCTCCATGAACTGTCCCCACGCGCCCGCGCCCAGCAGCCCGGCGAGCACGACCATCGCGTACCACACGTGCAGATCGGCGGGGATGAGAAAGCAGGCGATGAGCGAGCCGATGCCGGCGGCCAAGCCGGCGTAGAGCGCGTGGATGAGGATGCGCACCGGGCCGACACGGAGGGACCACCACGCATTGGCGATGCGCTCGCAGGTGAGTACGAACGCACGGTACAGGCGGGCGTGATGGTGGGCGATGAGGAAGAGCGTGACGCCGGCGGCCAGATCGAGCAGCGCGTGCATGCCGTTGGTCCAGCAGGAGATGGTGACCAGGAGCGCGAGGACCCACGCGAGGCGCCAGAGCCCGCCGCGACGAGAGATCAACCAGGCGCAGGCGAGTGCCCAGTAGACATGAAAGGACGGGAGCGATGCTCGTCCGTCGAGCGCGTCGGCCTGCTCGAGCTCTCGAAGCCAGGCGAGGGGTGCGTGGTGATCGAAGGCACGCGGCGGGCTGAGCACCGGGATCGTCAGATAGCACCAGAAGCAGATCACCATCGCGGCGATCGCGCTGGTCTGGAATCGGCGCAGGTCACGCGAGCGAGCGGCCAGAAGCGGAGCGATCATCGCGAGCGGATAGGCGAGGGCGTAGATCGCTTCGGTCCAGACGACGACGGGCACGCTGCGCTCGAACGAGAGTTCGACACAGGCGGCGCCGGGCGCGGGGAGATGGCCGATCGCTTCGTAGAGAATCGCCCAGGGAAGGAGGATCGTGAACCAGACGGAAAGCCGGGTGGAGAGCGATGGGCGCTCGTCGGTGTCGGGCGCGAGCGAGAGCCAGGCACGGCGTCGGCGCGGGCCGAGGCGAGCGAGCGTGGCGCGATGCTCGTAGCCCATCACGAGGGCCGCCACGGAGAGTGCCGCGATGGGTGTGATGATACACAGCGCGGCGGCGTTGCCCGTGATGAGCGCGGCGCCGGCGCACACGACAACGAAGCCGAGATAGATCGGGTTGTCGGCGAGCGCGAACGGCCCGGATTCCACGCGTCGCATGGGCGGGAAGGCGTTCATGGGGAGGGCATGGGCCTTGCGCCAGAGCTCGATCATCGAGAGGGCGATGAACGCGAGTCCGAACGCGGCAAGCGACCATCCGGGGATCGGCCGGTGAACTCCCGGAGGCGAAGCGACCGCGAAGTGCGCCCATGCCGCCAGCCCCGCCGGGATCGCGGCACAGAAGAGCACGGCGTAAAGGGCCTTCCCGAGGTTCATGAGACACCAGTGCCCCGCGGATCGCCCGCCTGTCGCGCGCGGTCGTCCTCGTCCGGCGATGAACCGTCAAATCGTATCTCCTCGTGGACCGCCCAGCCTTGTTCCGGCGCGGCGAGTGGGCGAATGAGCGTGCCGCGGCTGAGCCAGCGGCGTTCTCGTGCCGCGAGCGTGCGGGCCGGCGCCCACGCGCGCAGCCCAGGGATGATGGAGAGGAGAGAGTCCGCGAGCGATTCGTCGCGGAGCGGGCGTGAATCCGTGAGTGAGAGCGAGGCGCCCTGGAACCTGATCAGACCGGGGCCGACGCTGGCGGCGGTTGATTCGGCCTGGCTCGTCGTCGTCCGTGTTCCGATTTCTTCACCGTGATGGTTAGCGTCTTGTGCATTCAAGAGCACCAGCGTCCTTTGGACTGGGCCATCCCAGCGCAGCCAGACCATCGACGATGATGCTCCGATCCACCGCCCCCAGTGCATGACGTCGATCGGGATGTCCCACGGCCTGAGGGTCGTGGTCAGGCGCTCCGCGTAGCCAATGCCGCGGATTGCGAAGTCCGGTGTGCGAAGGTCGACGCTGGCGTGCTGATGGATGGGCCCCCAGTCGAGGTAGCCGTCGTCGTTTTCGAGCAGGCGGTGGGGCGGCGGGGTCGGCGTGGGGAGTGGCGTATTTTGCAGGACCGGTGAGCAGTTGAGAGTGAGGTCGAGCGAATCGCAGGTCCACGACGTGCCTCGCGAGGAGGTGAGGGGCATCTCGCCGGCGCGGATGGTCGCGCTGCGGATGGTCGAGTGCGATGTCGCCGTGGCGGCGGTTGCGGTGGACGCGAGGATCGCGCCGTAGCGGAGATGGATCAGGCCATAGCGGAGCACGGCGGCATGGACGATGGCGGCCCGTCCGGACTCGTCGACAACGTCGAAGTACCACTTGTCGAGCAGGAAGGCCCCCATATGGTTAGTATAGCCGATACTAACCAATCCGGGCGACGATTCTTCGGATCCCGCGGATTGGTTCTTGACGGATACATCGCAGACCTTTCGATTGGCGTCGGAGGTGCACTTCACGCGGACAGGAAGCGAATCCGCAGAATTGGTCGTGGTGCCGCTCCATTCGTAGAGGCTGAGTTACGGTCATCAACTCACCAAGGATGCGCCGGTCCTGAAGGGAAAAGTGGTGTGCCACGAACTCGACGGACGGGCTCGGACCTTTGGATCGGGTGTCGATCTCGCCCGGCGAGCGAATCACCCGGGCTCGGGCGGAATCTACCACCCCTAGGGGTGCGCCGGCAGCACGGACCGCTCGATCGTATGATGTTCGCGTGATCTGTCCTAACTGCGGCAAAGACAACGACAAGGTGATTGATAGCCGCGCCTCCGACGGCGGGAAGGTGGTGCGCCGGCGGCGCGAGTGCCTCGAGTGCGGGCGGCGTTTCACCACCTACGAGCGGGCCGAGCCCGCGGCCAGGCTCATGGTCATCAAACGCGACGGCACGCGCCAGCCGTTCGATCGCGACAAGGTTCTCCGCGGCATCCAGGTCGCGTGCGGCAAGCGTCCGATCGGCGAGGACGTGAAGGAGCGGTCCGCCGACGAGATCGAGGAAGAGATCCATCGCCAGTACGACCGCGAGGTGCCTTCGCGGGCGATCGGAGAGCTGGTGAAGGCCAAGCTGCGCGACATCGACGAGGTCGCGTACATCCGCTTCGCCAGCGAGTACGACCAGTTCAAGAGCCTGGAAGAAATCAAGAGCCAGATCGAGTTGCTCGGCAATCGCGTGAAGGACGTGAAGGACCAGCAGAAGCTGTTCTGATCGGGGCGATCATGCACGGATCGACGCGAAAGTTCGGGAGGGCGGCGGCGGGCGAGACGGCGCGTGCCGCGCTGGTGGCGGTGCTCGCGTCGTGCTCTCCGGCGTCTCCCAAGGCCGCGCCGTCATATCCGCTGGTCGACACGGCGATCTACGACGATCGGGCGCGGGAGCTGATCCGCGAGCGGGGGATGGAACTCCTGGCGCACGGCGCGCAGCCCGCGTGGTGGACCTCACTCACGGAGTTGTCGGGCAATGTCGCGACCATCCCGGCATCTGGTGCGGCGGGCGACTTGCAGGTCGCGCTGGCGCTGGCGGGTCGAAACGCGAAGGCCGCGGCGACGGAGTTGCTGGGGACCGAGCCGCTCTCGATCGAGTTTGTTCACAGCGCGTGCCGACGGACGGACGCGGGGCAGATCGAGGCGATGGTGCTGGCGCGGGCGCTGGGCCCGGCGCGGTCCCAGGTGCAGGCCGTGCCGATTCCGGCGAGCGAACAGACCAAGACGGCGGTCGGCGAAGCGACGAGAGCAACCGGGGCGGCCTCGCCCGGCACGCCAGCGCCCTCCGACGGTGTGGAGCGTCCCGCATGGTGGTTTGACACGCCGAAGGTCGGTGACGGGGCGATCGAGGCGTGCGCAATGGCCGACGGCCCGACGTTGCGCGAGGCGCGCAACGCCGCGCTGGCCAAGGGAGCGGCGGCGCTGTCAGCGGCGGCGGGCAAGAGTGTGAGCGCGGGCGAGACGCAGCGCGTCGCAACGGCGCGCCTGCCCGACGGGAGCTACCGCGCGTTTGTGCTGATGAGTGTGCGAAGGTAGCCGCGAGTCGGGCGTGGACGCCCACGCCTTTGACCTTCGAATCGTTGACGCACGCCTGCTCTGTGTGTGGGGCGTGGCGTGGGGCTGCTATGGACTCACGATCCCCGGGCCGTTCGTGCGGGTGCTTGGCTTTACGCTCGCGGGCTTGGGTCGAACCGATCCGGAAGGCGGCACTGTCCTTCGCGGCCTACAGAACATCGAGCGTTCAATGGGTGGGCTGTGCCGACAAGATCGAGCTGCCGCTGGCTACTCCGCTTGCATCTCCAGCACGCCGCCGGAGAACCCCTCGCGCAGCTCAACCTCGACGCGCACGCCCTCGGACTTTACCGGCTCAAAGGTTACCTGGTTGAACGAGTCCTTGGCGACGCCCAGCGGCCCGAGCGTCTGGGGCTCGATCCACTTGCCGCCCACGCGCACCAGCACCTTCGCCGACTTGGGCACGCGGCACTTCCCGCCCGCCGGCTCGTCGTCGAACCAGTAGACCAGCACCTTGCGGATCTCGCGCGGCGAGTCGAACTCGTGCTCGGCCCATTCGTGCGTGCCGCGGTGGTCCCACCACGTCAGACGCGGGATCGAATGATCCGCCGAGTTCTTCGGCACCAGTCCGTCGGCGATCGCGCGGACCGTGTCACTCCCGAAGCAATGCGAAGCGCTGACCTTGATGTTCTTGGCCTCCGGCGGCACGGTCCACGCGCGGGCGTCGGGCTTGTCGGAGACGGTCGGGAAGGCGCTGACGCGCAGGCGGGCCGCGCCCATGGGGATGAGCGTCACGGTTTCGACCGGCTCGCTCGATCTGGCGGGGCTGTCCTGCAAGAGCCCGACGAGCCCGAGGTAGTCCTGCCTCCACTCGGGGATGCGCCGGGCCTTGGCCCTGATCCAGACCGGCACATTGCCCTGCGTGAATGGCATGTTGTCGGTCGGCATCGCGCCTTTGACCACTTCGAACCCAGCCGGGGCGTTCTTTTCGTCGAGGACAAGCCCGTAGTTCCAGGGCGATTCGGGCCAGATCTCACGGCCCGGGAAGGCGTCGGGTCCGCCCGATCGCGTGTAACGTTCCTTGATCTTGAGGGAGTAGGTCAACGGACCGCGATCGATCGACACGCTGTTGTGGTTGGCCCTCCAGGTGCGAACGCGCACGTTCATCGGAAGTGTGAGCGTCAGCGTGTCGCCCTTCTTCCACAATCGGCTCACGCGGATGAACCCGCGCGAATCCGCGGGGGTGTTCTCCACGGGCGAGAACGCCGTGTCATGGTTGACGGCGATGCTCGGATTCTCGCACCAGCCGGGCACGCGCAGGTACACCGGGAACGCCGTCTCCTTGGCGAGATCGAACGAATAGACGATCGTTTCGTCGAACGGATAGTTCGACGAGTTCGAGATCGTCACACGCGTGCCGTCACCGATCTTTGCGCTGACAGTCGACGGCGCATAGAACACCGCGGCCAGGCCGTTGTCGCCTGTCGCCATCCATTGGTGCTGCACAAAGTTTGGCCACGCGTGCCCGAAATTGTGCTGGCAGCAGCGATGGTCGTCGGAGCGCATCTCGAACATGTTGCCGCCGTTTTGAACGCCTGGCGCCTTGTTGGCCTTGTCGGATTGAACGTGGTTCGGCGCAGTGAGGTATCGCAACGCCGAGAAGTCGGGCATGACCGCGGCGGGAAGTGAGTTGAACGCAACGTCCTCGGCGCGATCGGCCCAGACTGGGTTGGCGGTGATGGACACGAGACGCTCGCACGAGAGCATCATCTCCGCCATGCCGCACGTCTCGACCGCCTGACGTGGGTCGGCGAATCCGGGTCTGCAATTCTCGTCGCTCCCGAACATCCCGCCCGGCACCTGCCCGTACATCTCGCGGATCTGGCGCCAGTTGCGGTCCGCGGCGTTCAGGTGCTTCGGGTCCTTCGACTGCTGGTAGAACGTCGCGGGACCGCCGAAGGCCTGCGACATGTTCACGTTGTGCCAGTCGGGAATACCGTCTGTCCAGTCGGCGGTGTGGGCGTGCACACGCTTTGCAAGGTCAAGCAGAAACGCGTCGCCCGTGTGGTTGTAGAGCCAGTAGACGCTCGCGAGGTTGTCGGCCGCCCGCTGCTGCTGCCAGTACGGCGGAAAGAGGTCCTTCTCGGGGATCGTCATCTGGAACCTGAAGTATCGCGTCATGAGATCGATCACGCGCTGATCGCCCGTCGCCTCGTAGTAGGTCTGCAGGCAGTTGAGCATGACCATGTTGGGCCAGAGGTCGAGCGGTCCGTCGGTGCTGCTCACGGTCGCCTTCGCGCCCTGCCCGCGCGGGCCGAACATCCCCGACGCGTCCTGGCTGGCGATCGCGCCCTCGATCCAGACGCGGGCCTCGTCGATCTGGGCCTTGTTGTCGGTGAGATACGCCGCCGCGATGAAGCCCTTGAGCCAGTACGGGACCTCCTCCCAGCCGTATTCGCCCTGCCCGTCCTTGGACAGCCACGCGTTCTTGTCCTTGCGGAGGAACTGGCTGATCTCGGTGAGATGCCCGTGAAAGCCCGCGGCCTGAAGCTCGATCTGCTTCTTCAGCCACCCCTCGCCGCGAACGCTTCCGATCGGGAGCTTCACCAGCGGCGAGGCGATCAAGGGCTCGCGGTTGGAGACGTAGTGGGAGTTCCGGGCGTCGGTCGGCGGGTGCGCGACGCACGTGACCTCGTCCGCGCCGAGCGACGGGGCGCACGGTCCCGCGCCGCACAAGGCGCCGGCGGCCAGGGCGGTCGCAGCCGCGAGCGAGCGTCCGCACGCGATGAGAGTGGTGAGCTTCTTCATGCCGCCAGTCTACTCACCCGGCCGTCACGTTCGCATTTTCCAAAGGCGGTCCGCCGCGGCATCGAGCTCTCGATCGCATTCTCGCCGGCGCGTGCCTTCTTCTTCCCTTCTCTTCTTCCACCGCGGCCTGGTGCCTGATGTCCCAAGAAAAAACCAAGGCCGCTTTCGCGACCTTGGCATTCGAGTCGGTTGCATGTGGGAGATCGCTCAGGCCTTCTTGGACTTCTTTTCGCCCTTCTCAGCCTTCGCCTCTGCTTTCTTTTCGGGCTTGGCTTCGGCCTTGGGGGCCTCGGCGCCGTGGTCGCTCTTCTTGGCCTTCTTGTCGGCCTTTGCCGCGCCCTCGCTGGGCCCGGACGCCGCTTCATCGCCCTCCGCCGGTGCCGTCGTGGGCTCGTCGCGGTGGAGGTCGAGCTTGCGATCGGCCTGGACATGGACCTTGATGGTTGAGTCCAGGTCCGTGTCCAGCTTGATGTGCACCTCGTAGGTGTCGATGCGCTTCATCACCTGGTTGATGCGCACGTCGCGAGGCTTCACGCCATAGCCGCCGGAGTTCAGCTCGGCCGCGATGTCCTGCTGCGTGATCGCCGCGTACAGAATGCCCTGGTCATTGCACGAACGGACGAGCTTGATCTCGACGCCCTGGAGCTTGCCCGAGAGCGCCTCGCGCTGGCGACGCTGCTCGGCCAGCATCTTCTGGGCCTCGGCCCGCTTGCCCTGTAGCTGCTGGATCAGCTCTTCGCTGGGCTTGGTCGCCAGGGAGCGAGGAAGGAGGAAGTTGCGAGCGTAGCCGTTGCGGACGTTGACGATGTCGCCGACGATGCCGAGGCTCTCGACGTTTTCGACCAGGAGAAGTTTCTGGGTACGGGGCATGATGCTGTCCTTTCGGGCTCTCGATGAGCCGGGAAGTTAGGAGCCGCTCGGTCGATCGCCCGGAACACCCGGGCGTGCCGCCGACCCCAACGGAACAAACGAACTGGCCCACCCGGAACCCCGGCGGGCGCAAAAGTTGATCTTAGAACGGGATGTCGTCGTCGGCCACGTTTGCCGGCGCCGGAGCCGAGGGGGATCCCTGACGTGATCCGCCCTGCGAGGAACGCCCGCCTCCGCCGGGGCCGCCACCGCCTCCGCCGCCCTCGCGGCTATCCATGAACTGGAAGCTCTCCACGACCACGCGGAGCTTGGAGAATTTCTGACCTTCCTTCTCCCATTGGTCGAGCTTGAGGCGCCCTTCGATAAAGACCGGGCGGCCCTTGGAGAGGTACTGGGCCATGACCTCAGCCGTCCGCCCCCAGGCCTCGCAATCCACGAACGTAGTTTCCTCGCGGTTCTCGCCCTCGGGCGACTTCCAGCGACGATTCACCGCCAGTCCGATGTTGGCGACCGCCTGGTTGCCGGAGATGTGGCGCAACTCAACATCTCGCGTCAGGTTTCCCGCGAGCAACACACGATTCAGATTCACCGCCATGGCGATCCTCCAGTCTCGACGCCATCCGACACGAATGGCCGGCCAATACCGATCATTCTACAAACATCCGCTCATGGTGTCGAGCGGAGCACGGGGCTTACTGGGCGGCGGGCTCGGCGGCGGGAGTCGGCGCGGCGCTCGACTCCGTCGCGGGCTGGGCGGCTCGCTCGCCGCGGAGTTTGATTTCAACTTCCAGTTCCTTGCGCCCGTCAAACGAGGCGATCTCCTCCGGCGTGTACTGATCCGCGCGGACGATCAGCGTGCGCATGATCTTCTCCGAGAGATTGCAGTCGCGCTCGATGTGGGCCAGATCGGTGTTCGGGGCCTTGAAGTAGACCAGGATGTAGATGCCGCGTTTCTGCCCGGCGATCTCGTAGGCCAGGCGACGCTCGTCCCACTTGCGGAGGGCGACGATCTCGCCGTGCCCGCGGGCGATGATTTCCTTGATGTGCTCGACGGCGCTTCCGAGATCGGCCGCGACCGCCTGCGAGAGAAGAAACATCGCCTCATACTGATACACGCGCTTCGGGGTTGCCATGTCTGTTTCCTTGCTGATCCTGAGTGAATGACTCGGTGTGTGTGCGACCTTTGAACTACGACTCTGAACGCCGCGCCCGCGGATCAATCCCGCCACCGGACGCGTCGGTTGGTGAATTGGAACTCGGACCTTCGCCATCGGGCCCGCCGGCCATGTCCCCCTTGGGCGCGGCCCCCGCGTCGGTTGATGGCTTCTGTTCGATCGGGCGTTCACGCTTGGGCCGCGCGGGCGACTCCGGCGCGTTGCAGGCGTTCATGGCCGCGTCGATGCCCCGCGAGACGAACGTTTCGCAGGCCTTGACGCTCTTGTCGATGGCGCCGCTGAATGTCGCCCACTCGTCGTCGGAGAGACGCGAGAGGACGAAGTCGGCCTGATCCATGAACTCGGGCTTCCCGCCGCTCTCTCCCACGCCCACGCCCAGACGCAAGCGTGGGTAATCCTCCCGCCCCAACGCCCGCTGGATATCGGACAGGCCGTTGTGCCCGCCCGTTCCGCCGCCGGGACGCATGCGGACCGCGCCCAGAGGGAGGTAGATGTCGTCGGTGATGACGAGCAGATCGCTCGCCACCGACAACTTGTAGAAGCTCACCGCCTCACCGACGCACTGTCCCGAGCGGTTCATGAACGTGGTGGGCTTGAGGAGCAGGCAGCGCTCGCCGGCGACCTGGCATTCCACCGCGGCCGCGTTGAAGCGGGCCCGAGGTGTTTCGCCCGGAGCGTGCTTGGCGATCAGCCCATCGACCACCAGGAACCCGGCGTTGTGCCGCGTCTTGGTGTATTGAGTGCCGGGATTGCCAAGGCCGACGATCAGTTTCATTTTGAAGCGAACCGAAAAGGTGAGCGGTGGGGGATACGAAGGACTCGCGAACGGGACAAACGATTCGTCCCGCGCCGGAGGGTGATCCTCCGGCGCCGGACGTGCCGTGGGTTACTTCTTCTTGTCGCCACCCGCGGCGGGCTTGGCGGCGTCCTTGGCGGCGGGAGCGGCGGCCTTCTTGTCGCCACCGGCGGCGGGCGCGGCGCCCTCCTCGCCCTCGGGCTTCTTGGCCGTGATGACCTCGGGCTCGGCCGGGCCACCCTCGGCGGCGGTCGCCTCGCCCACCACGATCTCCTGCTGGATCACGACCTGCGCCAGGATGGCGTGCTTGTCGGTGATCATCTTCATGTCCTTGCCGGGGAGCGTGACCTCGCCCGCGGTGATCGCGTGGCCGACGTCGAGCGTGCCGAGGTTCACCTCAATAAACTCGGGCAGGTCGGTCACCACGCACTCGACCACGACCTCGTTGGTCGGGTGCATCAGGATCGCGCCGGCCTGCTTCAGGCCCGGGGCCTCGCCGATCAGGTGGATCGGCACGCGCGTGCGGATGCGATCCGTCAGGCTCACCTTCGCGAAGTCCGCGTGCACGATCTCCGTGCCCAGGTAGTCAAACTGGACGTCCTTGAGCAGCACGGTCTGCTTGTCGAACACGCCCGCCAGGTCCATCCGGAAAATCTTCTCGCCCTTGTTGATCGCCCTCTTGGCTTCGCGCGCATCGACCGAGAGCGACAACGGCTCGGTGCCCTTGGCGTACACGACGATGGGCAGACGCCCCTGCTCGCGCTCACGCTGGCTGTACCGCGTCCCAAGACGCTCACGCTTGCTGGCCGAAAGAACGGGTGTTGATGATTCACGCATGGCTGATTCCTTCCGTCGTGCCGGCCCTCGCGGGCCGTCGTTGTTCGTGCCGGCGTGTCACCGGCGGGTTTGACTCGACTCACTCCAACGCTCGATCAGGTGCGTGGGCTTGGCCCGTACGCCTCGCTGACCGGACTGACCGTCCTCGATTCCGTCCATTCGTCCTGCTCCGGTGCCGATCCCTCGCGACCCCGGACGTTGCTCCTATCGCTTCGTTCCTGCGGTCTGCTGGAACAGCGCCGACACCGAAAGATTGTTGTGAATGCGGTTGATCGCCTCGCCCAGCAGGCGGCCGACGCACAGCTCGACAAGCTTTGGACGGAGCTCGTCAACGCGCGACCCCAGCGGGATGGTGTTGGTGACGACCACCTGCGAAATCAAGGGGCTGGCCAGACGCTCCATCGCGGGCCCGACAAGCACCGCGTGCGTCGCCGCCGTGATCACACGCTTGGCGCCCCGCTCCATCACGAGTTTGGCGGCCTCGAACACGGTGCCGGCGGTCGAGATCATGTCGTCGAACATCAGCACCGTGCGATTCTCGACGTTGCCGATCAGGTTTCCGGTCGTCACCGTCGATCCGGACAACCGTCGCTTGTTGATGATCGCAAGCTCGCCGCCCAGAAGGTTGGCCATGCCCTCCGCGACCTTCACGTTGCCCACGTCCGGGCTGACCAGGCACAGGTCGCCAAGGTCCTTCCTGATCGACATGAAATACTCCACGAACACCGGCGTCGCCGAGAGATGATCCACCGGCAGGTCAAAGAAGCCCTGGATCTGGGCCGCGTGGAGATCGATCGACAGCACGCGGTCCGCGCCCGCGGCGGTGATGATGTTGGCGACCAGCTTGGCGGTGATCGGCACGCGTCCTTCGTCCTTGCGGTCCTGGCGCGCATAGCCGAAGTAGGGCACCACGACGCTCACCCGCCCGGCGCTGGCCCGCTTGAGGCAGTCGATAAAGACCAGCAGCTCCATCAGGTTGTCGTTCACCGGATCGCACGTCGAGAGCACGACAAAGCAGTCGCGCCCGCGCACGTCCTCGTCGAGCTTCACGATCAACTCGCCGTCGGGGAACACCACGGTCTTGGCCTGACCAAGCGGGATTCCGATGTGCGAAACCACGCGATCCGCGAGGTATCGCGAGCGGCTGCCGCAGAAGATCCTCAGATTGTCGCCGTTCGGCCCCGCCATCCGATCCCCCTCACGCGTTTCCGTGCTTCGATGAGGTCTGTGGAGAAGAAACTCCCGCGCCGCCTTCGTGCTTGTGGCCACGCCCGCGTGACCGATAGATCCCGTCGACACGGTTCAGTTCCTCCGGTGTATTGATCGAGAGGATGTCCTCCGGCGGAACCGCGTCGATGACTTCGACCCGGGCCCCGTCGGCCAAGAGCAGCTTCGGAACGTCGGTCAGGTAGTACTCGCCGCTCCGCTCGTTGCGCTCCACGCGATCCAGGGCTGAAAAAAGCATGGCCGCATCGAAGCAGTAGTAGCTCGGATTGACCTCGCGGATCGAGAGCTGCGCCGGTGTGCAGTCCTTGTGCTCAACGATCGCCGCGAAGCGGCCATCCGGGCCGCGCAGAATGCGCCCGTACCCGGTCGGGTCGTCGATGACCGAGGTCGCCAGGGTCGCCGCCGCCCGCGCCGCACGATGGCACGCCAGAAGCTTGTTCAGCGTTTCGCCGCGGATCAGTGGGCCGTCACCGGCGAGCACGATGACCTCATGCCCTCGTGAGGCCCGTTCGCCGGCAAAGCACCCCGCGGCGCACTGCACCGCGTGCCCCGTGCCGAGCTGCTCGCTCTGCACCGCGAACTGGACCTTGGAGCCATACGACGCCAGGGCCTCTCGCACCAATTCCTGCTTATAGCCGACGACCACGACGATCTTGGAGCAACCCGCGTCGAGGCACGCGTCGACCACGGCACACACCATCGCCCGCCCGCCAACGGGGTGGACGACCTTCGGAAGGTCCGATCGCATCCGCGTGCCTTTGCCGGCCGCGAGGATGATCGCGCTCCAGGATCCGCTTTGTGCTGCGCAGCTGTCCATGCGATGTCCGAGCGAGGTCGCGGGACTGGAACGATGACGAAGGCACCCCGGTTCATGGTCCGAAACGTCCGGGCCGCTCGCGCCGTGCTTCCAATGGGAAAGCTGGTCGACGAGGACTCGAACCTCGACTAACAGAACCAAAATCTGCTGTGCTACCGATTACACCATCGACCAGTCGATGGACCCCTAGCGGCGCCTCCTATCCCCGGGCGATGAAGCCCGTCGAACCCAAGACCACTTCCCGTCGCGGTCCCGAGATCGCGCCACTGGAAGTGGCGGGATTACGGCTGCCGCGGCACAGAGTGCCCGCGATTCCTCGCGAGCGGGAGCGAGACCTTCCCACAGCCGCTGGGGGAAGACCCATGATCGTGCCTCGGCCCGCGGAGTGGCTGCCGCGAGGCGTCCGTCACGATCGGCTCCGAAACCGACAGGTGGAATGATTGGAAACCCGCCCGCAAGAGTCAATCGGCCGGTGTTTGCTCATTCGAATCTTCCGGCGAGACCTGGGGCGTCGGGGGAGGGCCTTCGACCGCGTCCCGGCTGATCACCTCGTAGCACGTCGCGAGAAGGCCCACGAGCGGGAAGGACGCTCCAGGCACGCCCTGGAAGGGGCTCGGACCAAGCCGCCGGAGCAGCGGGTGCTTGACCGGTGCGTGCTGGCGAACAAAGTCCAGGGAATGGAGCCCCGGCCCGGCGTCCCAGAACTTCTCAAGACACTGCTCGAGTGCCGGCGCCTCGCCCTCGCCCGGCAGGCGAGGCGCGTACACGGGCACCGCCGAATTTCCCGCGCGGGCGACGGATCGGCGTTGGCGCAGCCGTTCCAGCAATTCCGCCGCCGCCATGCCGCGCATCGTGAACATGTGGAACGGGTCTTCGCTCAGCCGCTCGGCAAAGAGCATCGCGACGCAGACCGCGTGCTTGCACCAGGTGCGTCCACCGCGGAAATCGTCGCAGGTGCATGAGACTTTGACGTCACCCGGCTCGGTCGGGAACAACCGAAGCCCCAGAGGAGCGAACAGATCCTCGATATTGGGCGGGAGCTCGCCCGAAAGCAGCTTTGCCGCGTGGATCGCCTGGTCAGACATCGCCTCGACGATCCGATCCCACTCCTCGTGGGTGAACGGGGTCAGCGACAGCGTTGTTGTGTAGGGCCGATATGCCCGCCCTTGCACCGATGCGTCGAGGCGCCCGATCTCGACGGTCAGCCGCTTGGTTTGCCCGTTCTTGGCGTAGTCGATGCCCTCGACCAGGTGTTGTCCCTCCCCGGCCTGCTCGACCAGACGCACCCATCGCTGCGCCGCCCACGACGCGTTCTGATCGCTGAGGAGCAGTTTCACCCCTCCGCGCACGCGGCGAGGGCGCAGCAAGGGCGGCTTGCGCGATCGATCCGAGAAGTTCGGGACGTTCGACACGCGGGGATCCAGTGGGTCAGAGCGGCACCCCGACGGCGCCGGGGCAGAACCAAAATGTTGGCCGCATCGTGCGAGATGTCCAGCAGCCAAGCGAGTTCAGGACCATGGCCCCGGATCACTCTTCCGCAATCGCGTCTTGCCTGAGCGTCAGCACGTCGCGGAGCTGGTCGGTGGAGAGCTCGGTGAGCCAGCGTTCACCTCCCCCGATGATGTTCTCGGCCAGCTCGGTCTTCTGTTCGATCATCTCGTCGATGCGCTCCTCGAGCGTCCCCTTGACGACGAACTTGTGGACCTGGACCGTTCGCGTCTGTCCGATTCGGTATGCGCGATCCGTGGCCTGGTTCTCGACCGCCGGATTCCACCAGCGATCGAAGTGGAACACATGGGTCGCCGCCGTCAGGTTCAGGCCCACGCCGCCCGCGCGAAGGCTGAGCACCAGCACCGGTCGCGAGCCGTCGGCCTTCTGGAATGTCTCGATGATCTCCTGTCGTTGAGCCTGCGTCGTCCCGCCGTGCAGGAACAGGACCTCGCGGTCGAATCGGGCCTGGATCATCGCCGAGAGCATCGCGCCCATCTGGCGGAACTGGGTAAAGACCAGCGCCTGCTCGCCCTCCGCGAGCACCTCGTCGAGCAGTTCCAGGAGGCGCACGCACTTGCCGGATCGCTCGGGCTCGATCTGCCGGGCCGGGCGGCCCTCGCTCGCCTCGTGGTCCTTGAGCAACTGCGACGGGTGATTGCAGATCTGCTTGAGCTTGATGAGCGCCGCCAGCACCAGCCCGCGCCGATGGATCCCCTCGGCGTTGTCGACCTCGGTCAGCATCCGGCGCACGCAGGTTTCGTACAACGACGCCTGCTCGCTCGTCAGGTGGCAGAAATCCCGCGTCTCGAGCTTCTCGGGAAGGTCGGCGACCACGGTCGGATCGCTCTTGAGCCGACGCAGGACGAAGGGTCGCACCAGCCCGCGCAGCTGATCCGCGCACGACTTGTCGCGGTATCGCTCGATCGGCACCGCGAACCGCGTGCGGAACGTGTGGGCCGATCCCAGGTAGCCCGGGTTCAGGAAGTCCATCACCGACCACAGTTCCGAGGGGCGATTCTCGACCGGCGTGCCGGTGAGCGCGACGCGCCGCTCGGCGACAAAGCCGCGCACCGCCTGCGACTGCTTGGCCATCGGATTCTTGATGTACTGCGCCTCGTCCAGCACGACGCGCCCCCACGACACTCGGCCCAGCTCGTCCTTGTCGCGGTGCGCCAGTGAGTACGTGGTCACAACAAGGTCGCTCTGCTGCGCGGCATCGACCAGTTCCTGGCCTGACTTGCGCTCCAGCCCATGGTGAACAAGAACACGCAATTCGGGGCAGAATCGCCGCGTCTCGTGAAGCCAGTTGCCCACGACCGACATCGGCGCAACCAGGAGCGTCGGCAAAACCTTCGGGGCCGAATCGCCGACGGTGGTCTGACCCTCCGGCACCTGCCGCTCCATCGCGAGCAGCGCCAGGAGCTGGATTGTCTTGCCCAGGCCCATGTCGTCCGCGAGGCACGCGCCGAGCCCAAGCCGTTCAAGGAACGACAACCACGAGAGGCCCCGCACCTGGTACGGGCGCAGGGTGCCGCGAAAGCTCCGCGGCGTATCGAGCATCTCGATCCCCTGTCCCGTCTGCCCGTTGAGCATGGCCGCCACCCAGCCGGTGGCCTCCAGTCCGACCACGGGGATGCCGGTCTGCTTGAGGTCCGTGCCGTAGGCCATGCGCAGGGCGTCGGCCACGCGCATCTCGCCGCCGGGATTCTCGCGGATAAAGCGGATGGCGGCCTGGACATCCTCGGGGCGCACCTCGACCCATCGCCCGTTCACACGCACCAGCGGGGTTTTCTTCGCCGCCAATTGCTCGAATTCATGGAGAGTCAGCGAAGTGTCACCCAGCGCGATCTCCCAGCGATACTTCACCAGAGCGCCCATGCCAAGCTTCGGCGTGCCGGCGGTCGTGCTCCCGGCGCCCGCGGACCCGCCCGGCAGGGTCGGATCGCTCTCCACCCTGAGCCGCGCGCCAAGACGCGCCATCGGTGAGTCCCACCATTCGGGCACGACGACGCCGAATCCCTGCTCGATCAGGATCGGCCGCTGCTCGCGCAGGAAGTCATACGCCTGCTTGGTCGTCAGCTCGATCGAGGAGGGCTGCGCGTCCTCGAGCGCGCCCTCGAGGACGCGATACAAGCGCGACGCCCGCCCGAGTTCCTTGAGCAGCAGCTCCTGGGGCGCGTCGACCCGCTTCCCCTCGACCGTCAGGTGCTGACCGGGCAGGAGCCAGATATCCTCCGCGTCGATCAGCAGGGTCGGACGGTCCACCGACTGAAGATGGAAAGACAACATCCACTCGGCGTTGCCCTCGCCACCCGCCCCGCCGGGGAGCGAATCGGCGGCCGGTTCCGACAGACGGAGACACAATCGCCAGGCGCTGCTCACACCGCGATCATCCAGCCCCGCGACCCACGTGCGGACGCGACGGATCGTGTCCTGGCGTGAGGCCGACGTGCTGGGCACCGTTGTCGTGTCACCCAGGAGTCCACTCAGCCAGCCGACCTGGGCGTCGCTCTGAGGCGAGCGATCGCCCAGGGCCCCGGCCATGTCCTCACGCTTCAGCGTCCGGCGGGCCAGCGCGTCGATCTCGCGCGTCAAGAACTCGCGGACGATGAGGGCCGGATCGTGCCCGAGGTCATCCACGCCCGCGCGGGCCGCCGGCGGCATGGATGAGATCAGCACGCTCAATCGTTCCGCCGTCGCCTCGTCGCTGGTCCACGGCGCCCACATCGCCGTCAACTCGCCGGAGGCCTGCTGACAGAGCATGGGCACGAAGCGCTCCTGCGCCAAGAGGTGCGCCGCCATGCGCGCGCAGGCCGCGAAGAACTCGACCGATCGTCCAACGGCGATCGTCGCATGTTCTTGCTCTGATGCCTCGATGAGGGCGTCGAGCGTGGATTCCGCGTCGCCCGCGGGAACCACAAGGGTGGGAAGTTCGAACGTGCCCACGCCGTCCGCGCCGGTCGGGGTGAGGCCCATCGCCAGCGCGGCACGCGGCGATGGGAGCGGGCGTCCGCCCGCGGCCGGGAGCTTGACGACCGCCGGTGCGGCGCTGAGCGAACCGGTCACTCCGGCGGCGCGGAGCAACTCCGCCAGTCGACCCTCGTTCATCGCATAGGGGTGCGACCGACTGTCCGACGGTGTGGCCGCCGACGAATCCCCCACGCCCGATAGATCCTCGGCGAACAGTCGTAGCCCGCCCCCGGACCAGCAGGCGTGAATCGCTGCGTGCAATGCTCTCTCCTGCGAAAAAAACCGCCGCGCGCTGCGGCGGGCGTCTCAAATGAGGGCGCAGGGACTCGAACCCTGGACCCGCGGCTTAAAAGGCCGATGCTCTACCAACTGAGCTACGCCCTCATGTTCGGACCAGACCCCATCATAGGTCGCGACCTCGTGTCATCGACGCTCAAGGCGTTCATCGATCGGGTCCACGTCGCTTCCGCCCGTCGGCCCGCCCGGAGTGCGGGGAAAAAAACGCCCCGACAGGGCGGTCGGGGCGAAAGGTTGTTCCAGCGATGCGGGATCAGAAGCCCGCGTCGATGCCCAGGGGCGTGCCGAGCGTCGAGAACGCGCCGGGGAAGAACGCGTCCGAGTGGATCATTCCCGCCACGATCGGCGCCGAACTCTTCACCGTGATCCCGTAGAACGCGTCCACGATGCGACGCGAGCCAGTCACAAGATCATGAACGTTGATCTCGACGATCTGGCGGCTCGGGAGCGTGTAGCGGAAGGTCTCAGAGCCCAGGCCGTTGTCATAGAACAGCGTCACCTCGCTCAGCACCGCCGACGAGGTCGGGTTGTACAGCTTGAGCGATTCAGTCACGGCGTTCCCCGACGCCGGGCGGAATCCCTCGCCGAAGCCCCACAGAGAGTAGGCCTTGTCGCTCAGGATCGTTCCCAGGCCCTCTCCAAAGGCCAGAGACGACTGGCTGATCGTGATCGGGCCGGTGGCCTCGTAGCTCACGGCGTAGTTGAGGCCCGTCGGGAACGACGGCAGCGTCGAGATGTCGAGCGTCGACCGTCCCCGCGCGGGAACCGTCAGCACCCATCGGTACGCCGAGCCGTTCGAGAACACGAAGCTGAGCGTCACGTCCACCGACTTGGTGTCCGTGTTGAGAATCTGAAGGTTCTCGACGGTTGTGTTCACCCCCAGCGACCCCTCGGGGAGCACGCCCTTGGTGGACCCGCCGCTGGCGTCGCCGGCGAATCCGTCCGCCGCGTGGTTCAGCGAGTCGTAGTGCGTCATCGCCGCGACGAGCTCGGCTCCGTCGGAGACGACTCGAACGCCGTAGTTCCCGACCGGGACCGCGGGTTCGGCGTTGAAGTTCCACCCGCCGCGCCGGTAGGCTCCGAGTTCCTGGGTCAGGACGATCGGCGTGCCGCCTCCCTCGGGGTAGAGCGTGGTCGTGACCTTGGCGGGCTGGGTGGTGACGTTGGTGAACAGGATGAGGTCGGTGATGCCGTTGGTGCCGTCGGACTTGGTCACACCGCCGAAGGTCCATGAGGACGAGACGCGGGTGGTAAACGCTTCGCCGACCGCCGCCCGTGAGCCTGCGAGAATGAACTGGTCGTAGTGGCTGAACGTCGAAGCGATCGGGAGCTGGCTGCGAACCTCGAGCGAATAAGGCGTGTCCTTCCGCACGAGGAGTTCGTTGCGGGCGTACATCCCCGGATCGGTGATCGTGATGCCGCCGCGCTGGCCGGCGCCGAGGGTGAAGTTCGCGATGACCTGGTCGCGCTGGGCGGTGGGGGCGCTGGGGTTGTACTCGTAGTGCGCGATGACCACGACATGCGACGGGTCGTCGTTGGTATTGACCATCGGGATGAAGGTATAGGTCTGGGCGTTGGCGTAGCCCTCGGGGTAATACTCGCGGAACGGGAGCAGCGGGATCGAGACATTGGTCGTTCCGTCCGGCTGGAGCAGCGTTTCGTCCGCCGGCGTCGCCGGGTCGGGCGTGAGATGCCCGCCCCCGGCGCCGGCGTTGAGGTCGTCGTACATCTGCGCGACGACGGTCGGATTGTCGCCGACGAAGATGAAGTAGCGGAACGAGGCCGTGCTGGCGTTCCCGCCCGCGCCGGTGAGCGAACCCAGCTGGAACCCGATCGAGAGCAAGCTGTCTGTGGACGCCCCGGTCGGGTCGTTGCGGGGAAGCGCCAGGAGCTGCTCAGGATCGCGGATGTCCGTGAGCGAGTCGACGATGTTGACCGTGGCGCGGCTCTCGCCCGCGGCCGCCGCCAGGGCGATCGTGAGCCCGTTGGGGTAGAGGTTGTTTGTGAACGACGCGCTGGCGAAGGGCCGGGTCGCGTCCAGATCGTTGCTGGTGATGTTGCTCCGCGGGAACAGGTTGGCGCCCAGGTTCGGGTTGAACGCCTCCATCCACATCACGTTGTCCATCGCCTTGGCGGTGGTATTGGAGAGCCGGACGTCCACGGCCACGAAGGAATCGTTGACGCCGAACGAGAACGTGCGCTTCACCTGCAGGCCGTTGACCAGGCCCTGCGTGACAATGCGCTTGTTGAACGAGTCGCTCTGGTTCTGGATGGACATGGGCATGTCGGTCTGCGCCCCGCCGCCGTTCACGCCGTACGAATTGCGGAAGTACGTTCCCGAGGCGATCGCGCCGAAGAAAGTGGTGGGCGAGGCGCTGCTGCTCGAGGAGTTGAACAGGAGCTCCGTTCCGCGATACGAGAGGCCGGTCGCGGGATTCGTGGGGCCGGACAACAGCGTGCCGCCGGCGTTTACGCCCACGCCAAGGACACTGCCGGCGACGCTCAACGCCGGGTCCGACACTCCGGTCACAACGGTGATGTCGAGGGCGTAGTTCCCCGTCGTCGCCGCCAGGACGCCCGTCGTCACGTTGAACGGGTCGTAGTCCATGTTGGAGTTTTCGGAGACCGCGATGTAGAACGTCCCGCCGTCCACAACCAGGAAATTCTGGAGCAGGGCCGCGCGAGCGTTGCTGAGCGACGCGCGGGTGATCTCTGTTCCCGCGGCATTGAAGAGACGCAGACCCAGGTCCGCCGACCCTTGCGGGAACGCCTGGAACGTGAGGGTTGAGCCGCTCTGAGCGGTGAACTTGAAGATATCTCGGTCCAACTGGCCGAACCCTCCGTCGCCGATGAACGCGTTGATTGACGCACTCCCGCCCGCGAGCGCGGCGCTGATGTCCTTGGCCGTCTCGGGCGTGTCGTTGGACTCGAACGCCCCGAAGATGTTGTTGACCAGGGTGAGCTGCAGCTCCCACCCGATCAGTTCGCCCGTGTTCCCGCCCGCGGCGTCGGTGATGACAAGCGTCCAGGTTCCCAGAGCCGTATAGCCGTCGAAGGTCGAGAGGGGCTGATCGGGCTTGAACGAACCCGTGAAAGGCGCCGCGCCCGCCGAGATCGGCGTGGAGACGTCGTCATCAAAGAGCGTGTTGGTGAAGTTCTGGCCGTTGAACCCGCGCCGGTTGGCCAGGATCACGGTGCGGCCGTTCGGCGCGATCAGCGTCATGATCAGGTCGCTGTCGTACTGGTGCGTGAGATTGATCCTGACGTTGGCGTCGATGACCTGGCGGGCGTCGGTCACGAGCACCGAGCTGCTCGTCGATCCGGTCGAGCCGCTGGACGGGATGCGCAGGGGCGTGGGAATGTTCGCGTCCAGAATGAGCTGGTCATTGCCGATGAGGTCGACGGCCAGCTTGATCGTGTACGACCCGACGGATTGGGTCGTCCCGCTCTGCGCGACGGCGGGGTTGTAGGCCTTGTTGCCGAAACCGCTCACGCCGATGTAGTACGTTCCGCCGGTCGTGACAAAGAAATCGATGTACGCATCCTTCCCGAAGAACTGATCGTTGATGGCCAGTTCTTCGCCGCGAGCATTGAAGAGGCGGAGGATGGAGTCGAGGGTGCTGACGGTGGAGAGCCGCTGGGCGACGATCTCGGCGGTGATCTGCCCGCCGCGGGGGATATCGATGCGGTAAAGGTCGACGTCTTTGCCGAGGTAGATGCCGTCGCCGATGGTGGCTCCGGAGAAGGTAGCGTTGCCGGAGGCGCTGAAGGTAGTCAGGGTCGCCGTCGCCAGGGTGTCGTTGCTCTCGTTGCTTCCCGACACGCCCACGACCTTGAAGTTGTAGGTCGTGTCGGTCCCCGTGGTCGGATCCCCGTTGAGCAGATTGCCGTTGAGATCCTTGAAGAAGTCCTTGTCCAGCACCAGGCGGTATTCATCCAGAGGCAGACGCTGCTGAGGGAAGCCGCTGGTCAGGTTCAACGCGATGATGACCACCCTGGCGTCCGTGGGCGAGAGCGCGACGCCCCCGATCGGGATGACCTGGTCGTCGCCCGTGCCGAAGATGTTGTCCGCCCCGTTGCGAACCAGCGAAACACCGCTGGCCGAGAGCAAGGATCCGTCGATCGCCTTGTTGAACTCGACGGTGATCGAGCGCACGGGCGTTCCCGTCGTGTCGCTGATCTGCCCCGTGACCGGGCCGGGGTCCACGCGATGCACGATCGGCCCGTCCTTGCCGATGATCTCGAGCGCGCGGTTGACATTGAGCCGCCCGCCCGACACCACCTTGCCCTGCAGGGCCGGGAGCGGGTCGACGCTGTCGATCAGCGCTCGGCGGATCTCTTCGGGCGACGCGTTGGGCTTGTAGCTCTTGAGAAGCGCGACCGCGCCCGCCACCGTGGGCGAGGAAAAGCTCGTGCCGCTGATGTACTGATAGCCCGACCCGATCGCCGTCGTGAAGTTGAAGACCCCGGGGGCGCCCAGATCGACGGTCTCCGGGCCGTACGAGCTGAAGCTCGCCATCCCGTCGGTATTGTCGGTCGCGGCGACGGCGACCAGGCCCGGGAGGTTGTACGACGCCGGATAGTCCGTCACATTGGGGTTGTCGTTGTTGAAGGCGGAGTTGCCCGCAGCCGCGACGAACACGCCGCCAGAGTCGATGAATGCCTGGATCGCGTCGCGTTCGGAGTCGAAGCCCTGTGGAGCATCCTTGTAGAAGGCGTCGCCGAACCCGCCGTAACTGTTGTTCGACGCGACGAGATTCTCGCCCCGCTCGCGCATCTGCGTGCAGTAGTCGTGCGAGCCGATGATCGCCGAGAGAACGAGGCTCCCGTAGCGATCCGCGATCTTGAGCGGCACAATGCCCACGTTCCAGGCGACGCCCGTCACGCCGATGTTGTTGTTGCCGACCGCTCCGACCACGCCGGCGACCGCCGTGCCGTGGCCCTCCTGGTCATCGGGGTTGTTGTCCAGCTCGCCAAAGTCCCACCCGTGCACGTCGTCGACGAATCCGTTGCCGTCGTCGTCGATGCCGTTGCCGGGGATCTCGCCGGGGTTGGTCCAGATGTTTGCCTGCAGGTCCGGGTGGTCGATCTGCACGCCGGTGTCGATGATGGCGATCAGAACCCCGGCCGAGCCGATCGTCTTGTCCCACGCGTCGGTCGAATCGATGTCGGCGTCGATCACCCCGGGCTGGCCCGCGATCGTCTGTCCGACGTTCTGGTGGGTGTACTGGTTCACGAACAACGGATCGTTCGGAACCTGCTTCGTGTGCGCGATCCGATCGGGCTCGATGTTCCTCAGCATCGGGAACTTGGCCTTGACACGCGCGATCGCGTCCTCGGTCACGATCCCTGTTGTTCGCAGCGCCGCCCAGCGACCGCGACCGATTCCGTAGGCCATGTCCGCCGGCACGCCCATCTCCGCCGCGATCGCCTTGGCCGTCGTCGCGGCCACGCCCATGCCGAGCTGGTGGTCAAAGGACAGAACCCAGGAGCCCGCCGCGACGTCGACCTCGACGCCGTGCCACATGCCCTTGGTGGGCGCGCCGAGCAGGTCACCACTCGCCGTCTTCAGACTCCACGGGTCGCCGGACAGGAACAGGCGACCTTCCAAAGACTCGATCAGGCTCCCCGGGCGACCGGCGACGAAAATGCGTTGACGCGGCATTCGCGAACTCCCAAAGTACAAATCCATCAAGAGCATCGGGCGCTCAAAGCGCGGCCGGCATCGTCACGCTCCCGCGCAACGACACTACCAACCCGGAATCAGGACCACGCCCCGACACCAGGCCCGGTGGACCGCCGCCCAAAGGCACTCACGACGGACAGGCCCGACATCCATCATTGTCACAGGAAATCGCGCCGGGCACAAGTCCACCCGGCCCCAACCAAACAAACTTCCAGATTTTCCCCAAACCACCACCCGCGTGACAGGCTGCTTGAGCCGTCCTGCCTATGGCGCGACGGCCTTCGCGACTCTGGCCGGCGAGCGAGCGGCCCATGCCGCCAGCAGGGCCGCGTGCCGGGCGCTCGCCCCCTGGTGCTCCATGATGCAGGCCCTTCCGCTTGCGGCCAAGCGCGCCCGCCCGGCCTCGTCGGCGATCCAGCGGGCAAGGTCAGCCCCCAGCTCTTCGCGCGTTGTCCGCGCGATCCCGCCCCCGGCCTCAAATTCCCGCACGATGCTTGAAAAATCCGAGACCGACGGGCCGATCAATGTCGGCTTCCCCAACGCGATCGGCTCGATCGGATCGGATCCATACTGATCTCCGAACGAGCGTCCAACCACCACCAGCGTCGCGAGCGAATAGGCCTGGCGAAGCTCTCCGATGGAGTCCAGCAGGAATCGCCCCGCCGCAGCGCTCCCCGAGCCCGGCTTGCTCCTTCGGACGCACCCCGGCATCGCCGCCGCCGCTTCTTCAAACCGCTCGGGCTTTCGCGGAGCGCACAACAGTTGAACTCCGCCCGGGCAGGCCGCATGGAGCAGGGACTCTTCGCCGGGGCCGGTGCTGCCCGCCACGATCAGCGGGCGCGAGCGATCAATCCCCATCGACACGGCCAGCTCATCCGCGCCCGCCACCAGATCCTCGATCTTGGCCGCGTCCCACTTCATCGAGCCCGTGATCGACAGCCGATCCATCGGAACACCCATCGCCAGGAAGCGATCCGCATAGTCGCGGTCCTGCACGGCAGCAAACGAGAGCGCCCTGAACGTGCGTCCGATCACGCCGCGGAACCGCCGATAGCCCTTGAACGATCGCTCGCTCAATCGCCCGTTGATCACGCCGACCGGAATTCCCCGCGCGACGCACGCCGTGATGAAGTTCGGCCAGACCTCGAGCTCGACCAGGCCCACGGCATCGGGCCGCACCGCGTCGAGGAATTTCGCGACGCTCCGCGAGAAATCCAGCGGATAGCGCACCACGGCGTGGCCCGCCCCAAAGAGATCGGTCGCGCGCTTCAGGCCGGTGTCGGTCGTCGCGCACACCACGACGTCGCAGGATTCGGCCAGCTTCGGGACCAGTTGTCGGAGCGCGTTCACCTCGCCCACCGACACCGCGTGAATCAATACCCGCGGCCTGTCTGGCGCGGGGAGCGCGGGCGTGTTGCCGAATCGCTCCGACCACCCGCCGCGCTGCTTGCGGGCCCAGAACGGGGCCGAGATCACGCCCCCCACGGCATAGAGCACATCGAGCGTGTTCACGGCGGTCTTCGACATCAGAAATGGGCAGGCCGGGATTCGAACCCGGGACCCTTCGCGTGTAAGGCGAATGCTCTAGCCGCTGAGCTACCCGCCCCCGTACGCCCCGCCGCCCGCGCGACAGGATCATGGTGCGTACCGGGAGTTTAGGTATGCACCAACACCAAGCAACGTCCGCGGGCGGTTCGTCGAGGCACGACCTGACCGCCGGCCGGCCGGCGAGCCCCCGGCAGCACGTCGGAACACCGTCCATGCTTCCGCACACGGGTGCGCGGCTATCTCCCCTTGCTGTCGCCACGCGCGAAGATGCTGGCGACGTAGTTGAGCACGTCCGCGGCCGATGTCTCGTTATAGCCGAAGTTCTTGATGAGGCGCTGCTTGACGATGTCGATCTTCTGCTGCGTCTCGTCGTCGACGACGCTGCTCACCAGGTTCTTGAGCTTGATCGTGTCGCGCTGGTCCTCAAAGAGCTTGAGCTCGAGCGCGCGATAGAGTCGCGCGTTGGTGTTGTACTCGAACTTCTTGCCGTCGAGGGCGAGGGCGCCGATGTAGTTCATGATCTCCTGGCGGAAGTCGTCCTTGCGGCTTTCGGGGATGTCGATCTTTTCCTCGATGGCGCGCATGAGGCGTTCGTCGGGCTCGTCGTACTTGCCGGTGTACTTGTTGAGCACCTTCTCCTTCTGGGTGCTGGCGCGGACGTTCTCGATGTAGTTGGCGCAGAGGCGGCGGATGGCGTCCTCGTCGGCGCTGATGGCCCGCTGCACCTCGCCCTTGATGATGTCCTCGTATTCCTCTTTCACGACGGCGAGGAGTTCGCGGTAGCGCTTCTTGGTGTTCTCGTCGCTGATGAGCGAGTGGTGCGACAGGCCGTTCTCGAGCTCGTTGAGCACCATGAAGGGGTTGATGCACTTGTCCTCGATCGCCTGGCGGCCGACGAGCGCGTTGCTGACCTTGTCCTGGATGTAGCGGGGCGAAATCCCGGCCATGCCCTCGCGCGGGGCTTCTTCCTTCAGCTCCTTCACGCTGTCCTCGGTGAAGCCGGGGATGCTCTTGCCGTTGTAGAGCTTGAGCTTCTGGAGGAGCGTGAGCCCGGCCTTCTTGGGCTCTTCGAGGCGGGTGAGCACGGCCCACATGGCCGCGACCTCGAGCGTGTGCGGCGCGATGTGGATGTTGCGGATGCGATCGGCGCCGAAATCTTTCTGGTAGATGCGGATCTCGTCGTCGAGGCGGATGTTGTAGGGAACGTCGATCTTGATCGTGCGGTCGCGGAAGGCCTCCATCATCTCGTTTGACTGGAGGCGCTTGTACTCGGGCTCGTTGGTGTGCCCGAGGATCACCTCGTCGATGTGCGTCTGGGCGAACTTCTTTGGCTTGATCGAGTGCTCCTGCGTGGCGCCGAGCAGGTCGTAGAGGAACGCGACGTCGAGCTTGAGGAGCTCGATGAACTCGCAGATGCCGCGGTTGGCGATGTTGAGCTCGCCGTCGAAGTTGAACGCGCGCGGGTCGGAATCCGAGCCGTACAGCGCGATCTTGCGGTAGTTGATGTCGCCGGTCAGCTCGGTCGAGTCCTGGTTCTTCTCGTCCTTGGGCTGGAAGGTGCCGATGCCGACGCGATCCTTTTCGGACAGGGCGACCCTTCTGACCTTGACGTGGCTCATGACCTTTCGCCAGTCGCCCTCGTAGAACTCCATGAGGTTGTCGAGAACGCGCCGGCAGAACGGATCGGGATCCCCGGCGACGCGCAGCTTGCCGTGGTGGTGCTTGGGCTTGTACGCCGCGTTGAGCTTGGCCATGACCTCGTCGCGTGCCTCGCGCGGCACAAGAACGAGCGGCTCCTCGTGCATCGGGCACGGGTATTCATGAGTCTTGCGGGCGCGCTTGTTCGGGCCGTTGGGAGGCGAGTCCGGCTCCGCGGACGCCTCGCAGTGTTCGTCGAGCATCCAGCTGAAGGTATAGAGCGCGCCGTCGGCGGTGCGTGAGTAGGCCTCGATGCCCTTCTTCAGAAGGCGGGCGATGGTCGATTTGCTGGAGCCCACCGGGCCGTGCAGGAGGAGAATGCGCTTGTCCGTGCCATAGCCCTCGGCGGCGGAGCGGAGGAAGTCGACGAGCTGCATCAGGGCGAAGTCAAGACCGAAGATGCCGTCGGCGCCGTTGTCGAAGGGGTCGGAGAAGAAGTGATAGCGGATGCACTCCTTCTTGAACACGCGGTAGCGATCGCTCCCGTAGGACATGATGGCGTCGTAGAGGCGCTGGTAGGCGTTGCGCACAACGCCGGGATTCTCGCGGCAGATGTCGAGGTATTCCCAGAACGTGCCGGTCCAATGCTGGTCCTGGTAGCGCCGGCGATCCAGGCGTGATTCAATCAGAGAAACCAGTTCCTCGCTCATGGGCCGAGCCTCCTTGCACCCAATGACCACACCGTCAGCGCGATCGCGCCCATCGTCCTATCGGCACCGGGCGGGCCCCGCCCAACCCGGACCCGCGATCTCCCCAGACATCAATACGCAGACTTCGGGCGGGCGATTCGGAAACTCCGCGGAGTTACACGACCCGCGCAAACTTCGCGCCGTCATGGGCTTGCGTCCGCGACCGATGTGGGGATGATGTGGGGCGTCCGCCCGGGATCCGGGCAATTCCGGCGGGTTATCGCGGACCCCAGACCCCGCATGGGCGTTGGCACTAGGCTTTCGATATGAGCACCGGTCCCAAGGTATGCGTTGTCGGCTCCGTCAACATGGACATCGTCGTGCGCTGCCAGCGTTTGCCCAAGCCGGGCGAGACGCTGCTGGGGAGTTCGTACAAAGCGTTTCCGGGAGGCAAGGGGGCCAACCAAGCGGTGGCGGCGGCGCGGCTGGGGGCGCGAGTGTCATTCGTTGGCGCGGTGGGTGACGACGCGCACGGGCGCGAGCTGGTCAAGACTCTTGAGGGAGAGGCGATCGATCTGTCGCACCTCTTCGTTCGCTCGGGGCGTGCCTCGGGGCTCGCCATGATCACCGTCGCCGAGGGCGGCGAGAACACGATCATCGTCGCGCCGGGCGCGAACGCGACGCTGACGACCGACGAGATCGCGCTGGCTCGCTCGGCGATCGAGAACAGCGACGTGCTCCTCATGCAGCTCGAGACGCCGACATCCGCCGTGCTCGCCGCCGCGAAAATCGCCGCGGAAGCGGGCAAGCCGGTGATCCTCAACGCCGCCCCGGCGAGGGCGATCCCGCCCGAGTTGTCGCGGCTGCTCAGCGTTCTCATCGTCAACCGGACGGAAGCGGGGATTCTGGGCGGGCTCGATCCGAGCGTGGAGCCGTCGCGTTTGGCGTTGCGGCTTGCGGATACCGGGCCGACGGCGGTGGTTCTCACGTTGGGGAGTCAGGGGGCGGTCGTGGCGTATCGGAATCGTCCCAAGCGTGTGGGGAGCTTCGGGGTGCAGGCCGTCGACGCCGTCGGCGCGGGCGACGCCTTCGCGGGGGCGCTGGCGTTCGGCTGGCCCGCGGTCCACGCGGCGTACAAGGCCAAGAGCCCGGACGAGTTCGCGCTGCTCGACCTGGCGCTGGCGATGGCGTCGGCGGCGGGGGCACTGGCGACGACCAAGGCCGGTGCGATCCCGTCGCTCCCGCAGAAGGCCGAGGTTGATGCGCTGGTCGCCCGTCACGAGGGGAGCGCCACATGAGCCGCACGATCGATCTCTCGGGTCCGTGGCGCTGCCGCGCCGATCCCCAGGGGCGTGGCGTGGCGGAGCGCTGGTTCGAGGCGTCCACCGCGGAAGGTTGGACAGAGATTGCACTGCCCGCGCCGGCGCAACGAGCGTTTGGCGTCGAGCACCGGGGTGTGTCGTGGTATCAGCGGCGAGAGACGGCCCCGGCGATCGCGCCGGGCGAGCGTCTGTGGATCTGCTGCGAAGCGGCCGCGACGGACGCGGAGTTCTGGGTCAACGGGCGCCGCATCGGCCGGAACGTGGGCGATTACATCCCGTTCCAGTTCGAGGTTCCGCGTGAGGCGATCGACCAGGGGCTCAACATCGTGGCGCGGGTGGACCAGATCCATGCGCCGCCCCCGGCGCCCGGCGTCCTGGTGCAGAACGGGCACATCACCAAGGGCTTCCACGACGTCCTCAGCCTGCAGCACGCGGGACTGTGGGGCCGGGTGTCGATGCGCCTCACCGGGCCGGCCGCGATCCGCCCGGGCGGCGTGCGGGTGATCGCGGACCCAGAGACCGGCAAGCTGCGCGTGCTGGTGGAGCTCGTCGAGGCGGCGCGGGCCACGCTCCGGGTTCGCGTTGTTGATCCCGATGGGCACGAGGTAGCCACGCTGGAGGGAGAGTTCGCGCCCGGAGAGGGCGCGTGCGAGATTCAGGGGTCCGTGGCGTCGCCGCTCCCCTGGACTCCCGAGTCTCCCGGGCTCTATCGCGCGTGCGTCGAAGTGCGGAGCGACGGGCGAATCTCTGACTTCCGCGATGTGCGATTCGGATTTCGCAGCGTCCGTGTCGGCGGCCCGAACAACTCGCGCATCCTGCTCAACGGTCGGCCTTTCCAGATCCGCGGCGTTCTGCACTGGGGCCACGAGCCGGCGCACATCTCGCCCGCGCCCACCGATGACCAGGTTCGTGACGAGTTCGCGATGCTCCGGCGGATGGGCTTCAACTGCGTGTGCCTCTGCATGGTGTCCATGCCGGAGTCGTACTACGACCTGGCCGACGAGACGGGGATGCTGATCTGGCAGGAACACCCGGTCTGGAAGTCGCCGATGGGCGACGAGCACCTCCCCGAGTATCGGCGGCTTTTCGCGGAGTATTTCCGACGGGACCGGAACCACGCGTCGGTGGTGCTGGTGAGCGGGAGCTGCGAGCACGAGAACTTCAACAAGAAGCTCGGCATGTGGTGGTGGGACCGCGCCAAGGAGGAACTGCCCGACCGCCTCGTGCAAGTGCAGACCGCGTTCATCGACTGGGCCGATCCCGAGCGCGTCGATCTGTACGACGAGCACGTCTATGACAATTCGGGGCGCTGGATCGCGTTCCTTGAAGATGTCCAGGCCAAGATCGCCGGCCTCACCCCCCGCCCGTTCATCATGGGCGAGACGATCATCGCCAACGCGTGGCCCGATACGCGGGCGCTGTCGGCGCTGGCGAAAGCCCAGCCGCGCCCCTGGCACCTGACCAAAGGGCTTGAGGAGTGTGCCGCTCTCGAGTCAGAGATCGAGTCGCGGTGGGGGAGCGAGACGCTCACAAGGTTTCGGCGTCAGGCCGACCGGTTTGCGCTCGGCATCCGCAAGTTTCAGGTCGAGGCGTTTCGGGCGTATGACAATCATGCCGGCTGGGTGATGAATCACATCCGCGACGTGCCGCTCTGCCGCTGCGGGTACATGGATGATCTCGATCGCTGGAGATACCGACCCGAGCAGACACTGCCGTGGCTTGGGGACGCGACGCTGCTGCTGCGCACCCCCGGACAATCACTCGCGGCCTCGGCGGGCCCGGCGCGGGTGGGGGTGAGGCTGGCGAATTTCTCCGGGCGAAGAATCTCGGGCGAACTCTCGATCGTCGATGCCTTCGGGCAGCATCGGCCCGTACCCATGGCCGCCGAATCGGGGAGCGTTTCCGAGGTTTCGTTCGACCTGGAGCACCCCGAGCCGCGCGTGCCCACCGTGCGGACCATCGAGGCACACCTCGCGGGGGTGCCGACCAACTCGTGGGGTGTGTGGGTGTTCCCACGGAGGCACGAGTCTCACCATGCCGAGGGCGTGCGTGTCTTCAGGGGAGCGCCGTTCACGGACGCCGAGCGCGAGATCGAATTTGAAGAACGCTCCTACAGCAGCGGGTGGGGGTTGAAGTGCCGAAGCTGGACGCCAAGATTGCCCGACGCCGCGTCCTTGCTCCCGGGCGTGGCGGCGTGTAATGACGCGCACCTGGACGCGAGCGTTCTCGTCACGCACCGACTGACCAAGCGAGTGATTGAATGGATCTCACGCGGAGGACGCGTGGTGCTTCTGGCGTCGCGGCTTCGGGGCGGCATGGAATCCGCCTTTGTCAATTTCTACGGGCAGGTGCCGCTCGTCATCGAGGCGAGCGATCGCGCCTGGCCCGTCAGCCCCGGCGAGAGTGACTGGATCGTCGACCTGGTCCATCACGATCTTTCCCTCCGATCGGCCAGGGCGATTCCGAGCCAGGCGCGCGGTCTGGCGGACCAGGTCGAGCCGATCATCCGTCTTGTGTTCACGCACGACGCCGGCGTGCCCAAGCTCTTCGACTACGTGTTCTCGACGGGGATCGGGCGCGGCATGCTGGTGGTGTCGTGCGTCGATCACGCCTCGGTTTCCGGTGGCTACCTGCTGGATCGCCTGATCGAGTATGCCCGCCAAGGCGAACGTCCGGCGCGCGAGCTCCGTCAGCCTGATCAGTTCGCTGTTGAGGAGGCGTAGCGTCGGTGAGGGCCGATCCGCGGGTGGTTTCTCGCGACCGCTCGGCATGGGCGGACGCTTCACCCACTCAACCAGTGGCCTGGTCGATTGCCCGGAACCCGGCGCGGGGCTAACCTAAGCGTCCACACCCTGCGGCTGTGGCGGAATTGGCAGACGCGCTAGATTCAGGTTCTAGTGGGATAACACCCGTGGAGGTTCGACTCCTCTCAGCCGCATTCTCTTGATCTTTCTCCCTCGGAGGTTCTCGCCATGGGCTTTGGGGACATGGAAAAGGCCGACAAGATGAAGGTGGTGCTCGCCGTCACCGTGCTGGTGATCGCCATGGCGGTCATCGGGTGGTACACGCTGGGCGGGGGCGGTGGTTCGAGCGAGCAGGCGAGCAAGGCTCCTCCGGCGCCGGACGTTGTGACGCCCGGAAGCAAGGAGAAGCCCGCCAGCAACCGCCGGACAGTTCCGGGCGGTGACCAATAGCCCACGCGGAGTGCCCGAACCCTGGCCAGTCAATTGAGCTCGATCGGCGCGAGTCATCCTCGGGCCTGGGCTGAGCGTCCGGCTTCCGTTGAAATGGCGACCGGGGTGGGAAACGCGGTAAGCTGTACGCGTGCCTCTGCTGTACGCCGGTATTGATGAAGCTGGATTCGGCCCCCTCATGGGACCGATGTGCGTGGCGCTCTGCGCACTCCGCGTCGAGTCCTGGCGCGACGGCGATGCCCCGCCCGACCCTTGGTCGATGCTCTCGCCGGTCGTGTCGCGCGAGCCATCTCGCACCAAAGGCGTGACGCCCATCCCGGTCGCGGATTCCAAGCGCCTGAAACTCCCCAACTCGGTCGCCAGCGGCAAGCCCCTGCTCCACCTCGAGCGGGGCGTCCTTTCGTTCCTTCGTGCAACGGGAATCGAGCAGCCGGTTGATGATGCGGCGCTGTTCGACGCGCTTCACCTCTCGATCCCCGGGCATCCCTGCTATGGCGGCACGCCCACGCCGCTCCCCACCGCGTGGCGCCCCGAGCAGCTCTCGATCGCTGTGAACCAGCTCAGGCCCGCGATGAACAGGGCGGGTCTTTCGCTCGCTGGGCTTTCGTGCCTGTCGATCGACGAGCCGCGGTTCAACTCGATCATCGAGAAGACCGGCTCCAAGGCGTCGGTGTCGCTGTGGGCGGTGCGTGAGCTGATCCAGCGGGCGTTGGCGTTGAGCACCGACCCGGCGGAATCGATCCGCATCGTGTGCGATCGCCTGGGCGGGCGAGAGGATTACACCCGCCCGCTGGAGAGGATGTTCCCGGGCGCGGGTGTCACCGCCCTCGAGCAGAGCGGGACTCACAGCCGATACTCGGTCCGGCTCGCCCAGGGGCGTGAGGTCATCGTTCACTTTCAGACCGAGGCCGAGTCGTCTCATTTTCCGGTCGCGCTGGCGTCGATGACGGCCAAGTACGCTCGCGAGCTCCTCATGGCCCGGCTCAATCGCTACTTCGGCGCGCGCGCCCGCGACCTCGGCCTGGATCTGAAGCCCACGGCGGGCTATACGCTCGACGCCCGACGCTGGCTGGCGGACACGCGCGAAATCCTGAGCGACGCCGAGCGATCGGCGATCATCCGCAACGCGTAGAGTTCACGGATGAGTCTCGCCCGACGCATGCTCGACCTGGCCGCCCGCCACGCGCTGCGTGCCGCGGGCGACGTGGAGCCCAACCCGCTGGTGGGGTGCGTGATCGCCAGGGGCGATCAGGTCCTGGGCATCGGGCATCATCGCAGGTTCGGTGGCCTGCACGCCGAGCGCGAAGCACTGGCGTCGTGCCATCGGCAGGGGAACAACCCACGCGGCGCCACCGCCTATGTCACCCTCGAGCCCTGCAACGGCCAGGGCAAGCAGCCCGCGTGCGTCGATGCGCTGCTGGAGAGCGGCATTGCTCATGTGGTCTACGCCGTCGCAGACCCGAACCCGGGCAAGTCGGGCGGGGCGGCACGCCTCTCGTCGCACGGCGTGACGGTCGAGTATTCGCGCGAGAGCCAGCTGGCGTGCTCCCTGGCCCAGCCGTTCATGAGAAGGCTGGCGACGGGCAGGCCTTGGGTGATCGCCAAGTGGGCCCAGACGATCGACGGCCGCGTCGCCACCCGCACCGGTGAATCCAAGTGGATCAGCAGCCAACGCTCGCGGATGCGCGTGCATCGAATGCGGGCCCGAGTGGACGCCGTGCTGACCGGCATGGGCACGATTCTGTCCGACGATCCGATGCTCAACGCGCGCGACGTGCGTCGCGTTCGCCGCCGCGCGCGCCGCGTGGTCGTCGACAGCAGCCTCGATATCCCGCCCGAGTGCGCGATCGTGAACACGGCCTCCGAAATCCCGACCATTGTGGCGTGCGATCAGGGCCTTTCCGGCGGCGGCGTCACCGCGCCACGCCGTGCGGCGCTGCGCGACAAGGGGGTCGAGATCATCGGAGTCCCTCCCGACGAACGCGGCGGGATCGATCTCGGTCAATTGCTCGGGCGGCTCCACACGGACCTCGGCGTGGCCAGTGTGCTGGTCGAGGCCGGACCGCGATTGCTGGGCTCCTTGATGCGTGACGACCTGGTCGATGAAGCGGTGGTGTATATCGCTCCGGTTGTGTTCGGCGATGAACAGGCTCGATGCTGCATCGAGGGCGTGAACGTCGCCGGGCTCCTGAGCGCGCCGCGCTTCGGCGTGCATCGCGTCGCGCGCGTCGGTGACGACATCGAGGTGACGTACCGCCGGCGCGAGGGCTGAACCGATCGCTGTCGCCCGCTACTGGCCGCGCTTCCAGAACGCCAGCGCCTGTTGCGCCACACCCTTCACGAGCGCTGATTCGGTCTGCACGGAGACCTGAGTGCCGGGCTTGCTCTGTTCCCACTTCACCTGCGCGAAGCACACCGGCGCGGCACCGAGCATCGGCGCGACGGCGGCGCTCGTGACCGCGCCGATCGGCGTGCCGTCAGCGTCCAGAACCGGCGTTCCACAGGACGGGAGGGATGGCTCGCCCGTCGCCTGATCGATCACCCGATCGAGGCGGAAAGCGACGAGACACTGCTTGGGGTGGCCGCGGCTGTGCATCCTCGCCACGATCTCCTGCCCGAGGTAGCAGCCCTTGGTGAAGCTGACACGGTCGTTGAGGACACCGGTCTCGGCGGGGAGCGATTCGGGCCCGAAGTCGATGTTGTAGAGCGGCGTGCCGGCCTCGATCCGCGCGATGTTGAAGGCGTGCCAGCCCACACGCGTCAGGCCAACGCGCCGCTTCAGCGAGCTCGGATCGGACGTGCGGAGGGCGGCCGCGACCGGCTCCTGCTCGCCCGCGCGGGCCAGCAGCGAGGAATACAGCTTCTCCGCATCTCGCATCGCGCACGCGAGCTCGACGCCGATCTCGCCCGTCGCATCAGAGCGCCACAACGTCACCGGCAGGTCCACCAGAGTCGCTTCGATCGCGCCGCCCTCGGGCGGGAGTGCGGCCCCGAGTCCGCCCAGCAAGTCGGCTGTCGTCGGCCCGTGGATCGCCAGGCGATAGGTCTGGCCAGACGTGTCGCGCAAGGTTGCGTCCTCGGTGATGATAAAGGACGCAAGACTCGTGGCGGTGCGCTCCAGCGCGAGGATGTCAACGTCCAGAAGCGTGCGATCCGACAGATGCACGACTTGGATGTCCGCGTCGATCCGACCCTTGCGATTGAGCCAGAACGCTCGGCGCGCCGAGCCCGGAGGAAGGGCCTTGAGCTCCTGCGTGAGCATCCGGTTGAGAAAGTCCAGGCGATCCGAGCCCGTCAGTTCGATGGTCGCCCGTGTGGCCTGGTCCATCAGCCCCGCGTGCTTGCGGATCGCGGCATACTCAAGCTCGAGTCCGCCGAACACCTGCGGAACGTCCACCGGCACGCCGCCCACGCCCTCGGTCGGGCCGTACACCGAGAGCATCGCTCCGGCCCGTTCGTGAAGCGATCGCAGCGGAGACTCTCTTCCCATCGCATCCTCCCGTCGGAATCGGCAACCCCGGGCCCGGCGCGAGGGTATCCTCTGACACCGCGCGTGCGCGGCCTTGCATGAAAGGTATTCTCGTGAACATCGACCTTCTCAGGCGTCTGTGCGAAACCCCCGGCGTTCCCGGCCGCGAAGAGCGCGTCCGCAAGCTCATTGAATCCGAGATCAACGGCCTGTTCGATGAGGTTCGCACCGACGCGATGGGCTCCCTTATCTGCACCCGCCACCCGCGCAAGGGCAAGAAGGGCGGCGGCAAGAAGAAGGCCGGATCGAGCCCCACCCGCGTCATGCTCCTCTGCCACATGGACGAGATCGGTTTCTACGTCAGTGCCATCGACAACAAGGGCTTCCTGTGGATGAATCCCGCGGGCGGCTTTGACACCCGGAATCTCTTCTCGCGGCGAGTGCTTGTGTGCGCCGATTCGGGCGACTACAAGGGCGTGATGAACCCCGGCGGACGCCCGGTCCACATCTCGTCGCCGAAGGATCGCGAGAAAGTGCCGGAGGTCAAGGAGTTCTTCGTCGACATCGGACTGCCAGGCGACCAGGTGAAGAAGAAGATCAAGGTCGGCGACTACGTCGTCATGGACGAGCCCCTGATCGAGGTCGGCAACAAGATCGTGAGCAAAGCGCTCGACAACCGCGTCGCGTGCTGGCTGGGCATCGAGTCGGTGCGACAGCTCGACAAGGCCGGCGCGGGTCATTCCTGCGAGGTCGTCGTTGCTTTCACGACGCAGGAAGAAGTGGGGCTCCGCGGCGCCAAGACCGCGTCCCACGCCGTCGCGCCCGACGTCGGCCTGGGGATCGACGTCACCCTCTCCTGCGACACGCCCGGCGTGCCCGAGGAGGAGGCGGTGACCGTGCAGGGCCACGGCTTCGGCCTGCACATCAAGGACTCGTCGTTCATCAGCGATTACGCGCTGACCGCCGAAGTCGAGGATCTCGCCAAGAGGAAGAAGATTCCGTACCAGCGGACGATCCTGGCCGCGGGTGGCCAGGACGGCGCGGCGGCCCAGCAGGCGGCGGCCGGCGCCCGGGCCCTGGGCATCACCGTCGGCACACGCTACATCCACACCGTCACCGAGATGATCGACAAGAAAGACCTTGCCGCGGCCCGCGATATCCTCGCGGCGTACATGGCGACGGCGTGATTATTGAGCCGCTGACACTCGGCGGTGAGAAATCAGAGGTTTGGATCGGCGGAGGACTTGCCATGAAGCGGGTGCTGCTGATCGTGCTCTTCGCGATGATCGTGCTTTCGCCGTTCATTCTGCCGCGTGCCTTCAGGTCGGTCATCAGCCCGCCGGCGCCGCCGCTCCCGGGCGCAGCGCTCCCGCTCCCGGCGGTCAAGCCGCCGGGCGCGATCTCGCCGATGTCCGTGGCGGACCGCGTGGCGGCGGTGCGCAAACGCTATCTCGAGGCCAAGAGCTATCGAGATCAGGGCGAGCAAACCACGAAGTTTTCATCCGCGCTGAGCCGCGAGACCAAGGCAGAGTTCACCACGGCATTTGAGCGGGGCGGTCGCGAACTGTGGGCGTACCGAGAGTCCGAGGACAGTTCCACCGCCCCCAGTTGGCTCTATGTCGTGACGTCGCCCGATCAGAAATCGTTCCGATCCTGGTGGACGATCCAACCGTCGGTGATGGTCGCCGACTCACCGGAGATGGCCTACGCCGGCCCGACCGGCATAAGCAAGGGCAACGCCGTGATGATCCTGCCCCTGCTCCGCGGCGGATTGAGCCAATTCAGTCTCAGCGAGGCTGAGCCCGCCGACAAGGGAGTGGAGGTGATCGACGGAGTTCAATGCGCCGTGATCGAGCTTACGCCGCAGGTGGGCATGGTTGTCACTCTTTGGGTCGATGCAGACCACGCGATCCGTCGGATCAAGGAAGTGTCGCTGGTCGATTCCAAGTCGGTGCAGAAGCTGGACCCATCGATCAAGAATTTCGATTCGTTCACATCCACGACGATCACGACCTTCTGGCCCGTGTTCGACCAGCCGCTCCCCGCCGAAGTGATTGAGTTCGATCCGGCCAACCAGCCCAAGTGAACGGCTGCGAAGAGGATCGGACCGTCGAACGATTGTCGGCACGCCGCTCCGTAAGGCGAGGCTCGTCCCCTCCGAGTCTTCCCTGATGCCCGACGCAGCTCAGAGTTGAGCACGCCGACCACCCTCCCGGCGATCGGCGCGCGTGATTCCCGTGATGGATGCGCGCCGGCGCGATCAGAGCCGCGCGTGGAGCGATCTTCGCTCAATGCACCAGGTTGGTGGCGGCCTCGATCGATTCGATGACCTGGCGGAGCTGGAACGGCTTCTTGAGGAACCCGTCGTAGCCCTGCCCGCGCAGGCCGTGGGCCTGACCGTCCGTGAGCTTGCCGCTCATGGCGACGATCTTGGTGAATTGGAGATGCTCGTTCTTGCGGACCATGTCCATGAAGGCCTTGCCGTCGCCTTCGCCCCCGATGTGGAGGTCCAGGAGGATGCAGTGGGGCTTGAAGCGTTCGCACTCCATGCCGGCCTGGAAGCCGGAGAGCGCGGTGCGCACCTCGTAGTTGGTCTGCTCGGTGAGGATCTTCTCCATGGTCTCGACGATCTCACGTTCGTCGTCCACGATGAGCACGCGCGTGCGCCCGCTCGAGATCCCCTCCAGCGGGATGTTGTGGGCCTTCATGAACTTGATGAGTTCGGCGGTCGGGATGCGTCGGTCGCGCGAGCCGGGGATTCGGTACCCCTTCAGTGTTCCCGAGTCGAACCACTTGGACACGGTGCGCGGTGCCACGTTGCAGATCTTGGCCACTTCACCGGTTGTCAAGACTTCTTTTTCAATGGGCATCGTCTCACCTCGAATCACGCAGGGGTGGGCGTGCCGAGCACTCGGCCCCCGGAGACACCGCTAGATCGGCGTCAATCCAGTCGGCCTTGACCGCAGAATCGATCCCCGCGGAAAGTTCCCGTTCTGGGACCCTGATTCGCCCCCCGGATTGACACGCCCGATCACGCCCCGTTACAGTGGCCTCCCCTCGATTCGACTCCCCCCGACGCATCAACTTCGGGCTGGGTGTCGTATCGGGGCCAACCTATCGGGCGGAGCGGCCGCGCCACGGCGTATCCCCCCGGGCCACGCGAAAGGGGCGAACACCCGTCCTGCGTGGCGTCTCCCGCTGATTCCCGTTTGTTCCGGCCTCGCCGATCAGGAGCCAATCGTGTCGAAGTTTGCACGCCGCCCGGTTCTTTCCGCCCTGCCCCTCGTTCTCCTCGCCCTGGGCGGCCTGCCCGTGGGCATCGCGTTGGCCCAGGAAGCCTCCGCCGCATCCCAGCCTGCGGAGAAATCCGCCCCGGTCGACCTTCTGAAGGACTTCATTTACTACACCCGGATCGACAACTACGAGGTCGCGGCTGGGTATCTGCGACAACTCAAGGATCTCAACCTCAAGCCGGTTGACTTGGTGAAGCTGGTCGAGGAGTCGGATCAGAAGGACCGGTTCGAGCAGACCGTGCCCCGCGCGATGCGGAAGGTCGAACTGGAGGAGTTGGCCGGCTGGCTCTTCAAGACGTATGAACAGGGCAAGCTGGAGCGCGCTCGCGACCCCGAACAGATCAAGGCGAATATTGCGCTTCTGTCCGGGACGATTCGGGGACGTTTGCTGGCAAGCGAGCGGCTCAGGACGGCGGGGGAATACGCGATGCCGCAGCTCCTCGCCGCGTTCCTCGATCGCAACAACCCGGCATTGTCGAGCCAAGTGCGGCAGGTCATTGTGTCCTTGGGGTCTCAGGCGGTTATTCCGCTGGTCACGGCGCTCCCCAAGGTCAGCGCCGAGCAGCAGGAACTCGTCGCCAATCTGCTCGCGGACGTGCCGTATTCGACCTCGATCCCCTTCCTTGCCGACTTGGCCTCGTCCACGCAGGTCCAGCCCGTCAAGGATGCTTGCCACCGGGCGATCGAAAAGCTGGGGGGCGCGGCAGGGGCGGACGTCGCGGGCCTGTACCAGGCGCTCGCCGAGAGCTACTACCAGGAGCGAACGGAGCTCACCAGCTTTGTGGGCGAAGACTTCCAGTTGCTCTGGTCGTTCGACGCAGGAACGGGCCTCCTCATGACCGCGATTCGCACGCCCGTCTATCACGAGGCGATGGCGATGCGTCTGGCGGCCCGGTCCATGCAGCTTCGGCCCGATAACCCTGACGCCGTCGCGCTCTGGGTTGCTTCGAACTTCTCGCGCGAGATCGACACGCCAGCCGGCTACGACAACCCCACGTATCCCAAAGGTCGGCGCGACGCCATGTATTACGCCGTCGCATCGGGCGCGGGCGTCGATCAGCGAGTTCTGGGCCGGGCCCTCTCGACGAACGACACGCCGCTGGCTCGCCGGGCGATCGCGGCGATCGAGCAGACGGCGGGCGGCAGCTCGCTGTGGGCGGACACCGACGGGCAGCGTCCGTTGCTCGCGGCGTTGACCTATCCGAACCGTCGTGTTCAGTTTGACGCTGCATTGGCGCTGGCCGCGGCTCAGCCGAACACCGCCTTTGACGGGTCGGAGCGTGTGGTCCCGATTCTTGCGAGCGCCGTGCACGAGAGCGCGATCATGACGGCGGCGGTGGTGGCGCCCGATAACGAGACGTACCAGGCCGTGCGAGGCATGCTGGAGCGCATGAAGTTCTCGGTCCTCCCCTTCGGCAAGACGCTGGATGAACTGGCGCCCGCGATTGCGGACGCGCCGAGCGTCGATCTCATCGTCTCGGCGAACGTCGCGGGCGACTCGGTGCCGGCGTTCATCGATCAGGTGCGGGGCACGTCGCGCGTTTCCGCGGCTCCGATCATGGTGCTCAGCCGCGCCGACACCTATCAGTCGTTGCGGCGGCGTTATGAAGCCGATCGCACGGTCGCGGTTCGTCAGAGCGCTCTGGCGGAAGCAACGGTGGCGAAGGCGGTGCAGCAGTTGATCGACGACGCGTCGGGCGGCGCGTTGACCGTGGATGAAGCTACTTCTTATGCGAAGCGGTCGCTGGCGGCGCTGCGCGATCTGGCCGTGTCCGGTAACTCCGTGCTGAACGTCTCGGAGTCAACGACGGCATTGATCGCGGCCCTGGGCGAGCGGAAGGGCGCGATGCGTCTGGACGTCGCCGAGATTCTTGCGCGGATCGGGCAGGACCGGGCCCAGATCTCGCTCATGGACGCCGCCATGGCCGCGTCGGGTGCCGAGCGGGTCGATCTCATGCACAAGGTGACGGCGTCGGCCCGGCGCTTCGGCTCGATGCTCCAGCCGCGGCATGTGGATCAGATTGTCGAGCTGGTCGCCAAGGGTCCGGACGCGGAGGCAAATGCGGCCGCGGCGCTGCTCGGCGCCCTTGGGATGAAGGACAACCGCGTTGTCCCGCTGATCCTCGATCACACCAAGAAGTAGGTCGAACGTCCGCCTTCCCTCATACTACCAAAGCACGGGAAATCGCTGCGAAACAGCGGTCGTGGGCTGCCGCTGCGACTTTGTTGAAAGCACGGCTTCGAATTCAGCCACCCCAAACAGGTGGGATATTTGGTGAACGATCTGCATTCCGAGCAGTTCTGGTTATTCTGTGTTCAGCGGCCTTGACAAGCCGTTTCTTCGTCACAGTGCGATCGAGAGTGCGGAAGCCAAACCTGAAGGGGCGAAGCGTGCTCCTTGTTCTTTTCGCATCATGCATTGGGCTGATCTGGCCGCAGGAAGCGCCGAGTCGGACGATCGCTGGACTGCCCGCCCAGCCGAGCGCGTCGGGTGAATCGGTGCGCGATCCGGGATTGGCGCATCTTCCTCTGGCGGCGGAGAAGGAAATCCTGGCGTGGCGGGCGCGGCTCGATGCGGTTGGGTGTCTGAAGGTTATTACGAGCCTCGATGACGCGTGGTTCGACCTGAACATGATCGACTCAACTGGTTCACCCTCGCTTCAGATGCGTGAACGGTTTCAGATCCACACCTGGATGATGCCGGACCAATTATGGGCGGTTATTTATCCCTACAAGAACGAGCAGCCGGACACCACATTTCCGATCTACCAGGTCTACTGGTCGGCGGAGAAGCAGATGGTATGGGAGCGAACCTGGTCGAGCACGAACAAGAGATACGACGTGTTTCGGACAAAGGTTGACGCTTCGGCCAACGGGCCCGAGCGAGAGCACTTTGAGGCGCGGGATTGTAATTTTGCCGTTGGAACGCACAACATTTTGACCGACCGCGACCGCCTGAAGTCGGGCGTGAGGCTGGACCCATCGAATCAGTACTCGACAATGGCGCTTGCGCGGAGCCCGAACACGCCGATCGTGCCGCCGGACCCGTCCGAGGCTGGTTATTGGTTCGATGTGTTCAGTGACACCGTCGAGCGCGATAGCGAGCCAAGCGACCCCGAGCGGCTACACCGGCGAAGCGACTGCATGCTCTTGACACGCGACGCGAACGGGTTACCGGAATTGCGCGAATGGCGAACCATCATCACGGCCGACCGCAAAGGCAACGGCCGGCTGGCGTTCCGCGTCGTGTGGACGAATCGATTCGAGTACGAGTTCCATGCTCATCCGCCCGAGGAACTGGCCGGCGTAACCGCATCCTTCGTCCGTGATGTGGACACGGGAGTTGATTCGATGCCGAAAGGTCAGGGCGAGTAACTGCGCCGAGGTGTTCTCGGACTGGTTCTTTCGCGCTCACGCGCAAGGGAGTTTTCGAGATGCTCTTGAACATGGTTGGATCACTGCTGCTCACGTCGGGCGTTGCTGTTTCGATGGACCCCAGCCTGAGTGCCGTGGCAGCGTGTGGACAACCGACCCCGCCTCAGGCTCTCGCCGCCTCGCCGGAACTCGAATCGGATCGACTTCTGATCGCGTACCAGGGCGTCGCGTTGTATTGGAATTCGGCGTTAGCGTCCTTTTCAATGGACATCGATGGAAGCCCAGTGGGCGATCTCTCGACCCGCGCGACGGGAGGCCTTCGTTGGGAGTTCTCGGGTCGACTTGTTGACGGGAAACCGGCGTTGACGGGATTCGTTGATAAACCGAACGGCAGTACATGGTCGGTCGAGATCAACGTGCCGGGGCGCAAGCCCGCCGCCTTCGTTGTGCAGGGTGCCGTGGAGTCGATCCAGATTCTTTCAGGAACGATCTGCGATTGCTCGGATCGGGTCAGCCCGGAATGCAAGAACAATAACGATTGCGTCAATGCCAAGAAGTGCGACAGCACGCAGTCGAGTACCTGCAAGTTCTATCCAGCCATCATCCCCCCGAATCCATGACCTGAGTGGTCCGCAGTTGAGCGGACCATCTTCACGACTGGTGATCGCGACCAGCCCGGGCTTATCGGCCCGGGCTTTTTTTGTTTTCGGGCCTGCATCGGCAACGCCCCAGCAGGGGTGGGAGCGTTGCGACCGTTACAGATCGCGCGACCGACCACTCTCGACGGCCGGGGCGGTGCGAGGCCGCAAGTGCGCAACCTCCGCATCCGATGTCAGAAGCGTTCGTGGCGCGGTGCCGCGAAAGTCCGTCGGGCGCTGCAAGCGTGCGATGGGGATTGAGGGTCGGTCGTGTGTCGCGATCGATCGTTCGGCTTGCGGACCTTGGGCCCGCGGCCCGGTCCGAACGTCCGGAATGAGGAGTCAGCAGCATGCGTACCCGCCGTTTGAGCAAGGCTTTCACGCTCGTTGAAATCCTGATCGTCGTCGTCATCCTCGGCATTCTCGCCGCCATCGTCGTCCCGCAGTTCACGAACGCGACGCAGGACGCCCAGGTCGGCAACCTGCGTGCGCAGATCAAGAGCATCCAGAACCAGCTGGAGCTCTACCGCGCCCGCAATAACGCATATCCGACGCTCGCCCAGCTCACGGCCGACTCGGCCAACGCCCACTACGCGGGCATGGGCTGGGGCGTCATGATCGACGGCAACTACCTCAAGGCCCCCGCCAAGAACCCCTACAACGGCTCGTCCGTGATCGCCGCCGAACCCACCGATGGCAACGGCTGGCACTACGACGAGGCGACCGGCGCCATCGGCGCGTGCTACTACGACGAATCGACCGAGACCATGACCCCGGGCACCCCGTAAGTCATGTGCTGACCTGATCTGATCGAGAACGGCCGGACCCCTGACAGGGCCCGGCCGTCTTTGTTCCTGGGGCGAGCACTCCGATCCGAAGGAGTTCCGAGCATGAGCGCACTGCGCCGAGCCTTCACCCTTGTCGAAATCCTGATCGTGGTGGTGATTCTCGGGATCCTGGCGTCCATCGTCGTGCCAAAGTTCACGAACGCGGTGGAGCAGAGCTCCGAAACAGCGACGCTCGACCAGTTGGACAAGGTCCGTCGCGCCCTGGCGGTCTATTTCGTGCGGAACGCGAGCACATACCCAACGATCACCGAAGGTGACGGCACATGGGCCGAGCTTCTGCCGAACTACATGCGGACCGCGCCGGTCAACGCGTGGGTCAGGCCCGAGAACTCCAAGAAGATCGTGATCGGTGATCACGCCGACGACGTGTGGCAGGGAGACTACGCGTGGATCTATGACCCTGCGACCGGCTCGGTGTACGCGGGCGGCTTCAACGCGCAGGATCGCGCGCTGCCGCGCCAGTGACGGAGACTTTATGGACTTTCCTGATCAAGCACGCGCGAGGGTCCGATGAACTCAGGCATGGAATGTCATCCTTCCAACTCGCGCCCGCGTCATGCGTATCACAACCTGATGCTCACTCTGCTGGTCGCGGGCGTCGGCGTATTGATCTTTGATCGCGCGCCGTCGGGTTCGTCTGCGATGAGCGTCTCGACGGCGATGGCGCAGCCGCCTGAAGAGGATTCGACCGACGTGAGCGGGCGGGTGAACCCCGCGGACCAGCGGAAGCAGATCATCACCGAGCTGAGGAGCCTGAACACGAAAGTGTCGCAGCTCGAAGCGACGATCAAGCGGGGCATCAAGATTACCGAGATGCCCATGATCCAGCAGCCGCAGAAGTCAGACGCGGCTCCGACCAAGGCGACCAACTAGCCGCTCGAGGGGAGGGAGTCCGATGCGTCGTCCGACGGCGCGTGCGTACACGCTGATCGAACTGCTGATCGTGATCCTCGTCCTGGGGATCGCGGCGGCGCTGGTCGTGCCCTCCATGGGGGGCACGGGATCGCTGCGCGTCCAGGCCGCCGTCCGCACCATCGTCGCGGACCTGACGGAGGCCCAGTCCGACGCGCTGGCCTTTCAGAAGGGTCGAGCGGTGGTCTTTGACGTCGATCACAACAGTTATTCGATCGTCGATGTGAACGGCGCGGAGCTCGACCTTGACAACGACGTCACCGCACGCACCACGATCAAGGGCGCCGAGTTCGGCGACGCCAAGATCGAGAGTGTTGATTGCGACGGTGACGCCACGCTGGTCTTCGACGAGATGGGGTCGCCCGTGAAGGAACCGATGGGGACCGATCCGTCGGCCAACGGCACCATCGTCGTGACGGGCTCGGGCCAGAAGTTCACCATCACGATCGAGGCATACACGGGCCGGATCACGGTCGCTCGCACGGGAGGCTGATCGAGCGTGAACCAGAGACGCCCAAAGCCTCCTGGCCGGCGACTCCGCCCGTTCACGGCGGTTCTGGGCATGTGCGCCCTTGCGGCGACGCTGCTGCTTTGGACCAAGCTCCGGCTGGTGAACGGGCTGCCTCGCACCGCGGTCGCCGAGCCAATGACCGAGGGCGGGACCTCGCCGGGAAAGGCGGCCGTGTCGGAGCGGGCGGCCCTTCCGAGGGCCGACGAGCCGCCGACCCCCAACGACGACTGGACTAAAGGCGATCGAATCCCGCCGTTTGAGTAGAAGCCCGGAAGTCCAGGCCCGTCCGGGCAAGTTGCGTCGCGCTCGGCGTTGGCGTCGCGCGACGCGGGCCGACTTTGTCATTGAGAGCTCCGGCCCGCACGCGGCGCTGGCGTACGTGCACGCTGATCCGGCGCCGGCCGGTGAAACATGCTTGACCCTGCGCTTTCCCAGGCGGCACAGTCGCGCCGGGCGTTCGAGACCGACCGCGTGACGCATCGAAACGCGATTGTTCGCCAAGCGAACTCCACAACGAGTCGAAAACGATCCTGTTCTGTGGACGCGTTCCGTCCATGCACCGTCGCCCAAACCGGGCGAGCCGGCGGAAAGGCCGCCGATCGGGATGCTCCCACAGGCAGACAAGAGGATGATTCGTCATGCGGCATCAGCCCAACGATCGGCGTGATCTGAACGGTCGGAACCCTCGTCAAGCGACCTGGTCATCGGTTGCGATTGTGATGCTCGCCGGGAGCAGCATGGCGTTGGGCCAGTCGGGCTCACAGTCTTCTCCCCCGGTGAATACCGGCCTGACGAATCTTCCCTCGGTCCCGCCGGTGCCCACGCAGGCGCAGAACGGGGCGTCGAGCTCGAGCCGCAACCCACAGACCTCGCAGGCGAGCGTGGGCGGTCAGGCCGCTGGCGATGCCGCGATCGGCATTGGTCAGGGCGCTCAGCCCGCCGGCGAGCCCGGGAATGTGCCCGCGCCGGCCGACGTGAAGGTCGACGACAACCTCATCGTTGACCTCCATCTCAATAACGAGGACCTGTCCAAGGTTCTTGAGATGCTGTCGATCCAGAGCCAGCGCAACATCGTCGCGTCGGGCGGGATCTCCAACGCCAAAGTGTCGGCCAACCTCTACGGCGTCACGTTCTACGAGGCCCTCGACGCCATCCTTCACCCGAACGGCTACGGCTACATCGACCGCGGCAACATGATCTACGTCCACACGATCGAGGAACTCAAGCAGATCGAGCAGGCCTCGCGCGTGCGAGTGTCGAAGGTCGTCACGCTGAACTACCTGAACGCGATCGACGCGGCGGAGTTTGTCAAGCCCCTGCTCTCTGAGGGCGGGTCGATCAAGACCCCCGGCAAGACCAAGGACTTCTCCATCCCCGGCGGAACCCCCGTCGGCGCGGACGAATACGCGCTCGACGCCACGTTGGTGGTGTATGACTACGACGAGAACGTCGCCGAGATCGAGAAGCTCCTCAAGGGCCTGGACACCAAGCCGGCCCAGGTGCTCGTCGAGGCCACCATCGTCCAGACTGCCCTCACCGAGAACAACGCGTTCGGCGTCGACTTCTCGCTCATCGCCGATATGAACTTCGCCGACTTCTCGGGCGTAGGCGGCCCGCTCAAGGCCGTCGACTCCATGATCTCCGCCAAGGGCGGGCAGTTGACGGGCGGGAGCAGCATCCCGATCCAGGTGCCCGCCGACAATAAGGGCGGCGCGGTCGTCAGCAGCCCCGGCAATACCTCGGGCCCGGGCACGCTGAAGATCGGCCTGGTTGACAAGAGCGTCGCGGTCTTCCTCAAGATGCTCGACGAAGTCTCGGACACCACGATCCTGTCGAATCCCAAAATTCTTGCTCTGAACCGCCAGCCCGCGCGGGTGCTGGTCGGTCGAAAGGTCGGCTACCTCAGCACGACGTCAACCGATACCACCACGACCCAGACGGTCGAGTTCCTCGACACGGGCACGCAGCTCTACTTCCGTCCCTTTGTTTCGCTCAACGACAGCCGCATCCGCATGGAGCTCAAGCCGCAGGTCTCCGAGGCCGTGATCCGCGAGGCCAAGGACGCGACCGGCGCCGCCGTCACGATCCCCGACGAGAACACGAACGAGCTGGTGACGAACGTGATCGTGAAGGACGGGCAGACCATCGTGCTGGGCGGCCTGTTCCGCGAGTCGACCCAATCCAGCCGTTCGCAGGTTCCGTTCCTGGGCGATATCCCGCTGATCGGGAGCGCCTTCCGCGGTCACGAAGATAACGTGCAGCGCTCGGAGATCATCTTCCTGATCACGCCGTCGATCGTCAAGGATGAGCTGCTGGCCAAGCAGGGCAAGATCGCCGAGAATTATGTGGACCATGCACGGACCGGCGCTCGCGAGGGCCTGCTCCCGTGGAGCCGCGACAAGATGACCGGCATGAAGCTGATCGAGGCCCAGAAGCTGGCCGCGGCCGGCGACACCGAGAAGGCCCGCTGGAAACTCCAGCAGTCGCTGGCGCTCAACCACAACCAGCCCGACGCGATCGGGATGCTCAAGCAACTCGGCGGCGATGTCAATACCTGGTCGAGCCGAAGCCTGCTGAACGCTATCGTGAATGACGAGGTCAAGCTGGAGCTCAAGACCTCGAAGTTGGAGTACGATCCCGAACACTGGCCGACGCCCGAGAACACCGGCGGTACCAACGCCGGCGGTATCGGCAACGGGAATACCAACGACAGCAGCAGCGTGACCTTTACACCCTCGGATGTCCGGGGCGTCCAGCCGACCAACGCCAGCCCGACCGAGCCCAATCCCAACGACATCGAATCGGGATTCAACCCGTCGAGCGAGCCCACCTCCCAGCCGACGCCCAGCCCCAACTCGACCGAGCCGGTGTTCAACGACGAAGTGCGGCCCGAGACCCAGCCCGGGTTCGATCCGCAGAATCAGCCCGCGTCGGAGCCGGCGTTTGATCCCTCCACCGCGCCGAGCAACGAGTTCGTGCCACCGACGCCCAACAGCGACAGCACGACGCCAAGCGACACGACGCCTCCGGTGACGCCCGAGAACTCGGTGACCGATCCGAGTGCGACGACACCGACCGCGAACGACGCCTCGTACGACTCGGGCTCCTTCGCGGGCAGCACGACGCCCGACGCGACCGCAAGCCCGGCCTCTGGCGAGACGGGCACCGCGGCTCCGAGCGCGACCAAGAGCGGCGACACCGCTGTCGCGGGAACCAAGGCCGAGCGTCAGGCCGAACCGAGCCAGACCATTCCTGATCCGTCCGGCCGGACCAACGCTGGCGAGTCGACTCCCTCCGGCAACTCAGTCACTCCGACGGCGACCAGTCCGAGCAGTGCTACGACCACGAACAGCACGACGGGCGCTGATCACGCCGCGGCGGCCTCCGTGAACGGCGCGTCCGGCTCCTCGAACTCGGGCAGCGTGACGCCGACCACCCAATCGCCGAGCGGCACGGACACGACGACGAGCAAGTCCCACAGCCAAGCACCAACAAGTGACAGCACCAACGTCACTCCCTCCAACACGACATCGACGCCGGCGCCTTCCACGCCGGCTCCTTCAGGGGTCGATTCCGCCGCCAATAACACGAACACGACCGACGCGGCGACGAGCAACTCAGCCGAGAACCCGTCTCAGGCATTCGACCAGGCTTCGCAGCCCAATTCCGGATTCGAAGCGAGTGAAGCCTCCGCGGCGGGAGTTGTCCACGGAGAGAAGTCCAACCTTGATCTTCTGTCCAACGCCATTCGCAGCCAGGCCGGGGACGATCAAGCGGAGACCCAGCAAAACGCCGAGAACTCGACGAAGTCAGCGAATCCGTCGTCCCAGAACGCCGACAACAATACAGCGTCCGGCTCGTCGTCGGGCGCGCCAACCTCGTCGAACGCTTCCGCGACAGGCAAGACCGGAAAGAGCTCGTCTGTCAAGGAAGTGAAGCCGAGCAAGTCGGCGGCGACCGGCAAGACGACAACACCGGCCACGAAGGCCGCCAAGCCGAATACCAAGGACGCCAAGGCCGCCAAGGTCCATGCGGCGCAGGAAGCCAAGAAGAAGAAGTCGAGCTGGGGCATCTTTGACTTTCTCCGCCCCAGCGATGACGACGAGAAGGCCGTAACCACGGACAGCAAGGGCCAGGAAACCACGGGCCCGCCATCGAATCCGAAGTAACGCCCGCGGCACGCACGCGCGGGCCATGGGAGAACCAGCATGACCCGCCGCACTCGCCAGTCGCTCGATACCAAGCAGGTGTGTGGGGGCCTCGACACGCTCACGCGGGTCGGGGCCTTTCTCGTCGTCATGGCCGCAGGCTTGGCCGTTGGAGGATGCGGCGGCGGAGGCAACGGGGGGTACACAAGCGAGCATCTCTCGGCGGCCAAAGAGAAGATGAACATCATGAAGAGCGCCACGGAGTGGGAGATGGCCCACCAGGCGTTCATGGCCGGTGAACTGAACAAGGCCCTCAAGGGTGTTGACCGATCGCTGGCGATCAATGACAATGTCGCCAAGAGCCACGTCCTGAAGGGGCGAATCCTGATGGAGCGTGGCGAGCTCGAGGGGGCGATCGACTCGTTCAACAAGGCCGCCACGCTCGACCCGACATTTGTCGACGCTTCGTACTATCTCGGCATCGCGTACGAACGTGTGAACAAGCGCGAGCAGGCGTTGGCCGCGTATGAGAAGGCCGCCGAGCTCGAGCCCGCGAACGCGCAGTATGCGATCGCGGCGTCCGAGATGTTGATCGACCTGGGACGGACCGACGAGGCCGAGACTTTCCTGCATGAACGCGGGGCCGGGTTCGAGAACAACGCGGGTGTTCGCCAGACGCTCGGGCACATCGCCATGATGCGTTCCGACGCGCTCAAAGCCGTCGAACTCTTCAACGAGGCACGGCTTCTCGCGCCGGACGATAACGCCATTCTCGAAGATCTGGCGAGGGCACAGATTGGCGCTTCGCAGTTTGCTGACGCGGAGTCGAACCTGTCTCGCCTGCTGCGATCGCCGGACTTCATGGACCGCCGTGATCTCCAGCATCTTCGCGCTCGCTGCCTCGTTGAGGTCGATCGGAAGCTCGACGCGAGGGAGGCGCTCATCGCGCTCACACAGGGTCCCGCCGGCGCCGCCGACACCGACGCGTGGGTTCAGCTCGGAAACCTGAGCTATGTTCTCAAGGACTCCGTTCGTGCTCGTCAGTGCGCGGCCCGCGTTATCGCGCTCGCGCCGGAGCGCCCTGAAGGCTATGTGCTCCGTGGGCTCCAACTCCGGCGAGATGGAAAATCCAAGGAAGCGCTCGCCAGCTTTGAGCGGGCGATCTCGCTTGGCGCCGCGTCCGATGTTCTGATCCTCAAGGGCATGGCGCTCAAAGACCTGAACCGCACGGACGAGGCCAGGGCCGCCTTTGCGCGGGCGCTGCAGAGCAATCCAAAGGATTCCGCGGCGGCGGCGATGCTGACGCGGGTCGACGAGCAGAACTGAATCCGCGGATCCCGCCTCGAAGGGAATCCGCACGCCCCGGCCGACGAGCCCGTGAGCAGGCATGATGGAGGCGAGCCACGATGATCGCGTGGCCGGTGCCGCCTTCGATGAAAAGCTGGCTTCGAGACTACTCGGCCGATCGCAGGTCGAGCAATTCCGGTTCAACCTGCCCGTTCCAATCCGAGAGCTTCGGGGTCACGACCGCTTCCACGATCGCGCCCGCGCGGATGTCCGAGGCGAAGCGGTCCCACAGGTCGGCCCAGTTCCATGCGACCACGCGCACGTGCCGCCCCTGCTCGCCGGCGAGCTGCAACGAAAGGTGCTTGCCCTGCGAGCCGAGCGGTCGCGGCGCGTCGACCACGCGTGCCCGCGTGAGCCTCACACGCACCGACGGATTGCCCTGCCCGAACGGCGCCAGCGCGGCGAGTTGCCGGACCGCGCTGTCCGTGAGCTCCTCGATGGTTGCGTGCGTATCCACCCAGAGCGATCCGACCAGGCGATCGGGCGATATCTCGCGATTGGCGATCGCGATGAAGGCGTCGGTGAACTCATGCAGCCTTGACGCTTCGAGCGAGAGGCCCGCGGCCATGGCGTGCCCGCCGCCGCTCTTGAGAAGCGGGCGGCACTCCGCGATCGCGTCCGCGAGGCTGAAGCCCTCGACGCTCCGCCCGGATCCGTGGAAGAGGTCGCCGTCGCGCCCCATCAGGATCGCGGGGCGGCTGAATCGCTCGACCAGCCGCGAGCACACGATGCCGACCACTCCGCGGTGCCACGAATCGTCCGCGAGCACGATGGCGCGGCGGTCCGGCGTGGTCATGCCCGCCGTCTCGGCCATCTGGATCGCACGCTCGAGGATCTTCTTTTCCGTCTCCTGCCGCTCCCGGTTGAGCCTGGTGAGACTGCGGGCGATCTCCTTTGCCCGGTCCGGAGACGCGACCGTGAACATCTCGACCGCCTCGCGCGCATGCCCCATCCGGCCGCACGCGTTCAATCTCGGTCCGAGCTTGAAGCCGACGTCCTCGGAGCTGATCGACGCCCCGTCAAGGCTCGAGGCTTCCACCAGGGCCCGCATCCCGATCAGCGGCGAAGACTTGATCCGAGACAGCCCGAACCGCGCGATGACGCGGTTCTCTCTCACGAGCGGCACGACGTCGGCGATCGTTCCGAGCGCCGCCAACGCCAGAAGATCGAGCAGCAGCGATCGCATCCGTTCGCTGACCCTGTCGCCGCCGGCGTGCGTCGTCGCCAGACGCCACGCGAGCTTGAAGGCCACGCCCGCGCCGGAAAGTTCCCCGAAGGGGTACTTCGATCCGGGCACACGCGGGTGTACCAACGCCAGGCACGCGGGGGTGTCGTCGGCACAAGCCGGCGGCGTGTGGTGATCGGTGATGATGAGATCAACTCCGCGCTCGCGAGCAACGCGCGCCGGCTCGACCGCTGTCACCCCGCAATCAACCGAGACGATGACCTTCGCGCCACGCGAAGCCAACTCTCCGATCGCCTCGCCCGAGAGTCCGTAGCCCTCGTCGAGGCGGTGGGGCACGTAGGTATCAATGAGTGAGTCGGGCTCCAAGGTTCGAAGGGTGTGGTAAAGGATTGTGGTCGCCGTCACGCCGTCGACGTCGTAGTCGCCATAGATCACGATGGGCTCGCGCCCTTTCGCCGCCGAGAGCAAGCGTCCGGCAGCCTTGTCAATGTCGGGCAGCAGCCCCGGATCGTGCAACTGCCGGAGGGTGGGCTCCAGAAAGTCACGGGCCGCCGCGGAATCCGTGAGGCCCCGCGCGGCGAACACTCGCGCCACCAGCGGTTCAAACTCTCCGGCAGCTTCAACCCCGACGGTACGGCGTATTTTCCACAACCTGGTCAGCCCGCGAACGACCGCGCCGGGCTCCTCGCCTTGTTTTCGCTCTTTCGAATCTCCGGGCGTGACACCACCCGGCGTGGGCGCAACGATGCTGGCGGAGTGCCCGCGGATTGAGGTTGACATCCCTTCGCCTTCCGTCTCTGCCGCGATCCGTCGCGACGATGCCAGAATAGCGACTCTTATCCTCCCCGACCAACCCCAGGGCCGAGATGATTGGAGGCACCGATGGTCAAGTTGAACCGAATCTACACCCGCACCGGTGACGACGGGACCACCGGGCTCGCGACCGGCGAGCGTATCCCCAAGGACGACCTCCGTGTTGAGTGTTACGGCACCGTCGACGAGGCCAACGCCTTTGTCGGGCTCGCCATCATCGCGTGTGCCGCGGACCCGACGCTTCGCGAGGTCACCGAAGCCCTCCGCTCAATCCAGCACGACCTGTTCGACCTGGGCGCCGATCTGGCCACGCCGATCGCCCCCGGTGAGAATCCCGGACAACGCCTGCGGGTTCAGCCGGCTCAGACCGATCGTCTCGAGCCCATCATCGACCGGTTCAACGATGGCCTGGCGGCACTCAACAGTTTCGTTCTTCCCGGCGGGAGCGCGGCCTCGGCGGCTCTCCACGCGGCGCGAACCGTGGTTCGGCGTGCCGAGCGACTGACGGTGCAGCTCCGCAGGCGTGATCCCCGAAGCACCAGCGCGGAAGCGGTTCGGTTTCTCAATCGACTCAGCGACCTGCTGTTCGTGCTGGGGCGTGTCGCCAACGACAGGGGAGCCGCCGACGTACTGTGGGTTCCCGGCGCGAATCGCCCGAAGAACTGACGCCGCCACCATCGACGTCACTGCCTGTATGCTTTGTCAGCGTTCCCGGCGAATCCGGCTCCATCCATGTCAAAGCAAAACGCCAACTCATCAACGCCCGTCCCGCGCCGGTCCGCCCCGGATTCCCGGAGCGCGCCCTACACGGCCGATCTGCGCCACGAGTTCGAGGCCGAGACGACCCAGCTCCTCCGCGGGCGATTCCTCCTCTTCAACGGCCTTCTCGGCATTGTCTGGTTGCTGTTTCTCATCCTGTCGCTGTACTGGCTGGGATTCGAACTCATCTCCAAGGTCGGCGGCTGGGACCGGCTCTCGCTGTCCGCGGTATCGAGCGCCCTGTTCACGCTCCAACGCGGCACGCTCCCTCGCCCTTTCTTCGACCTGGTCGCGATCATCGCGTATTCGGCCTCGTTCGTGGCCGTCCGACGCGGGTCCGTAACGGATCAGGACCTACTGCGACTCACCTTCTGGCTCGTCTTTCTGGACGGGGCCCTGCGCATCGTCATGGCCTGGCTGGAAGTGGGGCACTCCATCGGCCTGGGCGGGACCATCCTTTGCCACGTCATCGCCGCGTCGATCCTTCCCTGGACCGCCCGCGACGCCATCCGCCCGATGGCGCTCATCCTGGCGCTCTTTGCCGTCTTGGTTCTCGTGGGAGCGGACTCGAGTTGGAGCGGAAAGGTCTGGGCCATCGTCTGGAGCCTGTTCTTTGCGGCTCCCGGAACCGTGATCGCTTGGATGCGGCATTCCCGTCGCCTCGACGCCTATCGCAATCGCTTCTTTCAGCGCCGCTACGGCGAACTCAGGCGCGAACTCGTCGATGCCCGAAGGATCCACGAGGCCCTCTTCCCGGCGCCGGTCAGTTCCGGCCCGATCCGCTTTGCCTATCAGTACGAGCCCATGCGACAGATCGGGGGCGATTACCTCTACGCCACCCGGGCCCGTCAGGGGGAGCAGGCGGATCGCTTCTCCGTTGTCATGCTCGACGTCACGGGGCACGGCATCCCCGCGGCCCTCACCGTCAACCGCCTGCACGGCGAACTGGAACGGGTTTTCGCTGAGCAGCCCGACGCCTCGCCGGGCGACGTGCTCAAGCTGCTCAACCGCTACATCCACCTCACGCTCGCCAATCACTCGGTGTACGTCACCGCGCTCTGTCTCCGCGTTGACTGCTCGGGCGACCATCTCGAATACGCCAGCGGCGGTCACCCGCCCGCGTTTCTCCGTGCCGTCGACGGCACGATCCATGAACTCCCCTCAACGAGCTTTGTGCTCGGCGCGTGCGCAGACGCCGACTTCGACCCCGACCCGAAGTCACTCCGGTTCGGGAAGGGGGACGTCATCATCGGCTACACCGACGGCGCGATCGAGGCCCGCGACCGTTCGGGGCGAATGCTCGGCGTCAAGGGATTTGCCAAGCTGGTCGCCTTCACCACGCCCGATCCTCAGCTCGGCTGGACCGGCACGCTCCTCAGGGCCGTCGAGCAGTACCGCTACGGCCCGCCCGCCGATGACACGCTGGTCATCGAGATCGCAAGGCCTGTCACACCCTGAGACGAACTTCTGGCGCGGCATCGCCCTGCGCACCCGAATCGGGCTTCAGTCCTTGACCCCTTCCACGCCCACGACCGTGTACTTCTGCAGGGCCTTCTCCAGGTCCACGCCGTTGATGTTCGCGAGCGTCGTCAGCCACGCGAACACATCCGCGAACTCCTCGTCAAGATTCGCTCGATCCTCCGCGCTCGGCCGTTTGCCCGGGGCGTTGTTGTGGAGGGCCGTGGCCAGTTCGCCAACCTCTTCCATCAGCCACATGAATGTGCCCGGCGTCCCTCGCGCCGAATCGGTCGCAAAGTAGCGGTCGCGGATCAGCTTCTGAAAACCCGAAAACGTGAGAGGCTGGGACATGCCCGAGGGTAGGGAAGCTCGACTACACCGGGGCTGTTATTGATCTCTGCGCAATAAAAGACGTTTGAGTCAATCCGCCGATATCGGGGGAATGAGAACCAAAGGTACTCCGGCGGAGCTGG